>Ga0209187_1000032_pt1 | contig 319688 bp, 294 predicted proteins | sample BantaG_FD_187430 | JGI IMG/M metagenome (GOLD analysis project Ga0209187, IMG submission 187430) | Marine algal microbial communities from Bantry Bay, Ireland - BantryBay_4 metaG (SPAdes) (version 2) | ecosystem: Host-associated > Algae > Red algae > Unclassified | place: Bantry Bay, Ireland...
ATGGATTATGATTTAGGATATTTTGACGAGGACAATGGAAGGGTTGAGCCAGTCGATAACCCCTTTGCCTACAAAGTGTAAACTATGTGCTCGGTATAAAGTGTAAACCATGTGTCCGGTATGGACCATCTCTTCTCTAAATCCAAAAATGGCGGAGAGAGAGGGATTCGAACCCTCGAAAGGTTTCCCTTTACACGCTTTCCAAGCGTGCGCCTTAAGCCACTCGGCCACCTCTCCTACACTAAAATCTGCTACGCAGATTTAAATTTTAGTGCTCTTAGTTCACAACCTAGAAAGTTGTGAACTAAGAGTGGAAAATTTCTTTTAAAAACACAAAGAACTTATTCCAACTGTCTTGTTTTATAGCTATTTTTTTTGTGCAGCACAAGCCTGAAGCATGGGACTATGTTATAATAGCCCTGCATGGCTTTAGATAAAAAAATAGATAGCTTTCACTCAACAGAAACCATTAACTGCAGTGGAAAAACTTATCATTACCACTCAATAGCAAAAGCTGAAGAAAATGGACTACCTAGCACAGCCCAGTTGCCAAAATCTTTGCGCGTGCTACTAGAAAACCTACTTCGCAAAGAAAGCAGTTCTGGCGCTGTAAAAAAAGATGACATTTTAGCGATTTGCGAGTGGATAAAGAATAAAAAAAGTTCAGCCGAAATCGCTTATCACCCAGCCAGAGTCCTCATGCAAGACTTCACGGGGGTTCCAGCCGTTGTCGACCTAGCTGCCATGCGAGATGCCATGATTAAATTAGGAAGCGACGCCGAAAAAATCAATCCACTCAATCCCGTAGATCTTGTAATCGATCATTCCGTAATGGTTGACCACAATTCAAGCGAAGATGCTGAATCCAAAAATATAAAGCGCGAATTCGAAAGAAACCAAGAGCGCTACGAGTTCCTACGTTGGGGGCAAAGTGCTTTTAAAAATTTTAGAGTTGTGCCTCCCGGCACCGGCATTTGTCATCAAGTCAACCTTGAACATCTTGCCAAAGTGGTTTGGAGTTCAGAAGAAGATGGAAAAAACTGGGCTTACCCGGACACTTTAGTAGGTACCGACAGTCACACTACAATGATCAATGGTCTTTCGGTCTTAGGTTGGGGAGTCGGCGGCATTGAAGCCGAAGCAGCCATGCTTGGCCAGCCAGTGTCTATGCTTATTCCAGAAGTTATAGGCTTTGAACTAAAAGGACAACTTCCTGCTGGTTCTACGGCCACCGACCTAGTGCTTACAGTTGTAGAAATGCTTAGAAAAAAAGGCGTGGTCGGAAAATTTGTTGAATTCTACGGTGAAGGTCTTAAAAACTTAAGCCTTGCCGACCGAGCTACCCTGGCCAACATGGCTCCAGAATACGGGGCTACCTGTGGGTTTTTTCCTATAGACGAAGAAACTCTAAAATATCTTCGCCTGAGCGGAAGAGACGAAGAACAAATCGAACTAGTAGAAAAATACGCCAAAGCTCAGTTGCTTTGGAACGACGATAAATGTGATATCTCTTTTACGGACACACTATCCCTCGACATCAACAATGTAAAAAGCAGTATCGCTGGCCCCAAAAGACCTCAAGACAGAATTGAACTTTCACAAGGAGCTGAAAAATTTTACCAATTGCTCAAAGAATGGGAACTTCCCGAAAGCAAAGAATGCCCGGTAAAAGACTCTAACTTTGTTGCCGACCACGGTCATGTGGCTATTGCTGCTATCACCAGCTGTACCAACACTTCAAACCCCACGGTTATGATGGCCGCAGGCCTGTTAGCAAAAAAAGCGGCTGCACTTGGACTAAAATGCAAAGAATGGGTTAAATGTTCTTTGGCTCCTGGCTCCCAAGTCGTTTCCGATTACCTAAGCCAATCAGGACTCCAAAACTCCCTCGACGAACTCGGATTTAATGTTGTGGGATACGGCTGCACAACCTGTATTGGAAACTCAGGCCCCATTGACCAAAACCTTGCAGAAACTGCAAAAAACAATGAACTTGTTTTATGCTCTGTGCTCTCTGGCAACCGAAACTTTGAAGGTCGAATTAGTCCCGACATTCAAGCAAACTATCTCGCGAGCCCACCGCTTGTCGTGGCCTACGCTATTGCCGGATCCTTAAAAATAGATGTGCAAAACGATGCTCTTGGTAAAGACAAAGAAGGCAACGATGTTTACCTAAAAGACATTTGGCCAAATGAATCCGAAGTTCAAGAAATTGTAAGCAAAACTTTAAATGCACAAATGTTTAAAGACAGATACAAAGATGTTTTTAAAGGACCTGAAGCCTGGTCAAAAATTGAAAGCTTTGATTCACAAACCTACCCGTGGAAAGAAGACAGCACCTATATTAGACACGCTCCTTTTTTTGAGGGCATGCAAAAAGAAGAAAGCCCAGCTACGGATGTAAAATCGGCTCACATTCTTGCCCTCCTCGCCGACAGCGTGACCACAGACCACATCTCTCCTGCTGGTTCAATCAAACACGATGGCCCTGCAGGCGAATACTTAAAAAAGGCTGGTGTCGATGTTCGAGACTTTAATTCTTTTGGCTCCCGACGCGGAAATCACGAAGTTATGATGAGAGGCACCTTTGCCAATATTAGAATCAAAAACCAAATGCTAGATGACGTAGAGGGCGGCTACACTAGACACGTTCCCAGTAACAAAGAAATGAGCATCTATGATGCGGCTATGGAATATGCCAAAAGCAATACTCCACTGGTGGTTTTTGCAGGCAAAGAATATGGAACTGGCTCCTCTAGAGACTGGGCTGCCAAAGGAACAAGACTCCTTGGCGTGCGCGCCGTTATTGCCGAATCCTACGAAAGAATTCATAGATCAAACTTAATCGGCATGGGAGTTTTGCCTCTAGAATTTGAAAACAAGCAATCCTGGAAAAGTTTAGGCCTAAACGGAAACGAAAAGGTCTCAATCCAAGACATTAATTCTGTTCAAGCAGGTTCAAAACTACAGGTTAATATTGAAAAAGAAAATGGCGAGCAAGTGAGCTGCTCGGTTCTTTGTCGTATCGATACCGACAACGAGCTTGAGTACTATAAGAACGAAGGCATCTTACAATTTGTTATTCGCAAATTGTTAAGCTAACCTAATACTTGTGCGCTATTATTTTTTAGTCCTAATCTTTGTTCTAAGCTCAGAGCTCCATGCAGCGCAGCCGCTAATAGATGCTTCACACGCAAAAAATACCTGGGAGCTTTTAAATGTGGGCAGCACAGCCGAGCGCTTTCAATTAGGAGTTGGATATTACAAAAAAAGAAAATATTTAACATGGTTTAAATGGCTTCGAAACGCCACAGTCGAAATTGGAGGTCAGGGATCACTGCTTACCAAAAAGAACGAATTTGGCGCTTTCTTAAATCCCAATATTAGAATATATTTTAATGCACTGGATTCACAAGTCGGCACAGCTCTTCACGCCGGCGCCTATTTATACGGGCGCTTTACCAGACCAAGTTCTAGCTTTTCTTTTAAGTTTGACCCTAGCCTTATATTCGGAATTACAGTTGGAGCAACTATATATATACATCTTGGAAGAAGCTATTACTTCTCAGCCGGCTACAAAAGACTTTTCTTGAAACTACCTGGAGATCAGCTACACATTGGCTGGGTGAAACGTTTCTGACACAGCCCTGTACTCAGCTTGAACAATTTCGAATAAAAAATCACACATGGCATCGCTGCGAGAAAACACCGAAGGCCAATACAGCCCTTCTTGCTCCGTATGCATTCCAATGCCCACAGGACCCAAACCATCCAAACAAATCTTATCCTCATCGTACATATAACAAATATCGGCAGCGCCGCCAGACTCCACAGCCTCAATAGGCTTATTTTCTTTCTGCGAAAGTATTTCGCAGTAACGTTTAACAAAGTCAGCCGAAGCACTATTTGCCGGCATAGCAGGACAATCATCCACAATTTCGTAGGAGCTGTCACAAGCTAGCCCACCTTCGTTTTGGATATAGCTTTTTTTAACAATAGACATAATTTCTTTATGAGTGCTGTCTAGATCAGATTGCAAACTAAAGCGAAGGTCAAGTTTTGCATGTGCATTGCCAGCTACAAGATTATAAACATCTTTTTCTGTTTGGATCGAACCAAAATTCACTGTTACATTTTTAGAGTAATCATTTAACTTTTGTATCTCTAAAATCTTTTTACAGAGTTCCAAATTAGCATTCAGGCCATCTTTATGAGCTCTACCAGAGTGAGCTTCTCTTCCGTGGCAATTTATTTTGTACCAGCGATTGCCTCGGCGCGATTTAACAACTGATCCGTTCTCACCAAAAGCAGGCTCAAAACCAAGTAAAAATTTTGAAGTCTTGGCTAAGTCTTTAAACACTAAATGCCAACCAGATGAGCCAAGCTCTTCGTTTGGAGAACATAAAACCTGAATCGAAAAAGGAAGCTCTGATAAAGCTAAAGGTAATTTCTTTTGTAATTTAGCTAAAGCCAAGTAAATTACTATTATTCCACCCTTATTATCTATAACCCCCGGACCCTTTAAAGTGTGGTCTGACAAGTTTCCTTTAAATTTGGGCTTATCCTTCGTGTTAATAGACAAAGTGTCGGAATGGCAGATCAAAGTCATTAAGGCTTTTTTATTGTTAGAATTAAAGACAATCAGGTCGCCTGAGACTTCTTTGCCTCTAGGATTTTGCATTCTTTTAGCTTTAAAGTCTATTTGGGCAAACAAAGATGTTAAATAATCAACCACCCTGTTAACGCCTAAGACATCTTGGGAAGTAGAAGATATTAAAACCAGATCTCTCAAGTAGTCATATATTCTCTGTTGCTCACTCATATAAATCTAATTAACATATACAATAGAGGAAGGCTTTAATATTATGTTATTTCGAGTTTCAATATTCACAGCTGTTTGCCTTGTCATTGCAAGTCTCGAATTTTTTTATCCTTTTAGCAAAAAATCTAAATTATCAAGCAATGGACTTCACAATATTGGCATTCATTTGCTCAACGTGCTTATGCTAAGCTTGCCTTTTTTGAGCCTGCAGCTAACTGCCGAATACGCTCAAAGCAAGCAGTTATCTGCCTTGTATTTAATCAAATTATCTCCGCTGTTTCAGACAATACTAAGCCTGATTTTGCTAGATTTTTTTATCTATTGGCAGCATAGATTTTTTCATAGTTTTTCATTCCTGTGGTCCTTGCACAAACTTCACCATACGGACAAGAGCCTAAATCTAAGCACAGCGCTGCGCTTTAACCCTCTTGAGATTTTCGTTTCTCTCTTATTCAAAATGCTCTTAATATTAGCTTTTGGTTTTAAAGGAAGCGATATATTAATATACGAGATTATGCTCAACGCCATGGCTCTTTTTAACCATGGAAATTTTGTTTTACCTAAAAAACTAGAAAAAGTATTAGAGCTATTTATTGTGACCCCACGCTTACACAGAACACACCACTCCATAGTAAGAAATGAACAAAGAATGAATCTAGGCAACACCCTAGTAATCTGGGACAAAATCTTTGGAAGTTTTCAAGATAAAAGCACCCAAGAAGACGCTCATTTTAAATTCGGAATCTAAAGCAAATTTGGTAGGCCGTACCACGGTATGGGGTCGCAACATGCAATAGCAATCTGAGGTAAAGGTTTTTGGCACAACATTTGCTGGGCTAAGCACTATGCCAAGAAAAATTTTAGAACGATATAGTTATTTCCCCTACCACATTTACAACAGAGTAAACGACAAGCAATTCTACCCAAGCAATAGAGATTTCATTTGGAGGCAATATATTAATGAACTTTGCTATTGTTCTTTTGCCTTAGGCCTAAGAATCCATTGCTTTGTTTTGATGGACAATCACTATCACCTACTAGCCAGCACCCCTGATGAGAATATTGATAAAGTAATGCTGCATTTGCAAAGAGAAGTCAGCAAAAAAATATCCTTTCACACCGAAAGACAAATCTATCGCTTCCAAGGACCCTACAAATGGAAAGCAGTTAAAGACAGTTTGCATTATTCTAAAGTCTACAAATATATACTTAGAAATCCAATAGAAGCTGCTTTGTGCGAAAAAGCTGAGGATTATATTTATTCAAGTTTGCACTTTCAATGCGGAGGCGGGTGGTTAGAGTTTCCAATTTGGGAAAAAAGCGAGCTTTCGAAGAATCACCCTGAGAATATCTTTGAAAGAGTTGATTGGCTTAATATGCCGTGAGCTCAGTTGGTAGGCCGTACCAGAGTATGGGGTCGCAACATGTTGTGACCCCATACCGTGGTACGGCCTACCGAATTGACAGTGTTTAACGTTTTTTGGGAGATTTACGTGTTTTCTTTTTTTTCGCATTTTTGAGGTAAATATTTTGACAGTTTTTTCTGCTAAGTTATTGAAAATATTTTTCTTAACCTTGTCTTCATCTTGACGTAACTTGGCCTTTTACTTGCAGCTCTAATGATAGAATGCTTTTAAAGCTCTTCAAAAAAAGAAGTTTCAAAAAAGAAAAAAAGGAGAACGTAAAATGAAAAAGATACTAACAAACAATAGAGGTTTCACCCTCATCGAGCTAATGGTGGTTGTAGCCATCATTGGTATTCTTGCAACAATCGCTATACCTAACTTTTCTAAATTTCAAGGAAAAGCTAGACAGAGTGCCGCCAAGATTGAACTAGGAGGTATTTATACTGCTGAAAAAGCTTTTAATGTGGAATACAATAATTATCATGCAAATTTACATGCCATTGGTTTTAAGCCAGATGGTTTTGATGCGACAGAAGCTGGAGATGAGTTTAAGCCCTTAAATGAAAATATTAGAAGATCCTACGCTAGTGGTGTTTCTCCAGATCGCGCCGGCTGCGACACTGGTGTTGCCGGATTTGCAACAACCGATACACTCGCAACCGATGCTTACACAGATCAATGTTTTTACACAAGTAATCATGATTTCCAGCCAGCTGATTTTAACGGCGTAAATCCTAAAGAGTTTGGCGTTGAGGATACGGATGGTCCAATTTCTACAACAGAATTTCAAGCGGTATCTGCTGGTTTTATTGGAGGCTGTGGAGAGGAAGCCGAAGCCAATCTTGATGTTTGGTCTATTGATCAAAATAAAAATTTAGTTAATGTTCAAAAATGTTACTAATATAATTTAGTTTAAATAAAAAGGCCCAAGCTCAATACTGAGCTTGGGCCTTTTTTTTATTTGTCGTTAAAATAATGAGGATGAGACTTTTTTAGTTTCTCCACTAACTCATCTGGCAAGCCAGCCTTTAATAACTTACCTTTTGTTAAATTATCAAAAAAAGCATTGCCCTTTTTAAGGCGTAAAGCCAAGGAACTTATATAGGCAGGCGCCTCTGAAAATTGAGCAGCCTTTAAATAATAATCGCCTGCTTGTTGGCGATCTTTTAAATTTTCGATCGCATGATAGCCCGACCAAAACCAAGAGTTGTAGTAATTTGGTGCACGGCTGATTAACTCCTGACTAATCACACTGGCTCCTACAAAATCCTTTCCTATAACAAAATAAAAAGGAGCTAAGGTCGAAATATAGCGTAACTCTTTTTTATTGGAATTCGAAATAATCGTATGCAACTTAGAAAAAAGCCAAGAATAATCTCGGTCGTAAGAACTTTCGTGATGCATGCCTTGTAACATTTCGAGCCAAATCCAAGAAACATAGGCATTTTGCAGACCCGGCCATGCCATTTTATAATCCTGTCCGCTGGCTATTCTTGCCCGAAAGGACTCGCTTTCTCTGAGCTTTTCTACTTCTTCTAAAAGTTGAAAATCACGGGGATCCCAGCTTTTATCTGCAGTTGATTTTTTATTTTCTAAATAAGGACGCAAAGATCCGGTAGCCAAAAATAACCCTAGAAATAACCCTATTTCTAAATACTTTTTAAGCCGCATCTTCCTGGCTCACGATTCCAAGTTTTTCTAAGCGGTATCTTAAACTTCGCATGCTAACACCTAAAAGCTTAGCCGCTTCTTTTTTAACGCCATTGGCTTCCTCTAAAGACTTGAGTAAAAATTCTCGCTCTACGATTGCCAAAACTTCCTCAAGCTCCACACCGCCAGCCTTCCAGCTAAGTGATGTTGGCAGACTGTCCATATTGGCCTTCAAGGGCTCTCTTATGTGTTCAGGCAAAGCAGAAAGCGTAAGAGCATTTTGACTCTCAAGGGCAACCATTCTTTCGACTACATTTTCTAGCTCACGTACATTACCAGGCCAAGAATAAGCTTTTAGAGCCTTCATGGTTTCTGATGGAATCGTTTTTATATTTTTATCAAAACGCTCACAAAAATTCTGCAGAAAATGATCTACTAAGGAGGCAATATCTTCTTTTCTTTTTCTTAACGCGGGAAGATCAATCTTAATTACATTTAAACGAAAAAATAAATCTTCTCTAAAGGATCCGGAATCAACTTCTTCTTGTAAACTGCGGTTTGTAGCCGCTACAATTCTAAAATTTGAAGCCACAGCCTCTGTGCCACCTACCGGCGTAAATTTGTTGTCAGCTAAAACTCTGAGCAAAGAAACCTGCATATTCATAGGCATCTCGCCCACTTCATCTAAAAAGAGCGTGCCACCATCGGCCACTTCTAAATATCCTTTTTTATCGTTTACAGCCCCTGTAAAGGAACCTTTTTTGTGACCAAAAAACTCGGACTCAACTAAATTTTCTGAAATCGCTCCACAGTTTACACTTACAAAAGGACCATCTTTGCGTTCACTATTATAATGGACTGCCTTAGCTACAAGCTCTTTACCTGTTCCACTTTCGGCCTCTATTAAAACACTTGAATCGGTTTTTGAAACACGTCGAATGAGTTCAAAAACGTTCTGCATAGGCTCAGAACTTCCTACAATATTAAAAAAACTATATCTCTCGCCTAACTCTTTTTTTAGACGAACATTGTCTTGAACTAAATGGCGAGCCTCTAAGGCTTTGTAAATACGATGTTTCACATCATCAATTTTAAAGGGTTTTGACAGGTAGTCATAAGCACCTTTTTTCATGGCCTCTACTGCAATTTCGGTACTTCCAAAAGCGGTGATCATTAAAACAAGAGCTTGTGGGTCTTTTTCTAAGATTTTTTCGAGAAGCTCGGGACCAGTCATTTTAGGCATTTTGACATCACTAATAACCAAATCAAAAGCTTCTTGCTCGTATTTTTCTAAGCCTTCTAAGCCATTTTTAGCAGTTACAACATCAATACGTTCACGCTTTAACATGATCTGCAAAAACTCACGTATGCTTTCTTCATCATCGACCACCAATATTTTTGGTCTTATTTTTTTAAATAAATGTGTCATTTTTTCTTTTTCAGATGCTGATGTCATGCGGCTAATTCCCCCCGATTTTTACTAAAATACATTGCAAACTTTGTTCCACCTTCATTACAAAATTCTGGAACTGGTGATCTTACTTCGACCCGAGCCCCCATTTCTTCTAAAATCTTGTATGAAAGAGCTAAACCTAAACCAGTACCTTTTTCTTTGGTAGTAAAAAATGGCACAAATAAATTTTTCTGATTTTCTTCACTAATACCTTCACCATTGTCGATCACTTCTAAACTCAAATGCTCGGCGCTTTCTCGGCCGCGTAATATAATTTTTTTAGCTCCAGCCTGTCCCGAATTTAAAACAAAATTAAGCAAGACTTGACTTAACTTATCATTGTCTATAAAAATTGTTAACTCTTCCTCAGAAAAATCAAGCTCTATTTGGGTGCTTAAGTCTTTCCATTTTTGGTTCACTAATAAACTTTCTTTTAAACTTTCACAAACACCTTTTAAGTCTACTTCTTTTTGTGAGAGTTTTTGCGGTCTAACGTAATCCAAAAAATCTGTAATTAAATTATCCAGACGGATACTTTCTCTTTGAATAATATTAAGTAACTTTTGATCTTCGCCTTGCAAAGTTTTAAGTTCACTTAGCATTTGTGAGCTTCCGCTAATGCTGGCTAAAGGATTTCTTATTTCGTGAGCAATACTTGCTGACAGCCTTCCAACTACAGCTAAATTTTCGCTTCTTCGTAAACTTTCTTCCATCTCAAGCACATGGGTTAGGTCTTGAAAGACAATTAAAAAACCTAAATCCTGAGCTGCATCCCAAAGTTTTGTTTGACTGTAACCCAGTTTAAGAACTTTAGTATCCTCTCTAGTATAGCTAACTACTTTTCTTGATTGACTTTCATCACTTAAAGTTTTTTCTAAATCTTGTACAATAGGAAAAATTTCAGTTATATTTTTTTGCAGCAGCTTATCGGACTTAATTTGTAATATTTTTTCGGCCTTTGGATTTGCCTGAATAACATTCCCCTTAGGGTCTACACTTATGACCCCGCTTGGCATGCTATTTAATATGGCTTTTTGAAGAGATTCCAATCTAAGTTTGGCACTTTCAACCTTTGCTAATTCTTGCCCGGTGTCTGAAAGCGATTTACGTAAATACAGTCCCAAAAAACCAACCAAAAGTATAGCCGCCGCATTTCCAAGTATGGAAATGCCAAAGCCAACAGAAAATGTCATTAAGGTTAAACAAAGCAACATAATTGTAATGGTTTTAACTCGTGAAAACAGCACTGCGGCACTCAATACAACTATGGGATAAATAATTAAAAATGGGGAGGTACTTGCACCAGAGGCCTTTACAAGACTCAAAGCTAAAAAGGCATCCATTACAAAAAAGAAAAATAAACTTTCGGGCTCTAGCTTGATTTTAATAACCAGCAGATGACTTAAAGCTACTAGAGAAAATATAAAAAATATCTCATTCAAATTTTCCATATGGATCTGAATAAAAGACAAAGAAAAAACAAAAAGACCTAGAAAAGCCAGATGAGCAAGCACTCTATAAAAAAGAACTTTATAGTAAGACACTACACGTCCCCAACACGCTCAAAAATTGGTAAGTAAATTGGTACGATAACCGCTAAAACCAAAACACCAACGACTACAATCATTAAGGGCTCAATAACAGATGTAATCGCACTTAAAGCCGCGTCGACTTCGTCTTCATAAAATTCTGCAATCTTTGTGCACATTAAATCAATTTGTCCTGTTTGCTCGCCGACCGAAATCATGCTCACCGCCATAGCCGGAAATTCTTTAGATTTTTGTAGAGGCATAGCAATAGAGTTACCTTCTTTAATAGACTTTTGAGTTTCTATTACGGCGACCTCTATAGCATAGTTGCCAATAACCTTTGCTGAGATATTCAGAGCATCAACGATGGCCACACCAGATTGAACCATGGTTCCCAAGGTTCGACAAAACCTGGCAATAGCGCTTTTTCGTAAAAGATTTCCAAAAATTGGAATCTTTAATAAAAATGGGTCAATCATTCTTTTTACTTCTTTATTTTTAAAGGCAAAAATTATTAAAAACACCACTGCAAAATTGCCTAGCATGATAAGCATAAAGTTATTAACAAAAAAGTTTGATATATCCATAACAATAGCTGTAGAAGCCGGAAGCTCCCGTCCATCTTGTCCAAAAATTTCTTTAAACTTTGGAACAATAAAAACCATTAAACCGATGGTAATAACAACAGCCAAAACTAAAACGATTACCGGATAAGACATAGCCGATTTAATTTTTCTATGTAAGGCGCTTACTTTTTCGTAGTAGATCGCTAATCGTTCAAGCACTTTATCTAGAGCCCCGGAGACTTCACCTGCTGCAACTAAGTTTGTAAAAACACGATCGAAAACCTCGGGATAGGCGCGTACAGAATCAATTAAACTCGATCCCCCTTCAATTCTTCGTGCCAAATCTTTTAAAACACTTCCAAATCGTCCGTTTTCTTGTTCACTACCCAATGTTTTTAAAGTTTGAACAATGGGAATACCAGCCGACTGCATAACAGCAAACTGTCTAATAAAAGCCGTAAAATTATCTAGCTTGGGCTTCGGCGAAGATAAAAATGAAAATGACAATGGACTTTCTTGAGCCCCCCCGCCGCCAGCAGAAACTCCGCCCTCTAAGGCCTTTAACTTAATGGGTCTAATATTCATGTCACGCAAAGAGGCGCGAGCCCTGGCTGGGTCTTCAGCGCTAATGACTCCATTAACTTTTTGAGCCTTAATATTGTAACCAGAATATGAAAACTTCATGCAGCCCCTCTTTTATTGTTCATCAGCGGCTCTAACATCTTATGTAATTCATCTATGTTTGGGCTATGAACAAAAGCTTCCTCAATTGATATTTTCCCTTTTTGCAACCAATAAAGCAACTGTTGGTTCATCGTCACCATGCCAAATTTTTCTTGTCCAACCTGCATTTGCCCATAAACCTGGTGAAGTTTGTCTTCTCTAATTAAATTTCGGATAGCAGGAGTCATTGATAAATATTCATAAGCCATTGTTCGGCCCTTACCGCTCTTATTTTGACAAAGAGCTTGCGAAATCACCGCTTCGAGACTGAGAGATAATACCGAACGAATATAATCATGGGCACTGCGATCAAACATTTGAATCAAACGGTTAATGGCAGAAATCACTCCATTTGTATGCAAAGTGCTAAATACTAAATGACCGGTTTCGGCGGCTCTTAAGGCGGCCTCTGCGGTTGTGGCATCACGAATCTCACCGATCATAATAACGTCGGGATCTTCACGTAAAACCTGTCTTAAGGCACCAGTAAAACTCTTGGTGTCGGTTCCAACTTCTCGTTGATTCACAATACAATTTTTGTGTTTGTGAGCATACTCCACCGGATCTTCGATTGTAATAATATGCTTTTTATATTTTTTGTTTATAGTATCAATAAAGGCTGCAAGGGATGTGGATTTACCAGAGCCAGTAGCCCCTGTGACTAAAATCAAACCATGAGGTTTATCTACTATTTTTTGAATGTATTTGTTGTAACCAATCGATGCCAGATCGGGGATCTCACTTTGTATTTTACGAAAAACAGCCGATATGCCACCACGCTGAACAAATACATTCACCCTTAAGCGTACCGAATCTCTAATTCCCAGAGTGAAATCTAATTCATTTTCTTCTTCGAATACTTTTTTTTGTCTTTCGGTTAAAATAGAATAAATAAGGTCGCGAGTGTCTTCAGCGCCCAACAACTTTCCACGAATTTTCATAATGCTGCCATCAATCCGAAAAGCGGGAGTGGCCCCAGCACTAATATGTAAATCAGAAGCATTTTTATCGATCATTGTTCGCACTAATTGATATATGTCGTAAAGCATCGTTTTATCCTTCCGCACTCATAGTAAGTCGCTGCATTTCTTCGACTGTGGTCACGCCTTTAATAACTTTTTTCATGGCATTAATTCTTAGAGTGCTCATACCCTCTTTAATCGCTAATTTGCGTAGCTCTAAAGTGGTCGGTTCTTTGGGAATAATTTCGCGAATAGCATCGGTTACTTGCATAACTTCAACCACGGCCAGTCGACCAGAGAAACCAGAGCCCGAACAGCGATCGCAGCCCTCTCCCTTCATTGGTTTAAAACGCTCAACTACATTTTTAGGAAAACCCATCTTAACTAACTGTGAAGAGGAATATTGCTTGTCGACTGTTTTACAATGTTTGCAAATACGTCTTAAAAGTCTTTGGGCCAAGACCAACTGGATTGTTGAATTAACCAAAAAGGGATCGACTCCCATATCCATTAAACGCATCAAAGTACTAGGAGCATCATTTGTGTGTAAAGTCGAAAGAACCATATGCCCCGTCAAAGCAGCTTGCATAGCTGTTTTTGCTGTATCGGCATCACGAATCTCACCAAGCAGTATGACATCTGGATCTTGTCTTAAAAGAGCTCTCAAAGAGGATCCAAAACTTAGGCCAATTTTTTCTCGAACGTTTACCTGGTTGATTCCTTTAAAATTATATTCAACGGGTTCTTCAATTGTTGAAATATTAATCGTTTCATTATTAAGCCAATTTAAAGCTGCATATAGAGTGGTTGTTTTACCAGAACCAGTTGGTCCCGTTACAAGACAAATTCCCCACGGAAGCTTAACGGCTTTTTTTAGTTTTTCAATATCACTTTTTTCAAAATCGAGTTCTTCAAGAGCAATAGCTGCCTTTGATCGGTCCAAAATACGCAAGACTACTTTTTCACCATAAACTGTCGGCAATGAATTCACCCGAAAATCAACTTGCGTTCCTTCTGGAAGTTTAAATAAAATTCGACCATCTTGAGGCAAGCGTTTTTCGTCCAGACGCATTTTGGCCATTACCTTAATCCGTGCCACAATCGCTTTTCTTATTTTATAATTCGGTTTGGCAGCATTAATTAATTTGCCGTCTATTCGAAAACGCACACGCAAATCATTTTCATATGGTTCAATATGAATATCTGAGGCTCTTTTTCTGATGGCATCTACAAAAAGAGCTGAAACAAAGTTAACAATAGGAGCGTCATTGTCTTCTACAGAACCGTCATCGTCTTCCTCTTCGTATAAATCATCGTCTTCACCAATGTCTTGGACTAAATCATTTATATTAGCGCCAAAGTATTTTTCAAGCAGACTTCTAATAGAGGAAGGCAATGCTAAAATTTGCTCAACTTTGAGTCTGGTTCTAAAGCGAACTTCATCGATCAATTGAATATTTGTAGGATCATAAACCGCAATAACCAAAGTGTCTCCACGCACAGAAATAGGCAACACTCCATATTTCGTGCAAAACTTTGGATCTAATAAATGAGTGATGTCATGATTGAGTTCGAAGGAGGCCAGGTCCATTGTTGGCAAAGCATAAGCTTTACTCAAAAAAGCAATTAACCTGCGTTCATCAACCAAAGATTCAGCTATAAGCGCATCTATCAAACGCCTTTTTTTATTTTTAGCGTCTTCAAGCAAGCGTTCTAACTGCTTGGCATCGATTAATTTAGCTTTGACTAGGCCTTGGCCCAAACGATTGGCAATCACTTAATTTTCAACTCTCCTAAACACTCTTATCGACAGTTGAGGCTTAAAAACTAAAGAAATTCTAAGAACTTTGCCTTTTTTATATATGTGACAAAACTATGACACTCTGCCCTCACAAAGAGAGCGTCCCGTCGCAGGACATGTCTAAATTTATGGATTAAATTTTATCTATGACTGCAAAAATAGCCGTTTTAATCAAACAATGCCCAGACACGGAAACAAAGGCCCAAATAAATGACAGCGGACTTAGTGAAGATGGCGTTAAGTTTATTTTGAATCCATATGATGAATACGCAATCGAAGAAGCTTTGCTCAGCAAAAGTAAAATAGCAGCTGAGAGCGTAAGTGTTTTTACGGTTGGCCCAGCAAGAGCTACCGAGGCCCTAAGAAGCGCTTTGGCCATGGGCTGTGATGATGCCTACCATGTAGAAGTTAGCGACCAAGAAGCCAAAGCCTTTGATAGCTATTTAACTGCAAAAACTCTAAGCAAAGCCTTAAACAAAAGCGGCGAATACACCTGCCTTTTTGCTGGTAAGCAAGCCATCGATGATGACAGTCTTGCGGTTCCGCAAATGCTGGCGCAATTTTTAGATATCACCCATGTGTCCGTAGTAAATAAATTATCTTTTGAGGGCGAAAAAAACTTTAAAGCCAATCGATCTATCGAAGGCGGAGCAGAAGAAATTATTGAAGGCAGCTTGCCGGCACTATTTTCCGCCAACAAAGGATTGAACAAACCTCGTTATGCCTCTTTGCCCAACATTATGAAAGCCAAGAAAAAAACAATCAATAAACTTAGCTTGCAAGACCTTGGCATCAGCACAGACATGGCAAAAATACAAAGCTCTTCTTTTGAACTGCCACCAGAAAAAAACGCAGGCGTCCTCTGGGAAGGCAGCTCTGAAGAATTAGCAAGCAAACTTGTTAGCGCTCTTAAAAACGAAGCTAAAGTTATATAAGGAAAAAATCATGACAACAAAAGCATTAGCCATCTTAGAAGTAAATGAAAAGAAAATTAAAACAAGCAGCCTAGAAGCGCTCTCCTCTTTGTCAAAATTGGAGAGCTCCGAAACTCATGTTGTTCTTTTTGGAAAAGAAAGTGAAATAGAACATCAAAATCTAAGCAAAATGGGTGTCAGCAAAATCATTTTTGTAGAAAATGAGCAATTACAAAATTACCAAGTAGACAGTTATGTTCCTTGTTTAAAAAAACTTTGCGAGAGCGAAAATTATAATTTTATCTGTCTTAGCGCAACAAGCCTTGGAAAAGATCTGATTCCTGCACTGGCAGCCAGCCTAGATCAAGGAGTAATCACTGATGCGGTCGACATTAAAAAAGACGGAAGCGATTTTTTGTTTAAGAAACCAATGCTTGCTGGCAAGTACTTTGCTTGGCTAAAGAACAAGGGAGAGCGCACCTTATATAGCTGCCGCCCTAATATGTTTAGGGTAGAGAATGCTTCTGAGACGACCCCAGTGATTGAAAAACTTGACGCTGCCCCTAGTGACCGGTCTAAAACAACTGCAGTTGAAGGCAAAAGTGCTGGCAACAAAATTGATCTTAGCGAAGCCGATCGCATTGTAAGCGGCGGGCGCTCTTTAGGAAGTGGCGAAAATTTTAAAATATTAGATGAGCTAGCAGCTGTCATAGGCGCTGCAGTAGGAGCCTCAAGAGCAGCTGTCGATGCCGACTATGTTCCTCACAGCATGCAAGTTGGACAAACCGGTAAAACCGTTAGCCCAAGCTTGTACATTGCTTGCGGAATTTCTGGAGCCATTCAGCATCTGGCTGGAATGAAAAGTTCCAAGATAATTGTGGCTATCAACAAAGACAAAGAAGCACCGATTTTTAAAGTAGCTGACTATGGTCTGGTTGGAGACCTTTTTGAAATTGTACCTGCTCTAACTGAAGAATTTAAAAAGCATCTATAAACAGAGTCTTTTGACCCCTTCTTTAATGTCTTGTTCTGAGCAAGCAAAGGACAACCTTATATGGTTTTTTATTCCAAATGAAGAGCCTGGCACCACCGCTAGTTTTTGTTTTTCCAATAAATACTTAGCAAATTCTACATCGTCTTTTAAAGCCAAATCTTTTATTAAAGAATCAACGTTTACTAAGGAGTAAAAAGCACCTTCGGCTTTTGTATGCTCAAAACCCTTCTCAGAAAGCAAGGAACACATTAAGTCTCTTCTAGATTTAAAAGATTGCACCACCTCAGGCAAAAAAGCATTGGCATTGTTTATACCCCAGACACCTGCCTTCTGGATAAAAGGTGCCACACAAGTCAGCATCTGACTTTGAATTGCGGTAAGAGCCTCTACATTTTTTTTAGAACTTAAAAGGTAACCCAATCGCCAGCCCGTCATAGCCATACTCTTAGAGCAGGCATTTATAAGGATTAAGTTTTCAAGCTCTTCTTCTTTTTTAATTAAAGCTCCAGGACAAAGATGTTTTGTGTCACCGTAAACAAGTCGTTCATAAATTTCATCAAAGATTAAGCAAATATTATTTTTTAAACACCATGCAAATATATCTCTCAACAAAGTAGGATCAATCAATTTGGAACTGGGGTTGCTTGGCGAAGAAAACAACAAAGCTTTTGTTTTATTACTCTTGGCTTTTTCTAATTCCGCTATTGTTGGAAAGTAATTATTTTGAGCGGAAGTTTCTAAAAAAACTGCTTTAGCGTGAGAGCATTTTACTAAACTCGGATAAGAAACCCAATAAGGGCTCGGCACAATAACTTCGTCTCTCTCTGAAGCCAGAGCTGTCAAAGCTAGATAAAGCCCTTGCTTTGAACCGGCTGTTATTAAGACATGCTCCTTAGTGGACCACTGGCACTCCATGCGATTTTTATAATCCTCAGCAACTGCCTGCCGTAATTCGATTAAACCTTGTGAGCTAACATACCTAGTGTCTCCACTTTGCATCGACTTATAAGCCTCTAGAACGATTTCTTCTGGAGTTGCAAAATCTGATTCTCCAGCAGTGAAAGAAATAATGTCTTGCCCCGATGCTTTTAAATCTTTTACTTGCTGCAAAAGCATCAAGGTCTTGCTGGCAGTGATTCTTGTTTTTATCATGAATTCTCCGAGAACTTTTTTAAAAGTGCTTTAGACACGGTGGCCGACACAATATCTGTGGGAGCTCTACCGTTAGCGGCAAGCTCCTTAACTAAGGAACTGCTAACAAAAAAATATTTTTCGTCCGTGGTCATTTGCAATGTCTCGACCTCACTGTCTAGACGACGGTTCATTGTGGCCATCTGAAATTCTTTTTCAAAATCACTCATAGCTCTCAAGCCCCTAATCAAAACTTTTATTTTATTTTTCTGACAAAAATCAATAACAAGCCCATCCAATGCTTCAACAACTATATTGTTATTCTCGCCAACCTCTTGCAAAGAATTTTTGATTAACTCAATTCTTTCCTCAGGCGAAAACAATGGTTTTTTTGAGAAATTTTTTGCCACCAAAATATGCAGCGGTTTAAAAATCTTTTTGGCTCTAAGAATAATATCAATATGCCCCAGAGTTGGAGGGTCAAAAGTTCCGGCATAAACGGCTGCATTTTTATTCATTAAATCTTTCTCCTATAAAAAAGAAGCTTGGTTTTTCCTTTAACTCGCTCTTTTAGCAATTCCCAAGCCTCAAAACTTTCAGTTGCTTCATTTTTTGATAATTCTAAAATAGCAACTGCCCTAGGAGCAAAGAGACTTTCACAAAATAAAATCTTCTTTAACGCAGCGGCGTGCTCTTCGGCTTCTCGGTATGGAGGGTCCCAAAAAAAAGTGTCAAAAGGCAAAAATTCAGAGTAATTTTTTTGGATTAAATCCATCCAAATATTTGATTTTAATGATTTTTCTACCGAAAACCTCAAGTCTTCACCAGAGCTTGCCTTTAATTGATTCAAGGATTGATCAATCGCAGAAATTGCCTTTTTATTTTTCTCAAAGAGCAGCGCCGACTGCGCTCCAGCTGAAAAGAACTCGGCAGTTACGATACCGGTACCCGCAAAGCAATCTAGTACTTTTAATGGCTGGTGCAAAAGACCATGTTTTAAAATATTAAACAAAGCCTCTCTGATGGCATCACTACTGGGACGAGTTCCATCCTGCACTTTTTGCCGAAAAATTCGGCCAGCAAAACGACCTTGAACAATTCTAAGCAAATTTACCTGCGTTTAATTTATCAAAATATTTTTTAGTTTCTGCCCTGAGCTTAGGAAAGAGCAATATAACGGCTATGACATTTGGTACCACCATAAGGCCTAACATCATATCAGAAAAATTTAAAACCGTGTGTATTGCGTTTACCGCGCCTACTATAATCGCCAAACAAAAAATAACTTTGTATATCTTGATTCCAAGTTTAGCTTTCTTGCTACAAAGATAAGCCGTTGCCTGTTCCCCATAGTAAGACCAACTCAACAAAGTCGAGTAGGCAAAAAGAAAAACTGCCACTGGCACAAAATACTGGCCGAAACCAGGAATAGCTGAATCAAAAGCCAGAGCCGTTAATTCAACTCCAGTTATATCCGGAAGCTGCCAGGCACCCGACAACAAAATAACTAAGGCAGTCATTGTGCATATAACAACCGTATCAACAAAGGGCTCAAGAAGAGCTACTACTCCCTCTCGAATTGGTTCGCTGGTAGCCGCTGCTGCGTGGGCAATTGGGGCCGAACCCATGCCTGCTTCGTTAGAAAAACAAGCTCGTCGCACACCCTGTACAAGTACCGTTCTAAAAGTTACACCAACAAAACCACCTACGGCCGCTGTTCCAGTGAAAGCGTCAGTAAAGATCTGCCCAAAAAGCCCTGGCACCAAAGAAATATTTTTAATGATCACAAACAAAGCCGCAATAACATAAATAGCTCCCATAAAAGGCACAAGCTTTGAGGTCACACTGCCAATACTTTTAATTCCACCAATGATTACAACAAAAGTCATAATCGCTAAAACAATTCCAGTTCCTAAAGCCGGAATTCCAAAATTAGTATTTAAAATAGAAGCTACTTGATTGGCCTGGAACATATTCGCAGCCCCCAAACTTGAACAGATACATGCAAAAGCAAAAAAGAAAGCCATTGGTTTCCACTTGGGCCCCAAACCTCTCTCTATATAATGCATTGGCCCACCGTGTACGCGTCCATCTTTGTCGATTCTTCTATACATAAGTCCAAGACTGCACTCCGAGAATTTAAGTGCCATTCCCAATAGGCCTACCAGAATCATCCAAAAAGTCGCCCCAGGTCCTCCAACTTTAATAGCCACAGCTACGCCCGCAATGTTACCTAAGCCAACAGTTGCTGAAAGCGCCGTACAAAGGGCTTGGAAGTGACTTATTTCACCAGGTTCGTTGGGATCATCAAATTTTCCCCTAACAACTTGAATGGCATGCCAAAAACCGCGGATCTGAATACCTCGCAAGAGCAGGGTGCTCAATAGACCGCAACCAACCAACAAAATAACAAGCGGCAAACCCCAAACAAGCCCCACCCCAACTTCAAAAGCTTTGGCAAAGTTTAAAGAGAATAAAGAACTAAAAAAGACTTGTATTTGATCCATGTACTATTCCTAAGAAAATCCACTATTAAGGTCAAATTTCAAAGGGCAAGCGTAATACTTAGTGTTAATAGCAAACAGCAAATGTGCTACTATTTAAAGGTGAATATGTTATTAGGGCTTTTAAAACACAAGCTTGATTCTATACAACTTCAAAAATTAATCACAAGCCTAGTTAACACAGGTCAATCTAGCCCCGTAAAACGCCTACTACCCGAGCCAAGAAGCAAAGGAATCGTCAAGAGCTTTGACGAAACCTCTATTTATTGGGAACTACATGGACCAGAAACACACAAAACCCCTTATCCACCACTTGTTTTTTGTTACGGACTTGTCTGCAGCATGAACCAATGGCGGCTGCAGGTGCAGCATTTTAGCCAAAAGCATCCCTGTTTATTAGTTGATTACAGAGGTCATCATATAAGCCACATGCCCCAAGACCCTGATTCAATTAATATTAGCGCTCTAGCTAAAGATGTTAGTGCTGCCATCAAAGAACAAAATTTCGAAGAGCGCGTACACCTTTTCGGTCACAGCATGGGATGTAATGTTGCTCTCGAATTAGCCTTCGCCGAACCAGACATGATAAACACCCTAAATCTTTGTTGTGGAAGCGCCCAAAACCCATTACAAAAACTTCTTAACCTAGGGCCAATCAATTTGGGCCTACAAGCTATTTTAAACAAATATCAAGACCAGGCTGAGATATATGAAAAAGTTTGGGGTGTTATGATTAAACAACGTTTTGTTGTAGAAAAACTTGCTACCTTGTTTGGCTTTAACCCCAAAACTTCTAGTAAAAAAGATATTCAAACCTACGCTCATGCGGTTTCTCAAATAAATCCTAGAGTTTTTTTTAGATTGCTAAACGACCTAAGTCGTTCCACAACTCAGGCTATTTTGCCAAAAATAAAGACTCCTACCTTAGTTATTGCAGGTCAAAAAGATATAATTACGCCCATTAGCAGCCAAAAAGATCTTGCTCGGCAGCTGCCCAATAGTCTTTATCACGAAATTCCCCTTGGCTCTCACAATGCGCAACTGGATTTTCCGGACTATGTCTCAACACTTGCAGAAAACTTCTGGCAAAAGCACGGCTCCTCCGCTAAAATTTAGCCAAATGAAAAGAAGTGTTACCGGAGTCAAGCCGACTGGTCATCCTCATCTAGGAAACTTACTCGGCGCTATTGAACCAGCTATCAAATTACAAGACAGCTACGAAAGTTTTTATTTTATTGCTGATTATCACACCCTGAGTTCTAATATAGATCCTGCAGAACTTAGAAAGAACACTTACGAATGTGCTGCGAGTTTTTTGGCAATGGGAATTGACCCCAACAAGGCTGCTTTTTTTAAGCAATCAAGTCTAGCTCAACATGCAGAGCTCAGCTGGATTCTTTCTTCGGTTAGTGCCATTGGCGACCTTTTTAGAGCTCATGCCTACAAAGCCGCTAAAGATAAAAACAAAGAGGGCGCTCTGAACTTAGCCACTTTTTCTTATCCCGTTTTAATGGCTGCCGATATTCTTTTATATAATGCGGATGTTGTACCGGTTGGCAAAGATCAGCTGCAACACTTAGAAATGGCGCGAGCCGTTGCCAGAAGATTCAACCATATATACGGGGAGTGTTTAAAAGAACCAAAAGAACTTTTAAAAGAAAATCTTTCAGTAGTCCCTGGAATCGATGGAAGAAAAATGAGCAAAAGCTACAACAACGGAATTGAACCTCTTAAAGGAAGCAAAAGCTTACGCAAACAAGTTATGTCTATCGTTAGTGACTCCAAGGGGATTGAGGACAAAAAAGATCCTGACACTTGTCATATTTTTGCACTCTACGAGATTTTTGCAAATGAAAGTGAAAAAAGTGAAATGCGTAAAAATTATTTAGAAGGCGGCTATGGCTACGGTCACGCTAAGCAGGCACTTTTTTCAAAAATTGAAGAAGAATTCGAAGACAAACGAGAAGTTTATCAAAAATCTTTAGAGAATAAAAAACAGCTCGATGAAATTTTAGATGCGGGCTCTAAGCGAGCCTCTAAAATTGCCAATGAAACTATTGCAAAAGTAAAAGAAACTTGTGGTTTGTTATGAGCGCTCCTAAAAAACAGACTTTAAAAAATCCCGTAGTCCGCGCATTTGTTATTGGTATATCAACCGGCTTTGGAGCTGGGTATTTACCGAAAGCGCCAGGCACTTGGGGCTCCTTATTAGGCATACCTCTAGGAATCGCAATTTTAAACATGAGTTACAGCAAAGCTATCTTGCTATTGCTGGGACTTTTTATAGCATTTAGTTATCTTGCTGAACTGGCAAGCCGACACTGGCAAAGTGGCGACCCGCAAAAAATTGTAAGCGATGAAATCTTTGGGCAAGCTTTAACTTTTCTAGGTTTCAAAATTTTTCACTTCCACCCTGAACTAATGATGAAAACTCCATGGGGCCTCTCTCCATCAATAGGCTGGCTGCTTGTTGCTTTTGGACTCTTTCGACTTTTTGATATTACAAAACCATTTCCGGCTCGAATCTTTGACCGTCACGAAGGCGGCCTAGGAATTATGGCCGATGACGGGGTAGCAGGACTTTATGCTGGTCTTTGCATTTGGATGTTATGCAAAATATGGATCACCAATCCTATTTAGTACAAAAAGTACGAATAAGAATTTTTTTATCGGGATAAGAGCTTGAAAGTGACCCAGAAATATAAGTTTTTTTGTCGAAGCTGGAATTCCAATACCCTAAATAATTTGATTCATTTTCTGTTTTATAATCAACTGATTTAACTTTTTGTGATTGTTCGTCGAATTCGTACATTACAAAATTATTAAAATACCTCTGACCTACAAAATGATTTTGACTCGTACTAGAATATGCTGTGCTATTAATTTCTATTAAATCAGAGCTAGAGTTTAGACCAAAAAAGGAAAGGGCATGTTGATCTTTCGATTGATTTAGCACTTTGTTTACCGCCAGGATGCCAGCAGCGCTATTAAATTTTAGATTCATAGGTGTGGAGTCAACATCAACAGCTTGATGAGTGATATTGTTTTTATCTTTTTTGAGCTGATAAAGAACATACATTCCTGAACTATCTTGGACATGAACTAACAAATTTTTATCGTCTAGATACAATGCTTGCAAAGGAATATTTACGTTATTATTGTTAGTGATATTTGCAGTAATGTTGATTTCAATATTACTGCTATTAAGATCTTCTTTTAGACTATTCTTTTCCCAGATTCCAGTTGCTTCATTAAGAGTGAAGTACAGTAGTTCTTCAGTGTCCGGAAGAAAAAATTCTGAGGAATCATTATTCCAAACGATTCGGGGACTCCATGTCCACGCCCAACCAGGTGTAGGTTTTTTTACAAGAAGACTACGTCCTCTGTAGTCTCCAAGCCTGATTAACTGTGATGATCTTACTTCGTCATTTACCACATTTAACATGCCAAGAAAATAGTAGGCACTACTATGACCATCGGCTTGAACTATTTCAGGTTCATAAAGCATCAAGAGTATGTTTTGCTGCGATCTATAAAAATCATCTTTTGCATGAAAATTTGCTTTAAAGTTCTCGTCACTTGCATAGTTTAGATAAAAATCATTATATTCCAAATTAAATTCCTCTTTGAAAATTTTCTTTTTATAAGAAAATTGATTTTTAAATTTATATTCAAAAGAATTTAGATTAACACTCTCCATAAAGCCATTCGAACCGTTAGACGGTCTCTTGTCGGAGGCATCCACTACCCATTTATTGAGACTATTTTTTTTAAGCAATATAGAATAATCATTTAATTTTTCGTACAAAACATTGGCCCACCTAGGGTCTGGATTGTGTAAAGTTTCTTTTACTCTTAGAATAATATTTGTGTCATCAACGAAAGCTCCAGGAGCAACAGAAAATCTTATATCCCCACTATCTTTTGATTTTTTCAAGTTGAAATCTTCTAAACTCAAAGACGTTGTTACTAAATTATTCGTCGCTTTACAGGTTGCCACTAATTCAGGGTTATGCGTATTTTGAATGACTTCAGATTTTTCAATTTTGGATTCCGGAGGAAGAACTATGCTCTCTCTGACCCTTTCACCAGTATCAGTGTTAACTGTCATTCCAACTTGTTCAGCCCCAACAGCATCTGAATAAACTGTCATTCCAACTTGTTCAGCCTCAACAGCATCTGAATAGACTGTCATTCCGACTTGTTTAGCCCCATTGATATTCGAGTACTCCGCACTGTTTAATTGTTGATTTTCTGAATTATTATTCTGAAAGTTGCTTTTTTTTAATTCACAAGAGCTTAAACTAAATACCAAAAAAAAGAAATATATATTATTTTTCCCCATGTATTGAATTATATCTCGCAAGCAATTGATATAAAATAAAGTTTTCGTTAAGAATTTTGTAATTCACAAAAATACTCAATATAGACGCTGTATTGAATTGAGCTTTAAAAACTTCCCAACAGAGAAGCTGAACTATTTTGGATCGCTTCTAAAATTGTTCTCGCAAAAGCTCTCCAAACTCTGCTCTGCAGCTAAGTCTGCATTTACGTGATCCCAAAAACGCTTCCAAGCAGTCCATTCTTGCTTGTATTTTACTCGTGCCATTAACTTAGACCCTCGCTCAATGGATACAGCACCAATCAAGTTGAACACCCACCACTTAAGCTTTAAAAGAGCGTCTGTCTGAGGAATAATTAATAAATTAGAAACAAGCACAGCGGCCGATGAGCCCAATATAAATTCTTTATCATGGGTTTCGGCTGAAGAGAGCTCAAAGGATTCTGCAAAAGGATGCACTTGAATGGGTTGCTGCTCTTTAAGAACTGAATCAAGATGTTGATTTAAGGCTTCTTCTCTTTCTACAAGCAACACTCTCAATACAGCTTGCAGAAATGGCACGCGAGCAATGTTGGGGATTTTATTTTTTTTTGCAATTTTTTTAGCTTCTCGCAAAAAGAGATCGCTATTCAATAACATACCCAAAATTTCTTTCCTCAAACAAATTTTGAGATCTTCTTTGAGCCGTGAAATTTTATTTTGCATTTCAGCATTATCATTTGTTAATTCAGCCGAGGATTCCAAACGAGACAAAATACTATCAAGCCATCTAATTCTAAATAAGGCTGCGAAAACCGTAGTTTTTAAATCGAATAAACCCTTGTTATTGGAAATAAAAGCTCCAACGTCACCTGTTGCCAAAAAATCTTCTTGCGAATCAATCCGCTCACCGTGCACAGAAGAACGAGCCCAGCCAAGCTCCCGATAAGAAACTTGCAAGTCCGCATAATCACTTTGCAACAAAGAAACAAGATTCTCACTATCTCCATAACGATCTTCCCAAGGAAAATTATCATCTCCAGAAAAAGCCGGCACAAGCAAAGCTTGAGCAAGCAAAAGTAGAAAGCTGAAGAGTATACAACGCACCTAGCAAAACCTATCTGTGACGGAGCAGACAATCAAGGCATAGAGCGACGCATTAAGACTTTGATATTCAAGGAAAACGAAAAAATAGAGTCGGCCTCCTTTTTGCAGGGTCCTCAAGGAGAAACTAAGACGCAAAAATTAGTCAGTACAGTTTTTGCTTTTAGTTCAAAAATAAAGGAGAAATTAACTATATGAGTAACGAAAAAGAAAAAGCCTTAGAACTTGCACTTGGAGCCATTAAAAAACAATTTGGAAAAGGATCCATTATGCGTCTTGGTTCGGGTGAAACCTTTAATGATGGAATCATTCCTGTTTCAACCGGCTCACTGGGACTAGACGTTGCTCTTGGCATAGGCGGACTTCCCAAGGGAAGAGTTGTTGAAATCTATGGACCAGAATCATCAGGAAAAACCACTCTTTGCTTACAAACAGCAGCTCAATGTCAAAAAATGGGAGGCACCGTTGCCTTCGTAGATGCCGAACACGCTCTCGATGTAACTTATGCAGCCAAGCTCGGTTGTAAAGTTGAAGACTTACTAATTTCTCAACCAGACACCGGTGAGCAAGCTCTCGAAATTACAGATATGCTTGTGCGCTCAGGTGGCGTTGACATGATTGTTGTGGATTCAGTAGCAGCCTTAACTCCAAGATCAGAGATCGAAGGAGAGATGGGCGACCACCACGTAGGCAAGCAAGCTCGTTTAATGAGTCAGGCTTTAAGAAAGTTAACTGGCTCGATTAACCGCAGTAATACGCTTGTGGTTTTCATTAACCAATTAAGAATGAAAATCGGAGTTATGTTTGGAAACCCTGAAACAACTACCGGCGGAAATGCCCTTAAGTTTTACTCTAGCGTGCGTCTCGACATACGCAGAATTGCACCGATTAAAAGTGCCGACGTTGTTGTCGGCTCCCGCGTTCGCGTAAAAGTTGTTAAAAACAAAATTGCGCCACCGTTTAGACAAGCCGAATTCGACATGATGCACGGAACAGGTTGCAATAGACTTGGTGAAATTTTGGATATGGGCGTAGCTAAAAATCTAATCGAAAAAAGCGGTGCTTGGTATAGTATTGAAGGCGAAAGAATAGGTCAGGGAAGAGAAAATTCCATGAATTACTTAAGAGAAAACAACGACCTGCTTAACTCTACTTATAAAAAAATCTGCGCGGTGTATTCGATTCCTTTTTCTCCTTTTACGCCTCCAAAAGAAGTGAAAGCCGAAGAAAACGAAGCAGAAGCTGCCGCTGCAGAAAGCAAAGAAAGTGCTCCAGCTCCTAAAAAAGCAGCGAGCAAGGCCAGCAAAACAAAAAAAGCGGCTGCAACAGCTTAAAAATAATTTATTTACACAAAGTACGTTAAAAATGACTAACGTACTTTGTGTATTCACTTAGTCTTAGTTACTCACCAGTAAATATCCACGATTCTCCACAGTATCAAAAGTTCTCATAGCGGATATTAATAAAGAAGCATCTACCCAAACCCACGGAGCTTTATTTACATTTACATCCATAACAAGAAAACTATCACTTGCTTGATCGTAAGCTGCAACTGGAGAGATATGCCCACCACCTTTTTGCCCGAGCACGGATCGACTGTAATTAACAAGCACATAATCATTTTTACTTTTTAAATTCTTTAAAAGTTCTTTGCGAACTTCGAGGTCATTAACAGTCTTTGTTACAACTTTGTAGCGAAGCGTTGCTCCATTGCTTTCGAGAACTCTGGCAAGCTGCTTTAGCTGTAAGCCATAGTCGCTCTTTTCTTTGCCAGCAATTACAACAGGCTTTCCTAAAACTTGGCGCTTAGACTTTGTTGCCCGGTTCAAAACATTGTTCTGAGTGTATTTAGCAAAAAAAGGATCGTAAGATTTGGGAAGGAAGTCTCTTTCAGTTTTTAAAATAGAAGAATTATCTACCGGCACAACATGAGAACTCCCCAATTTTAAAGCGTTCAATACAATAGCGCTAGAAGCCAGCCCACAATAGATTTTATTGTCCTGCGAAACAAAAAAATTAGAGAGTTTAAAAAAATCAGCTTTGAATTGAGACCTGGTCAAGCGATCAAAACTCTGCCCCGAGCCCCAATTGAGTAGTTTAACTTTCGATGGATTTTTTAGAGCAGAAGAGCAAGAAAGTAAAAACAACAAAACTAAGTTTAACGAAATAATTTTCATTCCATGCTCTTAGCAAAAAGAGCCGTTCATGCAAAGAAATAACCCAAAAAGAGACCAGGCCCCCATAGGGCAGACTTTAAATCCATATAGCCAAGAATCAACACTTAGCGTCTTGGTTTTTTCTCTGAAGAGTCTCAAAGTTATAGGTGGAGGAAAGAAAATGAAATTTATTTTATCTTTAGTATTATTACTTAGTGGGCTTAGCGCAAACGCAAGTCATTTCAATGTATGTGAATTGGTAACCGATGTAGTAAGTGTTCAAAACCTATTACGTTTAAATGATTCAGTTATTTTTCATAACGATCCAGAAATTGAAGATTTTGAGCAAGTGCTGCAACTAAAAGTCGTTTCTTCTAACACAGAATCAGATGGGGATTATTGTGAAAATCTTGTGGGACAAGATTACTGGTTACACGTAAACAAAAAAGACCAAGGCAAATACAAAGCCAAACAAGTGCTCGTTGTAAGCTATAGAAATGTTGGAAGCTCTATAGGATCTAATATTTCCATAAACGTTGTAGAAGTCGGTGATGTTGGAATTTTTTCCATGCTTCCAAACGGTCCATGCCCAGTAGACAACAGCTGTAATGTAGAGACCTGTCCAACAGATTGCAATAACTGCGAAGCAGGAACATGTCCAAATAATTGCAATGGCTGCGCAAGGGAAGCGTGCCCAGCGAATAGCGGTTGCACAAGAGATGCTTGTCCTGCGGAAACTGATGGCTGCAACACAGAAGCATGCCCAGTAGATGGCAACGGATGCGAAGGCGATGATTGCAACAATTGCGAAGTCGACGCATGCGAAGGCGACGATTGCAACACATGTGAAGGCGACGCATGTGAAGTAGAAAAAAAATAGTTAAGCATTAAAAAATAAACAAAAAGGGCTGTCTTTCGAAAAGAAAGACAGCCCTTTTTTATGGCCCAACGACAACAAAAAACTTCGCCAGACACCCAAATACCATTTTCACAATTGAGGCTTTCTGAGCTTCGACTGATCAAGGCGGAAGGAGGGAATGTGTGCAATACACATGACCGACGACAACAAGAAAATCCGAACTCACCCAAATACCATTTTTGCGCTTGAGGGGCGTTGAGCTTCGACTGATCAAGGCGGAAGGAGGGAATGTGTGCGATACACATGACCGACGACAACAAGAAAATCCGAACTCACCCAAATACCATTTTTGCGCTTGAGGGGCGTTGAGCTTCGACTGATCAAGGCGGAAGGAGGGAATGTGTGCGATACACATGACCGACGACAACAAGAAAATCCGAACTCACCCAAATACCATTTTTGCGCTTGAGGGGCGTTGAGCTTCGACTGATCAAGGCGGAAGGAGGGAATGTGTGCGATACACATGACCGACGACAACGAAGAGCAGTCGAAGCTCAACGCCCCTCAAGCGCAAAAATTAGCCGTGGTTTCTTATGCCTCTTAACCTCAACTTAAAATCATTAGGATTCGTGCAGTAACTAAGAGCACGCTGCTCAGTAATATAACCCTCAGATATCAAGCGTTGTAGATCTTGATCAAAAGAATGCATGCCCGTTTCTGGCTGACTGCTTTCAATAATTTCCGGGAGCATTAAAACTTTTTGAGGATCTAAAATAGCTTCTTTCACTCTCATGGTTCCGGTTAGCATTTCGGTTGCTGGAACCATTTTTTTCTTATTGTTGGCGCCATCAACAGGAATAAGTCTTTGACAGCAAATACAAAGAAGCGTTGACGCCATTTGCATTCGAATAATTTTTTGTTCTTCGCCTTCAAAGGAACCTATAAAACGGAGTATTGATTCTAAGGCATTTGTTGTGTGCATGGTAGACAAAACTAAGTGACCTGTTTCGGCGGCATCGATTGCTACCTTCATGGTTTCACGATCTCTAAGCTCACCGATCATGATCACATCTGGATCTTGGCGGAGCACACTTTTTAAACCTGTTTTAAAACTTTCGGTATCAATTCCAACTTCTCTTTGTGTGACTAGAGCCTTGCGGTCTCGAATGACATACTCAATTGGGTTTTCAATAGTTACAATATGACCACCCATATTTTGATTTCGATAATCGAGCATCGAAGCTAGAGTGGTTGATTTACCATTACCAGTAGCTCCGTTTAAAAGAATTATTCCATTTTTTTCTGAAACAGCTTTTTTTAGCACTCCAGGCACCATCAATGAATCTAACTCTGGAATATCGATTGGAACAAAACGGCCCACCAATCCAAACTCTCCTTTGTGCTTAAATAGATTCAATCGAAAGCGGCCGCTGCCTTCGAGTACATAGGCCATATCTTTCTCTTTACCGCTTTTAAGGCTCTTCATAGCTTCGTCATCTTTAAGCAAATACTCAAAAATACCATGCATTTGTTCCTGGCTTAGAGGCCCAAAAGGACCACCTATTGATTTAAGAGCGCCCGAAACACGTACTACTGGGGGCAAGCCCGTTTTTATGTGTAGGTCAGAAGCTCTAACCGATATCATTTTTACTAAAAGCTCTTCAAAAAGTTTGGCATATTCAGACATAGATTTATTTTCTCATAGATTGACTTGGAAGAAACAGTGGAATGTCATAGATTAAGGTGTCATGAATTTGAGTTTAGAGCTTCGCGAACTAATAATGCTTATCCCAATGATGGTTTTAAGCTTGGCCTTACATGAATATGCTCATGCCTATGCCGCAACCAAGCTAGGCGACCTAACCGCCAAAAACATGGGCCGGCTTAGTATGAACCCTCTTCCGCATACGGACCTAATTGGAACAATTATATTGCCAGCTGTTATGGTTATGAGTCGTTCCTCCTTTTTTTTTGGGTGGGCAAAGCCTGTTCCGGTCGATACAAGAAATTTACAAAACCCAAGGCGGGATATGGCCATTATTGCGGCGGCCGGCCCTCTTATGAACATTGCCTTGGCGGTGCTTTTTGCCTGGCTGCTTTCACTGGTCTTTAACTCTGTTATTAGCTTTCCGGGCAACAACAACAAAGTGGCTGTGCAATTTTTTGCTCAGGCCATGAGCTTAAACTTATTTTTAGCCTTTTTTAATTTACTGCCCTTGCAACCTTTAGATGGTTCGCGAATTGTAAACGCTTTTGTAAGTGAGGATTTAGCTCAAAAATTAGAGCGCAATGCTGGAATGGCTCAATGGGTTTTAATACTGCTCTTAATTAGTGGCATGCTTAAATATCTCTCTTACCCTGTACTGACCATGCAAAGCTGGCTTTTAGAAATTTTTGGCGTAAATCTTTACGGCTAATCGCCTTAAAATACAATTAGATAGCCAAAGAGCTGGCCAGTCTAAGCTTTTTGCTTTAGTCTAGAGCTTAAGAATGGCCTCATCAGAACTGAGTTTTTTACAAGGCACAAACGCCCCAGCTGTTGATTGTCAGGTTCGCTTGCCTGATTTTGAAGGTCCCCTTGATTTGCTTTTGCATCTTATTCGCAGCCACGAGATGGACATTTTAGATTTGTCGGTTTCTAAAGTTACGGAGCAATATCTTTCTTATCTGCACTACATGCACGACATGAATATTGATGTGGCCAGCGAGTACTTGGTTATGGCTGCCACCTTAACTTTTATAAAAAGTCAGCTCGTATTGCCTCAAGAAAAAAAAGAAGAAAAAACTGGACCAGATCCTCGTCAAGCTTTGATACAGCAACTAGTTCGACTCAAATGCTACAAAGATCTTGCGGCTATGTTTCGAGAAAGACCTCAATTAAACCGCGAAAATTTTATTAACGGTCAAAACGTTCTACAAACTTTTGAAGACAACTTAGAGCGCAGTGTTGCTCTAAGCAATCCTTTTCAGCTAACCCAAGCTTTAGAAAATGTTTTCGAAAGAAAACGCACTCATGTACACGAAGTCGTAACCGACGCTGTGCCGATTGGAAGCTGCATTCGAACCATTGTAGACACTCTTAAAGACAAAGAAAAAGCTACATTGGCCGATGTGCTACCAAACCCGTATAAGACGCCGCAATTAATTTCTACTTTTTTAGCTTTGCTTGAAATGACTAAGCTGCAGTACACAGGTTTAACACAAGAAAAAACCTTTGGGCCTATAGAATTCTACCGGCTTGGCACGCAAGATGAGTTAGAAGACATATTTAAAAAGTTTGATGCCTCCGAATGGGAATAAAAAATGACTAAAGAAAAAAAACAAAAGAAAAGTAAAAAAACAAAAGAAAAAGTAAAAACTTTAGACCCGGCTTTTATTAGAGCAACTGAAGCTTTGATTTTTGCATCCGAAATTCCTTTGAGCACAAAAAAAATTAAGCATATTCTTAAAAATACTGAGTTTAACTTTGAAGACATGAAAGATGTTCTTAGTCATATAGAAAATAAATATTCAGAAAGTGGCTTCCAGCTGCAAAAGATCTCAGGCGCCTATCAGTTTAGAACACACCAAGAATGTGCAGAGCATTTAAAAAATCTCGTAAATGTTAAACCCATAAGACTTTCTCGTTCTGCATTAGAAGTTTTATCTATTATTGCCTACAAACAACCAATCACCCGAACTGAAATTGATGTGGTGAGAGGCGTTGACTCCAGTCACTTGCTGCGCGGACTCTTAGAAAAAAACCTGATAAGAACAGCCGGCCATGGCGAAAGTGCCGGTCGCCCACTTCTGTATACAAGCACTGACTATTTTTTAGAGGTTTTTACCCTTAACTCTTTAGACGATCTTCCGGCCCTAGAAGAATTTGCCCGAGACCTGTTGCAAAACACAGATCAAGACCCAGCTATTTTAGCTGCGCTTCCAGGGGAAGAAAGCTTAATTGGAGCTGGGGTTTCTGCCCTCGACGCTGACCCAGACCGTGGAGATTTCGACCAAAACAGCGAAGAAGAGGACCAGAGTCCAGATTTTGGTCTCGAAGAAAGGGCCAAAGAAGAGCTCAAGCAAGAACTTTCTCATTAGAGAAGCAACTATCATCTTTACTTCTCATGCCCAGGGCGACTAGTCTTCAGGCCTGAGAGAATCCCATGTTACAGAGGCTGCAAAAAATTATTGTTGATCACGGAATTTGCTCGCGCAGAGAAGCCGAACGCCTAATTGCGGAAGGACTTGTGACCGTAAACGGAAAGACCGCTGTAATTGGCCAAAAAGCAGACGGCAGCGAAGATGCTATAAAAGTCAAAAATAAGCTTTTAAATAAAAAAAGTAAAAAAGCCCTTTTGGTTTTAGCCATGTATAAGCCTCGTGGAATTCTTTGCACCAATCAAAGCGGTCTCGACGAAAGCCGCGGCACTCTTTATGAGCTATTGCCTCTTCGTTATCGCAATTTGCAAAATGTAGGAAGACTCGAAACCGAACAAGAAGGCTTAGTACTTTTAACCAACGACGGTAATTTAAAAAACAAATTACTAAACCGCAAATATGAAGTTCCTTTGCTATATAAAGTTAAAATTGATGGCCACGTTAGTGATAAAAAGTTAACACGACTTCAGCAAAGGCCTGATATTGAAGGCAAAAGAGTTCATATTATTGAGCTAAAAAGAATCAGTAAAACCAAAGGCAAAGAATGGTTGGAAATTTCAATAACCGATCCACGTCAACGGATCGTAAAAAAGCTTTTTGAATCAATTGGACACCCTGTTGATAAAATAAAAAGAGAAAAATTTGCCAATATAACGATTAAAGGTTTGAGTAGTGGTCAGTTTAGAAAAATCACTAAGCAAGAACATGAGGAGTTAAAAAAATGGACCGGTTTAGCATAAGTTATTTTTTAATAATCACTTTTTTATTGTCAGCTTGCTCAAGCAGCTATCAAGTCAACTACGACAAACCCGAAGAAATTTACAAATCAGCTCTTAGGGCTGTAAAAAATAAAGATTTTGAACAAAGCACTGAGCTTTTGTCTGAATTAAAAACACGTCACCCGCAATCGCGCTTTAGCAGTTTAGCTGACTTGCGCTTAGCTGACGCTCACTACGGAAAAGAAAATTTTTTACAAGCAGCAACCCTGTATAGAAGTTTTGTAGAACTTTACCCTCGGCATGAACTTGCAGATTACGCCCAATACCGCATGGCCAACTCTTATCTAAAAGATGCCCCTTCAAATATTGCTCGTGATCAAAAAGGCGCTCAATATGCCAGTGCCTCAGCAATTAATCTGCAGCGAAAATACCCTAAATCAAAATACGCTAAAGAAGCTCAAGGAATTTATCTTGCTGCGCGATTAAAGCAGGCCAAGAAAGAAGCTTATATTGCGCGCTTTTATGAAAAAATCGGTAAAAAACAAAGTGCTGCTTTTCGCTGGAAAAGAATAGCCAGCAACTATGAAGACTTAAAAGACTTCAAAGAAGCCTCTGCTCTTCTGCAAGAAGCTCAAAAAAAAGAAATAAATAACTAAAATTAGTATTTAATTACGGATACTTAATTAATTTTAAGAGCTTTTTTATTGCCAAAAGACCCTAAGCTTGTCAAAAAACAAGTTTATGAAGCGCTACGTCTTTTTATTCATGCTTCTTTTTACAAAAGCACCAATAGCACAAGCGCAAGCTGCTTTTACTGAGCTATTATCTTTAGTCCAAGAATTTGAAAAAGTCTTTAAAAAAGATCAAACACGCCTGCCTCTTGAAAATTTTGTTCAACGGTCGCTATTTGTCTCAGAGCAAAACGCAAGCACAATGCTTTATCATCCAAGTCATAAAGATTTTTTGATGGCCGCACACCCTCAATTCATTTTAAGAATTGCGCAATCTACTGCTTATTTTTTACAAGAAAGTTCAGATGATCCAAACAATGAAGCAAAAAAACACTTAGCTTTTTTTGCTTATACACGCCTTATAAGCGCGCTTAATAAATTACGCCATGCTGTTTTTATAGACAAATGGACTCAAGAAGAAAAAAACGATCCTTTTTCTTCTTATAAATATCTAGATCAAGAACAGGCAGACACTTTACTGAAGAACCTTTCTAAGTGGCGCTTTCAACTTATGACAGGACTTGCAGTGCACTATGAATTTTTAGCACCACAAGGCATCCAAGAAAAAAAGGCACTAAGCCATGGAATTTCAAATTTTGAAGCAGCCCGGCGCTATAAAGAATGGAGTGCAAGCAGAAATTCTGAAGATAAAAACTTAATAGGCCCCAGTACAAATTATCTTTTAAATGGGCATATTTTAGGCTTTAGCGAAGGCCTTCTAAAAAAGAATAAACAAACTAAGATGGCCTTTGATCGGGAACTCTTAGTAGTATCTCTGGTATCTACCTATAGTGAATACAGATCAGAATTCGCAAAAAATATTATTCCTCTTTTTTTGTATCTCTTCGAATCTTCTTCGGAAAAATGGCAAGAAAGTACTTTGCGTGAATTTCTTATCAGAGAAATTGCAAACCAACATACAGATACCGAAACTCGCGATCTTGCAAAGCTGATACTCTTTCGAAGAAATTGGCAATTATTTGACACTCAAATCGAAATAGCTGATTTGTCTCAACAAGTTAAGCCAAAGGCTGAAGACCAAGAACTAAGCACTCTCCTAACAACAGCTGAAATTTTGCGCTTATTCCCAATACCTGAAGCAGAGCAAAGCTATAACTCTCACGAAGACCCAAAAGCTTTTGCCATAGAACAGGCTCGCCGAGGTGGTCCGACCTGCGAAGCAAGATTGACTTTGCTATAATTAACTTATGAGCTCATTAAATTTTGGATCCCTTGCCGATTTTCAAGAAAGAATATCGCAGCTCCTTGAGCTTAAAGATTGGAAGGGCCTCGAAAGAATTGCTAAACAAATGATTCAAAGAGCTCCTCAAGATTACCGCGGCTTTAAATGGCTGGCTCGCGCTTCTCGCATGTTAAAAAAGAGTCAGCAAGCTTTGTACGCCTATCAGCGCTGGCACGATTTTGACCCAAAGAGCAAAGAAGCTACAGACTTTTTTACTGAGTTTCCTTCTCTAGCAAAAGAAAGTATGGCTCGCGAAGAAAGCATCCCCAAACAAAGGGTACAAAACTCAACCCAGTTTTATTTAAAACCAGAGCAAAGAGCCGAACTTTCAAAACAGGAAGAAGAGTTAGGAAGAAGTTATTACAATACAAAACTATTTGCAGAGGCCAGTGAAGCCTTTTTGCGCTCATTTAACTGGCAAGCACGCGAAACAGTTGCACTTTATTATGCAGAATCTCTTAGAGCCGCACAAAACCACAACAAAGCTCAATACTTTTTAAGACAAAGAATTTCTTCCAAACCAGCCTGGATAGCCGGCAGGCTTTTGTTAGCTAAAGTATTACATGATCAAGGGGCAAATAATGTAGCTCAAAAAGAGTGGCAAAATGTTCTGAGACTTGATCCAAACAACGCAGAAGCACTGGCAGCAATTAAGAAGATTTTAATTGCCTAAATTAACTTAGTGAATTTAGCTTTGGCCTTGTGAAGGTCTCCGTTTTTCTATTTTTTTGTCTAATTTTTTCTTCACAGCCCTCTCAGGACTGTGAAGAAAATTTTCTAATTGGACAGATTGTTATGTCTAGCGATGAAAACCTGGACTACAAAGGAATTTTTGATCGTCACTTTGGAAAAATTACAAAAATAACAGATGAGACCGTTCATTATGAAGTCCGTGACGTAAGTGGAAAGCTCTCTACCCGAACTTTTAAAAAAAAGGAATTAGCATCACCTTACAGAACATACAAAATTCTTAAAGTTGGAAAATCAATAGCAGATCAACTTAGGCAGGCAAGCAAAGGACAACCAGTTTTTGTTAGACTTAAAAGTGGAAAAATAATATTTGGACTTTTCAAAGGACGTAAAAAGGGATCTGTGCTTATAAAATGCTTTGGAGAAGAAACTGACTCCATGTTGTTAGCAAAAGATGCAATTGATGACGTCCTATTCTATTACAATCAAGATTCACTTATAGAAGATTTTTTAAAGGATCGAAAACTTCAAAACGGCGATTATGTAAAAATTAAATTTCGTCGCAACACCCGAAACGAAAAAGATGAAGCGCATTCGTATCTTTATCATCCTTCTGATTGGAGGTCTCACAAGGAAGTTGCTTTTCAGGGCAGCTACTTTAGCATCCCAGGACGTTCAATCACAGATAGTTTTGTAGCTTTGCTGGTAGATTCAACTCACCCTGATTACGATAAAGACTTTTCATTTGAGGAAAGCCGTAGTTTTAAATACCAAGTAATGCCACTTAACACCTTAGATTTTTCATCGAGGCGAGCACCAAAAAATCGAATTTTATTTTTTTTCTTAGGGCAATTTTTAGCTTTCGAAGAAAGCATGCGCAATGGCAAATACTCAGGATTTCCTTTTGAGCTAGAAAAACTAGAAATTATTAAAGCTCAAGAATAATATTATTACTTTTGCCTATAACCGCTTTCACAGTCGCTTCTAAATCTTTGGGGTCTTGAGTCCAAGCATTTCCATCACTATCAAGGCGCGCTTTAACGACAACCTCTCCTTCGAAGGGTGTGCCAGCAATCATTACGTTCTTTTGACTAAGAGAAAACTCAAAAGGAAAGACAGGTTCTACTTTTTTAATAGCTGCTATAGGAGGCCCGCCAGCAACCGGCCTTAAAGATAAAAACAAAGTTTTGCCTTTTACTGAAAGCTTAGTTTTGAGATTGATTTTTCCACTTAATGTATGAGCTGTTCCAGCCTTTGCATAAGATTCGGATTCTTCGACTGGAATATTGTTTTTGCTTGGGTCAAAACCGCCCAGAACGGCTTGAGTGCTTGTGGCACTGGCTGCACCAACCGTAGCTCCTTCGGCTCCAGGAAATTTTTCGCGCCGAGGAACATCGCTGCAGCTCACTACAGAAAAAATGAAGATAGGTAAAAACAATCTAAAAAATATCACTTTTGCTCCTTTATCCAAGTCATTAACTGTTGATCCTCAACACTTAACTTGCCCTGAGCCGTTTGAGCCTGGCCACCACCGCGACCACCAAAAGCCTCGGCAAGCTCTTTCAAAATATTTCCAGAATGTATCGCTTGGTTTTTAGAAGTAAGTAAAATACCTTCCTCAGTTCTTAGAATATGCAAAGCATCTTCTTCTTGCGCCCTAAGTTGATCGGCCCTTTGTCGAAGTAGCTTAGGATCAAATCCTTTAGGCAGCCGATGTATTTTGCAAGCAATTCCTTTGTACGTAGTGCTGAGCGTATTTTTACTTTCAGCAGAAGAGGATAGGGATTTTAACTCAAGAGCTTTTATCTTGTCACGTAGCTCTTTATTTTCTTCTAAACTACGCTCAACTCTTTGCACAAGTTCCTCTGGAGCTGTCTTGTATTTACGAGACAAAGTTTTCACTATTTTTTCTTGCTCCGAAAAATAAACAAAAACTCCGCTGGCAGTAATTGCTTCTATTCTTCTTGTTCCAGAAGCCACAGCCTTTTCCGAAATTATTTTAAAAGAACGAATTTCGGCAGTGTTTTTTACATGAGTTCCCCCGCAAAACTCCATTGAAAATCCAGGCACATCTACCACCCGAACTTCATCTCCATATTTTTCACCAAAAAGAGCCAAGGCACCCTTTTCTTTTGCGGACTCTGGACTCATTACTTCCATAGTTAAAGAAGTAGAACTTTCTATGGCTGAGTTTACTTGATTCTCTATTGCCAGCAATTGTTCAGCAGTGAGTGCTTTTGGATGTGAAAAATCAAAGCGCAGTCTGTCGGGACCTACATAAGAGCCAGCCTGTTGCACGTGCTCTCCTAAAACACTCCGCAAAGAGGCATGTAAAAGATGGGTGGCACTGTGATTGGCTTGACACTTCTTGCGTTTTTCTTTATCTACAACGGCCAACACTGAATCACCAACTTTAAAAGTTACTGGCTGATTTATTTTTAAAGCAATTCCGCCCTCATAAATTTTGATAGAATCACAAACTGCAAAACGCTGGTCTTTTATTTCTAAGTAGCCTTGATCTCCGACTTGACCACCACCCTCTGGATAAAAAGGACAGGGATCAATAACAATATAACTATCAGAAGAATCAAAACTTTCTACAGCTTTAACAACTGAGTTTTCTTGTAATTTTTCATAGCCAGTAAAAACTATGGCGCCAATTTTTTCTTTTAAAGTTTTTAAGGCACCCAGGGATTCATCGCCACTGCCCTTCCAAGATTTTTTAGCTCGAGCCCGCTGCTCTTGCATAAGTTGATCAAATACTTTTTTATCAAGCTCAATGCCTTTTTCTTTGGCAATTAACGCCGTTAAATCAAAAGGAAAACCATAGCTGTCATACAAAAGAAAACTTACTTTACCCGGAAGTTCTTTACTACTGCCAAGCTTTGCAAATTCTTTTTCTAAAACAGCTAAGCCGGTATTTAGAGTTTCGAAAAATTTTGTTTCTTCTTGCAAGAGAATATCTTGAATCACAGTTTTTCTTGCACTTAGTTCGGGATAAGCTGCCGACATAGATTTTTCAAGAGCCGGAAAGAGCTCAGATAAAAAAGGCTTTTCTAAGCCTATTTTTTTACCAAAGCGAATAGCGCGTCTTAGAATTCTGCGTAGTACGTAGCCTCGACCTTCATTGGAAGGCAAAACACCGTCAGCAATTAAAAAACTAGTAGATCGCAAATGATCAACAATTACCCTAAGCGCAGAATTAAATTCATCAAAAACTCCTGGCTGATAGACAGTTTTTTCTCCGGTGTATTTTTTTCTAAGCAAACACAGCTCATCGATCAATGATTGAACATGGTCAACCTCGTAATTAGAGGGACATTCTTGTAAAACAGCGCAAACTCTCTCAAAGCCCATGCCTGTATCGATACAAGGATTGGCCAGAGGCAAAAGCTCTCCAGAGGCCTGGCGATTGTATTGCATAAAAACTAAGTTCCAAATTTCAACCCAGCGATCACCAAAGACTCCCGGTCCACGATCCCAAAAAATCTCAGAGCAGGGACCACATGGACCCGTATCGCCCATAGCCCAAAAATTATCTTCATCTTCGCGAAGAATTTTATCTGCGGGAATCCCAATGTCATTTTTCCAAATTTCGGCCGCCTCATCGTCATCCTTGTATACAGTCACTCGCAAGCGTTCTTTGGGAAGCTGTAATTCTTCTGTCACAAATTTCCAGGCCATCTCAATAGCCTCTTTTTTAAAGTAATCACCAAAGCTGAAATTGCCGAGCATTTCGAAAAAAGTAAAGTGGCGAGCCGTGAAACCTACGTTTTCTAGATCGTTGTGTTTGCCGCCAGCGCGCACGCATTTTTGCACCGAGGTCACTCTCTTAGACGAAAGTTTTTCGTTGCCAAGAAAGACGTCTTTAAAGGGCACCATGCCGGCATTCGTAAATAATAAAGTCGGGTCATTTTGAGGAATCAGCGAGGCACTTTCTAGCCGTGAATGCTGTAATTTTTCAAAATAAGCTAAAAAGGCTTCTCGCAGTTCCGATGCTTTTAATTTTCTCATACTTCGTCCAAAAAAAGGTTGTCACGAACCCTGCTAGCAGATTAGCACAGGTCATTGTCATGCTAAAGAAGGTCTATAAATATGGCGGCAGCTCACTTCGCTCTCACAGCAGTGTTGCCCAAAGCATTGAGCAAGCAAAACTTGAGCTCGCTGCAGGAAATCAGCTTATTGAAGTCCTGTCTGCTCCCGGCAAAAAACAGCCTGCTGAGCAAAAAATGACCGATCAAGTAAAAAAACTGGCTCTTGGCAGTTTCGACAAAGACAGCCCCAAAGAAGCTGAGCTTAAAAAGATTTCTGAGCACTTTATCGAAATCTACAAAGACTTTGGCCTCGAAGCTCAAGCCATCGAAGAGCATTGCAAAAGCGAGATTCTAAAATCTTTTCGCTCGCAAAAAACAAAGTCCTCTCAAGGCCTAGAATCCCTGGAAAACCAAAAACGTTACGCCGCCTTAGTCTCAGGGCCCGAAAGAATAAACGCCAAACTAAGGGTCGATTGCTACAACAAGTTATCAATACCCGCTCACTATCTTGGCCCCGAAGAAAATCTATTTGTACATGGATCTTATTTAAACGCGCAATACAATCTAGAAAAATCTAAAAGCAAAATTGCACAAGAAATAAAAAAACACTCGGACAAAGTCATTGTTCGGCCAGGCTTTCACGGAGTGAACAGCGAAGGTGATTACGCACTTTTTCCGCGAGGGGGCTCAGACATAACCGGAGCCATCGACGCCGAAGCTGCAAATGCAGACCTCTACCGCAATTGCACCGATGTGAATGGGGTTATGGAAGTTGACCCTCGCCTTTTTGCCGACGAAAGTGAACTCCAAAAGAAAATAAAATCTATTCCCCACCTAAGCTACGACGAAATTGAAGAACTGGCTGTATCGGGAGCCTCGGTTATTCACCCCATGGCTATTTCGCCCCTAAGAAGAGCGAATATTCCTCTAGAGATCTGCAACAGCTTTGACATAAACGGAGAGAAAACCCTGGTTAACAATCTGGCCAATCCAGAGGGGCCACTCATAAAAGGAATTGCTTACCTCGACGGCTTAAGCCATTTCACCCTGCACTCTCCCGACATGATCGGCCAAAGCGGCTATGTCGAAAAATTTTCGGAAGCCTTTAAAAAGCACCTAGTGGAAATCGAAATGGTCTTTACATCACCAACGGTTATTGTGGCCAACACTCAAAGCACAGAAAATTTAGACAAAGTATCTCAAGAGCTTAAAAAATATGGAGAGGTTTATTGCGGACAAGGAACCGGCATGCTTTCTATTGTGGGCGAAGGATACAATGGCGACCCTAGAGTGGCCATGCGTTTTTTAAGCGCCCTACTCGATGCCGATGAATCTATTTGCATACACCGCCAAACCCAGGCTTTAAAATGCAGCTACTGGGTCTCAATAGATCAAAAATACCTAAACAAAGCCGCCAAAATGCTTTATAAAAAGTTTTTTGGAGAATTAAAAAACAAGGAAATAGCTGTTTATTGCTGAGGAAATAAAAAATGTACCGACAACACGAATTTTTAAAAAAAACCAATGATGATTTACTAATTGAAGGATGCTCTAGCCAGCAGCTGGTCAAAAAATATGGCAGCCCTCTTTATGTTTACTCCAAACAACAAATTATAAAAAACTACCAAAAATTGGACCAAGCCTTTAAAAAAAATTATTCTAATTTTCAAATTTGTTATGCGGTTAAAGCCAATTCCAATATTAATATAATTAAAATTCTAAAAGAAGAAGGCTGTGGTGCTGACTGCTCTTCTGCTATTGAGATAGCTTATGCAGAAGCAGCTGGTCTCGACTCAAGCAAATGCCTTTTTACAAGCGTCAATCCAAATGCCGACGACCTAGCGAGTGCCTTAAAGCATGGGTACTCCATAAATTTAGATGATGTTGAGCTGCTAGACTCCCTATTAAAAGTCGGAAGTCCTGAATTCATTAGCTTTAGAGTCAACCCAGGTATTGGAGCAGGTAAATTCACTCAAATTATTGTAGGCGGCGAAGGTACAAAGTTTGGCATTCACGAAGACCGGGCTATCGAAGCTTACAAAAAAGCAAAAGCTGCCGGTATAAAGCGTTTTGGCATTCACATGATGACCGGTTCTTGTATTTTAGAAGGTGATTACTTTAGCCGTATTTGCGAAAAGCTCTTAGGTATTGCTGGCAGAATCAAAAAAGAACTCGCTATTGAGTTTGATTACATCGATATTGGCGGAGGCTTTGGCATTCCCTATGAAGAAGACGAAAGCGAGCTTGATATCGAAAAAGTTGCCAAAGATTTATGCGACAATTATCAACAATATTGTGCACAATTTGATTTAGGGAGTCCCAAACTTCTTGTGGAACCCGGTCGCTATTTAGTGGGCAACGCCGGAGTTTTACTCTCGACTATTAATCATATTAAAAAAAACAATAAAGGCAGTCCTTATCTTGGATTAGATGCAGGTATGGGCACCTTAATGAGACCGGCCCTTTACGGCGCTTACCATGACATTGTGCCTGTAAAGCAGGACATGTCTGAAGCCAAAACAAAATACAATATTGTTGGACCGATTTGCGAAAGCACGGACTCTTTTGCCAAAGACAGATCTTTAGCAACAGTTCAGAGCGGAGAGCTTTTGGCCATACTAGACGCCGGCGCCTATGGTTATGCAATGGGCAGCTGCTTTAACGGTCGCTTACTTCCTGCCGAAGTCCTTGCCGACCAAGGAAGCGACAAGCTTATTAGGCGAGCGCAAGAAACGAAAGATGTTCTTGCTCAGCAATTATAAAATACTGATTTTATTGTATTTTAATTAAAAACATTGCAGATCTTTAACAGAATAATTAAATACATCTTATGGATTTTAGGCAGGCCTTTTTTTTAGGCTTATTTTGTTATCTAGCTTGCTTAAGCAAAAGTCATGCAATCGCACCAATTTCTTGCGAAAGTTATTTTGAATGGCAAGACAGTGAAAATCGCGAAAAGCAAGCATTGCGTGCAATAGGATATATGCTTCCAAAAGAGAATACCAAAGAAATTTTCAAAGATGATTATCAAAGATTTGTCGGACTACTAAAAGAAAAAAACCCAGATGGAGAGAAGATTTTCGGATTTTTTTCTGACCTCATGGGTGAAGCTAGCCTAGAAAAACATCAAAATAGAGACCCCAAATTACCATACGATATCCGCTCTCGCTTTATTGTGCATTTTGCCTTTGCAAATCTTATTTATGAACGCCTTGGTTTTCTTCAAGTGGACATAGAAAATTTTATGCCGGAGGTTGAACCGGCTCTTTTAACAAATCTTATCGTCTTGGCTACCATATTAAAAGAGCAGTTTTTTCCAAAAGAGTACAGTCTCTACAACGTATTAAATTTTTTGAAAGTAACCTTTGATTTACCTCAAGAAATTTTAACGTTTTATTCTTTATATATAGAACTTGAGCATGACAGCTATCACAAATTACAATTCCCGGACCTTAACGAAACTCCTAAGATTCAGTTGTATTATTTTATTTTACTAAGTGGCCATTCTCACGAAAACCGCATAGACATTTTTGAAATAAATTTCGATGAAAACAAGGCTTTTGTTTCCTTTAAATCATACTTGCCACTTCCTTTTGAACTGACTCAGTTTTTTCGCGGCAAGCAAAATGTAAAAACCAAAGTCCCAAAAAATCTTGCTACCGGCTTAGTCGAAAATTCATTTTCTTTAGACCTGCCTCAAAGTCTCATTAATAAAAGCGAAGCAAGGCGCCAGCTTTTACTCAAGTCAAGCGATGAAGCCGCAGATTCTAAAGAAACTCCCTACCTACAGGAACAAGTTTTCCATGGATACGGAGGGGAAAGCCCAGAACAAAAAACACTTAGCGGTGTTGCTACCTTGGCCCTTGATAACGTAGAAGCTGAAATCTCTGCGCACCTTGGTTATATAACCATTAGCCGCCGAGCTTTTCGTAGATATAAATTTAGTAACGATTCTGTCAGTAGACGTGAGCACTTTAAAGATTTAACTGGACTATTCTTTTTAGAAGGTGACAATATTGATTATTTCAAAGGTCAAAAAAACTTAACATTAGTCCAAATAACATTAAATGAGTCACTAGCTACAGACGACCTACTTATAACTTCTACCGAAACAGAAGAGGCCAGCACAGAAGAACACAGAGTTTTATTTTTCCCCTTAGAAGGCGGCAGCACAATTCCTCTTACCAAGGCCCAAGACGAAACATTCGAATGAACAAATCCCTTTCTTCTCACACTAAGTAACTGATTTTATTGTTTTATTTATTATTATATTGCGATGCGGCCAGGATTCAGTTAGTATTGCTGCTGACCATCTGCATATCTGATCACTGCCACTCTTCCAATTCTTTACTCGATAACTTTTATCGCGCACTTTCTGAAAAACTGACTCAATAGGATTGGTTGATTTTAAACTCTTTCTTAGTAACTCTCTGGTCTTTAATTTTATAATCGTTAGCGTCAGCATCTTCGATTCTTCTAGGGAATTCTTAGCTTCATAATTTTTCTCTGAAAGCCATCTGACAAGACTTCGATAATTTTTTATTGCTTCTTCATAACAAGTCTTTCCATGTAGCAAAGCCCAGCGTCTTTAAATTCAGTGTGAAGAAAATAAAATCAATCTACCGCTGGATGAAAGTTTTTAAAAACTTCAATCACATCTTTTTGCTCTACTTTTAAGTAGCGCTCAGTACTTGATATAGATGAATGACCAAGAATTAATTGCACGGCCCTAATATTTGCGCCACCATTTATAAGGTGAGTTGCAAGAGAGTGCCTCAAGGAATGAGGGTGGACTTTTTTTTCGATGCCCACTTCAAGAGCTCTTAGCTTTAGAATTTTCCAGGCCGCCATTCTTGTTAGAGGTCTTAAACGTGAACTAATAAAAATATAGTCTTTGATTTCTTTTTTGTGCCCCTTAGCCCAGCTATCCCATAAATGTTTTTTATAACGATAAATATCTTTATAGGCTTCCTTAGAGCAAGGGATAAGACGCTCTTTTAATCCCTTGGAGATTCTAATTCTAAGTAAATATTTATGACGATCTAAATCCTGCCATTTTAAAGCAAGAGCTTCGCTCACCCTTAGTCCCCCAAAATACATTACGCTAAGCAAGGCCTTATTTCTTAGAGCAAGTCCTTTGGCATCTGTATAAGCCAATAATAAATTTATTTCCTCTTTAGCTAGGGCATTTGGAAAAAACTGAGCCGCCTTAAGACTTGGCAAAAAGTCACGGCAGGCCTGCCAGCTATTATCATTCAGCGATCTAAATTTTACATAGGATTTTAAAACAGCTATTTTTCTTTGTTCGGTAGCTGGCAAATAATCTTTTTTGTTTAAGAGCATTAGAGAATGAAAAATCTCTCCCTCGAGTGGTGCCTTTTTGGAACTTAAATTAAGCTCTAAAGCTCCTTGCCAATCCCTTAAATCAACCATGTAGGCTGCTAAAGTGTTTACAGCATAACGACATTCAAATTTTAAGTAGTCGTGGAAACTTTCGAAAAAATCAGCCAAGCTTTCATCATAAATCTTTAGAGCGAATAAAACCTCAAAAAGTCAGACTGCGGCATGGCAGCTGTCAAATTAGCAACTAAATTTAATACTGGGAAAAGGGGAATCGCATGAAATCAATCATATTACTACTTGTCAGTTTTTTTACTTTTGACGGCTTAAGCCAACTTCTAGAGAGCTCAGCTCCAAAATACATTATAGGTGTACCTGTCCAAAATAAAATGGATCGTAGCCGCATAGCCAATTTAGGATTTGCGATCGAAGAAATACGACCAGGCCACGTTTACGTTTATGGAGGTGTTAAAGATCTTTATAAATTACACGAAGCCGGCTTTAAGCCAAAATACGACAAAGTGTCTGATCATCGTTTTTTCAATATGGATGATAGCTTTTCGAAATACCGATACCGCGAGTACCCGGAAATTGTAAATAAAATGCTCGATCTGGCTTCAAAACATTCTTTTGTATCCGTAAAAGAAATTGGTAAAAGCGTAGAAGGAAGACCTATTTTAGTTTGGCGTATAAGCAATAAGTCAGAAAGCGAAGCAGAAACTCTTAACACCCCGGCTATTTTAATAACCGGCTGCCATCACGCTCGAGAACACTTGTCTGTTGAAGTGCCAACGCTTTTTGCTGAACACTTAATTTCAAATTACGGCAAAGACGAAAACATAACTCGCCTTGTAGACAATCGCGAAATTTTTATTGCTCCGATTATCAATCCAGATGGTCACATTCATGACCGCTCTAAGCCCGGCTTTAGAATGTGGAGAAAAAATAGACGCAACAACGGCCGCGGTGTTTACGGCGTCGACTTAAACAGAAACTACGGTTTTCAGTGGGGCACTGGTGGCAGTTCAAAAAATCCATCATCAGATGTATACATGGGTCCCAAACCATTTTCGGAACCAGAATCACAGGCCGTTAAAAACTTTGCCACTCGATACTCAAAGCGCATGACTGTTTTAACTTCCTTTCATAGTTTTTCTGAACTTATTCTATACCCTTGGGGTCACACCTACGATTCAATCGGCGAAAAATTAGGCGATCCTCTCGATCTAGAAATTCATAAAAAAATGGCGAAAACAATGTCGAGATGGAATGGTTACAAGCCTCAGCAAAGTTCTGATCTGTACATTGCCAGTGGAGACACAACTGACTGGTCTTATGGAGCCCTAGGAATGATTTCATTCACCTTTGAGCTAAGTCCAAAATCAATGTGGAGCGGTGGCTTTTACCCTGGTACCAAAGCTATTGAGCCCACTTTTCAAGCCAATATTAAACCGCTTCTTTACTTAATCGAATACTCAAAAGACCCAAGTAGAGTGCTAAAAGAAGCCACCCCGAATTTTAGAAGCACTCCGGCCCGCAATCAGATTAGAGCCGCTAGCTTTGAAGACTTAGGTTTTTAAGCCCAAAAAAATCACTTTTCAGGTAGAGCTCTGCCCTCTTAAGCAAGGCTCTACCCTCAATCCGATCTTCGAAGTATAATAAGAGCATGCAGCAAGGCAAACTCAAACTCCAAAAAGCAAAACTTAGTCATGGTGGCCGCAGAGAAGGAGCCGGTAGGCCCAACCTAAAAGGTGAAGGAGCCCACAACAAACGTCCCAACATTGGCAATGGCACCCCTGCTAGAATAACTTTGCTTTTCAAAAAAGATTTACCAAATCTCAGAACAAAAGCTCTCTTTGCAGAAATCCAAAAAGCTGCCAAGGCCAGCAAAGAATTTCACATTCGAATTATTGCTTTCTGTATACAAAAAAGTGAGATTCACCTAATGGTCGAAGCCTTTGACAACACAACATTAACTCGCGGTATCCGCAGTCTAAGCATTCGTCTGGCTAAAAACATAAACAGCTATATAAGAAAAAATTCTTACCCGAGAAAAGGCAGTGTTTACAGAAAAAGGTATGAACTTAAAATCTTACGCAATGCCATTGAATTTAGGGAACAGCTATCAGAAATAATGCTCATGCCTTTTAAGAACTCCAAAAAAAAACCTGGCTTAGACCAATACAGCTCAAGCAGTCTTAGTTATGTTTGGCGTGAACTTCTAGGTTCTGAGTGGAAAAACAAAATAAAAATTCCCAGTATTAAAGAATTAAAAGAGCAGCACTTAAAACACAAAGAAGTTCTAAGCAGTCCGCGCTTTAAACTAAGCACCCAAGGATGGAGACTGGCCTACAAACAAAAAGTTCCAATCCAAAAAGCCAAACAACAAAAACTACTGAATAGCCGCGTATAAAAATAATCTAGTAGGCCGTAAAAGTGCGGCGTTAAACATTGTCAGGCCCATGGCACTGAGGCGCATGAGACCCTTTAGCTAATAATTCTTTCAATTTCCTCTACAATTTGTTTTGCTTTTTTGTCATTAGATCCATCTGCCTGTGGAAGTGAGTATCTTTGATTATCATTATCGTAATAATCACCCGAGTGAGCGCCGTGTTCTTCATCAAGCGACAAGCTAACTAATATATTTACACCAATATTAATATCATTGCCTGATGTATTAAAGCCTTCTTTCACCATCTTTGTTCCGAGCAATGATCCTGGATTAACTGAAATAACCACAGGCCCGCTTTTCTGCAATGTACAAGCCAAATAACGCGACCACATTGTAATAGCCAGTTTGCTTTGGGCGTAGGCTTCAAAATCACTCAGTTCTGCCTTACCTAACATTGCTTCAAAATCAACCGACGATTGAGCGGCAGAAGAAAGATTAATAATTCTTCCCTCCTTCAAAGCAGGCAACAACATTTTTGTTAATAAATAAGGCGCAAAGGTATTAACCACAAAACGCACATCATATCCTTCCTGTGTTTTAGAACTGGAAGTTTTAAAAACTCCTGCATTGTTAATGAGAACATCAATTTTATCATGATTTTTTAAAACTGCCTCAGCAAAACTCTTAGTCTCATCAAACGATGACAAGTCTGCCTGGAAGAAATCAAGGCCCAACTCACCGGAAACTTTTTGTAGCTTCTTGCTGTTCCTTCCATGAAGTAAAACTGTATGTCCCAAAGATTTAAATTTTTTTGCTGTTTCTAATCCGATACCATCGGTCGATCCCGTTATTAATATTTTTTTTGTACTCAAAACCTTTTTCTCTTTATTCAGTTTAATAATACTTTAACTTTCACAACAGGTAAATGGCGACCGATATTGAGCGTCGGATATTACAGAAGTCTGGGTTTTAGACTGTTGCAGGCTCTCAAGAGGCCGCTTAACTATTTGGAATAGGGGCTACAAATATAGCTGTAAAAGAGCTAAGGAATGTAATAAGCTCATAGCTAAATCTATCTTATGAAACAGGGAAAAGCTTTTTTATATATAGCATTGTTGCCTTTGTTTTATTTAAGTTTAGAACATCTAGGCTCTAAGAATATTAAAGAACTTAGTCTTTTGTCGAATAAGGTCCTTTTTAAAGTAGAGCATTTAAAGCGATCAAAAGCAGATGTAGCCTTCTTGGGAAGCTCTCAAACACTAGACGCCGTCGATGTTTTCTTGATGAATAAATCATTTAAGAATAAAAAAACATCTACGACGGTGTTTAATTCAAGTAATACGGGAGCTAATTTCTCTCAAACAAAGTATGCATTTAGTGAAATCGTTAAAATAAAAAACACGAAGCATGTCTTTGTAGAAGCCACTAGGCATATGTTTCAAAAAGGCAAGTTTACTCTCCCTGAATTAGAAAAAGTTTCTATTGCTGGCAATGATCTAGAGTCAAAACTAAGAAATGAATATCAAAACAAGAGCTCTTTATATAAATTAAGAAAATTATTTAGACCAAATAGCATGTTGAAGTTAGTTATTTTATGGACGTCTAATCTGATTGATCCTGATACTTGGTTTAGAAGTCGAACCTTGAAGCAAATTTTTTTTCACCCAGATCCTCCTGCGCAATATTCAAACAAATGGCAAAGTCGTTCTTTTTTGGCAAAGCAAGATATTGTGAATGTTAGTTATTCGAAAAAAGAATCAGCTTTGGAGGATATAATAAATCTTGCTCGGAAGAACAATATTCGGCTTTCATGGATCTTTCCACCTTCATTAGCTGTATCAACCGATGAACCTCACTGTAGTAGAGATTTTAAAAAAAGTTTAAGAAGCTTAAGTCAACGATATCAGTTTAATGTTTACGACTATGCTTGCAAGAAATATGAAAAAAAGTATTTTAGAGATTCTACTCATCTAAATATTAGAGGGCGAAAGCTATTTACAAAGGTTCTCTTCGAAGAAATATATTTAGATTTAGAAAGAGCAGCGAATTAGGTGCTTTTTAATAGCTTTGTCTTTATCATTTTTCATTTAATATGTGTGCTTTTGTATTGGCTCAGTCCGAGGCAAAAGATAAGGCAGATTATACTATTACTTGCTTCTTTATTCTTCTATTCATGGCACTATTGGCCTGCACTCTTTATAATCGTCTTGCTCATGATAATAAATTTCTATCTTTCTCATAAAATTCATAAAGATAAAACAAAATCATGGTTAAAAGCTGCCATCATTCTAAATCTTGGAGTCTTGGCTTATTTTAAGTATAGCAATTTTCTTTTAGACTCTTTTGTTAGTTTAGTGAAGGTCTTGGGTGGTGAATATTCTGAGATAAAAATAAGCTACTGGCTACCCTTGGGAATTTCTTTTTATACATTTCAAATAATTGCTTATTTGGTCGATGTCTCTAATGAAAAAGTAGCGCTTGAAAAATCTTTTATTAATTTTGGTGTTTTCAAATGCTTTTATGGTCAGCTTATTGCCGGTCCTATCGTGCGAGCTCAAGACTTTATTCCGCAGCTAAAAATTAAGAGAATTTTCGAGATGAAGAATATTCAAATTGGAGTCTATTATATTTTGGCGGGACTTTTCTTGAAAATATGTTTAGCCGACACACTTGCCCAGTACGTTGATTTTGGTTTTTTACAAAGCGGCAAAAATGGTTTTGTTGGATCGTGGTGCACAATATATGCTTTTGCCGTGCAAATATTAACTGACTTTTGGGGATACTCAACGATAGCTATTGGAGTAGCTTATATGTATGGCATAAACCTGCCTATAAATTTTAACTGTCCGTATTCGGCTAAATCTCTACGCGAATTTTGGAGGAAATGGCATATTACACTTTCTTTTTGGCTGCGAGATTATTTATACATTCCGCTAGGCGGAAATCGCAGAAAGCATGCCCGTAATTTATTAATTACAATGACCTTAGGTGGCTTGTGGCATGGAGCTTCGTGGAATTTTGTGATTTGGGGTTTGGGGCATGGACTATGGCTGGTGCTGGAACGCAGTTTTAGAGGGACTGTTGCTTCAGGTAGACTTATTTCTGTGATCAATAGGATCATTGTTTTTCATGGAGTTTGCTTGCTCTGGGTTTTTTTTAGAGCGCCAAATCTCACACAAGCCTATGAGTTCATAAAAGACTTGTTGTTTTTAGCCAATGCAAACACAACTGCCAATTTCGACTCATTATTTGTATTACTGGTTACTTATGTGTTGTTTGAAATATTTTTAGGAAATTCAATCCGTTCAAAGGTTTTTTATAACTGGACTTTAAAAAAGCAAGTGGCTATTTCATTATTATTAATTTTAGCTATTATTGCCAATGCTAGTGCAAAGCTAGATTTTATTTATTTTGTCTTTTAGTTGCATAAGCTGAGCAGGTGATCTTTGAGCACTGCGTTTCCAACTTCAAAAGCGCTCTATTGAAAGATTTGCTCCATAGCCAAAATACAATTCTACACTCGGCCCTGGGCGCTTAAAAAAATTTCTTGCTGTTAAAGTTTTTTGATAAAGATGCTTAAAAAATCTTTGTCTTAGAATACTAATCATTTTATATCCGTAGCATTAAAAGCTTAAAGCTGCCCTCTACTTCTCCAACATTAAAGAGAAAGGTCCCCAGTTGCAAAAATTTAATTGCATATCGGCTCCGAATTCTCCAAAAATATTTTTATAAGCTACTTTTTGAGAAGATATTTTGTGCTGAGATTCTAAGAAGCGCTCTTTTGCTAGGCCTGGCTCTAAGGCTTTTACAAACGATGGTCTAAAGCCAGACTTTAACTCACCTGCGAGGGTAAACTGTGGAACCCATAAAATGCCTCCGCCTTCATTATCTGCCTCTAATAGATATTGCGATAAAGATAAATTTGAGCGCCCTTCTTTGTCTGGAAAAATTCTTAGTCCCCGAACTCGCTCTATTAGCCATGTCTCTTTTTTTTCTAAATCGCCTTCTTTATCAGACTGCAACCAAGACATTAAAACAACTAAGCCAGGACCCTCGAAAAAACTAGACTTATCTCTATATTTTATTTCACAATGACCTAGAACTCGTTGAATAAAAAATTTCATTAAAAGTTTTTATATTGTAAAGAAAGGCCTAATGTCCAACGCTTAAAATCATCACTAAACCACTTTGGGCTGGCCAGCTGAGAGCGACTCAGCCCCTCAATCAAGATCTGCTTCTGATAAGTAGCATTAGCTGCAAGCCATAAATTTTTGCTGAGCTCAATAGAGGGGCTCAGCTCAACACCCCAGTCGGCACTTTGTCTATTAGAGCCAGGCAAACGATCTTTCCAGTAGCCTAAGCTTAAGCCTAAATCTAAGTGAAGATTATTCCACGACCATTTTACACTTGGCTTCAGTAAAAAATGCTGAGCAGATTCACTTACAAGTGACTCCTCTACATTGTATTTGAATTTAAAGTTAAATGAAGAATACACGCCGCTGTTAACCCCCCACCACAATCCTTTTTTTGGAAAAAGATTAAAATCAACTTCTATGTATGGATATAAAGAATTACCAAGAGTGTCTGACTTCTGCCACTGCAAAGCTGCGTATAAATTAACAAAACCGCCCCACAAGCTATAGCCGCGACTTCTTAATCCAAAAAAGAAATCATTCTTTGCATTCAAGAGACTTGAAGTCTTAGGACTATAGGATTCAAATGCAGCTTCAATCAATGTGGATCTATACGCAGATTTAAATAAATAAACTCCAAGCTCTGCACCTAATACACTTGCATCATATAATGAGCTTTCAAAAACAAAGCGACTTCGGCCGCCAATTACAAAGCCACTATTAGAAAAAGGAAAAATTATTTTAGGATTCCAGCTAAGCTCGCTGATATATTTTGCTTGCAAAGGATTCGGGTTGCGAAAATAAAAACTACGCTTAAACTTTAAGCCTGAATAAACTTCAACATTTCCAAGAAAAAAATTAAACTGGTCTTTTAGATCAACACCCAGGGGGTAGTGTCTTGAAAGAGTAAAAGAGCGAGCTCTTAACAAATAATAATCAATACTTAGGTCTGCCTGGTGAGACCAAGATCTAGCCCGATAGCCATGACCCAGTTTTAACTTCACCCCAAATAGATCAGCACTTTTAGCCAGCTCTGAATGCAAAGCATTTGAAGTCGACAAGTAAAAAGTCTCTAAATTGTAATAAAAGGGCGTAACACCTTCAAAACTCAAAGCTGTAGGATTAATACAAGATTTGTTTATTAGATACAAGTGAGCCAACTGACCTTCTACCTCAGAAAACTGCTGACTCGTTTGAGAGCAACTATTATGATAACTATCATTTGCCAAACATTTGTTTTCGAAAGTCCTAAGCTTGAGTGCAAAACTGTTATTCAGGGCATTGAGTTCTCTTTTTATAACCGGAGAACAACTTTCGTTTATGGAATCATACAGAAACCATAGCTTTTCTTTTAAATGCAAAAAACGATCGTAATCCAACCATCGCTCTTCAGAGCTTTGCCTGCCTTTATAGCGAGTATCATCTCCTGCAACAGAGCCAGCTGAAAAAGCTGGCCAGTTAAACAAGTGCCTAAAAGGATCTGTCTTTCCTTGAGCCGAAGACGCGCTTATAAAAACAACAATAAGTAATAAACGAATCACCATTTCACTCCAATTAGTTTTCTAATTTCGGCAGTTGCAGCATGCAACTCTCTTCTGCGATCAAAAGTTGGGCGGGCTAACCATTTTTCTAAATTTCTATAAAAGGGTCTGAGCTCTTTTCTATAAAGCCGAGGTTTTGCGTGGGCCACATAACTCATGACCCTTACTTGCTGTTCGACTCGTTTTCTTTTTTCAGCTCCAGCAGAATGGCGAATCACTAAATCAATATTTTTAACCATTTCAAACAAAGCCCGAATGCGTTTTTTTCTATCGGAACCAAGCTTTGCTTGAGAATAATAATATTTCAAGGCTCTTTTTGGCCTACCTAACTTTACAAGCACATCTGCATAGCCCAAAAGCAAGTCATCTCGAAAAAGCGATCTATACCCTACGGTTAATGCTTGTCGGTAATACTCAGCAACCTTCTTAGCATGAGGTTTCTGCGAGCTACCCGCTAATTGATCAATCATTAAATGACCTGCATGGGCCCGTCCCCAAAGAGCTAAACTTCTTTCAAAACGATCAAGTTTTTTGGCAAGTAGAGATTCAAATAAATAAATGGCTTTCTGGTAATTTTTTTGGTCCAAGGTAAATAAAGCAACCAAAAGCAATTCATCAGCTGGCACCCCTAAGCCATTTTTAATCCGAAAATCATTTAAAGCATTAAGCGCCACCAAAGAATCTTGCTGCCTTCCGCTTTCTCTTAAAAAATAAGCCACTCGAAAAAGAAATTCTTTTTTTTGAGATTGCAAAGCTTTGTCATCAACAGCGATGACCGCATCTGCCAAAGTTTTAACCTGCCTGTAATCATCTTGCAGTATTTCGAAAGCCCGCGTATCAAAAACACTCAAACGGGCGGGGTCTTTTAGATTGCTTAGAGCCCATCTCGCAAACAAGATACGATGAATCTTTTTTAATCCTTTTTCTTTTTGTGCAGCTAGATAATAGCTTAGGGACAATAATTCTGGATCTTCAACCGAATGGTCTAACACAGGAAAAGAATTCGCTATCCACTGCCACCAGCTAGCATGCTTTTGTCTTATTAATTCAGCATAATTATTCTTAAGCACTTTAGAAATTTTGTTTTTAAATTTTTGCCACATCACACGAGATACAAACAAATCTTGCATTTCATATTGCAAATATTCAAACAAAGCGGCATCTTTTAAAGCTGGACTTTTAAGAGTTGCAATTTTGTTGAGATCAATAGGTGTTTTATTATAACCAAGTCTTAAAGCCCACTCGGCTTTTTGATCTGCATTTAAAAAACCATCTTTAGAAATATTTTCCCAATTTTTTAATGGCGAATCTTTTTCTTCTTGACCAAGATCAAATTTAGCCAATGTTTTGTTATACTTTTTGTCTTCCAAATCACCTTGCAAAGCCATATTTTCAAAGCGATCTAAAAATTTTTTAATATCTTGCTTTGCAGGCACAAGCGCTAAAGCAAAAAGCATTGGAAATTTGTTATAAAGTTTCACTCTTTTCCCTCCAAAGTTTTTATGTCAAATTCGGTAATTTTAATTTCATTTGCGTAGAAAGGGTTGCGACGTAAAATCACTGTTTCAGCATTTCCCAACAAGTAGCTTCGAGCTTGAACAATTGATTGTTTGGCTTTGGAGTATTTTCCCTGGTGAGCCTCGGCCAAGGCCTTTATCAGGATTAATCTCAGTGTATTCGAAGGACCCCTTTCGGTACCAGCAAAAGCCTTTAAAGCCGCAAGTGCCCCCATGGATTGATAGAGCTGTTGTTCTGCCAATGGAGAAAAAGACCTATCATTTGCACAAAGCTGAGCACAGCCAAGAAAACACAAAAGAAAGCATAAAAGATTTTTCATAAAGATTTAATCTCTACGGACAAAGATGAAGAAAACAAGGATGGTGGACCAAGCTCTAAAAGCAGCTTTTTACTTTTTTGCTCAGAGTAAATAATTAATTCTTTTTCTTTGCTAAGAGAAGTGAAGCGACCAAAATCAAGAAAAGGTTGCCCTTGTCTTTTGTACTGAGCCGTCATCTTTAAATCCAAAATATGCCTTTCTCCAGCGGCTAAAGGGTAAGCAAATTTTTTCCATAATTTATTTATTTTTTTGGTCTCATTCAGCAAATCAATCCAAATAGAATCGCCGACTCTTATTTCAGCAGAAATAAGATTTACTCTTGGATGTATGTAGTTTTTTACATACAAATCAACTAAACGAGAGCCTCTTTTAACAAAGGATCTTTTGTTTTGTTGATTTTGTCTAAAACGCTTCGCCTTATTTCTTCTTATTTTTACGCCCATTTCAAGAAAACGCTCTCTAATTTCGGTGGCACGCTTCCACTTTGAATCCTCAGCCATTAAAGGATTTAAAAAAATTGCGCCTAAAAAAACTACCCCTAAACTCTTCATTGTGATTTTTGAGAAATAGTCCTTCGCTTCTTTGAGGAATTGTGTTCAGCTAAAGCTTGTCCAAAGTAATCTTGCCATGTCCGCATATTTGATGGAGGTTGCTTATAGTCATTCATCAAAATAGCAAAAGCTAAAACTTCATTTCCTTTACTTTGTAAAAAACCAACTAAGGTGCTTACACCATTAATTGTTCCAGTCTTAGCTCTTAAACGATTTTGGGCTAAGGTCTGTGACATCCGCTTTTCTAAGGTGCCATCTTGTCCAGCAACAGGCAGTGATGCCAGAACTTCAGGCAACAAATCAAAATCTTTATATATAGTCTTTAATAAAGATACAAATTGATCTGCACTCATACGATTTTTACGGGTGAGGCCGCTACCTGAAAATATTTTCAGCCCTTCGCCATCCATACCCATCAATGAAGCCTCTTGTCTTAAAATCTTCAATCCCTCTTCTACATCTCCTGGAACATTGGCGATTTCGAATGCAAGAGTTCTCACAAGGGCTTCAGCGATTAGATTATTTGAATATTTATTCATCAATCTTACAATTTGTGACAAGGGACGACTTTCGTGTTTCGCCAACCTTTTAGACTTAGCAGGCAAAGAAGCAACTCTAATTTTTGAGGATTTATTAAATTTGACTCCTTTATCTAAGAGCATTTTTTTTAAAACCTTAGCAAAATATCTTTCTGGATGATTCACTTTAATATACGTTTGCTGCTCCCGTAGATTGTAAGCCATTTTTCCGTTTACAATTATTTCGTCATGATTTTCTTTTTCTCTCAAATCTACCCTGAGTCTATTGCCAATTTTCTTTTGACTTGTAATAGCAGTATTGCGTATTTTTTGAAGACCAACACTTGGACTCAAAGTTACTTTAACTTTTTGACCAGCCCTACCCGGCTTTAAATACACAGTCATAGAATTATAATTTAAATTCAATGCTGCATGCTTTGCGCTATAGGGACGAACCGTTGAATTTTTTATACGGTGAGGATTTGATTGGCTGCGAAATATGCTGAGATCAAGCACAATATCACCATCAACTTGCCGCAATCCTTTTCGGTAAAGCTCACTCGCCATTAAATACAATTCTTCAGTAACAAAAGAAGGATCCGCACCACCTTTTATGTACAAATCTCCTTTAAGGCGGCCTCCAACTAATGAACCCGCTCTATGAATTGATGTTTTGTATCTGTAGTTTGGTCCCAATCTTTTTAAAGCCACATAAGCTGTAAATAATTTAACCGCCGAAGCCGGTGACAAAAGCATATTAGGATTTCTTGAGTACAAAAGTTTATCTTTCGTTAACGAGTAAACAACTGCTGAAATTTTACTTTTGCGCAGTCTTTTGTTGCCAAATATGTAGTCTAAACGCTTGTTTAGGGCGTCTACGTGTAGATTATTAGCTTTTGGAGCACTTATATACAAAAGAGAAATAAGAGATAAAAAATAAATAGATCTTTGCATTTGATTTAATTATAACCTGATTCTCCATGGTTGATTTGAAAGTTTTTTGGGCAACTTTCTTAGTTTTAGCAATTATGATTTGCTCATGTGATAACAAATTGACAGCCCCTAGAGATAGAAGTCTCAGGATCGCCATTCTTTCAAAAGTCCAAAATTTTGACCCCGTCTTTGCCCTAGATTTGTACAGCCAGAAAATAAATTCCTTGAGTTACCGCTCCCTTCTCAAGAGAAGAAATGGTAATATAATCGGTGACTTAGCCTCTGGTTATTCTGTAGAAAAAGGAAGCCGCTTTGTCTTTCATTTAAAAAGAGATTGTTCATTTTCTGATGGAAGGTCTATCGACAGCAAAGCAGTTAAAAAGACCTTCTTACATTATCAAAAGAACTCTCCAAAATTTCAATCGTTTTTCGAGCTTATAAATAAAATCGAAACCCCAGATGATTTTACAATTATCTTTAACCTGTCTGCTCCTCGCATTGCCTTGCTTCAAAGAATTTTCACTCATGTAAAGATTCTTAGCTTCGAGCAAGAAAATCTTACTAGCGCAGTTTCAGGACCTGCCATTTTAAAAAATAAACATCCATTGCGTTATGAATACAAAATCAGGAAAGTCTGTCTATCAGAAAAAAAATCTTATTATGACAAACTGTTTGTGAGAGTTATTCATGATCAGAACACACAATATTTATCTGTCTTAAATAATGAAATTGACATTGCAACATATAATTTTTCTTGGCAATGGGTCCAGAGGGCACATAAAAAAAAAAAAATTAATATTCACTATGGAGAAGAGTCTAAAACTCAATACCTCGCCTTTAACTTGGCTTTAAAAAAATTTCAAAAACTAGAAGTCAGAAAGTCCCTAGCTAACTCTTTAAACATAGATAAAATAATCAAACACAAGCTGGGCTCACTTGCCACCAGAGCCCACTCTTTAATACCTCCTCGAAATTATTACGCTCTTAAAAAATCACCCTCCGAAAAGACGGTTAAAGACAAGACCATTAAAACTAAATTCACTCTGCTTAGCAGTAACAACGCCCACATGAATTCTATACAACAAATTTTTATTCAAAACTGGAAAGAGGCGGGACATCAAGTTGAATTGTTAACTAATGAGTGGGGACTTTTTTATAGCCGACTCAACAAAGGTGATTTTGAAGCTTTTAGCCTAAGCTGGTCTAACATTATCGATCCGGAGTTACTTTACAGAATTTTTCATTCCTCTAAGCACATACCCAAAGGTCAAAACAGACAAAAAGTTAACGATTCACTGCTAGACACCCTACTTGAAGCTGCTGAAACTGCCACAAATATAAACAAGCGTAAAAAGCTCTACCTAGAAATTCAAAAGTATCTTTTTGAAAAAAAATACCTCATTCCGCTCTGGCACTACAAAAGTGTGTTGTTAAGCCATCAGCAAGTCAAAAATATAGATTCCCAAGCGGTCTCATCTTGGATAGACTTATTACAAAGTACGAAAAAATAAAATGAAAAAAGACAACCCCCTTCTTCACTCAGTACTCATTGTAGACGACAATCAAGACGCACGCGATTTACTTCGAAATGACATTAGCGATATAGCAAAGGTGATTCTTTGTGAAAACGTAGCGATTGCCAAAGAAAAATTTTTAAAGAATAACTTTGCTGTTGTTATATCGGATTTAAACATGCCTGACGAAAGTGGTATCGATTTTCTAAGTTTTTGTGCAGAGAAGAATCCAAACTCTCAAAGAATTCTTTTAACTGCTTTTAGTGATTTAATAGATATTGAAAAATCTATTAACAGTGCTCGTCTAAACACTTTACTTTCAAAACCCTGGAACAAAATCGAAATACAAACTGTGGTAACAAATGCCATTAGACAGCATTCCGTTGAAGAAGAAAATCAGCTTCTACGAAAAGTAGCTCTTTCCGACGCTTTAACTGGACTAAGCAACCACCGTTGTTTTTGGGAGAGACTGGAAGCAGAGTTTTCAAGAGCCAAAAGATTTAAGCGTCCACTAAGTTTAATTATGTGTGATATTGATAATTTTAAAAAAGTAAATGATGAACACGGCCACCAAGAAGGAGATCGACTTTTACGAGAAGTCGCTCAAACCCTAGAGAACGGTCGACGTAGTATGGACACTGTGGCTCGTTATGGTGGAGAAGAGTTTGCAATTGTGCTTCCCGAAGCAAGCCATGACAACAGTCTCGAAATCGCCAAAAGACACTTAGGAGAATGTATTAAAAGAACAAAGATTAGCCTAAGCATGGGGGTTGCCTCCTTTCCAGAACACACCACAACTCCTACCGAATTGGTTTTTAAAGCCGATCAAGCCTTATTAGCCGCAAAAAAACGCGGAAAAAGCCAAGTGCTTAGCATAAATGACCTATGAAACACTCCCCTAAGGTTGCCAATTTTTTTTGGCCTAATTTAGTAAATTCAAAAAGCAAAATCACAATAGACAAAGAACAAAAAAATTTAATCCCGCACTTTAAAAGCCTGCGACTTTCAAAAAACAGTGTCGTAAACTTTTTAAACGGCAAGGGCAGAGTTACAAAAGCAAAATGTCTAAATACGAAACCTTTCGAATTTGTAATTTTGGATTCCCAAGTAGAAGAAGCTTCCACACCCAACATTGATCTTTACCTAAGCCCTCCCATTGGACAAGACTTTGCTCAAGCAATAAAGCAAGCCACTGAAGTCGGTGTAAGCTCTTTTTATTTTTTCAATAGTGATTATTGCCAAAGACCCAAAGCTAAAAAATACAACATGGAAAAGTTACAGCAAATCAGCATAGCAGCTATTGAGCAATGTTCTAGAAGTCACCTACCCTCAATATATGAAGAAAGCTCTCCTCTACAAAAACTTCTTCTCCAAAAAGAAAAATCGATTGTTGTAGCCGACGAAATACTTTGTTCAAAAAAAAGCATTGGACTTACGTACGAGCAAAAACTTACAAAGAACATTGCCCTATTTGTTGGACCCGAGGGCGGCTGGTCAGAGCAAGAACGTCAATACATTGACCAGAGCCAAAGCTTAAAGTTAGCTCTAGGTGAACATATTTTAAAAGTTCCAACCGCTTGTGCCACTTCAATATTACTTCTAAGGAAACACTACCTTGATGCAGTAGAGGCAAATGAGCTACAATAAGTTATGAATTCCTCTTATCTATTTAGAGCCCACAAAGAACGTTTTTATTTAAACCACAAAACAAAAAGTGTTTTCTTTTCTCAAGCCATCGATCACAGCTTGTGCTTATTTTTATGTTTATGCTTTGGTTTTGTCCTAATGACCCTACCTGTTGACAGCTCCAACCTGATAGCGAAGAACTCTTCTTTTTTAATCTTCTCCAGCAGCTGGGCCTTGCTGATTTTGACTGTCGCACTTAGCTACAGGCTAATTTGTTATCGATTGTTTAATCGAACTCTCGGACAACAAATCTTAAATTTTAAAAGATCCTTTAAATCTCCTAAATTTTTTATAGGCATTGCCGTTCTAGAAGCCAGTCAGTTACTATTTCCGCCTCTATGGTTTTTAGAGCTTTTTTACAGAAACTTTGATCTCCAAAACTTTAACGACTATGTTTTTGATTATGAACGCCAGCAAACTCGAACTGAAAGATCTGCTGCCCTTTCTTGATCGTTATCGCAAAGAAAAAAAAACCATAGTAAGCACAAATGGCTGCTTTGACCTTTTGCATCCAGGGCATATCTCTTACTTAGATAAAGCAAAAGAATTAGGTGACATTTTAATTGTGGCCGTGAACAGTGATCAATCAATAAAAAAAATAAAAGGACCAGACAAGCCTATTATTCCCGCTGTAGATCGCGCCTACATGCTTCAAGCTTTAAAAAGTGTGGATCACTGTTTTATATTCGAAGAAGAGAATCCACTAGAAGTACTAGAAATCATTAAACCAAACATTCATGTAAAAGGAGCTGATTGGCGCCACAAAGAACTAGCCGAAAAAGAAACTGTAGAAAAACACGGTGGCAAAATCGATTTTATTGAATTTGAATACAACTATTCGAGCTCTTTTTTAATCGACAAGATACGCAAAAGTCGATGATCACCTTTTGTGATAGGATGGCCCTATGGCCCAACTGCTACTTACACGACATGGACAATCTGAATATAATTTAAAAAATCTTTTTACTGGCTGGCTTGATGTAGAGCTAACTGAAAAAGGCAAGGAAGAAGCCAAAGGAGCCGCGCTGCTCATAAAAGAAACAAATATTAAATTAGATCATAGTTTTACTTCTAAATTGAAGCGCGCAAATCACACCTTAGATATTATTTTAGAAGAACTAAATCTGGTAGGCAAAATACCCGTTGTAAAAAATGAGGCTATAAATGAAAGACACTATGGAGATCTTCAAGGCAAAAATAAAAAAGAAATGGCCGAAAAATTTGGAGCCGAACAAGTGCACACCTGGAGAAGAAGCTTTGACACTCCTCCTCCCGGTGGAGAAAGCCTAAAAGAAACTGCAGAAAGAAGCATTCCCTACTTTCAATCTAAAATAGTCCCCGTTTTAGAAGAAAATAAAAATGTACTAGTAGCAGCCCACGGCAACAGCCTTCGCTCTATTGTTATGCACATAGAAAAACTAAGTCCTGCCGAAATTATAAAAAAAGAAATCAAAACCGGCGAGCTTTGGATCTACGATTACAAAGATGGAAATTTTGAAAAAATTTAATCCAAAAATTAAAAAACCTGAGACAACAACACAGAGAAACTCGGTCTAAAATTACTAAATGAAAGCTGAAAAGCTACTTTTGCTAAAAAATCTAATCTGACACCTAAGTAGGCTTCAAAAGCAGCGTTCCATCTATTACTGCCAACTCCAGAGGCCAAAACCGTTGGATTAATATGGGATTGAGCTAATGAAAAACCAAGACCAAGGTAGGGCTGCCACAAAATCATATCTTTACTAATTTGAGCCATTGCGCTTCCTACATGAGAAAACAAATCTCCAAAAACATCTACATAAGTATAGCTACCCAACAGAGAGATGACGATTTCGCTTTCCTTGTCTCGAATATAATTCCACTGAAAACCAGCCCCCAAAGATCCAATACCGTCATAAAAAGTACCTGGGTTTAAATTTGCAGAAAGCTGAAAATCACCCGAAAAGTCCCAAGCCATCCACAGGCTTGGCACAGGAACTAAAGCCGGATGCACACCAAGACCATCACCTCTGGCATCAAAGGATCGCCCCAAAACAAAAGTGCTCTGAATACCAAGGTCTAAACCTAATCCAGCGTTTCGTGTTCCGTGAGCTGTCCAAGCTACATGTTTTGAGGGTAATGAAAAAATTTCTACTGCTTCTTTAAAATCAGTAGCACTTAAGCTCCGTGGAAATTCTGCCGCTTCTGTTTTAGAAAAGGAAAAAAGCGCCAAAAGCATAAGCACTGTTTTAAACTCTTTTGAGCGTAGTTTTGATAAAATAAAGTTCATGCCTTCTAATTTAACAGAAAATGAAGTGCTTTTAGAGAACTACTACAAATATTTGAGCTTAAAAGAAAAAAAAAGTGAACACACCTGCCGAGCCTACTTATCGATAGCTAAGAAAATTCACCCAAAGCTAAAAAACAAAAAAAAGATTTCCGCACAACTTTTGCGAGATTTTTTATTGAAACACAGTCAAGAGTGCTCAAACTCAAGCCAAGCACTGCACATCTGCGCCTTAAAACACTTCATTAAATGGTTGGAAAAATACGAAAATAAAACTTGTCCTTATTTAGAAAAAATCAAAAGACCTAAAACACATAGTAAAGTGCAACACGATATCGACGAAAGCATTATTAAAAGTATTAGAATTCTCTTAGAAAGCAGAGCACCAGTAGAGTTATTTTTATTTCACCTTCTTTATGACTATGGGCTTAGAATTTCAGAAGCTCATAGCATCACAAAGAAAAACTTCAAATTTGTTGAGGGTTTTTTACAGATAAAAGGTAAGGGAAAAAAAATAAGACGCTTGCCTATACTGCAAAACACTAAAGAAATTCTATCTCAGCTAAAAAATGGCTCAAAATCTTGGCCCTGCCATTTTAACGTAAGAACTCTTAGAAACTGGGTTTACCGCTGGGATCAATTAACTTTTGAGCAAAGCGGCGAAGAAAGGCAACTCCACCCTCACAGACTTAGGCACTCCTTAGCCACCCACCTTTTAAGACGTGGGACCGCTCTTCCGACCCTTCAGAAAATTCTCGGTCACGAGCACCTAGAAAGCACCCAGCGTTACACCCATCTAAACCCAAGCGATCTAAAGGAAATTTATGAAAAATCTCTTTAAAAGGCAGCCCAAAGGATTGAAGAGCGCCGTGCAATTTGCTAAAAAATAAAGACAATGGGAAATTTAGCTCTTGCTCTACTAGTGACCTTTCTTGTCTTAGGGGGCCCCTTTACTTTTTATTTTATCGTAAGAATACTCAACTATTTTTGGGGAGATATAAAAGTTAGCGTTGTGCAAACACCTTTCAAGCTCGAAGATGACGCTCCCTACGCCCTCAGCGTTAGCTGGGATGAAAAATCTTACCCCTACCAAATATGTCGCGTTAAAATCGACTACCAAGAAATGTTCAACGGAGGGCGCTCAAGTGCCTTTTCATTTACTTTCGACGACAAGTCATCTCAAAAAAGAAGCTTTGTTATCCCTATGAAGCTCTCAGACCAAGACAAATCTATGCTCACTGACGCCAGCTTACAATTCGGCTATCAAGCCCTTGAAAACAGTTTTGTTACTTTTGAAATCGAAAGACGCAATGGTCATGTACTCCGCAAAAAATTCTCTAAAAAAGAACTTTTAGAAAAAATGAAAATTCTAAAAGAGGACGACAAAAGCTTAAACCTAGTTGAAGCAAGAGAACCAGACACATGGAGTGTTTTTTCTCGAGTCTTTCCCTGGAGAGAGGTTGTTGAAGCTCAAGACAGCGGCGCTAAATCGGCAGCTAAAAGCTCAACCGCATCAAAAGTTTTTGATTTTCTGGTTACCAAAGTTTGGATAGAGCCAGGATGTATTGTCTGTGACGCCTGCGAAGACGAAGCTCCCGACGTGTTTAAAGTCTTAGAAGACACTTGTATTGTTCACGACAACGCTCCACTAGACGATGTTGGATCCATAGTCGCTGCAGCCGAAGGCTGTCCCGTAGAAGTTATTAAATACGATACACAAAAAAAATAATTTTAACTTTTAAAGATTAAAAGCCAAGCCAAGCCTAAATACGCCTCGAACAGCTGCTGCCTTCTTAAAAGCAGCACTAACTGTTTTGTCTTTATCTGTAGACCATTGCGCAGGAGAATAAGCTGCTCCAACCGAGACAAATGCGCCCATATTAATGCCGAACAAATGGAAGTTATGCAAATAACGAACAAAAGGCTCAATATTTAACTCAACATACCTAGGAGTCGTAAAACCATGAGTGCTCATAGCGCCAGCACCTAAACCAATTTGGAGAATACGTGCGTTATCGTCTGCAGAAAGATTCCAGTTACGAAAAGTTTTAAGCATAAAGCCATATTCATTTCTTTTTCCCAAGTCAGTTTTTATAGTTCGCAACATTAACTCTGCAGAAAAATTTTTATCAACTCTCATAAATTCAAGACCAAAGCCATAGCGAAAACCTCTAGCCGCAGCTGAGTTATTTCCATACTTTGCAATTTTGGCCTCACCTATAGACTGCTCAAAAAGAAAATCAGTTAATAGCAATCCATTGCCAAAATGAGCTTCGGAGCGCAAAGAAAAAAGACAAAGAAAAATAACTATATATCTGTAAGTTTTCGCCATTACAGTTATTTTAACGCCAAACAAGCCTCAACAGGAAGCGCTTTAAAAAAACTATCGAATAAAAAGCATTTCTCTATACTTTGGTAGGGACCAATATTCGTCCGCCACCGAGTCTTCTGCTTCGGCACAAAGGTCTCTTAAGCTGTTCATTTTTGGCAGTATCAACTTAGCCAAAGATTTGGCACATTCCAGCTCAGAGGGACTCGAATGGAGCTCTTTCTGGGCTTTTACAAGAGCAGAGCTTTCATGAGAAATTTTTTCGCACAAAGCTACGATTTTTAAAAGCTGTTCTTTTTGGCTGAAATAGTCTTTTTCGCTAATTTTTAGTTCCTGCATACCTGAAAGAGCCGAAGAACATAAAGTGAGCTGTTTTTGCAAAGCTGGTAGAACGCTTTGGCCCGCAAGAGAACAAAGTGTGCGCGCCTCTATTTCTATATTCTTAATATATTGATCTAAATGCACATTTACTCTTGCAGTAATTTCCTCTTCATTCAAAACATTTGTATCGATTAAAAATTGATGGTGTTCTTTTTTTGAGAATTCCTCCCAAGCTTCGGGAGTTGTAAGCAATTCCTTAAGTCCACGGCTCTTCGCTTCCTTTCGCCATGCCTCTGAGTAGTTGTCACCTTCAAAACGAATAGCTTTTGATCTAGAAGAAAAGAATTTTACAGTAGATAAAATAGCTGAGCCCAGTGAGCTTGCCTCTGACAATTTAGCTTGTAATACTTCACTAAATTCATTCAAGCTCTTAGCCATTGCTGAATTAATCATAGTAACCGGAAAAGCAGCCGATTGACTTGATCCGGCAGCTCGAATTTCAAATTTGTTTCCGGTAAAGGCAAAAGGAGAAGTGCGATTTCTATCAGTGCTGTCTTTTGGTAAAACGGGGAGGCCCTTTAAACCAAAGTCTATAAAAGCTTTTTCTTCAGGAATCTTGCTAATATCGTTTCCAGACTCAAGGGACTCAATAATATTACTTAACTCTTTGCCAAGAAAAACTGAGAAAATAGCCGGAGGCGCTTCATTGGCTCCTAGTCGATGATCATTGCCGTGAGAAGCAATAGCGGTTCTCATAGCAACTTGTGAATTTTGAACGGCATCGAGAACACAGGACAAAAAGGCAAGAAAGCGTAAATTAGACTGAGGTGTTTTGCCTGGGTCGAGTAAGTTTTGCCCATCAGTAGTCGCCAGCGACCAGTTAATATGCTTTCCAGAACCATTGACTCCTGCAAATGGTTTTTCGTGGATCAAACAACAAAAACCATGCTGCAGAGCTTTTTTCTTCATGATCTCCATTGTGAGCATCTGGTGATCACAAGCCAAGTTAGCCTCTTCAAAAAGTGGAGCCATTTCATATTGACCAGGAGCCACTTCGTTATGTCTGGTTTTAATAGGAACTCCAAGCTCATAGAGCTCCTTTTCTACATCGGCCATATAAGCTTGCACTCGAGAGTGAATAGCTCCAAAATATTGATCTTCTAATTGCTGTCCCTTAATTGGATCAGAGCCCAACACTGTCCTTCCACACAAAAGTAAATCAGGTCTATGGTTCACAAAACGCTGGTCAACCAAAAAGTATTCCTGTTCGCAGCCAACCGTAGGAAAAACTTTATCTATACCTTTGGCACCCAAATGGGATAATAAGTTTTGTGAAGCCTGGTTAACGGCTTCAATGGAACGCATTAAGCCTGTTTTTTTATCTAAGGAAAGACCGGTGTAGCTAACAAAAAGACTTGGTATACACAAAAAACGACAGCCACCATTTTCGACTAAAAACATCGGAGAAGTTGGATCCCACGCCGTGTAACCTCGTGCTTCAAAAGTACAACGAGTTCCCCCAGAAGGAAAACTAGAGGCATCTGGTTCGGACTGTATAAGTTGCGAGCCCGATAATTTTTCAATAGCGCTGCCATCTTCAGCTAAGCTTAAAAAAGAATCATGCTTTTCGGCAGTAGCTCCCGTCATTGGCTGAAACCAATGAGTAAAATGAGTGGCCCCGTTTTTAACAGCCCAATTTTTGACCGCTTTTGCCACCTCATTAGCAAGTTCAGAATTTATCTTTTCACCACTTTTAGCCGCCTCAAGTAAAGAAGCTCTGGCGGCATGGCTGAGGTACTTTTCCATCGAAGTGCCTTGAAAAGTTTTTAAAGCAAAGCTTTCTGCCGCGTGAGTCATGGGAGCTCCCTTTTCACCCTTAGGCTTAAGCACTTTATCTTTGGATATACTTTGAATAATCTCGTTACGAATTGGATGCATAAATAAACCCTTCCCTATAAAAAAATTTGTTTAATAAAAAATTGAAGCGAAACAGAAGTCTCATCTATGAATTCTACGCTTTTGAAAATTACGAAACAATAGTTTTTTTTAGCGCATTGTGCCCAAGCAAAAAAAATTGTCATTCACTCTTTGAATGGAGCCCCTGGCCTCGAGAACGGCAATAACCTTTAGCAAGTCACTCAATGTAATCTTTAACCTTTCACTCATAGTAAAAAAATCATCCTTAGATATTTGCTTTTCCTCGGCTAAAACTTTTTGCACAAAAGCTTCAATACCTTTAGAATTATTGTCTTTTTTGCTCTTTTCAAAACCCAGATCTTCCTTAAGCCTCTCATAGAGGCTAGGAAGTGATGAAATTATCTCACCATAGCCCTGTTCGATCATCTTAAGTGTTCCCCGACTTTGCAGCGAAAATATAGAACCGGGTAAAATATAAGTGCTCACTCCCATAGCTTGAGCCGCACAAACAGAAGACCAGGTACCAGAGGGTATTTTTGCCTCAACCACAATCAATACATCTGCTGCAGCCACCAACCATTCATTTCGTTTGATCCAAAAAGATTTGTACAAGGGGTTTTTTTCAGAAGGGATAAGTTTTTCGGGAATGATTAAAGCTCCGCCAGCACTTTCTAAAATTTCTCTAAAAAGCGGTAAATGAGTTCTGGGGTAAGGTTTGTTTTGCTCTCCAACTAAATAAGCCTGAGTTGGAATACCTGCCTTAAGGGCATTCTTATGTAAGAGAGCATCGACTCCAAAAGCTCCACCAGAAATTAGATTGATTTCTGTACTAAACAAGCCTTTGACAAAACTACCAACAAAATCAAAAGCATATTTACTAGGTTTGCGGGTTCCAATAACGGCTACCGCAGGCCAATCCTTCTTCCATTTATTTTCGCGCACAAAGAGCCGCTGAGATCTTAGTCGTTGTGAAAATTCTTTATGTTTTAGGTACAGGTTTTTAGGAAAATCTTTTTGATCTATGTACATATTAGAAAGGACCCTGCAAATACTTTGCCAGAGGAGCTCAAGGATCAAATTTAAAAAAAACTACTTTGCCTGCACTGAGTCGCCAGTGATGAAGTCTTTCCAATGAGTTATGATTTTCAAAAAGAAACTCGTCTCAAGTAGTAGTTCTTTGTTTTCTAAAAAATGATTCGTCAATTTACTTTTGTCATTTCCAATTAGAACACCATAGGCATTACCATTTAATTCTTGAGAGCCAAACTCCCCTCTAAGAATTTTTACAGTTTTCTTAATATATTCATCGGCCAAGGAACTTGAACCCTGAATATCTTCTTCTAAAAAACTTGCAACTAAAAGATATTTGTCTATTTTTGCTTCTGCCTGAAAATTACCACTCTCGCCTTTATAAAAACGAAAACAATCCCAAAAATCTGGCCTAGAGTTAACCATTCACATAGTCCACAACAATTTTAAAATTAAATCAACTTAAGTGGAAGCAAATGCCACGTGGAACAGCATTTATTAATTATAGAAATGCAAAAAGCTTTCTAAATCTTCAATTATGTATTACAGTACCCTTGCAAGATGAGCGCAAAATTAACTACAATTCTAAAATTTTTTGAGTGCCCCTCCCTAAAAAGATATTTTGAAAACCCCTATATTGATAAAATTTTTGCACTCATTTTTATAGCATTTTCTTTATTCAGGTCACGAAGCTGGTTAAGCAACTTAAACTTAGACTTTATTACAAGTGTTATGTTGGCTCGTTATGCGGTTTTTTTAATTTTTTTCTTAGTTCGAAAAAAACCTAAAAGTGTAACGTGTAACTTAGCGGTCTTATTTATCTCTTTTATGGGCGCAAATACCGATTTATTTTTTATACTGTTATCCTTAAAAGGATCTGCCACGACAGCTTTACTTCCTCAAGTGGTAATTCAAAGCCTAACAGTCTTGTTTTCAATGGGAATAATTGTAGCCTTTTTTAACCTCGGAAGAAGTATGGCTATTGCTCCATCACTAAGAACTTTAAAAACAAATGGTCTCTATGCTTTCGTCAGACACCCGTGGTATACATTTTGGATTTTAGGCTGGCTTGTGTATCTTCTATCAAAATTTAATCCACTTAATTTAATTCAATTTTTTATTGGATTACTTTTTATCTATTTAAAATTGCGGCTAGAAGAAGAATTTCTAGAAGATTATCCTGAATATAAAAGTTACCAAGAATCTGTTAAATGGAAGCTCTTTCCCTATATTTACTAGACTAAAAACTAAGATCTTTAGAATAAAGCTCTCGCCGGCTATTTGTGATCCAAATTGTTCCAATGTTTTCGTCTCGAGTTAAAACCAAGGCTCTGCCATGAATATATAATTCATCACCAAATTGAATATAACTTCCGGGCTGCAAATCGTCGTCATCATCTCCAAACTCAAAAGCAGCTATTTTGTTACCGGCCCCCAAGCCAGTGGCCTGATTTATTGGAAGCAAAATCTGCCCTTCATCAATTAGTTTTTTAGAAATATTAATATCTAATCTGTTTAACCTAAAAATATCATCTGCTAAATAATCGCCAGGCATAATTTCTTCAAAATAATCTACAACCTCTGCGCGTTTGTTTTTAACCTCAACAAGCCCGATCCATTTAAGCTGAAAATATTCCTTGAATTTATTTTTACGAACAACTGAATACTGTCCGTCTTTTAAATCTTCTACTTTAAAACGATGAAACCTCGGGTATGTTATATGTTGATATTTTCGTACTTTAGGTATTTTTTCTAAAAGCTCAGGCTCTGTTTTAAAGTAAAACTCTCTGAATGGGGCTTTGTTATACTTTAAACGATTTAAATAATCATTTTCTATTTTCTGTAGCAAAGTTAAATAGCGAGTGTATTGCAAAGGAGGCAGTGGTCCTTTGTGTTTGTCACCAGGTCTTCCACGTAAAGCTAAAACGGGAGCTGAATTTAAATTACCTGGAAAAAAATGCAAATCATAATCAATCTCAATAATATTTGGATTGGTAATATAGGCATTCAACTGCCAAACCTTCGGCCATAGGTAGGGAGTGCCAAACAAACGATCAGAAATTTCCCATAAGCTGTCACCCTTGCGAACATAGTAAACTTTTGTCAGCGCAGGACCTGCATAAATTCTCCAGTTAGCATCACTCATACGTGGCTTTAAGGGAACTCTTGAAAATAATTTCGGTAAGTCTGCTGGATCAAAGCCACCAAAGTCAGCACCTGGATTATTTTGTCTTAAAACATTTGGAATAAGGGTACTGTCACTATTGTTTTCAAAAGCTTCAAAGGCCTCATCATTCGGATCCAAGAAGGGACCCTTCTTTGGAAGCTTTGCCGTTTGCTCATCTTCAAATAAATCATCTAAAGTTCCAGAATTTTGGTCTTCAAAAAACTCATCACTTTCTTCAATGTCAGCAATTCCAGATTCTTCATCTGTTATAGGCTCTAAGCCATCATCACTGCTTACTTCACTTGCATAAGCGTCACCGGCTTCTAATTCCTCTGCTAACTCCTCTTCAAGGGCACTGTTAAAACCCTCGTCAAAATCACCTGCCTGCGACCAAGCAAAATTCACAGAAAAAAATACTAAAAAAGAAAATAGAGCCAAATACTTTTTGCACACGATTCTTTAAGTATCTCACTGGCTTGAAGCAAGCAGCAAGGGTGCCAATACTTCACAATATGACAGTATGGAATCATTATTTTGACGGAAGCTTGGTCTGCATACTAGAAGAGAACTCAAATGAGTAAAATTGCCCTCCTTACCGGCGGTGGAGATTGTCCAGGCCTAAATGCAGTTATCCGATCAATAGTAAAACGAAGTCTTCCACGAGGGACTACGGCCATTGGCTTAAACGATGGCTGGCAGGGCCTGCTTGAAAACGACACCCGCCAACTAGATGAGCGCGCTGTGAGCGGAATCCTCCAAAAAGGTGGGACCATTCTGGGAACGTCTCGCACCAATGTTCTTAAAGATCAAAAAACCATAGACCTTGCCTTTAAACGCTTTGAAGAATTAAAACTCGATTGCCTCGTTACAATTGGAGGCGAAGGCACCCTCACAGTTGCCAGCCGCTTATCTGAGCTCGGTATGCCAATAGTCGGTGTGCCCAAGACCATCGACAATGACATTAGCCAGACGGATTACACTTTTGGTTTTCATACAGCCGTCGAAATTGCCACCGAAGCCATTGACCGCCTACATTCAACTGCTGAAAGTCACAACAGAGTTATGGTGGTTGAAGTCATGGGCCGCCATGCGGGGTGGATTGCAGCCTACTCTGGCATAGCAGGCGGCGCCGATGCCATTTTGATACCAGAGTACCCGCTTAGTGTAGAAGAAATTACAAAAATAATTTTTAAACGCAAAAAACAAGGAAAACGTTTTTCTATTATCGTAGTTGCCGAAGGTGCAAAACTTAAGGTTGATGAAAAAGAATCAGCTGTTACCAAAAGTAAAATAGATGACTTCGGCCGGCCTCAACTAGGGGGAATAGGTCAAGCTCTTGGCGATATCCTGCAAGAAAAAACTGGAATCGAATGCCGCGTAACTGTTTTAGGCTACGTGCAAAGAGGAGGCAGACCTGCCGCCAGTGACCGAGTCTTAGCCACACGGCTTGGAGCTTTTGCCGCCGATTTAGTAAGAGATAAAAAATATGGGCAAATGGCTGCCCTACAGGGAAACAAAATTGTATCGGTTCCCCTAAAGTTAGCAACCCAAGATTTAAAAACGGTTGGTGACGATATTTGGGATTTAGCTAAAAGTTTTTTTTAGCCAGCAGCAATCACCCTAAGTAAACAAGCTCTCTTTCGAGCTTTACTGCAAAGCGTTTTTCCACTTCTAACTGGATAAAAGAGATAAGCTCTTTAACATCACTAGCCTGAGCATCACCAGCGTTAACAATAAAATTTGCATGTTTAAGCGAAATTTGAGCACCACCTATGCTTTTGCCTTTAATGTCACAAGCTTCTATTAAGCGACCTGCCCCTTTTCCCGTTGGAGGGTTTTTAAAAACACTACCACAGTTGGGCAAGTCCAAAGGCTGCTTGCCTCCCCTATAGCAAAGAATTTCTTCAATTTTATTTTTAATTTCAATAGAAGTTTTTTTGGACAAAGACAAATCAACAGAAAGCACGGCGGTTTTACCATCAAAAAGTTCTTTAGAGGAAGAACGATAGGTCAAACCAATATCATTTTTAGACAAAGTAAAAATTTTAGCTTTGCTATTAAAAAACCTGGCAGAAACAACTACATCAGCATAGGATCCCCATTTCGTTCCGGCGTTCATAAAAATAGCTCCACCGATTGTTCCAGGAATACCTGCCGAAAACTCTAAGCCACTTATTTGCTTGTGATATGTGTATTCAAGCAGTTTAGATTTTAAACACCAGGCCGGCACGCGTAAAAGGCAATTTTTAGAGTCTTCCTTTAAAATCTGGATCCCTTCACTAGAATTAGACTTTACATGAATGATCAAACCTCTATAGCCCTCGTCATTAATTAATAAATTACTGCCGCTACCAAGTATAAAAAAATTTATTTTTAATTTTTCACAAAGATCCAAAATAGGAACTAACAACTCTTCTTTGTCTATTTGTATAAAGTAATCTGCTTTGCCACCAATTTTAAAAGTACAATGATTTTTTAAAGAATGATCAAGTTTTAGCTGATCACCAGCAAGCTCGTACAGTTGACTTTTAATGTTGGCTGAATTCATTACTTTAAAAAGATCACAAGCCCATTCGTTTAAGCATTTGGCGCCCAATATCGCCCGCCCCCAAGATCAACAATGTTTCACTGTCCGAACTACGACTTTTTAAAAGTTGCAGAAGCTCTGAAAAAGATTCTGCATAAGTGTTTTTAATATTTGTTGCTTGAGCAAATCTCTCCGAGCTAAAATCTTTTTGCCAATCTTCCTCTTTTTCAGAAGCCCTATAAACTGGCAAGCTAAAAACTTCACGGGCTTCATCAAAACAGCTTGTAAAGTCTGGCCAAAGATCTCTCATACGCGAGTATCTATGGGGCTGAAACAAAACCACCGGTTTTTTACCGTCGCTTAAAGACACGGCTTCAATAATATTTTTTATTTCTTTTGGGTGATGAGCATAATCTTCAATAATATTATATTTATTCCAAGTCCCGTGACGCTGAAAACGCCTTTGGACTCCAGCAAAAGACTCTAGGGCCTTGTACAAATTATCAGCCTTAAGGCCCAACTCCGTTGCCAAGGCGATAGCCGCTGTCGCATTCAGCACATTATGCCTGCCTGGATAATTCAAAAGAAAAGGACCTAATTTTCTTTCATAGTTTTCTTTTGCAAGAGCAATATTCCAACGAGACTCTTTTGCTAACTCTATTATTTCTATTAAAAAATCAGGTTTATGTTCTTTTTCAAAACCGTAACTAAGCATAGGTTTATTAAACTGAGACGTTAGCTCTCTAATATGTGGATCATCAGAACAAACAATCGCTTTTCCATAAAAAGGAATTTTATTCAAAAATATAGAAAAAGTTTCTTTTAGTTTTTCGAAACTTCCATAGTGATCCAAGTGTTCTTGATCAACATTGGTCAAGATTGAATATTCGGGAGCCAATCGTAATAAAGTGCCATCACTCTCATCGCTTTCGGCAATAATCCACGCGCCTTTACCTAGACTAACGTTCGAGCCAATTGAATCAAAACGACCGCCAATAACAACCGTTGGATCAAAGGCATTTTCTTTTAGCAACCACGAACACATGGCCGTTGTTGTTGTTTTTCCATGACTGCCAGCAATTGCCACCCCACGCTTATAACGCATTATCTCAGCTAACATCTCTGCACGCTGGATAACTGGAATTTTGTTATTTACAGCCCAAGCTCTTTCAGGGTTATCTGCCCTTATGGCAGAACTATAAACTAAAACATCAGGAAGAAACTGGGCAACATTTTCGCCGCTGTGCTCATTAAAAAAGCCAACACCTAAACTCTCTAATTTTTGAATATTTTCATTGTGACTCAAATCACTACCTGAAACTTGATGGCCCATCCTTAACAAAAGTTCAGCCAGTCCCGACATTCCGATTCCGCCCATGCCAACAAAGTAGAATTTTTTAGCCGCAAAACCTTTATACATCACATAGACTTCCAAAGAAGAAGCTACTCCGTGACTCCCCCTAATTCAAGGCTTTATGGGGCCTCAGGAGACAAAGTATCGAATATTTTAGCAGCAATCATTTGTGTATTTAAAGGTTTAGAAGTTTGCAAAAGTTTGGAATTCATTCGTTTTCGGCGCTCGAAAGCCTTATCGCCGACAAGATACTCTTTAAGCTTAAGTTCTAAAAGCTCTTCAAAGGCAGCTTCTGATTCTTCAACACAAAGAGCAGCTTTGTTATTTAACAATTCCGCAATATTTTTTTTCTGATGATTCTCTGCCGCAAAAGGGTAAGGCACATAGAGCACAGGCAAGGCACAATAACTAAGTTCTCTAACTGTACTCGCGCCTGATCTTGCGATTACAAAATCAACTTGCTTAAGTAAAGATGCCATATCATCTACAAAATCCATAATTTGCACATTTGGATTTAAGGTCATTTTTTTTATTTTAGCTATGTTTTTATGTCCACATTGAATCAAAAAATCTAAGTTAGCAAAATCTTGTGTGTTTTTTTCTACAACAGAAAGAAGAGCTTTGCATAATGTTAAGGCTCCTTGAGAACCTCCTAAGAGCAATACTTTTTTTGCGATGTTTTTAGGAGAATGTTGTTCTAAACTGGGACGCAAAGCAAAAGCCTCTACAGATTCACATTTAAAGGATTGAAAAGCATTGGAGCCCGGCACAACAAAAGCCAATTTAGCCCATTTTGACAACAAGCGATTAGCCAAACCAGCCTGAGCGTTTGGCTCTATTAAAAAAACAGGTATGCGCCTAAAGAAACAAACAAGACCTACCGGAATAGAATTGTAGCCTCCGACCATTATGGCAAAATCTACTTTGCTATTTAAAGTTGTAAATAACAATTTAAGAAATCCAAAAAAAAGAACAAACAAAGCCCATATCTTTTTTAAAGAGCTCTGGCCAATCCAACGAGGCGCTTTTACAGAGCGCAATTCATAGCCAGCTTTGGGGACGAGGCTGCCCTCTAACCTTTGGGGGTCACCCCAAAAAACAGCATCTATATTTTTATTAATTTTTTTAAGCTCTTCAACTAAAAACAACCCAGGAAATATATGGCCACCCGTTCCGGCGGCTACTACCCATATTTTTTTTTTAGTTTTTAACTGCCCCATTTAATCCACCAAGTTTTTTTAGCTCTAGATTTTCCGGCAGCCGAGACAGACAAGATTAAAGCGCAGCACATACAAGTGGCAACAATAGAAGAGCCACCTTGAGAGAAAAAGGGCAACGGCAAGCCCTTAGTAGGCAATAGTCCTAAAACCACTGCAAAATTAAGCAAAGCGTGAACTGTAATTAATGCTGTACAGGAAAAGGCCAATAAAAAACCCTCTCTGTTTTTAGCCAAAAAAGAAATTTTAAATCCGCGGTAGCAAAGCATTGCAAAAAGAAACATAACAAAAGCAACACCTACAAAGCCCAGTTCTTCGGCCCAGACGGAAAAAACAAAATCAGAAGCCGCCTCTGGCAAATGATATAATTTTTCGTGACTGTTTCCTAAACCCTTACCCCAAAAGCCACCTTCCACAAACGCACTCAATGATTGCAGTATTTGATACCCAGAGTTTTGAGGGTCCTTCCAGGGATCCAGAAAAGAAAGCAAACGTCTTAAGCGATAGCTTTTAAATATGAGCAAATACCCCAGCACTGGAACTATAGCCAAAGCCATAACGAAGAAATACCTCCAAGGCACCCCAATCAAAAAAAGTACGAGCAAAGAAAGCAACATAACAATAACCGCATTACCAAAGTCCGGCTGCAAAATAAGCAGAGAAAACAGCATAGCTGTCATGAGCAAATATGGAATTAAAAAGCTAAAATTTTTTTTAAACTTCTTTTTGTTATCAACTGTGTAACGAACAATTAACATAATAAAAAAAACTTTTACAAACTCAACAGGCTGAAACTGAAAAGTCGCAACACTCAACCACCTAGTTGCCCCCTTTGCGCTCACCCCCAAGCCCGGAACAAAAACAAGTGACAACAAAATCAAACTTAAAAAAAAGCAAGGATAGGCCAAATGCAATAATTTTCTGTAGTCTTGGGCTGAAATATAAAAAATAAAGAGCAAGCCAATGCACACAAATACAAACTGACGAGAAAAGAAATAAAAGGTGCTGGCATGGCGATCGTAGGATAGAACACTAGAGGCAGAATAAAGGGCCAACAAACCTAGTACCATCAAAGCAACCATCACCAACCAAAAAAAAGAGTCCCCTCTTAGGCCATATTTTACTTTCACTTAATTTATATTATACCAACGATTTGAAAGCGCAGCAGTTTTGCTCGCTTCCAACAAAAAGGCTCAAAATACGTCAAAGTTCTTGGTAATTTTAAAGCATAAAACGAAAAATTTAGATTTTAAGCCGCTTTAAACAAAAACATTTCGCGCACGAGGCTTGGACAGCCGTTCAATTAAGGCCACAAAAGCTTCGTTTCTTTCTTCAAGGGTTTTATAGGCCTCTGGACGTGTTCCAGGAGAGAACAAGATAACATCTCCAGATCTAGATTTTTGATAAGCAATCATTACGGCTTCCTCCAAGGTGCCCACCAAAAAGGTTTCCGTAAAATCACCAAGGGCCCTATTCATTCTCTCTTTAACATCGCCAAATAGGATAAGGTTTTTAACTTTTTGCCGAACCGTGGGAATCAAAGATTTGTAATCAAAATTCTCTTCTTTATCTCCAGTGATTAAAATAATGGGTTCATTAAAAGAATTAATCGTGCGGTAGAGGGCATTTACATTAGTAGATGCTGAATCGTTGTAAAAGGCCACTGAGTTGTAGCGCTTTAGAAATTGGACACGGCCATCTGGAGCACGAAAGTTGTCTATAGTATGAAAAACAGACTCCTCACGAACACCAAGCAATCTGGCAAGCAAAGTAGCAGCCATTAAGTTTTCCTGGTTGTGATTGCCACGCATTCTAAAGTTTTTAATATTAAAAGAATCAGCCTGAACCCCAAGAGCCGGCCGCAAGTACAACAAATCTTTTTCGCACCATGCGCCTTCAATAACTTCTGGCAGCGGTGTTTTACTGAAATAAACTTTTTTAGATCGCAAAGCTCCTTGCATAAGGGCGATTTGAGAATCATTGCCGTTCAGCACAGTCAAAGATTCCTGGTCTACATTTTTAAAGCCTCTTTGGTAGGCTCCGATTAACTCGTCATAATTTTGAAAATAATTCGTGTACTCTTCGCTCACATTTAGAAGCACACTTAAAGGTGGCTTTAATTGATCAACAAATTCAAGTTGTGTGCAATCAGCTCGCACAATTGCAAAATCACAAACTGCAGATTGCTCTAATAAATTTACCAACGGTTCAGAAACATTACTAAAAACTTTTTTACCTTCGGCTTCGAGCATAGACTGCAACAAAAGAGAAGTGGTTTTCTTACCAGAGCTGCCAGCCACTAAGACATAAGGCATTTGCGGAAGCAAGCTTCCCATGATCAACTCTAATTCAGAAATAACAGGGATCGAACGCTCAAAACACAAGTTCTTAACTTCGGGGCTTAGCTGATGTCCCTCACTAAGAATAATGAACTCACAGCTCTCGCGAGTCTGCTGAGAAAATTCACCAAATTCAACTGTAGAGTAATCAAAGTTTTCACCCATAAGAGCTAAAATTTCTTCTTGAGTGCGTGAATCAAAAAATTGTAAGTTGCCCTGACCTTGCCGCTCAAGAGCTGCATAAAGTTTAGGACTTCCTTCATTCAAACCATATATTATTGTTTTTTTGTTAAAGTTCATTTATTACTACCTATCCCCTATTTCACTATCTCAACTTAAGAGTGCTCAATGCCAAAATGGCAAGTACAATCGATACAATCCAAAAACGGACAATAATTTTAGGCTCCGGCACTCCCTTTAATTCGAAGTGATGATGAATAGGGGCCATCCTAAAAACTCTCTTGCCTGTTAATTTAAAAGAAGTCACTTGCATAATCACCGACAGGGTTACCATTACGAAAACTCCACCCAATATGACAAGAAGAAATTCATTCTTCGTTATTAGACCCAGAGCGCCAAAAGCTGCCCCGAGAGATAGAGAACCTATATCACCCATAAAAATTTCTGCCGGATATGAGTTGTACCACAGAAAGGCCATACAAGCAGCACAAATAGCCGCACAAAAGACAGAGACTTCTCCTAGGCCTGGCACGAAGGGGATCGATAAGTAACGCGCAAAGACAGCATTTCCACCTAGGTAACAGAGAATAAAAAATGCTGCAGTGCAAGTGATAATTGGTCCAATGGCAAGGCCATCGAGTCCATCGGTTAAATTTACGGCATTCGAAGAAGCCACCAAAACAATCACAGAAAAAAGCATATACCACGGCCCCATATCAATGGCCCAACTTTTTAAAAGAGGCAAGAACACCACTCCACGTCCAAAGTCCCAACCGTCCTGAGCAACTTTGTAAAGCACAATAGAAAACACAACAGAGCAAAGATACTGCAATCGAAACTTCCAGCGACTTGGCAAACCCTTTGGATCCCTTCGCACAACTTTTAAATAATCATCGAGCAAACCAATCATGGCGAAAGTCCAACTCAAAGCAAGTAAAAGCCAAATGTAAATATTGGACAAGTCACACCAAAGCAGCACCCCTGTAGAAAAGCCTCCTACAATCAATAAACCTCCAAAGGTTGGCGTTCCCTTTTTCTTTAAATGTTCAACCGGACCATCTTCACGAATAGCTTGACCAAATTGACGCGCCCTTGCCTTCCGAATAAAAGTCCGACCAAAAAGAATCACAAAAAGAAAAGCTGTCAAAGCCGCCAAACCAGAACGAAAGGTCAAATATCTAAAAACATTAAAAAGAGGTATTTCCTCTACAAAAGAATAAAAAAGCCAATACAACATACGCTGAAATGAGCATAAAACAGAATCAAGCACATTACGATTAAGAGTTTATTTTTTTTCTCTAATATAAGTAAACAAGCAGCTATGCTTTGTTCTTTGAATAGAGTTTAAAGCGGTAAAAAAGGATAGGCAGCAGCACGAGTGACAAGGCACGACTGTAGAAAAATCCTACAAAAAATACGAATGATATAAATTCTGGACTTGAGATATTGAGCTCTCGCTTTTTAAGTCGTCTAATAAAAAAGCATATAAAAAGCACCAAAAAAGGCAACGCAATTATTTCAAGCCATAGGGTCGAAATTGACAAAAGCAAAAAAAGCACGCTCTCCCAGTAGGCCAGCAACAAAAACACAAGCAGCATAAAATAAAAGGCATAACGATTAGGGGTGAATTTCTTTTTTCGCAAATAGGAAAATAATTCTCGCCAATTTGCAGGACTAGATTTTTGATCGGCTCTATTTTTAAGCTCAAGTTGAACAAGAAAAAAAGACAGCAGTGGCAATAAGAGCGCTTTTAAAAAAGGCATAATATTAGAAAGCAGACTTTAGCTCTTCTACTTTCGAAGAAGACTCCCAAGTAAAATCATCTTCGTTGCGACCAAAATGTCCGTAGGCACTCGTCTTTTTAAAAATTGGTCTGGTTAACTTCAAAGATTTAATTATGTCCGATGGCTTTAACGGGAAAATTTCACAAATAAGCTTTTCTAACTTTTGCACATCAACCAGCGCCGTTCCAAAATCTTCTATATAAACACTTACTGGTTCGGGAACGCCAATTGCATAAGCTAGTTGAACTTGAAATTTTTTGGCAAGTCCTGCAGCAACTACATTTTTTGCTACAAAACGAGCTGCATAAGCAGCGGAACGATCTACCTTAGTGGCATCTTTTCCGCTAAAAGCACCGCCGCCATGTGGAGCTGAGCCACCGTAGGTATCTACAATAATTTTTCGGCCCGTCAAACCCACATCTCCATGAGGGCCACCAACCACAAAACGCCCCGTAGGGTTAAATAAAAATTTAGTTGAATCATCTATAAAATTTTGTGGCAGCACGCTTTCAATGAGCTTTGTCTTTATTTGCTGTCCCAAGTCTTCTAAATTTACGCTTTCTTCGTGTTGAGTAGAAATCAAAACAGTTTCGATTTTTTTTGCGACATTTCCTTCATACAAAACAGAAACCTGGGCTTTGCCATCAGGCCTCAAACCTTTTACAGTCGCATCTTTTCGCATACGACTTAATGCCTGTACCAAATTGTGCGAGGTTTTGATCGGCAACGGCATAAGTTCAGGGGTTTCATCACAAGCATAACCAAACATCATACCCTGATCACCGGCTCCTACATCATCAGCTAATTCTACTCCTTGGCGAATATCAGAACTCTGCTCATGTATATGATTTTCAATCTTTAAATTGCTGTGATTAAAATCTTCAGAATCTCGGTCATAACCAATCTCTTTTACTTTAGCTCTTACAATCTCATCGACAGCGCTTTTCTCTGCAGAACGACTAAAAGTTTCGCCGGCAACGATCACTCGGTTAGAAGTAACAAGTGTCTCACAAGCAACTTTTGCTTGAGGGTCTTTTTCTAAAATAGAATCTAGGATCACATCGCTTATCTGATCAGCAACTTTATCGGGATGACCTTCTGTGACTGATTCAGAGCTAAAAATATACTTTTTTTGAGACGCCATGCCAAGTTTTTACGAGGACTCTCTCCGCAGGTCAAGGGCAATAACAATTACTATCTTTAAAAATATTTTTTTCTTTTGCTCGAAGGCAGTATGCCAAGGGATTCGCGATATTTCGCAATCGTCCTACGAGCAATTTTAATATTTTGCTCTGCAATAGCCCTCACTAACGCCTGGTCACTCAAAGGCTTTTTAGGGTCTTCGGACTCAATTAGCTCTTTAATTTTTAATTTTACCGATTCATTTGCAAGGCCACTGCTGCCATCTGCTTGAGCAATTGCTGAATTAAAGAAATATTTAAGTTCATAAATACCGTGGGGAGTGTGAACATACTTATTAGTAGTTACCCTTGAAATAGTTGATTCATGTAAAGAGAGCTCATCAGCCACATCTCTTAAAATCATCGGCTTTAAATGCTGAGGGCCTTCCTCGAAAAAATCTCTTTGCTTTTCGACAATTTTTTCTGTCACTCTATAAATAGTTTTTTGTCTTTGATCGATGCTTTTTAAAAGCCAAGCAGCATCTTTGAGTTTATCTTTAACGTATTTTTTTGTATCCGCCTGTAAAATGTTTTGCTTTACTTCTTGCTGATATTTTCTAGAAATTCGCACTTTAGGAATACGATCCTCGTTTAACAGTATTACATATTTGTTTTCTCTTTTTCTCACATAAACATCGGGCTGAATGTAGTTTGGTTGTGTATTCGAAAAAGAGCGGCCTGGCTTTGGCTCAAGTGTATAAATAACCTTGCACAGCTCAATGACCTCTTCCAAAGAAACCGACAAAGCTTTTGCAATTGCCGGATAATTTTTTTTCTCTAGGTCGCTTATATTGTTTTCAACAATTGAAACAATTTTTGGGTCGACCTTTAAAGCCTTACATTGAATCAGTAAACACTCTTTTAAGGATCGAGCGGCAACTCCCGAAGGCTCAAAATGGTTTTGAACATGATCGAGAACATAGAGAACCTCTTCGTGATCAACTTTTAAAGACTGAGCAATTTCTTCAGTAAAAATACTCAAATATCCATCGTCATTTAAGTTACCAATAATTTCTTCGCCTATATTTAGCCAAAGATTGTCTTTGGTCCACATCCTCAATTGCCACAAAACATGGTCATAGAGTGTCTTTGGACGACTTATTATTTGGTCATAGTCTGGCGTAATATCGTAATTATTATTTTTTTGGTTGGCACCGCTCCAGGAAAGCTGCGAATTGTTTTCAAGGTAATTTTCCCAGTCAAACTTATCTCGCATCTCCTCCAAGGGATCTATTTTGGCATCTTTTTGTTCTGGCTTTTGATCGCTTTCACGACTTCGATGCTCGTCTTCTACACCATCCATTTCTTCCAAAGTTGGATTTTCGACTACGGCCTGATTTACCACCTGTTGCAATTCAACAACAGACATTTGTAAAATCTTAATGGCTTGTTGTAATTGAGGAGTCATGGTCATGCCCATGCCCTGCTTCATCACCTGCTTTAACGCCACAAAAGAATCCCCATTAAATCAATCATATGTATATTATCTAATTAATTTAAGTAAAAATCATTACCAAAATACAAACTACGAGCCATTTGATCCTTGACGATTTTTTCAGGAGGGCCTTCGATCAATATTTTGCCCTCATGCAATAAATAAGCACGATCACAAATTTTAAGGGCTTCTACTACATTGTGATCCGTAATTAAAACCCCTATGCCCTCAGCCTTCAGCAATAAAATAAGGTCTCTTAGCTTTTGAACCGCCAAAGGATCAACACCTGCAAAAGGTTCATCCAGCAATAAATACTTTGGAGAAAAAGCCAAACATCTTGCCAGCTCACACTTTCGCTTTTCACCACCTGAAAGTGTAACGGCTTTACTCTTCAAAACTTTTTCCAAAGAAAATCGTTGGACTAGTGTCTTTAGCAATTCTGCTCTTTCTTTTTTTTTCAGCTTTCTTTGCTCAATAGCAATTCGTAAATTCTCTTCAACGGTTAAAGCAGCAAATAAACTATTTTCTTGTGGCAGATAACTCAAACCCAACTTAGCTCTCTTGGCGAGAACCATTTGACTTACTTTTTTTTCATCAAGAAAAACATCACCTTTTTGGGGACGGATTAATCCTGCCATCAAATAAAACACAGTTGTTTTGCCGGCACCATTTGGTCCCAGAAGACCAACTACTTCACCAGGCTTAAGTTCAATTGTTACCCCAGCAACAACCGGGCGTTTTCCCAAAACAACAGCTAGGTCAACTCCTCTTAGCATTTAAAATCTCTTTCTTCTTCCAAAGGCACTCGAAGAGCCTCCCTCCGACGATTCTTGAAAAGGAACAGCTGTTCCATCTTTAGGCACTTCTTCATCCTCGCGCAAAGGACGACAAAGCAAAGATTGAACCTGAATCGGAGAAGGCAAACGACCTGTGGTTTGCGACAACTCAACAACAATTGAAGACTTCCCCAATTCTCCGGGATAATACTGCAAGCGACTGCCGTCTTTATGCAAAAAAGTAAAGTAAGGTCTATTTATAAAAGGTGCAAGATTGCCTTTCGCAATTACTTTTCGACCTCTTTTTGTGTCCAGTACACGGGTGTATTTACTATCTTTCGTGATTAAAGAGTCCCAGCGGTTTTTGCGCAAAGGCCGGCGAAAAACAAAATTTGCGACACCATACTTATCTATAAGTTGGTGAACCTCCCATTTGTAAAACTTTTTTTCAGTTGCCAGCTTTAAGGTGTCCGACAAAAGAAGTCGGGTGTTGCGTCCGCCCTTCTTAGACTTCCACTGAACTTTATCGGCACTATTACTACAATTACTAAAGTCACTTAATTTTAAAAGCTTAGAATTCTTTTTAAGTCTAAAGGCATCAGGATTTTTAAACGGCCTAGCTTTCAAAATGGTTAGAGGCTCTGCACATACAGAAGAGACAAAAAAGAAAAACACTAAGGTCACCTTTTTACCGAGACCCTCGAGTCGACTTTGTCTTAAGTTGTCCCAAAACCACCAAAAAAACTGAAGTAATATGACCGAGAAAAAAGCCATGCTCTTAAATTTTAAAAAAGTAATAAAAGTAAAAAACAAAGTAACCATCCAATGCCAAAAGTTTTTTTTGTTTGTAAAAACATAGTTTAACACAAAGGAGAGCAGAACCAACCAAAGAGATATTAGATATATGTTTTGCACTCTCGTAAAAACACTCGCAGGAGTCGGCAGAATTAAAAACGGAAACAACAAGAATAAAATGGCTATTTGTCTTTTTTTAAAATTTTTTAGAAAAGTTAATTTAATCATATGCTTTAATTAGACCTTTTTGGATATCATAACATTAGACAAGCTAGAGTCAGCCTCCAAGAACTCGGTTTCTTGACAAAGCCCTTTGACGAAGTTTGTACTCACGATGTCGACTTCTTCCTCCAAGAGATTGCTTATAGGACTCTTTATCCATGATTTGAATTTCAAAAGGGTAATAAAAAGTTCTAAATTCGCGCAAAGCTACAGGAAGCTTTTTTAACTCTTTCAAGGTATCAGTATCTCTAAACATTTGCTTGGTAGACTCCCAAAATTTATAGGTAGGGTCAGGGGCTTTAATCAATTGCCTACAGGTAATCTGCACAGCATTAAACCAAGGAGAGCTATAACTATTGCGCAAGATTTTTTCTTCATCGACTTTCGCAAGCTCAGATTCCACTATTATTTCTCCCCCTGCAGCCTTTCGAAGTTCTTCCATTGTATATAAATCGTTTTTGCTTCTCGTGGGATTTATATTCACATAAGAGATAATACCCAAATTAAAAAAAATATTTAACAACCTATAACAATCTAACTTAGTCTCGGTAACAAACCTAATTCCAAGACGGTCATAAATTTCTTCTGCCATAGTATTTGGTTTAGCCAGTAGTTTTATAATCGTAGAATTTCGGTCTTTGCGAAGCTTTTTCATGTAGCGCAATAGTGTAACGCTTTCTTTGCCTTCACCTACCCTCCAATTGTTTCTACTGACCTCTTTAATGTGTCGATCAAATCTTGAAAAAATTTGCTGCCGAGCATAGTTAAAATTTTCTAAACGAATGTCATTGTCTAAATGAGAGATAACATGCATGACTCTTAAAATGGCGCAAAGCCAAACTGAGCGATCATTCGAAGTTTTGCTTTCTTTTTCTCTCGATGCAGAAACCTCTATTAATAATTTTGTTATTTCGTTTTGAGTCGAACGAACAAGTAAAGACTCTGGCAATTGCTCGCCTTTTTCTAATAAATGAGTTTTCAAAAAAGACACGCTCTGAAAGTACATCCGCCACAGCTCTTCTTTTACAATTGGGTCTTGAGAATCATAGCCATATGAAAGTAAAAATTCTTCTGCCTGAGCTTTGTTTTTTACAGATATAGATTGAAGATCAACACTGGACTTGGCCGACAGAGCGACTTCAAAAGCATTCCAGTTAAAATCAATTGAGCTCGACACAAAATGGAGAATAACCTCGTCATAGAGCTAGAAAAAGCATCGAAACAACTATTTTTGCCACTCGACTCGTGTATCTGAAAATGTATCCTCTGAACTAAGTTCACGGTAAACACGGCCAAGCGGACAGCGCCAGCAGGCTCGTTTTCTTTGATAAGCCGCGTTTACACTCATAAAGCAGCCGTAACAGTCTTCGCCTGAGATTATTTTGTCGTTTACGCATCTGACCCACCACTTATCTCGCAGTCTTATCCTAAGCGGCTTGGGTAGTGGTGCTTTTGCCACCGGTTCGTATTCTGTGTAATCTATTGTTTTTTTTGACTTAATTTGTTTAAAAATCTGTTTTACAATATCTTCTCGATTTATTTTTTTTAATTCTCTGGCTTTCATAAGAGCAAATTCCTTTTCGCTCCCTGGATTATAAAGGAAATAACGCGCTACGTCAAGAGATAGTTTTCCGCTCTACACAGTCTGAGCTAAAATTCGTCCTCTCCAAGCTGTTTGCTGCCTTCTTCCCAATCTGACTCAGACCAGTCATCAGAGTCATCATATTCAGAACGAGGGTCATCTCCCCCAGGAAACTCATCGTCTGTATCCAAATCCTGCTCATCAACTTCAGCCGGGTTATCCTTCCACCAGTTAGGCAAACCTTCGTCACCCTCTAAGTCCTCATCAACTTCTTCATCAAGCTCTTCGACAGCGAGTTCTTGATCCTCAAAGGACTCTTCGGCCCCTAGTAGCTCTTTTTCAAAATCTCTTGTTGCACGACGAAGCACAATCGAATCATCCTTTAATAGAGAATCAACCGAAGCCTTTGCACTCAATACCTTCATAGCTTTAGGAGAAGCTTTTTTAGGGCTTATTGTCTTTTTTTTCTTTTTTATAGCCGAAGCTCTAAGGGCTACCGCTTTCTTTTTAGGCGCACTAACAGATGTTTTCATTTTCTTTTTTTTTACTTTCTTTTTCAGGACCATTTAAGTAGTTTTTCCTAACCATAAATGACTTCAACCTTATTGCTTAGCTTGTCAAGCAAAACTGACAGGAAAACCGTTTTTAATGAAAATGAATTCTGTGTGCTTAATAAATTCCCAAAAGAAAAAAGCCCAGAAGAAATAACTCTGTGCGGCACTGTTTACCACGCAATTAACAGATTGGACACCGAAAGCTCGGGCTGTGTGCTTTTTGCCAAAAGCCAAGCCCACGCCTTAAAGCTAAGACAACTCTTTAAAAGTAAAACCACCCAGCTAAAAAAAATATACCTTATCGGTCTAGAAAAAAAACTCAAGCTCTCAGACTCTGGACTTCTGCTCGAAGGCTATATCGGCAGTCGCTATAGAAGATCTAAGAAAAGCCATTTCTCCTTCGAAAAAGATAAATTTAAAAACTGGCACAGCACCCAAGAAGCAAGTTTAAAAATTTTAGCTGAGGAAGCCAACTGTTCAGAATTTTTTGGTTCATCTTATGTTGTAGAACTCTATACAGGCTGTCGACATCAAATTCGAGCGAGCCTTGCGGCCTTAGACCACCCCCTAATGGGCGATCCAATTTATTCGCAACAAAGCAGCGAACAACGCCTTGAACTTCATGCCAGAGAACTTAGTTTTACCGATCCACTTAGCCAGCGCTCTTTTAAAATAACTGCTGAGATTCTTAAAAGAAGCTAAGCTTCCTCGTCTTCGTCGCCTTCATCTTCATCTTCATCGTGCTCATGATCATCGATATGAAAGTTTTCTTCATCAATTGAATGCTCAATTTTAAAAGCTTCCGCAGCTTCATCTTCTCCAAGCTCAACCAATGCTTTTAAAGCATAGCGATATTTCTTTTGCTCAAGAGCTTTCTGCTTACAACTTTGCCAATCTTCAGCAGAGGCTTGCTCTAAATTTTTACAGGTAGAAATTTTAGAAAGCAAAAAAGCGTCGCCTTCAGAAATAGCTTGTTCTTTAATCTTTCCCAACTGGGATTTCTCAGCAATCGAATCAAACAATTCAATAGCGTCATAAACTTGCCCATTGCCCAAAAAGCCTAAAGCCATCTTCACCTTCACAGAATCAGAAAGTTTTTTGGCACCATAAATTACATCTCTTTTTTGAACAACGTCAACTGTCTTTCTCAAGTTTGTTTCTCCATCTAACGATTATGTCTATATAAACACATTTCTAAGGAGAGAATCAAATGCAAAAAAAACCAAGAGAACTACTAACTAAAAGCTCTAAAGAAAAGGCAGAGGTTCTTTATCGAAATTTAGATGGCAGCTGGTATGCCTTCACTAAAATTGGCTCAGAACACTATTATGGCAAAGTGCCAAAAGTTGAACAGCCCCAAGCCGTAAAACTACCGCCCATTCCCAAAAGAGCAAAATAGAATTTTCTAAATATAAACTACAGCTTAGAGCTCAAATAACTCAATTTCTCTAAAGCCAGTGCCTGCAATGCTGCTCACAGCATTCAAAAGCGTCATAAAATTAACCTTTGTTAACAAAGTACAAAACTCTTTCGACTAAAAAAATAACCCGCTATATTTTGGCGCCAAAAGTTTTTGCTCATTTATGAACAACGTCAATTCTCTTCCTCAAGTTTGTTAGTGGATCTAACGATTATGTCTATATCAACACATTTCCAAGGAGGGAATAAAATGCAAAACGAAACAACACAACAACAAACAGAAATCTCAGAAGACAAAGTAAAGGTTCTATACCAAAATTTAAATGGAACTTGGTATGCTTTCGCTCAACTCGGCTCGCAAGTCTATTACGGAAAAGTGCCAAAAGTTGAACGTCTGATGGGCATAAAGCTACCTCCAGTCCCCAAAGAAGCAGCATAAGATTTTCTAGAAATTAACTGTATTTACGCTTAGGGTTTTTAGAAGCTCTAACTCTTGCTTTTTTTAATTTTGCTTTTAATTTAGCGTTATTGCGAGCGCTGACTCTTTTCTTGGCTTTTGGCATTGGCTATATTTCCTTTTCCTGTAACAACCTAGGCTAAGCCCAGAACTTTGTCTATCACTACAAAGGCCACAAAGTTATGTTACTTTTAACTATATATGCAAAATAGACGTCAAGAATTACGTTTCGCGGCCGATTTAAAGGTCGAGATGCTGGTTGCCGGCCTAAAAGAAGTCATGAGCGAGGTGACTGCCAATATCTCTCAAAATGGCCTTTTTGTTTGTTCCTCCTACGAAGCTAAAATTGGTGAAATCGTACACATGCGTATAATTTTAAAAGATAAAAACGCTTATTTTGAAGTCAAAAGCAAAGTCATGTGGACCAACAGAGAAAAAACAATGCCCATTGGCTTTGGCGTAAAATTTATTGACCTGATCGAAGAACAAAAAATGGTTATAAAACGCTTTTTAGGCGGCTACACAACACCTGCCTGAAGCTCAAACTCGCAAGAATCCATATTCTCCATACGAAAGTCTTCCCAGCTTGGACTAAAAAAGAGCGCAGGCAAGTCTTCAATGCCTTTTATCAACACTTTTAATAAGTCTTGATGGGGATGTCTTAAAGTTTGTAACTGTTTTAAACGATTTAAAATCGCAGAGCGATCGTAATAGCTAGACAGTAGGGCATCATGCCTGGTCAAAACAGTCGGCAAACGAAGTGGACTTAAGCGCCAAACAATCCAAGGCTGTGATCTATATTTTTTAATACTCTTAAAAAGATCCGCATAGGACTCCGCAAGTTTTTTTAGATCTTTCTCACTATACTTTTTCTTTTTTTCAAAGCTAAGCAGAGTTTGATGTAAACGATATCTACTAATTTCGCGGTCCCCATTTCTTTTGTTTAAATTTCTATCAACTTGCAGCTGCAGTTCAGAAGTATCAATTCCTATGGATAGAGACACGGCAACATCCAAAGCATCAGAAGCGTAATCTACAAATGAATTTTGCAAATCACTAGGCTGAATAATACGCAACACATCTGGAACTGTTCCCGTGTTTTCTAGTGGTTTGCCGTCACTTCTCTCGCAATAAGCCATGGTACATCTCACAAAAAGTTCCGAAACAGGCATAGAGAGGATATTTCGATAAACTGGCCCACCTAAGCCAGCAGATGTTTCTCCAAAAATAACGGCTCTTTTATTTTGCTGAAATAAGGACGGAGTAAAATCACCACCACTAGCGCTCCTGCTATCATTTAAAAATAAAATGGGCTTATCAAAGGAGACACCTTCTAGTTCGGAGATTACGGCCTCCTCGCCATCGGTCAATGCTGAATTACTACCAAAGTAAGGCATTCCTCGCGCCCAATTGTCTGTGCCTTCATCATCATATAGATCTCGAAGTTTTTGGACCCAAAGGTCAGCAATACGCCGACGAGCATAGTTATCACTTTGGCCATAAACATCTCTTCTCGGACCAACCCGCTCATTCACAGCAAATAGTGTTTTGGTTAATTTAATATCTCCGGTCATTCCTTCTAATTCTCCATTGTTTACAAAGAGACGTAATAATTCACTCACGTAAAAAACCCAGCCACCACCGTTGGTCACTTGATCAATAATTAAAGTGTCGACAGAATTTTGAAATCTTTTAACAACCTCTGTTATCCACCGCAATTCATTTACAGCGTCGGCCAATGTGGGTGGAGAGTAATCAGGAATTCGAATCACTCCAAAATTTTTATTTTTGTAGCGAACCGTGTAAGCCTCAATCCTGCTTTGGCTTTTGGTTTTCTTGGGATCGTTTAGATTGCCTGTATCATCTGAAAGCTGGTCATTGCTCTTAGCTTTGGCATTCCTTCGTAGAATTTTTTCTTTCGCTTCGTCTAAGTCATGATTAATCAAAACTCCTATATCTACGATGGAACCTGCAGGCAGTCTTAAGCTAAGCAAACCTTCTTTAAAAAAGGAACGAACAGTTCCATACTGTCCATAAACATAGTCTGTATCTTCTCGGGCACTTTTATCCTGAGGAAAATAATGAGGATAGTCATAAGCTGCCTGAGAATACTCCTTAGTAGCAATCCAAGCCAACTGCCCCACATAGGTCTGATCAGCTCTTTTAAACTTAATTTTTACTGGATCACCTTCTGTAACTTTGCGAGTGCGATTGTAGGGACGGTTTATCAAAAATCCCAAAGCTCTATTTACTTGATTGCGGTAAGAGCCGCTTTGAGAATAAGGAATGAAGTGAGCCAACCATTGCTGAGGAGAAAGGGTTTGAAACTTTCCTTGAGCATCTTTAAAAGTTAATTCCACAATTTCATCACCAGCCCTGGGTTTTTTGCCAACCGTCATTCCGTTGAACAAAGCTTCGTTTAAACCAGTTACAAAAAGACGTTCATCAATCGCAGCTGCTTTTATTCCCAAAGTCCACGCTTTGCGACCTTGCCTAGTAAAATTAGTGTGACCGTCTTCTAGTTCAGATGCCAAAGCAATCATTAACTGACGAAACTCATCCATTGGCAAAACCTCTCTTGTAACGGCCGGCAACACGCCTTTGGCTTCTTCGATTGTTTGAGCCTTATCAATGTAAGTAGAATAACGGGCATGCAATTCTTCTAGGCTTATTCCGAACAATAACTTTTTAAATTCACTCATTCCGTAGTGAACTTCCAGCTCTAGAATAATAGCAGACAATCCTGCTTGCTGACGTTCTTTTAATTTCTGCACATCTTGAGGCTCTGCCAAAAGATTAAAAACAAAGAAAAACGAAAGGATTTGTAGAAAAGATCTTAATTTCAACATAGCTGTTTAATAATAAGCTCAGAGACTTATGCAAACTTACAAAAACTTATTAGACAAAAGAATACTGGGTATTCACAAAAGAAAGGCCTATCCAGCATTTCGTAAGCCAGTTGCTATTCCTTGTGAGCTTACAACGAAAGCTTCTTTGAGAAGCTTATCCTTATCACCCTTGCGGATTCGCCCTAAACATTGAATTTGGATAAGGTGCAAAGGTTCAAGATAAATATTCCGAATGGGAATAGCTCTTTGCAAAACAGGGTTTTTGTCTAATAATTTTTGATCACCGGTGACTTTTAATACTTGAGCCACGGCCATTTCATAATTTTTAAGTATTTTTTGCTCGCCCTTTAACGAAGCGCTCACAAGTTCATTTTCATATTGAGCAAAAACATTAAGGTCCACTTTAGAGAGCAACATTTCTATTAAACCAAGTAGCGAACGAAAGAAGGTCCAGTCTTCGGACATTTCTCGATGCAAATCCAAACCAAATTTTTCAACACTCTGCTCTAAACCTTTTTGCACCCCCCACCAAGAAGGCACTAGTGATCGGTTTTGACTCCACGAAAAAATCCAGGGAATGGCTCTCAAAGAAGACCAACCAGCACTCTTTTTTCGCTTGGCAGGTCGACTGCCAATATTAAGCAAAGGCAGCTCTCCCACTGGAGTGACTTCTTTAAAATAAGGTAAAAAGTTTGGATCCTCTTTTACGTAAGAACAATAACTTTCTTTTGAATGTTCCGCTAAAGAATCAAGCAATTCCCGCCACTCAGCCTTCACTTCAGTTTTGCGCGAAAACTTATGCAACAAAGAACCAGTTAAGTAGAGCTCCATTGTCCTTTGAGCAATTTCATTGCGACCAAATTTTGCTTGTATGGCCTCTCCCTGTTCTGTGACCCTTAAACTTTTTGTGATCGACCCAGGAGGTTGAGCCTGCAAGGCCATATAAGTGGGGCCACCACCTCTAGCAATAGAAGCTCCTCGGCCATGAAACAAAGTGCAAATTATTTCCTGTTTTTTACATAAATTAATAATTTTTTCTTGGGCTTTATACAAACCCCAGGCAGCACTAACGCGACCAACGTCCTTGGCCGAGTCGGAATAACCCAACATGATCTGCATTTTATTTTGAATAAAGTTTTTTGCACCCTTCATCTCAAAGAACTTATTTAAAACCTCAGGAGCAGCCTCGAGATCGTCTCCTGTTTCGAACAATGGAACAACTGCTAATACATCTTTCCATCCGAAATACTTTTGTAAAAAATACACCTCTAAAATGTGTGACAACTGTTTTGTCATCGAAATAACGTAACAATTAAAAAACAAAGAAGAATTTTTAGAAAAACTTTTAAACAAAGTAATATACTCTGCAATTTCCGAATGGGCTTGAAAGGAATTTTGCATAGGAGCACTATTTATTTTTTCCCATAAAAAATCACATTTTTCTTTTTCAGATAAATCTAAATACTGAGCCCATTTTTCGTGATCAAATATGGCCGACACACACTTTGTGTGCTCAACAGACTCTTGTCTAATATCTAATTTAACAAGACCAAGTCCCATACTTTTTAAACGCCAAAGGTTGTCTCGCAAGGACTGGTCAGCGATTCTTTTGACCCCGGTCTTGCATAAGTCATTGTAAATACTGCTTAAATCTGTATATAAATCTTCACTATTTAATAACTCTAAATTTTGCTTAGGGCCTTCTGCCTGCAAGTAGACTTTTAAAGCATTGTTTTCCTTTTGAATAAGACTTATCCATTTCTCGAGAATTGACCTGTAAGGATTTTTATCTCCCTCTTTTAGCAAGTCAGAAGAAGCCACACAAAAAGAAAGCTCCTTCCAAAGTTTTTTAAGCTCAGCTAAAAATAATTCTCCACCCATTAATCGAGCCATATAACATATGTCTTGAGTCATGGCTGCAGTGACAAAAGGATTGCCGTCGCGATCTCCTCCCATCCAAGAGGACATTTTTATAGGCGAAACATTTGGCGAAAGAGAAGCATTTAACTTTTCTTCCAGCACTGTGTTTAAGTTTCTAAGCATGGCAGGCAAGGCATCCCAAAGAGAATTTTGCACAACAAGCAAACCGCTGCGAGCCTCCTCTAATGGAGTGATTTTTTCATGGCTGACTTCTTCGCTTAACCAAAGACCTAAAATTTCAGATTTTAATTTTTCTTGAATACTTATTTTTTCACCTGGAGTAAGAAAACTTTTGTCTTTCGCTAAAAGTAGCTTGTATATATTATTTTGTTTTCCGAGCGAACTGCGTCTAAAGACTTGAGTGGGATGGGCGGTTAAAACAAATTCACTTACAAAGTCATGAAAGAAAAAAATAATTTCATCCCTGGCAACACCTTGCTCAAGCAAAAGATCTATAGTTTCGGCAAAAGAGGCTTTTTGAACTCTACCTTTTGATTCATGAAAGCGTCTTCTTCTGACCCTGTGCACATCTTCGGCCAAATTACTTAAAACCAGAAAATGAGAAAAAGCGCGAGCAATTTTTTTGAGTTCAAGGGGACTAAGTTGATCGAGCTGCTCATGAAAAACACCTGCAAAGTCGTCTTTTGATGTTTCGCGAGATTTTTTTGACAAAAGTCGGATGTCTTCGATTTTTTGGAAGAAAACTTCACCCTCTTGCTCTCGAAGGTGCTCGCCAAGACACTCACCTAAAAAATTTACATCGTCTCTTAATTTTTTTAATTTATCTTCAACTTCAGCAGGCATACAGGCATTCTAACCTGCCTAGTTACAGGCAGGTACCTTCGTATCCAAACAGACACTATGTGTCGTGGCCTAAAAGCCTTATAGCCAGCAGACAACACAAGCTACCTATCTACAGGCCTTAACTCGCTCCGTGCACAAGTCAGCTTTTGGGGGTATGGTAACAGCGTGTTTAAAAGAGTTATCCTCATTGTCCTAGATTCAGTTGGCGTTGGCGCCGCACCAGATGCTGATAAATTCGGCGACCAGGGAAGCAACACCCTTGGAAATATTTCTAAATGGACAAAAGAAAACAATGTTGACTTTTCACTTCCAAACCTAAGTCGTTGGGGACTTGCAAAAATTATAAATAGCTTCGGTGTTGATGAAGTTAGCAAGGCCCAAGCTTCGACTGCTAAGTTAAAAGAGTTATCTCCCGGCAAGGACACCAGTACTGGTCACTGGGAAATGGCCGGAAATGTTTTAACCGAAGAGTTTCCTTATTTTCCAAAGGGTTTTTCTCAAGATTTTCTAAACACGTGGTGCCAAGAAAATAAATTAAAGGGCTGGCTCGGAAACAAAGCCGCCTCGGGAACAACCATCCTAGAAGAACTCGGAGAAGAACATCTTGAAAGTAAAAAACCAATCGTCTACACCTCTGCCGATAGCGTTTTTCAAGTGGCCGCCTCAGAAGAGGATTTTGGTCTCGAAAGACTTTACGAAATTTGTCGTTCAGCAAGAAAATTACTTAATCCTTTAGGCGTTGGTCGTATTATTGCCAGGCCTTTTGTTAAAGAAGCCGACGGTCGTTTTAAACGCACCGAAAACCGCAGAGATTTCAGCTTAGAGCCACCAAGTCCCAACATGCTCGATTTAATATTTAAAAACAAACTCTTTGTGGCCGGTATAGGAAAAATTGAAGATATTTTTGCCCACCGTAGTTTTAGTTACGTAGATCACACGGGCAACAATCAAAGCACTCTTAATGCCACGATCAAAATGATGGAAAAAACGAAAAACGAAAGCGGACTGATTTTTAGTAACCTAATTGATTTTGACATGCTTCATGGTCACCGCCGCAACCCAGGCAGCTACGCACAAGCTCTTATGGATTTTGACAAACGCTTGCCCGAAATTGAATCAGCCTGCCAAGAAGGTGATCTGCTTGTATTAACTGCCGACCATGGCAATGACCCCACCCACCATGGTTCCGATCACACACGAGAGTATGTGCCCTTGCTTTATTGGAGCCCCAATCCAAAGTTTCGAGCCAAAGACTTGCAAACACTCGATGGTTTTAATCATATTGCTGCCCTTTGCTTAAAATCACTTGGCTTAGAGCACGAAATAGACAAAATTTCTGAAATAAAAAATCCAGTGGAATACTGAAATGGACATTCTTTCATTTATTAAACGCAAAAGAGACGGCCAAATTCACCAAGTAAAAGAAATCTCTTCTTTTATTTCAGCCTTAACTAAAAATGAACTCGCAGATTACCAAATTTCCAGTTGGCTAATGGCTGCTTTTTTAAAGGGCTTAAACGATGAAGAATGTTTTGCCTTAACTTTAGCCATGAAAGATTCTGGCAGCACCTTAGATTGGCCTAAGATAGACCCCAAATACAAAGAAGAAATTTTTGTAGACAAACACAGCACGGGTGGAGTCGGTGACAAAGTTTCTATTATTTTAGCTCCACTACTGAGCTGCTTTGGACTCTACGTTCCTATGATGAGCGGCAGAAGCCTTGGACACACCGGCGGAACCGTCGACAAGCTAGAGTCTATACCTGCTTTTAATATTTTTCCGAGTACAGAAAAAATGCTTGAGTGTCTCGATCAAAATAAAATTATTATGATGGCACAAGCCAAAGATCTCTGCCCTGCCGACAAAAAACTTTACGCCTTAAGAGATACAAGCTGCACAGTCGAAAGCATTCCTTTAATCTGTGCTTCTATTCTTTCTAAAAAATGGGCTGAAGGTATTTCAACACTGCTCTTTGATGTGAAATGTGGAGAAGGTGCCTTTATGCAAAACAAAGAGGACGCTAAAAAACTAGCAAGCACCCTGGTTAACGTAGCCAAAAAGGCTAAAATAAATGCCAAAGCCCTTATCACTCGTATGGAAGAACCTCTGGGATACGCCATTGGCAACAGTCTAGAAATTAAAGAATCTTACGATATTTTAAAAGGAGAGTATGAATCTACTGAGCAAAAAGAGCTCTCAAAACCATTGAAAGAACTATGCCTTGAACAAGCCGCTCAGTTAGCCGTACTTGCGGGCAGAGAAAGCAGCAAAGCAGCCGCCCTTCAAAAAGCCAATAGCTTTCTAGAAAACGGCGAAGCCCTTATGGCTTTTCAAAAGATGTTAAAACTACAAGGTGCCCAAGATAACTGGCTTGAAAAACTCCCACAAGCAAAGCAAAAAATAGAAATTAAAGCCAAAGCTGACGGCTTTTTATCTAAAATACATTCCCGGCAAATTGGCGAGTTTGGACTTTACCTTGGAGTTGGTCGCCAGAGCCAAAATAGCCTCATTGATCCAAGCTGCGGTCTAAGCCTGCACAAAAGAATATCTCAAGCTGTAAAAAAAGGCGAAGTCCTTGCAAGCGTCCACTACAACAATCCCGCGCAAATTGAACGTCTAAAGGATTACGAAGATAAAATTTTTGAACTTTCCGAAAGTGCCGTATCCGAAGCCAGCGCACTAGTGTTAGAAGAAATATCATGATCGCAAAAGAATTTTTTTTAGAGCTTTTTAAAAAAGAAAACTTTAAATGTCCTAAAACCCACATTGTGCTTGGCTCTGGTTTGTCGAGTTGTCTGAACTTAGAGACTTACAAAAACTGGACTAAAAGTTTTTCGATTGCTAGCCAAGAAATACCGGGAGGCAGCCCTTCAAGTGTAATGGGTCACAAGGGAGAAATTATTTTCCTTACACACAAGCAGAGCCAAGCCGTAATAAGCCTTCAGGTTGGTAGAATTCACGGATATGAGGGACATTCGCCTCGAAGCTGTACTTCACTAATAGAAAGCCTCTGCCTGGCTGGCTGCAAGAACTTTGTGCTCACAAACGCAGCTGGATCTCTTAGAAAAAACTTAAGCCCTGGAACAGCCATGGTTCTAACTGACCATATTAATTTTACAGGGCAAAACCCACTCATAGGGGCTATCCCTGTTGACGAAAACAAAAAAGAACTTGGGACCCGCTTTCCAGACATGTCTCATGCTTATGACAAAAAATTTAGGGATCTTTTAAAAATAAAACTACAAGAACAAAACACTCCTTGCTATCAAGGGGTTTATCTAGGAGTTATGGGCCCCAACTTTGAAACGGCTGCGGAAATAAGCGCTTTCGCCAAACTAGGCGCCGATGCCGTTGGTATGTCCACTGTTTGGGAAAATTTAATTTTAAAATTTCTGGGTGCAAAAGTGGCTGGACTTTCATTTATTAGTAACTATGGTACGGGTCTTTGCGAAGACAATCCAAGCCACGATGAAGTCCTAGAGCTAGCCGCCATAAATGGTCCCAAAATAAACCAAGCACTTTTAAATTTTGCAGAGGAAATATAAACTCATGAATCATCAGGACTCAGATCTTCTTATCAACTGCGACTACATGCTTAGCATGGATCAAGTCGATTGCCCTGTTTTAGAAAATCAAACAGTGGCCGTTAAAGATAGTAAAATTACTTTTATAGGAAAAAAAGGGTCTTATTCTGGCCGAGCAAAAAAAACCATTGAAGCCAAAAATAAAATTTTAATGCCTGGCTTAATAAATGGCCACTGTCATATGGCCATGACTCTTTTTCGAGGGATAGGAGACGATCAAAATTTAAACGATTGGCTTCACAATGTGATTTTTCCACTAGAAGCCAAACATGTACACGAAGATTTTATAAAAATTGGAGTTAATTTAGCGCTGGCTGAAAGTATCAAAAGTGGAGTTTGTACTTTGCTCGATATGTATTTTTACACGGAACTTAGCGCTCAGCTTGTGGATCACGCAGGTTTAAGAGCCCTCATCGGAGAAGGCGTTTGTAATTTTCCGACACCAGGCAACCGCGACTACGATGGCTCAGACTTTAAACGCCTAAGTGAAAACATCGAAAGCTACAAAGAACACGACAGAATTACACCCTGCATAGCTCCACATGCTCCCTATACTTGCTCTGATGATTTATTAAAAAAATGCGCAGACTTTGCCCGTAAAAACTCTATTCCTTTAAGCATCCACCTAGCTGAAACAAAAACTGAGCTAGAGGGTCAATTAAAAGAACACAAAAAGAGCCCTACCAGGCGGCTTTATGACCTATCTATAATGGACACCAGTAAAACAATTTTTGCTCATGCCATTCACGTTGATGACAAAGACATTGCCTTAATTAAAAAAAGCGCAAGCAGCGTTGTTCACAACCCAGAAAGCAACATGAAGCTTGGATCCGGCATTATGCCCTTTTCAAAGTACTTAGATGCGGGAGTCGACGTAGGCTTAGGTACAGATGGAGCTGCCAGCAACAACAACCTAAATCTTTTTGGAGAAATGTCTACTGCGGCAAAACTGCAAAAGCTCAATGCAAAAGAGCCAGGCAATATTGGCGCAAAAGAAATGCTGTACGCTGCCACTCTAGGTGGAGCCAAAGCCCTGGGGCTTGGAGATTCAACCGGTTCAATAGAGCTTGGTAAAAAAGCTGATTTAATTCTACTTAACACCAGAACTCCAAACTTTTATCCGCTTACAGATTTAAGAAGCCAGCTCGTTTACGCCAGTACTGGCGACGAAGTTGACACAGTTATTTGCAATGGAAAAATCTTAATGGAAAAGCGCGAGCTTAAAACTATCGACGAAGATAAAATTCTAGACGAAGCTCAAGATTTTTATGACAAAAATTTAAAAACTTAGATAAATTTAGCGTTCAAAAACGTCTTTACGATTTGGACCCGTGCCAACCATAACAACAGGGATTCCTACAAAATTTTCTATATGTTTAATATAACTTTCTAATTTTGGATGAAGTTTCGAGTCAGAACCTACACAATTATCCCAAATAGGAAAATCAACATATTTGTTTTCTTGAAAAAGTTTAATGGACCCGTAATCATTTAAAACATCGGCCTTCGTTAGAACAAGCCCAGTACAGTCATTTAACTGCACCGCTTTTTTAAGCTCGTCAAGATTCAACCAACCCACCCGCCGAGGTCTGCCGGTCGTTGCGCCAAATTCACCGCCTTTTACTCTCAGAGCATCAGCTTCTTTTTCGTCTAAAATTTCAGTCTGAAAAGGTCCTTCCCCAACACGAGTCATATACACCTTGGCAATTCCTATAACTTCGCCAAGTTTTCTCATAGGAAATGGAGCGCCAATAGCCGCATAAGAAGCCAAAGTATTTGAACTGGTCACATAGGGGTACGAACCATAATCAATATCTAAGAGAGCTCCCTGAGCTCCCTCCAACAAACATTTTTCTTTTTTGGAGACTTCGTAAAAGAAATTATCCTCGAGACAAAGATAATTTTTAAAAAGCTCGCGAGCTTTCTTTAATACATCATACTGTGTTTGAATCTGAGCCTCGTCGCTTCCAACAGAATCCAAATCATCAGAACGCATTTTAAAAATATTTTGGATCCTTTTTTCTGCGGTATCTTTATTAAACAAATCTCCAACAGATATACCATTTCTAGAAACCTTCAAACTGTAAGTTGGACCTATACCTCTTCCAGTGGTTCCAATCTTATCTGAGCCTTGTTCACGTAAGCTCTCAAGGGCTCTATGAAAGGGAAAAATCACCTGAGCTCTATGATGAATTAAAAGACGGCCTTCTAGATTTACATCTTGAGCCTGTAGTTCTGAAAGCTCGACTGCAAAAGCCAAAGGGTCAATAACACAGCCAGCACCAATGAAATTTTTACATTTAGGGTACAAAATTCCCGAAGGCACAGAATGAGTTACAAATTTTTTATTCTCAAAATAGAGTGTATGACCAGCATTTGGTCCACCGTTAAAGCGAATAACCCAATTAGCCTCTTTCGCATATAGATCTGTTATTTTACCTTTACCTTCGTCACCATACTGTAAACCGACAATCACTGAATGCTTCATACTAGCTCATGTCTACTATATGGCTTTGATAGTTTCAACGAAGGAGCCTTAGCCCCTCAAGATATATGGAAGAAAAGACTTAGGACTTCTATTCGCTCTCTTCAAATACATCTGGAAGCTTGGCCCTAAGCCGTAAGACTGCCTGTGTATGGAGCTGAGAAACTCGACTCTCCGTGACGCTTAAAACATCACCAATTTCTTTTAAGTTAAGGTCTTCGTAATAATACAAAGACAGTACTATACGCTGCCTCTCAGGCAACTCCCCGATGGCATCTGCAATTTTAACTTTTAGCTGCCGACTTTCTAATTTAGTAAGTGGGTTGTATTTTTGTCCTGAGCGCAAGAGCCCCAAAATACTCTTCCGATCGCCGTTGGCAAAAAAACCAGCCTCATCTAAAGAAAGCAAAGAAATCGAACGGCATTGATGTAGAGTTTTTTGGAACTGTGGCAAATTCATTCCCAAATCCCTTGCAGCTTCTTGTTCGGTAGCCGATCGTCCCAACTTTTGCTCCATCCGAGCAAAAGCTTTTTCTACGTTTTTAGCCTTTTCTCTCATAGAGCGAGGAATCCAATCCTGCGCACGCAATTCGTCTAGAATTGTCCCTCTGATTCTGAACTCAGCATAGGTTTTAAATTTGTTATCTCTTGACGGATCGTATTTGTCTACAGCATCCATTAGTCCAATTACGCCTGCGCTAATAAGATCATCAAGCTCGATATTGGCCGGCAACCGAGATGCTATTTTTTGCGCAATTATCTTTACCAATTGAGCAAACTCAATAATAATTTTTTGCTTGTCGTCGCGACTCACCACGCTCGACTTTTTTTTCATTCTTTTAATCATTAATTCAGCTTCTTGCATAATAACCCCCGGTTAATTCCTTTAAACCAAAACAGCTGTTGATTGCATTAGTAGCAAAGCAGCTATACTTTCTTTTTTGGCTCTTTCAATGTCATGTGGTACTTTTTGGCCTTTTGTAAAATAGGAAGCCGGCATTCCGGTTTCGCAGAGAAGCGAAAACAAGGCTCCAACACAATCAGCTTCATCGGTTTTCGTTATAATTATCTTTTCAGGCGAAAGCACTTTATAACGATTAAAGTTCTTTTTGAGCATGGACTTTGCGTGAGTGGCACTCAAACAAAGATGTATTTCAGACTCTACTTCGAACAAATATTCTTTGAGCAAGTTAATTAAGTCTTCTTCTTTAGGCCCCAATCCTGGTGTGTCCAACAATAAACTTTTATTTTTTTTCTTACAGTCTAATGATATTTCTTTTAACTCGCCTATGTCGTGAGCCTCTCTAAAAGAGCAATCAAATAACTTAGCATAGCTCTTTAAGTGCTCAGCTCCGCTCACTTTAAATGAATCCAAACTTACAAGACAAAGATCTCTAGAGTATTTAAATTTTAAGGCATATGCGATCTTGGCAACAGTAGTTGTTTTACCAACTCCCGTTGGGCCAACAAAAGTCATCATTACAGGATCATTTAATTGTTTTTCATGTAAAAGCTCATCATTATCTTTCCATAAGAAACTCTCAATTATTTGTTTACAGTAGTTTAATAGCTCTTCTTTTGATCTTTTTTTATCAAGAGACCATTGCCATAGATCTTGGGTAATTTCTTTTACTATAGAGATATCTATCTCTTGATTGTTTAACTTAGCCTCAATACCAGATATTGGATTATACGAATTAGATTCAGCAGTATCGTCACCAACCTTTTTCAGCAAATGTCTTTCATCCACCAAAACCTTTAGCTCATAAGATTCTTTTTTCATTAATCCAAACTGGGCTCGTTTTTTTTTGCTAGACACCACAATCGCAGCATCTCCAAAGAGTTTGTTTACTCTTTCAAGTGCCTTTTCTAAAGACTCCGACTCCATTGTTATGAGTCGACATTTTTCACCTTTTTCTGTGTTTTCCATCTCTATAATTCCCTAGCAAATATCGCTATAATAATTATCTCTCATTCGCAAAGGCAGATGTTAAAATTATTTTAATATCATTTGACGGATAGCTCTTTTAACAATCGATTTCTTGCCGATCTTTTGACGGGTTTTCATAAAAAACCTTTAGGGTTTTTGGAGTAGGCCCTTTAACAGTTGCAGCAAACACTTGTTTTTGTTTCTTTTTTACAAAGGAGAAATACCAAATTATAGAGACAACTATAAGAGAGGTAACAAACAAATATTTGTTAACCAAACTGAGCGCCAAAAAAGCCAAACAGTAAATTTTTCGGCTCAAATTACTTTGGGTGGACATAAATTTAGCTTTATCATCAGACCGAACCTTAGAGAGCGAAATAGCCACAGCCAACGAAATAAACAACGCTGGGACCTGTGACAAAAGAGCGTCTCCAACTGTTAGCAAAGCGAAGCTTTTCAACACTTCCTGAAAAGACAAAGACTGTTGAATCATTGTCATAGAGCTACCCACGAAGAGATTTATAAACACAATTAAAAAGTTTGCGAGTATGTCTCCTTTAATGAACTTCAGAGCACCTTCAAGGGATGAAAAATATTCGGAAAGTTCAAATATTTCTTTTTGTCTGGCATCAAAAGTTTCTTTAGGGACTTGTGAATTAATATATTGAGACTCTAAAGCCGCCTGCCTTCCCGGCAAAGACTCGAGCATGAATCTTGACGAAAGCTCAGACATACGCTCACTTCCTTTTGTGATTACAAAGAAATTTATAATTAAAAAAGCCACAAACAAAACAGTACCAATGATCCAATCATTGGCAATAACAAATTGTCCAGCAAAAGGTATAAAGTTGCCCAATGCCGATTCGTCAGTCACTCCATGACTAAGAATTGTTCTAGTTGAAGCAACATTTAAAAAAAGTCTAAATACTGTTGCCATAACTATAAATGAAGGCAACAAATACAGTTCATTTTGTTTTTCTGCCATTAAAGTCCAAAACAAACTAGCAAAACCAAGAAATATAGAAAATGCAATAAATGTATCTAAAACAACACCGCGGATAGGAACAAAGAGAAGAAACAGACAGAGCAAAGGATAGATTAAAAACAAATACTCTTTTTTTATATTCTTCACTCTATTGCTCCTTCAAATCTTGTCTAAATTCATATGCAGTCATTTTATTAAGCTCTTCAAAATAATCTTTAGAAAGAAAATGCAGCAACAAGAAAGCCAACACCAAGAACAACGAAATAAAACCGGTAAGAAAAAAGGACAGCTGATAAATGGCTTGCTGATTAAAAGAACTACTAGCAAACACCCACAAGAAAATACCAATTATTATTACAAAAAAAATAGTTGAAGCAAAGACAAAGAAACAATCTATGATCCTTTTTTTACACTGACTAAAGGGATTAAGCTGCGTTACAGGTTTCCACTTATTGCGTAGAATATAATTTTTCTTTTTTAAAAGAAACAGCAAGATTAAAGAACTTATGGCAAGCATTGCGAACAAAACAAGCAACAACGGATTAAGCACCGTAGACAGAGAAGTGGGTCGCGCAAGAGCCTTAAAGGCTTCTATACCTATAAAATAAGTTATAAAAACAAAAGCTATCAAAGAAGGAATTCTAAAACCATTTAAAACATCTTCGTATACAAAGCTTTTGCCTTCTTGGAGTAGTCGTCTTTTTTTGCTATCGCTTGCTTTGTATTGTGACACGATCAAAGCTCCATGGTTCTTGCAAATGTTTCGAATATTACATTATCAAGATATTTAAAAACAGTCGGAAAAGACCAGAAAAAAGCCAAACAACTGCAGACGAATAAGGATGGTAAAAAAACCATATGCCAGACACCTTTGTTTTTTAACGATAAAGTTAACTTATACAAGCTGAGAACTAGCAAAAGCACAAACATCCACAAAAGCACGGCTGAAAATATTGGCTGCAAAAGCATAGGTAAAGTCTTAAAAAAGCCAAAATAAGAAAATTCATCAACCCTAAAATTCAACTTTGGAGGCAAAAAGACTATTATCGAGTTCAACAACAACAAAGTAAAAATTAAATCAAATGCACTTTTAACATTTAAATACTGATCAAATTTTTGCAGAGAAAAATACGAAAAAATTCTGTCCTGCAACCACTCAAAAATCACTTTAATCAATGCAAACACACAAAAAAGGATACAACCAAAGACACAAGCTCCCAGAACATAACTCTGCAAATTATCTCTGCTAATAATTTCTACCGAGTACGACAAAGGCAAAGCAATAATTAACTTAACTATTATTTGATTTAACAAAGGCATTGCCAGTGGAATAAAAAATACAAACAATAGACAAAGAAGGTATTTTTCAAAATACATTATCACGACTACCTCACAAACAAATCTATGTTTGATAGAATCTCGCGACTGAGCAACAAGGTTTTTTTACTTAGAACGCCACCTACAAACCATAGGACCGCTAAAAGCACCGTAAGCTTAGGAACGAAAGATAAATTTATCTCACTAACATTTGCTATAGACTGCACAAAAGAGCTTATAAAGGCAACAATAAATATAGGAACAACTAAATACAGTAAGACTGGAAAAAACAACTTAGCCTGCTCTAAAAAAAATTCTTCTATCATGAAAAACTCCTCAACAGTGAATTCGTTAAAATATTCCAGCCATCAGCCATCACAAAAATTAAGAGCTTCAATACAAGGGAAATATTTGCTGTAGGCATATTGGTTAATCCCAGCATTAAGAATACGGAAGCAATTAAAAAATCAACAAGCACAAAAGGCAAGTAAATCATTAAACTAATCAACAAAGCAGCCTTGAGTTCAACAAGAAGAAACAATGCCAACTTGCTCTCTAAACCTTTGTTGGCAAGCACAGAACTTTCTTTCTCTGCTTTTTTAGAAGATTTGGCGAGTACACTATTAACGTAGCCATCCAAAACTGCAACACTCTCAGTGAGCATTTTTTTCTTTGATATCTGCTTTGACGCGTAAGGTGCCCACACTTGTTTTTTATAAAGATCTACTGAATCACGAACCAAAAACAGACTCAACACTAAACTTAGAACGAAAACCACATAAGGAAAAAGAAAGTTATTTAACTCCAATGCTTTTTGCACGAAACTCAAGACTACAAAAATTCTTAAGAAACAAGTGAAAATTATGAATATTAAAAAAAACATCAAACCCAAATAAAGATCTGGAATTTTTTCAAGCATTAGCAAGGTGTTTTCTTCAAGAATAGATTCTGCCGCAAAGGAGGCTGTGCTTGCAAAAAATAATACGAATGCAGAAATATATCTCATAAGATCATGCCTATTCAATATTTTCTCATATTGAAGCACTAGGATTTGCCAAATATACGGCATCTAACTACGCCAAAGTAATATCTATATTTTCAGCGCCATCAAATTGTTTATGAATCTTAATTTTTAATTCCAGAAGACTTTTATGAGCCAAAGAAGCAGATGGCAGAGAAGACAATTTAGCAGACTTAAATACAGACATCCTGGTGCATTGTACGATCTCACACAAATTACCAAAGTGCTCTTGTTCATCTCCTGGCAAACAGCCCATAATAGAATTGAGCTTGTCTTCTTGCATGTCTCGCAACACCACCACCCAGTCTCTATAACTTAAAGGAAATAAAACTATAGAAGACAAAAGAAGTTTTTCATTCTTCTTAAAAAAATACTCAGCATAAATGTAAATATTATTTATATAAGAGAAGCCAAAATCACCATAAATCATAAAACCGTGAAATACAGCCAACACACAAGCCAAGAGAACTAAAAGGGAACCAATAAAGCTAAAGTTATTGAATAATACCTGAGCTTTAGTTAATTTTTGGGCTTTGGCTTTAATTGCTGTTTTTTTAATGTATTTTTTCTTAACAGAATTTTTTTTCAGCAATCTATTAGCAAAAGTTGATGACTGATCATAAATAGATATCTCGTTTTTTTTTATACCCTTTAAAGAGGATTTTGTAATATTTACAACAGCTTTTTTAAGCTCTTTGGTGAGCAGGTAACCCTTTTCTAGTTTTAAAATCACACTAATTTGGCCAAATTCATTATTTTGCTCAAAAAGAGCCGTCCGCTTGTTTATAGATATAGGGATAGCCATATTGCAATCTCGTATAAAGCTTATCTCCGATACCAACCTGCAAATTTCCTTTTTCTTGGCTTTTATAAGTTTAATTTTCTTTTCATAAGCGGAAACACCTATGCCACTGTTAAAAAATGACTTGTAGGCATTTTCTGTAGGTATTTCTTTGACAGCTTTCTTTGCGTATAGATCTTTTAGCTCTAATATTTTTTCACTAGGAACAAATATGCTGTTTTTTTGGCTATTTATTTTATAAGGAATATTTTTCTTCCGAAGATCAGAGACGATAGCGACAATTTCACTGTTCTTTAATCCGTCAAAAAGTGAAACGTAAGATTGTTCACCAATACTCTTCCCCATATAGATAAGAGCACAAAACAGTATAGACAAAACAACAAATAGAGCTGAAGCACTCTTTTTTTGACTCTTTCTTAGAAATAGAAAAAATTTAGACATCTACATAATTACATGCAGGGACCATGCCAAAGTTCAAAATTTGTTTAAAGTTTTAAAAAAACCTTAAACTGACGTCATTAATCTAACTCTCTATTGTTTCGTAAAAAAGTAGGTATATCCAAATCGTCATCTGAGGGCTGTAAGCCTAAGTCTTCTGCTATTTTCCGCGCTTGTAAAAGATTCATACTCACCTTAGCTTTTTCTATTTTAGGTTCGTCATTATATCGAGTCTTTTCTTCGATGTAATCTTCATCTTCTGAAGCATGTTTTGTTTCTACCTCAACCTTTTCTTCAGCCTCTTGCTTGCGATCTTCAATCCAAGGATTCACTATTTTTTGACGAGGTTTTTCAATGGGAAGAATTTCAGTCTCTTCGTTTGTTGACTGAGCTTCACTTGTTGTTTCTTCTGCTTTTAGTTTTTCAACAGAGCCTGTAGCCGCTTGGCTTTGAAAAGATTTTCTAGCACTCTCTTCTCCATTATTTTGATGAAAACCAGTAGCAACAACTGTAACTTTTACCTTGTCGCCTCCGTTGTTATCAAAAACACTACCAAAAATAACTTCTGCATCTGGATCTGCCTCTTCTGTAACCAAAGAAACTGCTTCTGAAATTTCATGTAAAGCTAAATTCTCTGGACCAGTAATATTAATTATTATTCCAGTAGCACCTTTAATAGAAACATCTTCTAACAAAGGACTAGCAATAGCCATATGAGCTGCATTCACTGCCCTATTTTCACCTTCGGCAATACCTGTCCCCATCAAGGCCATACCACGACTAGACATAACCGTGCGTACGTCAGCAAAGTCTAAGTTTATATGTCCCGACACATTGATTAAATCACTGATTCCTTGAACAGCATTTAACAAGACTTCATCGGCCCTTGAAAAAGCTTCCAGCACTGTCGTTTTATTTCCACAAACACCCAAAAGTCTTTGGTTGGGAATTGTTATTAAAGTATCAACAGTATTTCTTAACTCATCTAAACCTTTGACAGCGTATCGCATACGCTTTGGTGCTTCAAAAAGAAAAGGTTTTGTTACAACACCAACGGTTAAAGCTCCCAAATCACGAGCGATCTGACTAATAACTGGTGCAGCGCCAGTGCCTGTGCCGCCACCCATACCAGCAGTAATAAAAACCATATCCGCATCTTTTAAAACTTCTTTAATGGCTTCAAGACTTTCTTCTGCTGCTTGCTGTCCTATATTAGGATTTGCTCCAGCGCCTAAACCTTTTGTAAGCTTTTTGCCGATTTGTAGTTTTGTTTGAGCATAGCTTTTAGAAAGAGCCTGTAGGTCCGTATTCGCCGCAACAAACTCAACCCCATCCAAGCCACCTTTAATCATGGCATTAATAGCATTGCAACCACCACCACCAACTCCAACAACTTTAATTTTTGCTCCAAGAATTTCTTGGTCGGTAGACACAATAACGGAATCGTTATCCTGTTCTTTGTTTTTTTCCTCTGCCGTCATCTCTGTTTCCTCCGCAGAATCATGTATTATATTTTTTTCAATCACAGGTTCAAATGCCATAATGCCTCCCTAATAATAGTATATTCTTTTTTTGGAGAAGGTCTAGCTTCATTAAAAAAGACCATCAACCCAAGTTCTAATTCCCTGAGTTACCTTTCCAACAAAATGCCTATTCTTTTCTTCAAAAGTTCTTCTTTCACTCTCTCTTAAAACAAGTCCAATAAGAGTTGCTTGCTCTGGTCCAATCGACGATGCCTCTAAACCCTTTTGCGGCCTAGGCGCGGCTTTTTTTACGGGCAAATCAAAAGCGTACTCTGCTAGCTCGACCAAACCCTTAAGATGGGTTCCGCCCCCCGTAAAGACAATACCGCCTCCAAAACTACTAAGGTTTATAACTGAGCTTAATTTGCTTTTTATCAATAAAAATATTTCTTCTACTCTGGGTTCAACAATTTGTTTTAAGTATTTCGACTCAATTAAGCGCGACTCTTGTCCTCCCACACTAGGAATTTCAATCATCTCTTCCTGGGTTGGAGCAGAAAGCAAATTCAATTTTTGCTTCTTTATCTTTTCTGCCTCGACTGTAGGAGTTCTAAGGCCAACAGCAAGGTCGTGGGTGATATTATGGCCACCCAGATCAATCACGCTTGAATACTGAATAGAGCCGTTATTGAAAATAGCGATATCACAAGTGCCCGCTCCAATATCGATTAGAATTGTACCTAAATCTATTTCATCTGCACTTAGAACTGATCTTGCCGAGCACAAAGAGGAGGCCATTAAAGAAGTCACCTCTATTGCCTGCCGGTGACAGCAATGGACTACATTTTGGCAAGCTGAATGATGGTTCGTAATCACATGAACTTTCGACTCTAAGCGAACTCCCATCATTCCAAGAGGGTCTACAATTCCTTTTTGTTCGTCGACCTTAAAACCCTGCGGCAAAACATGTATAATTTTTTTTTCAGAAGAAAGTGCCACAGCCTTAGCCGCGTCAACAACGTTTTCTATGTCGTTGGCTTTAACCACTCGTCCTTTAATCCCTACAACTCCAGAAGAATTAAAAGACTGAATGTATTTACCTGATAAAGAAATACTCGCTTTTGGAATTTTTAACTGAGCTTTCTTTTGTAGATCGTTTAAAACCTTAGCAATTGAGGCTGATGTGGCGTCGATGTTTACTACAACACCTTTGCGCACTCCCTCAGAGGGCAACTCCGATACAGCAAGAAAATTTAAATCCTGATTAGAATTTGCATTTTCTTTCGATTCTATTGCAACAGCAGCAGAGATCTTGGACGAACCAATATCAATAGCTACAATTAGTTCTTCATTAGAAATAAAGATACTCCCCCTTTGTAAATTATAGCATTCAAAAAACTAACCGTAACTATTTAGTTTAAAATCGATAAAACTAACTAGCGTATCTGAAAAATAACTCGCTTAGGATACGCCGCATCAACAGCTTCGAAATACAAATTCTTTTGTGCAAGTTTTGTTAAGGCAAATCGAAAACGCTGCCATCTTTGTTTAAAAAAATTTTTACCTAAAAAAATATTTCTGGGATTCGTCTTTTTAATAGTCACCGTTAAACCTTGCCCGCCCCACTCCAAGCTTTGGATAGAAGAAAATGAATAGTATTTCGTTCTTTCATATCTCAATACGCTTAAAAAAGTGCAGAGTTCAGACGGAAGATTGACACCCTTAACTACTGGTAATCTTTCAGATTTTTTTAAAACCTGTTTAAAGGGCTCGCAAGTCTCGTTTAAAAGCTCCCAAGATTTTTCTGTGGCTCTTTGGGCCACAGCTTTATGCCATTCAAATTGCAAAATAAGCATCGATGGTAGCAGGCGACGTATTTTTACGTCTTTTATCTCTTTTATAGAAGACATAGCTCCAACCATTTCATTTAAAAGAAATGGGTTTAGCAGACTTCTCCCCAGAAAGCCTTTCATTTTTCGCGCAAGTTGAGATTCAAAATTTGGGTCCATTTTGGAACCTGTTATTTTGTATTCAGAAAAGCTAAAAATCGAAATACGACTTAACTGAAAACCTATGGTTGCAAAAACCAACACTGACAATAGAAAAAACACAGCCTTTGTTGTTTTATTTTTTTTTCTGCTCACCAAATCAATTCTAACAAATAAGATAACTGACCATCTAAATTTTGACGCTCATGGGAGTTTTGATAGGATAAAGCCATGTCAGAAAATAAATTATTTAGATTGAGCGTCATTTTCAACATTATCGGCGTTGGCCTAGCAAGCTACTTGCTTTGGCATGGAGTAAAAATCAACTCTGTTGGCTTAGATGGGAGCTCTATCTGCTCAATCAATAGTTATTTTGATTGTGATTCCGTTGCTCTTTCTAAATATTCATCGATTTTTGGAATTCCAATCGCTGCTTTTTTGCTGGCCTACTACCTTTGCTCGCTTATCTTTTTATCTTTAAATACACTTTTTAAAAATAATAAAATATTCAAAGTACTTTTCTATCTATCCACATTGTTTTTAATACCTACCGTATATCAACTTGTGGTTTCTCTTTTTATAATTAAACAAGTCTGCTTATTTTGTCTCGGCAGTTATGTCGTGAATATCATATTATTTCTATTGGCTTGTAAACTAAAAAGCGGCGTAAAAGAATCTACTGTTAATATTCTTAAGAATGAAAAACCAGCTATTGTCTTTTGTATAATAGCTGTCGCTTTTTCTCTTTTTATGCCAAAACTGCTCAGAGATTCTTTCTATCAAGGAAAAAAACCAGATATTGACTTGATTGTTAAGCAACATTTTTTCAACCCAGTTAAAGAAATCAACCTTAAGGATCAAATTTATTTTGGAAAAAACCCTGAACAAGCTAAAATTGTTATCGTAGAATTTAGCGACGCTCAATGTCCTTATTGCGCACAGTTCAGCCAACAAGCCAAGGGACTGTTCAAAGCCTTCAAAAATGACATCAGCTTTGTATCGATGCACTATCCCATAGATCAAAAATGCAACCCTAACATGAAAAGCCCTGGCCACATTCATGCTTGTGCAACCGTTAAAGCAGCCCACTGTGTTTCTGAAGAACTTGGCTCAAAGGCATATTTTGATTTCAAAAGTACCTTCTATAAAAATCAAAAATCGATTACTGAACACATGTTACTAAAATGGGCAAAAAATCTAGGCGTCAATGAAGCAAAGTTCAAAAGCTGTTTGAACAGTGACAAGACTCAAAATTATATTAAACACAATTTGAGGGAAGCAAAAAAAGTTGGCATAGACTCAACACCAACTATCTTTGTAAACGGAAGAAGGCTTAGACCTCCACTTATTCCTGCTTTAAAGCAAATAATATTAAAATCTCTCTAATACATCATCTAAGAGTGAAAATTTTCTTTTAAACCACTATGAACAAAATCTACTAGTTTCGTTCTATCTAGCTCAAGCTTTGAAGGAATACGTAATTGAGCTATATTGTTATCGATGGATAGTTTGCACTCAGAAAGTTTCTCTAAGCCAATAAAATCAACAAGAACTTTCTCTATTTTTTCATAAATTAAATTTAACTCAAAGCCAACAACAGTTAGAATGTCGTAAGATTTAGTCTCCTCAATATAATGTTTTAAGCTAAGGGCGAGGTCTTCTTCTGCAACCAAAAGTTTTAAAGAAGACTTTCTTCTTTTTACACGCAAGCAACTAGCTAATAGAATGCTTTTATTTTTATCATCTTTATCTAGCACTATAGAGTGCACCTTCTTTTTTAATGCAATCGAACGAACACAAGCTTTTTCCATTTTTATTTCTGATTGAGACATTATTGATGTACCTTCTTTGTTTTCTTTAAGACTGCTTCGCAGGTTTATCTTTTTTTTATAACGTGCTGCCAAAGCTATAGACCTCTTCTGTAAAACCTTAGCCCCCCACACGCTTAACAAATAACAAGTTAAATAATCCAATTTGCTATATTTTTTTGTACCTGCCAACAAATTGGGATCAGCTGAATACACATGAGAAACATCAGAATATATATAGACCTGCGAATCCTTTAAAAAACAAGATATGGCAAGGGCAGTGGTATCACTCCCACCCCTACCAATCGTGCATATATCTTTATTAGCATTCACACCCTGAAAGCCGGCCACCACTACAACCTTCCCTTGCTTCCAGTAAGCATCAAGCCTAGTGGCTTTGATGTTCGAGATTCGAGCAGCCGTGTGCGGACCATAAACTTCAATACCCATTTGAGAGCCTGTTAATGAAACCGAATCCACAGCAATATTTTGTAGGGCAAGAGCTAGCAAAGAAGCGCTTACCCTTTCACCAGTGCTCAAAAGCATATCAATTTCGCGTTCTTTGCTTTCTGTAACAGTTTTTTCTTGAAGCATAAACTTTGCACGCCTCATTAATTCATCTGTGTCAGTCCCCATGGCACTAACAACAACAATAATTTTTTTATCTTCTTTATAATGTTCTTTGATTAAATGAGCGGCTTTTAAAATTTTTTCTTTTTCGCTTAAGCTACTTCCACCAAATTTTAAAACCTTCGACATTTCATTAATTGTTCTATTAGAGCAATAGTATTTAGACAAGTTAGTGTGAGTTATTTTTCATAGGAGAAATGCCAATATATACTGCACTAATATATTGACTTAAAAATTTATTTTTGACTTTAGTTTTCTACTTCTTATTCCGTATAATTTATAGAGATGAAAAGAAACTACAAAAGAAGATTATTTTCTTCTTTCAACAAAGGAGTTCTAGTTGCCATGGCATCAGTCACTTTGTTTTCTTGTAGTTCCAGTAATCAATATTCAAAAACAACAGACGACGTTGAGCATGCTGAACAAGTTGGCGAAATTTTCAAAACAGAAGAAGCAGTTAACATGTCTAGCAATTATGAAGACCCTTACGGCACTCAAGTTGTTCAAGTTGAGCAAGAAGAAACTCAAATTGACTCAACAATGACCAACTACGTGCACGAGGAATCTTTTACAAGTGTCATCCCAAATAAAAGAGCCTACCTTAAGTCGGATTTTCCTACTCTCAAGTCAAAGCCCTTCATGAACAAGGGACATACTATGAATGCCTACCTTTTCAGCAGAAAAGGACAAAGCTGGTCAGATCTATCAAAGGCTCTTTACAATAGACCAGATAGAGCTCAGCTTCTTAAGAAATGGAATAACAAAGCTAAACTTAATCAATCTGCTCAAATTATCTATTACAACTCTCCATTTAGACCTAATGATAAAAAGGAAATGCTCTATATAATGAGTGATTTTGATTTAAACCTTAAGAGCTACACTGCTAAAAAAGGTGACTCACTATCCCTTATAGCAAAGCGCAAACTAGGCAGTTTGAACAACTGGAACGAAATTGCTCATATTAATAAGAATACAATCAAACATCCAGATCGTATCCAAATTGGTCAAACGATCAATCTGCCGGTTAGAAATCTCCAAAAGAATACCCAGCACACAATTGGTCAAATCATTAAAAAAACTGTTAGGGGCACTCCAGTTGCAGCCCTGACCAAGAAGATCACAAACAAAGCTCTAAAGGCATTGCCTTCTAAGGAGTATTTAAAGCGGCAAGGGAACAAAGCCTTAAACACTTTGGGCAATTTGAACAAGCAAATTAAGAAGGTCAAAGACAGCAAAGAGCTTAGCCAATTTAACCAAAAACTGGACTTACATACAGCTCACCTTTTAAAAAGAATTAAAAAAGCCAGCTCTAAGGGTGGGGCCCTAGTTGGCTCGACAGTGAAAGATATATCCAGCGGAAAGGGTATAAGCACTGACTTTAGCCTTAAAAATGCGGGAGCTCTATCTTTTGTAACAACAGTTCCTAAACACAAATGGGTTCTAATCATCTCTATTTTTATATCTTTGATGGCTTTGTTGTGGATAAAGCGTCAAAGCTCTAACGAGTCGATATAAGCAATAATTTTATCAACAAACAAATCTGGCACATCTTGGTGCACCCAATGTCCAGCTCCCGTAATTTCTTCGTATTTAATGTTTAACTTTTTTGAATTAGCTACAAGCTCTTCGAGTTTTTTGGTTGAAAAGTAGGTCGATTCTTGGCCTCTCATTAAATAGATCGGTTCCGATATATTTTGCCATAGGCTCCACCACTGATTCTTATAAGCCTCATTTAAAACCCTTTGCATATTAGAGAGCTTGTATTTCCAAGCTTGTAAGTCTTGATTGTTCCTACGAAACTGAGTCATAAGAAATAACATCAGGCTAGGACGAGAAGCGTAATGCCTAGCTACATCCTCTTTTAACTCCTGGCGCGATGGGTACTTTTTTTGTAGTTTAGTAAATATATTTGATATGTCTTCAAAGGCCTCAAGTGTTATTAAAGGCGCTGTATCTACTAAGATTATAGATTTTATTTTTGAGCTAATTTTTTCGTAGCTTTTTAAAAAAGGAAAAACCGCAAAAGAGTGACACACCAAATGAAAAGAATCCAACCCTTCAAGATCTGCTTGTAAATCTTGAGCCATCATTCCTAAATCAAAGCTCTCAGCAAAAGATGCCTCCACCTTAGCTCCGTGGCCCAGCAAATCAAAGGAGTGAGTTCTTAAAGAGCTCGACTTTTCCTGGAGCCTATGAATAATGGGCCCCCAATTACGAGAAGAGCCAAGAAATCCGTGCAAAAAAACTAAGTTATCCATGCTATTGAATGAGTTTAAGTTTAATTTTAGAGAGTTCATCTATCAATACTTTTTTCTTAGAAAAATCTTGAGAAAAATTTTCTTTTAAAAGCACATAGGCATTTTTTACTGAAAAAACTTGCTCCAAAGCTCTGCCATCTTTTACATTTTGCAAAATAAGCGGCCAGTTTAACTCAAGCCAAAAATCGACGCTGCCTTTAGCTTTTAAGACCTTCAAAACAAAGCGATCATCAGACAATGACTTACAAGTGTATAAAGAATTTTTTGAACAAAGAAATTCTTTAAAATCGGCAAAAGCCTTAAGGTCAACAACGTGTCCAGAAAACATGTCAGACAAAAGAGATTTCTCTGAAAAAGAAAAATAAAAAAATTTTGTTTGAGGAGAAAAGGCAGTCTTGGATTTTTTCCAAAGCTCATATGTGCTTTCACCTATAAAAAAAACAAAGGGTGGGGACTTGTGAGATATTTTTCTAAACACTTCAGAAGACATTCCAGAGTCCAACTCAAAAAGATCGAGCTTTTCATTAGCCTCAGAAAAAAAATTTTCAGAAAACATGCCTTTTGAAAAGACAACAGGAGTTTTTTCTTTTTTGTATAAAAGTTTTTCTTTCTCTTTTTTGCTGGGCCCCGAACAGCTCATCAACAAAACGCAAAAAAGCAAAAATTTCAATCGGATTCCTCTTTAAAGACTTTTTTAAGCAAAGAATACATTACAACTACAAAAACAATTAAAAGAATCCAAAAATAAGATTGATACTGAGAAATTATTTTTGAGATTTCTTCCATGCTACTAAGCTTTAACCAACCCCAATAGCCCAAATAAACCCACAGTGGAACACTAATGATAGCCGCAAGAAAATCCATAAGCAGAAATTTAAAATACGAATAGTTTAGATTAGCGGAAGTAAAATATATTGGAGCTCTTAGGCCTGGTAAAAAACGAGCCACAAAAACAACACCAGAACCATAACGGTCAAAAGCACTTTGTGCTTTTTTTAAACGTGAAGCCGTAAACATTTTTTTGCCTATTTTACTATTGCGAACTTTCTCACCAAAAAATTTTCCTGCAAAAAAAGTACAGGAGTCGCCCAGCAACACCGCAAACAACATAAGCACTGCCGTCGCCTCCCAAGACCATGAGATACTTTTTGTGGCGACCAATATACCAGAGGTAACCAAAACTATATCTTCAGGGAGCGGCAAGCCAAGACCACAAAAAATCAATAAAAGAAAAGGGCCCCATAAGGCAAAACTTGATCCACTAAAAAAAGAAAACAGCTGCTCAAGCACGTTCTTTGTTATAAAACAGAATCTTCTTAATACTAAGGAATAAAAAATAAAGAAGGCAAAAAAGCCCTAATGAATTACCCTGCCAAGGTGACGGAGCTTTAGAAAGCCCCTCGAGATGCAGTGCTCCGCAGCCACCACCAGGAAGCCCACCTGCAGAAGGTCCTGCACTCTCTTGGGTTTCTCTACTACTAAAGCCTAATACTCTATTTGTAGAATCAACAGCTGGACGCGCACCACTTGAAACCGTTGTCCCTGCAGCAGCAAAAGCCGCTTGTGCATTCAAAATCTTACCAGTAATTGTTTTGTCGGCCTCCAAAGAGTCATCCGCCAAACTAGCGCTGTTCAACAACAAGCTTCTAACCTCATAAGCGGTCAGAGACGGGTTAATAGCTCGAACAACCGCAGCTACCGCCGAAACAACAGGTGCAGCCATAGAGGTTCCTTTTTTTCTTTTATAAAGATTGGAGACCTCTTTATCTCCTGAATCAAACAGTCCATTCACACTCCATACGCCAGCCTGACTTCCAGTTTCATCAGCATATGCGCCAGGAGCAGAGAGATACACGCTTTTCTTTCCATAGTTCGAAAAATGCGAAATATCTTTACTTTGTAAATTTGAGCCAGAATCATAAGTCGGAGTTACCGAAGCAACATTCAAAGAACCGGGTATGTTAAATGAAGAAGGAAAAAATGGAATTTGATCGTTATCCGAACCAAAAACTTTTCCAGCAGACGCATTTCCTGCGGCGGCCACAAAAAGAATATCTCTATTGTATAGGTCTACAACGGCGTCGTACAAAGCTTGAGAAAAAGAAGCATCGCCTGGAGCGCCCCAACTAGCATTAATTACTTTTGCACCACGTGCAACCGCATACTCAATTGCTTCAATCGCAGTAGAAGTAGAGCCAACTCCACTTGAATCAATAAAACGAATAGGCAAAATAGAAACCTTAGCTGCTTCTGAGTGATCAACAATCGCTTGGTCGCGAATAATTTTTACAATACCAGCAACATGAGATCCATGGTCAGTAGCTGTCTCACCAACATTGCCATTTTTAGCTTTGGCATCAGCGCCATAATAGTCATCTATATATCCATTGCCATCATCATCAACACCATTTGAAGGGACCTCAGCTCTATTTATAGAAATAGCAGAACTTAAAAATGGATGATCATAGCTTGTTCCACTATCTATAACAGCAACAGCCACTTCACCACTCGCTACAGGAATGCTTTCACTTGGATTTACAGCACTCAAACCTAGAACGTCTTTTAACCACAAAGCACTTTCTTGCTTGCTTGGATAATTGCCATCGACATCCTCTGCTTGTAAAAATAATTCTTTATCTTCTTCGTAATAATGAACATCGGGATGTTGATTTAACAGGGCACGAGCCTCAATTTCATCTGCTTCCAAACTAAGCAATCCCAAACGCGACATTTTTTTCATGCGACGCAATTTGTGGCCAAGCTCATGTGATAGTTCATCAGACAGGCTACGAAGTCGATATTCTCGAATAATTCTACTCCTCATTGGAGAAGACTCTTTGGAATTCGTGAGTTTAACAATAAAACGTTTTTTTCTTTCTGCAAAAGAATCTTGAGGGAAGAGGAAAAACCCGGAGACAAAGCAATACGTTAAGGTCCAAAAAAGTACCGCCTTAAAATTTATTCGCTTTCTTAACTTTGTATTCACAATCACATACGTCCCCTACTTCATATAGAGCAATTGCCATGCCAAAATGAAAGCTCCTGAACCCGTCCTTGGAGCTTCTCTAAATCAAAAAATAGACACTTATATTTAAAAACTGTACAAATTTTCTATCCCCACAACACCAAGGGAATAAGTCCTTGTTTTTTATTGATTTTTTAAAAAAGTTAGCCAGCTGACACTTTTGCAAAACTGCGAAAGGATTTCATTTCTTTGTTCAAAACAGGTTAAGAAAAGGCTAAGAAGAGGTTATGACGAACAAGAAACCCCAAGCCTACACCCACATGATGGGCTTTTTTATTTTACCGATCGTAGTTTTTCTTGGATGGTCTACCTACAAACTTTTTAAATTCACCACAAATAAACCCGAAAAAGCCACCTTGAGTGAATATATACTTCGCTTAAAAAAAGCCAAGAGACCAGCTCAAAAATGGCAGCACTCATACAATCTTGCACAAGAAGTCCAAAAACTAAGACAAAAGGGACAGTGGGATAAAATAGCCGTTTCTGAAAAAAATACCTTCTTTGATAGTTTAGAAGAAATTTTATTTACCGATTCAAGTAAAGCAAATTTTAGCAAATATTTTTTAATACTTTTGGGCCAGCTAAAAGAAAAAAAAGCATACGATATTTTATTAAAAGGTTTAAAATCTAAGGACGAAGAAAACCATTTTTACAGCGCCTGGGGTCTCGCCAAACACATCATGCAAAAGCAAGAGCCCCTCTCAGAAAAAGAAAAAATATTCTTGAGATCTTGGCTTGAAAGCGAGGACTCTAACTTGCAGAAAATTTCTATATCAGTATTAGCTCAAAAAAAGATCCCTAATGAAATGCAAAAATTACTCGAAAAACAACTTTTGTCTAAAGACAATAGTGTGAGATGGAACACCGCCGTTGCACTTACCAGCACCAAAAACAAAAGTGCCTACCCGGTACTTCTTGCCTCTTTCAAAGAGATGCTACAAAAAACAGATAATTATTTTACAAACCCCAAAGAACTTTATTCAGCAATCTACGGAGTTCTAGAGGCAGTCAAAAAAAGCAAAGACCAAAATTTACTCGAAAAATTTTTAGCTGAGAAAAACAATCTAAACAAAAACAATGAGTCTTCTGAACTGGCTTTACTTGCTTTCAAAAAAATATTTTCTACCAACACAGAAAACAACTAAGAACTTAGTCATCACTATCTTAAATTAAAGAACGCGCTCTTCAATGAGCTCAGCAACATCTTTTACTTGTTTTTCTGGCTGTTTAAGGTCATCCATTCCATCGCTAATCATAACCTGGCAAAAAGGACAGGCTGTGGCCACAACACCGGCGCCGGTCTCAACAGCTTCTTCACTTCTTTCAACGTTTATGCGCTTGCCTTCGTTTTCTTCAAGCCACATTCTGCCGCCACCAGCCCCGCAACAAAGACCTTTGCTCTTTGTACGTTTCATTTCGACAAGTTCAGCACCCTCAATATTAGACAAGAGTTCACGTGGAGCTTCGTAGATGTCGTTATAGCGACCAAGGTAACAAGAATCGTGATAAACAATTTTTTGAACCTCACCCTTATCCGATAAAGTTAATTTTTTATCTTTAATAAGCTGGTTTAAAAAGTCGGCATGATGAATAATTTCATCGACTTCAAAACCAAAGTCTCCATACTCATTTTTAAGAGTGTTGAAGCAATGAGGGCAGGTTGTAATAATTTTTTTGTATTTGTATTTTTTAAGACTGCCTATGTTAGCTTCCATCATACTTTGAGCCAAAAACTCATTGCCAGCCCTTCGTGCGCTTTCACCATTACATAATTCCTCTTTACCTAAAATTGCGTAATCAACACCTGCCTTATTCAAAAGCCTTACAACTGCTTTTGATATTTTTTTGTTGCGCTCGTTAAAACTACCTGCACACCCTACATAGTATAAATATTCCGCTTCTTTTTTGTCTGCAAAACGCGGAACATTCTCTCCCTCGGCCCACGCATCTCGCTGATTTTGATCAAGACCCCAAGGATTTGAATTATTTTCCCAATTTTTCATGGTGTTTTGCAGCTCTTCAGGCATTTGCCCTTCCATTAAAACTTTATTTCGTCTTAAGTCTACAATGCGATCAACATGCTCAATGTTTACGGGACAGGCCTCGACGCAAGCTCCACAACTTGTGCAGCCCCAAAGGACTTCATCTGTAATTCCGCTCTCTGGGGAAATAGCCGTTACTTTGTCTACTAAATTAGACATTAAATTTTCTTTTTCTTTAAATAAATTCTCTTTTAAATCCACAATAAGTTCTCTGGGTTTTAAAGATTTTCCCGTTGTGGCCGTAGGACAAACATCATTGCACCTTCCACACTCGGTACAAGTAAGAAAGTCCAATCTTTCTTTCCAGCCAAGATCAGAAACTTTTGCAACACCATACTGTTCGATACTCTCATCTTCAAAATTAATTTTTTCTAACCTGCCTCTCGGGTAAAGTTTAGAAAAAAAGATATTGGGAGCAGCGGTTACAACATGCAAATGTTTTGACCTTGGAATATATGCTAAAAAGAAAAAAACTGTGGCCAAATGAATGGCCCAACCAAAATAAGCCAAAAAATAAGCAGCGGCCTGTGTTAAGCCCAAAGAGAGTAAAAACTGCGCAAGAAGATTCGAAACAGGTCGAAATTCTGCCAAGGCAAAAAAATGATCAATAACAATAAAGCCTGCAAAAGATACAATATTTGCCAGCATCAGCAAGCCCGTTAAACACAAAACTAAAATAGCGTCTTTGGCATGTTCCTTTGGTAAGTCCAAACGTTTCGGCTTAGAAATAAACCTGCGGTACAAACCATAAGCAACAGCTAAGAGTATTAACAAGTGAAAGACATCTTGCAAATAGACAAGGCCATCATAGGCTGGCCCCAAAAAGGCAAAACTAAAATTTGGAAAAAGACCAAAAACAATCATTTCAACTGTTTCGATAGTTACAATAATAAATCCCCAAAAAATCAAAGCATGTTGAAGGCCGGGCCAAAAATCTTTAAATAGTTTTTTTTGGCCAAATACATTAACCAAGACCAGCTTGAGCCGTTCTCCAATATTTTGGAAATAACCATCAAAATTCTTATTTTGAGCGAAAATCAATCTCCACAGCTTCACAAAAGCTGTGCTCGCAAAGTAAGTGCCTACAGCCAAACATAAAATAGTATAAAAAAATTGCCAATTAAAGATCATATTGCCTCCTGTGAGCAATAGAGCTAAGAACGATTAAAATCATGTCTCTCTTATGCTTTGAATTCATATTACGTTTTCTATGGGGAGCGCAGCTTTGTCTTTTTTTTGTTTCGCGCAAAGAAAGTTCAGAACGCTTTCCTCGCATAGCTTGCCTTATTGGTCTTTGCACTTCCGCCATATTTTATTTTATTTTAAGACAAAGCCTAGCATCCACATCTCAATCTATCTACTTTCTTAGTTATTTGAGCTTTTGTCTAGGAAGCCTTCTGTACGCTTATTTTAAATTTAGGGCCTTTAGAGTCCTTGGCTTTCTGCTTTGCCTTTTTTCTCCCTTATTTTTTCTATGGGGCCAAGGGCCTATACTCTGGTTAAACTTTGCTAGCGGCGCCATGATTCTTGGAAGCATTCTCTCTGCCCAATACGTTGGGCACTGGTACCTTACTGTGGCAGGAATGCACATTAGAGAACTTCGCTTAAGCAGCCAAATTATGCTTGGAGCTGTTGCCTTTAAATTTTTAGAAGTGCTTTTTAGCTTGGGCCATAGAGCCTTGTACCACCAAGAAGCATCTGCCTTAAGCTCTCTTCTAAACTCTTCGCTTTTTTCTTTAGAAGGCAATATTTTTTTAAATTTTGGTAGCTTTGGACTTATTTTGATATCTGCCCGACTGCTCTGGGGACTGGTCAGTCCCCTGATTTTAAGTTTTATGGTCCTGCACACTACAAACAAACGCTCAACACAATCTGCTACCGGTATTTTGTATGCGATGAGCATTATGGTCATAATCGGTGAAGGTATCGCTCTTTTTTTAAAGAACTCCATTCACTTTATTAATTAATCATCTTGACCTGAAAACTCAAAAGAGAGCAGTATATCCTTGTGAAAACAGTCACAATAAATAGCCCTTGCAGAGTCGACCTTAGCGGAGGGACCTTAGACCTTTGGCCGTTGTATTTATATTACGGGGGATTGGAACTCGTGCACATGTCTATTCCGCGATTTGCGCAAACACAGTTAAGTCACAAAAAGGCCAGCGATTTTCAACTTGAAATATACAGTCATAACTACAAAAAACGTGCAAAGTATACTTCTCTAAAATCTCTAAAACTTTCCCTAAACAAAAGCAGCAGCCAAAATCCTCTTCGCTGGCTAGGGCGCCTAAGCGAACATTTTATTTCAAACAATAAGCTTAGGGGCCACTGGCTTCTTTGCTGTAATTCACAAATCCCTCCAGGCTCGGGGCTAGGTGGCTCATCTACTTTAGGAGTGTCTGTAGCTTTAGCTTTTCAAAAGTTTTTAAAAAAGAAAGATCACCTAAGCAAACTCGACCTACAACAACTGATTTGCAATCTAGAAGCTATTGAGATTGAACACCCGGCAGGTCAACAAGATTATTTGCCAGCTCTCTTTCCCGGACTATTAGTCAGTCATTTTGGTGTACAAAAAACTAAAGTTGAAAAACTCTTAAAAAGCACCGAAAAAAAACTTAGATCTCATCTAGCCATTATATATACGGGCAAACCTCACCATTCCGGCATCAACAATTGGGATGTTTTTAAGGGCTATCACCAAAAAAACTTAAAGATTAAAAAATCTCTTCACGCCATAAACGAATGCTCAAAAGATATGGCGGCAGAACTCAGAGCGGGACGCATAAAAAACATTTCTAAATTAATAAATTTAGAATGGGAGCACAGACAAAAACTAAGCCCAAAAGTAAGGGCAAAAGTCCTCGACCAAGCATGGAATTTTGCTAAAAAAAATGGAGCGACCGCCCGCAAAGCTTGTGGCTCTGGAGGCGGGGGCTGCTTGCTTGTTTTTTTTAAAGACCCAAAGAAAAAAATAGAAGCAATCAAGCAAAAGCTTCCTTCCAAAAGCTGGCAATGGGTTGAGCTTTAAACAGATCTAGCTAGCACTCACAAAAGGGTTTTTCTTTTTTTCCATTTCGACACTTGTAAGGGGACCATGACCAGGGATAACTATTGTTTCCTCACTTAAAGTATAAATTTTATTTTTTATGCTTTTAGATATTAGGTTCGAGTCTCCTCCCCATAGATCGGTGCGGCCAATGCTTCTTTTAAAAAGAGTGTCTCCACTAAATAAAATTGTGGGCAGTGAATCGACTTCGCCACGTTCTTTAAAGTTTTGCGGAACAAACAAATCACTTTTGCCCTGAACATGTAAGCAACATGAGCCAGGGGTATGACCGGGTGTAAAAAGCGAGCTTGCGCCCTCAAAACCTTCATAGACTTGACCGTGCTTAATATCACTGTATTCTTTGGGAACAACAACATTACCCATTCCAAGCATCTGTGCTTGAATAGCAACATTTTCGTACAACCAATGATCTTGCTTAGAAAGATACACTATAGGTTTTTCAGCATTGTTTTTTTGATTCCAATCGCACAGGCTGTTGTATAGCTCTTGAGTGGCTCCAATATGGTCCAGATGAGCATGGGTGTGCCACAAAGCCTTAACAGTCGATTTATGGTAGACAATTCTTTCAAAAATCTTTTTAGCCTCATCTCCTGGATCAACTACAATCATTTGAGAGCTTTTGCTATTGATCAACAAACTGCAATTGCACTGCAAAGCTCCGACAGGGAAGGTTTCAACATGATAATTTTGCATGGATACAATTAAAGCTCTAATATGAAGTCCAAATCAAGATGAATCTTAAATCATGTACTTTTGAAGAGGCCTTTCGTTTAATCAATAATAATCTAAAGGATGACTCTCATTTTATTTTTGACTGTGATGGCACTCTTATAAAAAATGATATTTGCCAATCTATGTGTGCTGAATTGCTTCGCAACAAAAGAGTCGCGAAGGAACTACTGCCGCCGGAGCTTGAATCCTTTAAAATAGAAGATTTTGATCTGCCGCTCTTTAAAGAGCTCCACAAAAAAATGTCTGAGCGCCTATCTCTTGAGGAAATATTTGTCTGGGAAATAAAATGCGCCAGCGGACTTCATACCTTAGAGGCCAGAACTTTCGCTCTTGAGAGCGTAAAAAACGTCCGCAAAAATGGTTTTTTACTGCCTCGTCAGCAAGTTTATAAGCTAGCAAGGCACTTTGCAGATCGCTCTACCATTATAAGTGGTTCAGTAAGAGAATTTGTTTCGGCAATCGCTAGGGAAGTAAATATTCCTTACGAAAGAATCATTGCCACCGAACTAGAACAAGACAGCAAGCAGTGCCTTATCCCCAAAATAAAAGGCAAGGGCTTTGTCTGGGAAGAAATCAAGCTACAGCGCTATTTAGAAGAACGAGGAAAAGCTCCTTATTTTGTGGCTGGCGACAGTATGGGAGATTGGCACATTTTGGAAGCGGCTACTGACTTTGCTTGGATAGCTCTGACTAGTGACTCACCGTTTAATTCCCTTTTAATTCAGAAACTTAAAGACGAAGTTGGCCTCTCAACTGAGAATTTAAACAGCCCAAGTGGCCTCTATGTATACCAAGAAAATAACTCAGCGAAACAATGGTTTATAGAAATCGACTAAGACTCTTGTTTGCGCAAGCCGTCTACCGCTAGCCTTATAAGTGGGATGCAAAATTATCTATCATTATTAAAAAAAGTCTTAGATACTGGTGAAAAAAAAGAAGACAGAACCGGCACAGGAACTCTCAGTCTTTTTGGAGCTCAAATGCGTTTTGATTTACGCAAAAGTTTTCCTTTGGTAACCACTAAAAAAGTATTTCTACGTTCCATTATTCACGAACTGCTTTGGTTTTTAAAAGGCGAAAGCAATATTAAATATTTAAAAGACAATAAAGTTTCTATTTGGGATGCCTGGGCCGACGAAAACGGCGACCTTGGTCCCGTTTATGGAAAGCAGTGGCGCAGCTGGGCGAGTCAAGACGGAAAAGAAATAGACCAAATAGCCAATGTTATTGAATCTATAAAAACAAATCCCAATTCCAGACGACATATTGTTAGTGCCTGGAATGTTGCCGAAATTGACAACATGGCCCTACCTCCTTGCCACTCGCTTTTTCAATTTTATGTAGTTGATGGACACCTGAGCTGTCAGCTCTATCAAAGAAGTGCCGATATATTTTTAGGCGTGCCTTTTAATATTGCTAGTTATTCCTTATTAACGCTTATGATTGCTCAAGCTTGTGATTTAAAGGCTGGTGATTTTGTGCACACCTTTGGCGACGTACACTTATACACCAATCACATTGAACAAGCTAAGACCCAACTTGCTCGCAAGCCTCATCCCCTGCCTTATATGCTACTCAATCCTTCAGTTAAAAATATTTTTGATTTTCGCTTCGAAGATTTTGAACTTTGCGATTACAAACATCACGAAGTTTTAAGGGCGCCAATAGCTGTATGATTATTTCGCTGATGGTGGCCAAAGCCAAAAACGGTGTCATAGGAAACAAAGGAGAACTTCCCTGGAAGCTCCCTAAAGATTTAAAATATTTTAAAGAAACAACTATGGGGCACCCTATCGTTATGGGGCGCAAAACCTTCGACTCCATTGGCAGAGTTTTGCCAGGAAGAGAAAATATTATTTTAAGTCGCAACTCCGATTTGTCCATAGAAGGCGCAACGGTTAAAAACTCACTTGAAAAAAGTTTAATCTACCTAATAGAAAAAAACTGCGAAGAAGTTTTTATAATCGGCGGAGAAGAGATATTCAAAGCCTCTTTGAATATGGCCCAAAAACTTTATGTAACAGAAATTCATAGCAACTTTGAGGGAGATGCCTTTTTCCCTGAATTTGATAAGAGTAAATACGAAGTCAAAATTCTAAAAAAAGAAAAAGAGCCTTTTGCTCACGATTACTGCGTTTATTCTAAAAATGAAAATCATTCTTAAAAAAGTAGCTATAAAATATAAAGAAAGTTTTATAACTGCTTATAATGAATTTCCTAAGTCAAAAGAACTAGAAGATTGGGTATATCTTGGCCCTAAAGCAGCTATTGACTATCCCCTAACAAACTTTGCAGAATACACACAATCATTACTAAGCCGAGAACAGCTGGCGCCAGAAGATTTTGTTAGAGACAGTGTGTATTGGGCCATTAATAACCAAGAAGAAGTTTTTGGAAGGATTTCTATCCGCCACGAATTAAATGATTTTCTTAGAAAAGCCGGAGGACATATTGGATATATTGTTAGGCCCTCTGCCCGCCGCAAAGGCGTTGCCACTGAAATGCTCAGACAAGTGCTTCATACTGAAAAAGCCAAAGAGCTAAAAAAAATGCTTATTACTTGTGACATCGACAATATAGCTTCCAAAAAAATAATCGAAAAGAACGGCGGCGAACTCATAGACAAAGTCTTTATTGCCAAAGGCAGACCTTATAAATTTAGATATTGGATCTTTGCAAAGTAAAATTCATAAACTCTTTTTTAAATCGAAAATTTATGCTCAAGCTCTAAGTGTCTTGAAGATTTTCTGACCTCGTCGCTTTCAAAACGAATCAGCACTTTGTATTTTTCTCCATTACTTAAAGAAACTTCTCTCACATCCCTTAAGTCGCTTAATTCAATATAGTTACCGTTATGATCTTTTTGGTACCAGTAAAAACGAAGATCATCATGATCAAAAGATTCTACACGAACAGTACTTGCATTGTCCTCAGACTTGTCCACAATGAAGTCGTCCACTAAAGACAACCTAGCTAAAAATTGCAGCCACATATTTTCTTGGTCAACAAAACAAAAATCTGTAGAGCGCATATTTCGCATTAAACAAGTATCGTATGTTGGTCGGTAACCTACAGCTCTTCCTAAATTATTATAGGTTGTGTAGCCTGCATAGTGATGCCTATCTTTAATAAAGCCGCTAGGAATCGAAAAAACTCGTACATAGGCCAACAAGTTTTCATGAGCTAATTTTTTTGCTCGAAACTCTACCGTATGAGTGCCTGGTTTTAAGGCCGCAGGTGTTTTTAACTTAAAAAAGCTGCGGTCTTTTGTATAGACGCCAGCTAATTCGACTCTTTGATCATCGATGTAACATTCAACAGATTCGGGCTCATCCCAGCCAACACTGCTTATTAAAAATTCTAAGTGTTCTCCACCCTTCGGAACTTTAAAAGTTTTTTTATAAGATTTCTTATTTAGATCGTGCCAGACATAATCACCTATCAGCTGCTCAGCTTTAAAAGTTTTTTCTGTGTCTAACCACTGCTTCCATTTTTTGGAATCACGAGAAAAATTTGCACCACTATATACCTGGCCACCATCGTATTCCTCCCCAACTTCACTAAAATTATGTCCAAGCTCATGTCTTAAAACCATTGAACCACTCGTTGGCGAGCGAGTTGTAATGGCGTACCGCCCTCCTAAGCCACCATAATATTCATCATTAGCCAATAAGATAGGATAGTCAGCCATCGCCGGAGCTAGACGCAGAGCTTTCTCTGCCGAACGCTTATTAGAAGGCAAGATCCCACGCTTAGATCCACTTGGCCACCTATACAAGCCAAGGGCAGTATTCTTTTCACCTTTGCGATTTGATAAACCACTATGCTTAGAGGGTACAAAAACTGCGTAAACGTTAAACAGAGCCAAGTAACTTGCAAAGGTTTTTTCTCCAAAAAGATCATCAGTGATTCTTTGAGCGTCGGCAAAAAATTTTTCTTTTTCGGAAGCCGTATAGCCATCGCCAACAATTGTTAAGGTGATTCGATTGTCGTCGGGACCTTGGGCCACAAGTTGACGAACTTCACTGCCAGCCCAAGTTTCTTGAACATTCACTAAATTTAATTCGCATGGTAATTCTTCTAACAACCATTCCTGAAAATCTTCATTCACTCGCAAAGCGATGCCCGTAGTCGGCGCAAACTGATTAACCTCAACCGCCGAAACCGGAGTTTTAACTCCATCAATAATCTCAAAGAGAACTCGATAAGCCGCCTGAGATTGAAAAGAAATAAATAATAAAAACAAAGGAATAAAAAATTTAAACATCATAATTGCAATTAGCAAAATGCAAAAGAAAGAGCAAAAGACTACAATGTACTTCTAAATGCTACTCCGCCCACGAAGCCAATTCTTTAGAAAGAAAAAGAATTCAAAATTTTTCAGCTTAAAACATATAACTAAGCTGCAAACCGAGATTAAAGCTAAAATCTTTGCCTACATACCCGCCTTCATCTCTTCGTTGTGCCACTGAAGTGTCGCTTGAAGGCCGCGTGATGCTGTCAGTTTCTCCAAACAACCAACCAAAACTCAAATCAAGCCGCAAGCTAAAGGCCTTAGAAAACTTCCAAAAATAGCCGGCATTCGCCCAAGTACCATAATTAAATATACTTTTACTAAATGAAGACGGAGAGTACGATAAATTCCATCTAGCAATACTTAAACTAGGCCCTATAAAAAAAGCCCTGTTTACATGAGATAAGTCGCTAAAGTAATAATCATAACGAAAAACAGAAACAAAGTCTGTAGAGACTACATCCGAAGCATCACCCTTTGAAAAGCTATATATGAGTCTAAGCTCTAAAGCCGAATTAGAATTCAAAAAATAACCAAAGCCTAGATCCAAATCAACCTCTTTTAAACCTGATGCAAAGGTTCCAAGCAATGATAGCAGGTCTTTAGAAAGCATATAGTTATATCCCAAAGTATTGCCTGACCCAGAATCGAGCACGACCGGGGAAATAGTGCTTTTTTCAAAGGGGTTAGCAAATGAATTGTTTAAAAAACAAGAAAGCAAAAGTACAAGAAATAATTTATTTATAAAAAACATAAAATTTTTACCCTCAAATAAAATGGTGCGCTCGGGAGGATTCGAACCTCCAACCTCCAGATTCGTAGTCTGGTGCACTATCCAGTTATGCTACGAGCGCAGAAATCTTCAAGGACGAAGCTAATCCGAAGGCTTGGCTTTTTCAAGCTTTGATAGTCTTTGCTCTTTAAAAAAGGCACTCATCAAAGAAGAGGCTTCCTCTGCCAGCACGCCCGGAACAAGCTCCACCTTGTGATTTAAAGCCTTATCTAAAGAGAGGTCAGCTCTGGAGCCATAGGCCCCAAAACGCTCACAAGAAGCAGCAAAGACCACTTTTTTAATTCTCGAAAGAATAATAGCCCCTGCACACATAATGCATGGCTCTAGGTTCACAACCAAAGTGCAGTTGTTTAATCTCCAATTTGCCATCTTTTTAGAGGCCTCTAGTAGAACACGCATCTCAGCATGATCTAAGGGGTTTTTACTTTTCTCACGAAAATTGCTCGATCGAGCTATTTCATTCATTTCCGAATCATACAAAATAGCAGCAACTGGCACCTCACCACATTGAGCTGCTTTCTTTGCAAGCCCCAAGACTTCCCACATATAGGGCTCGTGTTTTTTAGCTTGGCACAATGACTTTAGCCTTCATAAAATCTTGAAGAATTGCAGGCACCCTTAAACTACCATCTTCGTTTTGATAGTTTTCAATAATTGCCACAAGACACCTTCCAACAGCAAGGCCTGAGCCATTTAAAGTGTGTAGATATTGGTTTTTAGAGCTTATTGAATCTTTGTAGCGAGTTTTAGAGCGTCTTGCTTGAAAGTCTCCGCAATTTGAACAAGATGAAATTTCTCGGTAACAGCCTCTTTCTTCTTTTTCGTACAAGGATGCAGGCAACCAAACTTCAATATCGTAAGTTTTTTTTGCGCTAAAACCAATGTCTCCACTACAAAGCTCCACAACTCGGTATGGCAAATCTAGCTTTTGCAAAATATTTTCTGCATCTAACAACAAAGCCTCATGCTCCCTATCGCTTTCTTCAGGCTTAACAAATTTAAACAATTCTACTTTTCCAAACTGATGCTGCCGAATCATGCCCTTTGTATCTTTGCCGTAAGAGCCAGCTTCACTGCGGTAGTTCATAGTGTAAGCCATGTATTTTTTAGGCAACTTAGATTCTGGCAATATCTCTTCCATATGAAAACCGTTTAAAACAACTTCACTTGTTGGAATTAAATATTTATCTTGTTCCTCTACTTTGTAGAGGTCTTCTGCAAATTTTGGCAATTGACTTGAGGCCAACAAGGTTTTTGCTTGAACAAGGGTTGGAGGGCTTATTTCTGTATAGCCACGACTTCGGTGTTCATCGAGCATAAAATTTATAAGGGCTCTCTCAAGTCTAGCAAGCCCTGATTTTAAATAAACAAATCTAGAACCACTCACTTTAGCGGCTCTGTCAAAGTCAATAAGTTCTGTTTTCCTGCCCCATTCGTCATGTTCTAAAACCTTAAAAGAGCTTTCTTCAATTTTTCCCCATTCTTTTACTAAACGATTGTCTTTTTCGGAATTCCCCTTAGGAACAGAATCGTCTAACCAGTTAGGAAAATTCATTAATAAAAAATTAAAGTCTTTTTCTACAGTTTTAAGCTCTTCATCTGTACTTTGAATTTTGTGATTTATTTTTTTTCCTTCATCAATAAATTTCTGGGCTTGTTCTTTTTTACCCTCTTTAAAAAGTTTTCCACTTTCGGCCGCATTTGAATTTTTGGCTCCCCTGAGTGATTCTATCTCTACAATCGCTGCACTTCTTTTTTCTTTTAAGTCATTTAAATTTTTTAGAGCTTTTTGAGCCTCTTCAACACTTGAGCCTCTTTTTATTAAAAGTTTCTCGAACTTCTCTTTATTTTCTAAAATTTCTTTCCAATCGAGCATTCTACCTCTCCTCTGTATAAGGGAATTTAGCTAATTTTCTTTCTATATCTTTTTTATCTGGAGCACGAGGCTTAAGCTTTAGGTATCGAAAATAGTGCGACTTGGCAAGCAAGTATTGCTGAGTTTGATCATAATAATTTGCTAAAACACGGTAGGCATCAGCATCAATCGGGTTTCTTTTTACGCTAATAGAAGCATGAGTTTTTGCTCTCTCGAGCTCATTTAAGCCCTCAAAAGCCTTAGCTAAAAGAGTATGAACACGAGGATCGTCTCTATAGTTTTCTGAAAAGTTTTTAACGAGTTTAGGCACCTCAGCAGGTAGGTTCTTTTTTAAAAAGTACTCTCCTGCCTCAAGCAGATTGCTAAGAACCGCAGGTCTTTCTTTTATTTCACGCAGATAGTAGTTTTTAGACTCTTTATCCATTGAAAGCCTTCTTGCGCTGCGAGCAAGCCAAAGCCAAATGGAGGGGTAGCTGGCCTGACGTTCAGAAAGGAGTTTAAAGCCTTCATAAGACTTTTGGTAGTTCGCAAAGTCAAAAGAGAGCCTAGAAATTAAAAACAATTCTCTAGGGCTCATACTTTTAATATTCCATGCAATTTTTAGTGATGCCAAGGCTTCTTCTTTTCTCTCAAGTCCAAGAAGAGCTCTCGCTCTAAAATACATAAGCTTAGGATTGGCTCCAAGCTCCTCTATATTCCCATTAATAAATTGTAAAAAGTCTGGTAGGCTATTCGCATCTAAACTAGCTGCATAGTAATCTTGCAAAGAAGAAAAAGAAAAATTCTTAGCAGAAACATAGTTTTGCAAAAAAACTAAATTTTCTGCCTTTTTTACTCCAGCTTTTATTAAACACCTACTAGCTATGACCTTAGATTTATCTTGAACAAAAACATTTCCATGAGCCTGGGCAAGTTGAGAGTGTTTTAAGCAAGATTCTTCATCATCAGACATTAAATTAGCTTCTGCCAAAAACAAAAAAGCCATACCGTCACTAGGGTTATCAGAGCTGTATGCAAGTAAAAGTTCATTTGCTGTCTCATACTCACCAGCTAAAGAATAGACCCTGCCTTCATATTTAGAATGTATGGATTTTACTTTCTGAAGCTTTTTTATTCGATCTATATATCCAAAGGCTTTATCAAATTCAAGTTCTTCGGCACTAACACAAGCCATTCTACCTAAAAGCTCTATAGAATTTGAATGCTTTGCTATACTTTGCAATAAAAAGCTTTTAGCTTTTTGTGGCCTATCTGAAAACATATAATAATCACTAATATATAAAAAAGTACTTTCATCAAAGTCGTTTAAAATAGAAAAATGCTTTAAAGCAACAAGCGACTTCATATCAATTTTTTCAGAAGAACTATCTACTTTAAGATACTTTTTAATTTTTTCTAGTTCAAATCCCTGCTCACCAATATCCCACCAAGAACCACGATTAAAAATCTTAGAATTTTTATTAGAAATTATATCGGAATTCAAAAGAGCCTTTTTTGCTAAATCCTCTGAAGTAGATTTAGATAAATATGTAGCGTAATTTTTCCAAAAAACTTTTTGGTAAAAAGGTGGATACAAAGCAATTACAAATGAAGCGAGCTGATACTTTTGATTTAAACTGACATCACTTTTATCTTTTGACCACTCAAAGTCTAAAAAAGCACTTAAAAACCAAAGATGAAAGGATTCTGAATCAGTTCGAAGTAGCTTAGCAAGCTCTGAAGAGTAACTTTGAATTTTAGAAAAAGGAATTGTTCTAATTCTTTCAAGCGTTCCCGCCAACTCATTGTAATTATACGGCAATTCATTGGATCCCAACAAAGAGCTTTTGCTTTGAACGAGGGACTTTAACCAATTTATATCTCTTAAATACCAAGCCACAAAATAGTTGCCTTCTTTAGGCTCTAAAACATCAAAACTGTTTTCGTTTTGAACAAAAAGATATTTAATAACATCAAAATATTCTTGTTGATGGGCTGAGATTAAAGAGTTTTTGACTAGATGATCAAAAATATCTGTACCCATTACATTGTATATATTGTACAAGTCCTTAGAAAAAGGTTTTACAACTGCAGCGATCGCCATAGAATACCATGACCATTGCACCCAATAAGGAGAGAAAGCACTTTCTTCACTTTCTTTAGAAGCCAGTTCTTTTAACTGCCCTGCCCAATGCTGAACGCCTATAGTAGGTAACATTTTCCAGCTTTTTACAAATTTTATTTCGGAAGGCATTTTTGGTTTGTGAATAGGACTGCCCTGCAAAGAAAAACGTAGCAAAGCTAAGTAGCGGGAACTAACAAATGGATCTGTCTTTTTTGTTTTCTTTTTTTGGGAGACAGAACTTTTAGCCATAAAACTCTTTATATATTTATTGGAACTTGCAAAATAAAAAACCGCAAAAAGCAAAAGCAGCAGTGTTAATAAAGGTAGAAAAATAGGCGATTTTTCTTTTTGTCTTGCTACAGGTCTTTCAATTTTTTTTGTGCCATAGGACACATCTTCTATGTTTTCAGGATATTGATTTTCTAAAAGACTTGGATCGGCCTTTACTCTTTTTATTAAATTTCCACTAAATATTTTATTTTTTTTAGGCGCTTCAACTTTCTTGTCTTCTTTTGGCTGTGGCGGCTTTTCTTGGGGCGATTCTTTTGTCCCGTCATTTTCAGAAAGGACCACTGTGCTTTCTGAAGAAACTTGCGTCTTATCTATGTTGATCAGAGTTTTTTCTTGGTTTAGATCCGAATCATAAGCGGTTTCATTTTTCGAAGAAAATTTTGTTTTTGTTTTTTCTTGCTGACTGTAAGGGTTCTTCCCTTGAAAGGCATCAAAAAAGTCTAAATCACTTAAAATTTTCTTCCAAGAACTTTGTCCAAGCTGCAGAATATCTTCATCGCCCTTGAGACGCTTGTCCAAAATAAGACCTATGATCGTACTTTTTTTGTAGGGTCCATATATTTTACCACTAGAGCTTCGTATATTATATTCTTTATTTAAGTTTTTGCTCATATCACTAAATTATAGAGACTTAAGACTCTATAATAATGCTAACCTATTGCAGACTAAGGTTAAATGTAGAAACGAAAGAAAAAACTTCAGAAAAAGCCACACAAATGACTGCCAGCAAAGCGAATGTAAGAACCGGGCTTAGCATTTTAACTTGAACAAATTTCTTTATGTCTTTTTTCTCAGTAGCAAATGAAGCTTTATCTTCCAAAAAGAGTGGAATCAAAATTTTAAGGTAGTAGGCCATTCCCATCAAGGCACCTAAAACAACCACAAAACAGGCTGCTCTGTTACCCGTCGACCACAAATCTATTAATATAGAAAATTTAGCCAAAAAACCTGGAAAAGGTGGAAGCCCCGCTATGGAAAACACAAGCAGTGCAAAAAGCAATAACATTGATCGAGGACAGCTTTGTCTTAATTCTGCAAGCTGAGATATTTTAACATCTTTAAAAGAAGTAGAATCGTTGATAACTTTGCTCATAATCTCTATTAATGAAAAAACAGCTATAAAGGCTAAGGAGTAAATAAAAATATAGATTAAAATTGATGGAAAAGATTTCTCTAAAGCCAGCAAAGCAAAGGCAACGTATCCCACATTCGCCACACCAGAATATATAAAAAGCCTCTTTAAACTTGTTTGTACAAATGCCATTAAATTTCCCAATAAGACCGAAAAAAGAGCTGCAACAAAAATAAATTTTTGAAAAATCTCAAGTTTATAAATACCTGTTGAAAACAGTATAAAGGAACAAAAAGCAAAAATACTTAGCTTTGAAGCGCCGGACAGAAAAGCCGCAAAAGCCGTAGGCGAGCCTTGATAAACATCTGCAGCCCAAAAATGAGTTGGAACTAGAGTTAACTTAAAGAAAAAAGAAAGCAGAACGAAGAAAAAACCAGCATAAAGCAAAGGTGAAATCGCAGATGGGGAAACATTCAACAAATACTCACGAATATCTATAAATTCAAAAGAACCAACAACTCCAAATAAAAGAGCCACTCCCATTAAATACAAAGCAGAAAAAAAGGATCCTTGAAGAATATACTTAATGCCAGCCTCAAGGCCAGTTCTTGAATTACTAAAATACGATACCAACAAATATGAACATATTGCAGCTGTTTCTAGGTAAACAAAAAGAGCTACAAAATTTCGTGATCCCAAAACAAGTGCATAGGATAGGGCAGCCAAAACAAGTAAAGACAAAGCCTCAGCATGGCGATCGATTTTTGTTGAGTCCTCATGAAACAAATAAACCAGCCAAGCAAAAAGACTAAAAACGGCTAACAAAGTGTACACCAAAGGTGAAAGCACAAGTACCGAAGGGTAAATACTAATAGCAGGCTGAGCAACAAAGCTTAATGCCAAATAAATAGCTGGCCCAAAAATAATAGTTGCTAAAACTTTTAGAGTTTTGCTTTTTACTTTGTAAGCTGCTGCCAAAACTGAGATTAACAAGCCTGCAGACAAATAAAGAAAAGGTGATAATGCTTTTAATTCAAGGCTGCTTAAAACAAGTGTATTTTCCAATTTTCTAATTCCTCATCTTCAACAAAGTTTCCGTAACTTGTTCTTCGCTCAAAGAAGTCAATAGTCCTGGCATTAATCCAAGAACGATCAAGAATACAACTAAAGTTAATATTGAGAGCCATTCGTTCCATTGCAGTTTAAAATTTATTCCAATTAGTTTTTCAGAAACGGGTCCCCAAAATGCCTTTGCTATTAAACGCAACATATAAATAGCCCCAAGCAATACACCACTAAGGGCTAAAACAGCATAATACTTATTATAAAAAAAGCTTCCAGTTAGAATTAAAAATTCACCTATAAATCCAGGTAGACCAGGCAAACCAATACTTGCAAAACTAGCCAAAAGAAAAAAGAAAGTTAAGGGAGTCGACAAACTAGCTAGACCGCCATAATCCGCTATATCTCTAGAGTGAACACGATCGTATATTATTCCGAAAATCAAAAAGAGAAGACCAGCACTTAAGCCATGGGCAATATTCTGAAACAAGGCTCCTTGTACCGATTCGACCTGAAAAGAAAACAAACCTAAAACCATAAAACCTAAATGAGACACCGAGGAATAAGCAATCAATCGCTTAAAGTCTGATTGAGCAATTGCTGCCAGGGCTCCTAATATGATCCCGATCACAGCCAAAACACAGACAACATGGGAGGCCGCATAACTTGCTTCGGGAAAAAGAGGCAAACACCATCTCAAAATTCCATATATCCCTAATTTTAAAAGCACTGCCGCTAAAACAACCGATGCAGCTGTTGGTGCCTCGGAGTGAGCATCAGGCAACCAAGTATGAAAGGGCCACAAGGGAACTTTAACAGCAAAAGCCGCTAGAAAAGCCATAAAAAACAAACCTTGCGCAGACCACATACCAGAATAAGGTAATTTTAAAGCATAGATGTTGTGCCAGGATAAACTCTCTAAAGAATACTGATGGACCAAAGCTGCTATAGCAACAAAAAGCAATAAACTACCTGCCATAGTCATAAGAAAAAACTTCAAAGTTGCATAGATACGGTTTTTTCCGCCCCACTTGCCTATTAAAAAATACATAGGAACAAGCATTAATTCCCACATAAAATAAAACAAAAATAAATCTACTGACAAAAGAGACAAAATAGAACAGGCATTTAAAAGCCAAAATAAGGCAATAAAGTATCGATTTAGTTTTTCCTTTCCATAGATGTAAAAAGAAAGACTTAACGAAATCACGGCGGTCAAAACAAGCAAAGGTAAGTTTAAAGAGTCCAGGCCCAAAGTAAAGCGACTCACAAAAACGCTCAACCAATCATAACTAAGCACGACAGGAAAGAAATCCGAATTTCCAAGCTCATTAAATTTAAAAAACAATAAAAAAACCAACACGGTCCAAAACAGGTTAAATACAACATTCAAAATATGAGTTAATTTCGATGACAAAATCTTAGCTGCACTTAAAAAAAATACAAAAAACACAATTGGAGAAAAAGAAAAAAGGCTAAGCAAAGACTCTAAGCTAAAATTCATAAAGAAACACCTACTAAAATAAGCAAGAAAACCGACAACAACAAAGTAACAAAAAAAGCATAAAACTGAACCTTGCCGACATGCAAAGCAGAGAGAGCTGTGCCTCCAAAACTTAGCACTCGTTTCCAAGAATGCAAAAACCCATCAATACAAAATCCATCACAAACAGAGCTAAATAAGCGGGCCAGAAAGTTTAAAGGACTTACAAAAATTTTACTATAGATTTCGTCTACGTAAAATTTGTTGACCGAAAGACTTGAAAAGAAGTTTTTAGAGCCCAACTCTCCTTGATGCTTTGAATATTTTTTAAACGAAAAATAGGCAACCAACAAGGAAGCTCCGCTTGTACACAAGACCAAAACCCATTCGGCAAAATGTGTCATGTGATGAGCTCCAGCAAAAATCTTAGGAAAATCTACATACCAACTGTTCACACAGAGGCGCTTAAAAAAATTGAAATGACCTAAAATTTCAGGCGTCTGAAACCAACCAAAAAACAATGATGCAAAAGCTAAAACACCCAGGGGCCAAAGCATTAAAGGGGAACTCTCGTGCGCCTTTTTTGCTTCTTTACTTCTAGCACTGCCCCAAAAACACAGGCTATAAGCACGCAACATATAAAAAGAGGTCATCAAGGCTGATAACAAAATTAATCCGTAATACAAGGGGCCGTGAACATATGCCTCAGCCATAATTAAATCTTTAGAGAAAAAACCAGCGGTTAAAGGAAAACCAATAATTGCCAAAGTGCCCACCAAGAAACTCAAATGAGTCCATTTCATCTTATGTCTTAATCCACCCATTTTGTTCATATCTTGCACATCGCTCATGCCGTGTATAACTGAACCAGCTGACAAAAATAACAGTGCCTTAAAAAAAGCATGAGTAAAAACATGGAACAAGGCTATATGAGGAGCCCCTAAGCCTAAAACAAAGAACATAAAGCCAAGTTGTGAAACCGTTGAATAGGCAAGCACTTTTTTAATATCTACTTGGCTGAGGGCAATCAAAGCTGCCAAAAAGGAAGTAGCAAAGCCTATCCACATTATTAAGTTCAAAATTATTGTTTGAGACGCAAAAAGCGGCCAAAGTCTCACAGAAATAAAAATCCCGGATGTGACCATTGTAGCTGCATGAATTAAGGCTGAAACCGGCGTTGGCCCGGCCATGGCATCTGGTAGCCAAACATACAAAGGAAACTGAGCCGATTTTCCGGTGGAAGCCCAAAAAAGATAAAAAGCTACATACACAAGTGCCGAAAGAGACAACATATTCGTATGCTGTGAAAATTGTTCTATAATCGATCTAATCTCTGTTGTGCCTATAGTTGCCATTAAAATAAAGAGCGCTATAAAAAAACCGAGATCACCTATTCTATTTATTAAAAAGGCTTTTTTACCGGCTTCCGCATTCTCTTTTTTGTCAAACCAAAACCCAATCAACAAGTAAGAACAAAGACCGACTCCCTCCCAGCCAAGGAACACCGCCACTAAGTTAGAGCTAAGAACCAAGACAAGCATGGCAGCTATAAAAAGGTTTAAATAACAAAAATAGCGCCCATGACTTTTATCATGAGACATATAAGATATTGAATACAGATGTATCAGCGTTCCTATGCCAGTAATAAGCATCAGCATAACAGCGGTTATCGGCGTGTACTCCAAGTGAAAGGGCACAAAAATACGGCCCACATCAATCCATGTAAAAAAAGGATCGATCGCCGTATTCATTCCAACTTGAGAAATGGCATATAAAGAAATCAAAAAAGAAGAGAAAACAGCGCAAGTAGCAACTGAGCCAGTTATTTTATAACTAAAGTTTTTTAAAAAAAATCCATTTACCAGCGAAGCCAGTAGAGGAACAATCAAAATCCATCTAAGAAAATAAACTATGTTTTCTTCCATATCATCCTCTTAATTGATTAACCTCATCGAGCTCTATTGATTTAAATCTTCTAATTAAACCAACAAAAAGTGCAAGTGCAATAGCGGCCTCAGCGGCGGCTACCAAAACAATAAAAAGAAAAAAGACCTGAGAATCCATCGCATTATGCAATCGACCAAAACTAACAAGTGCCAGATTAACTCCATTTAACATTAGCTCAATACACATTAAAGCAACTAAGCCATTGCCTTTTATCAAAAAACCACAGCATCCAACAGAAAAAATAAAAAAGGAAACCAACAAATGAAACTCAGTAATGCTTAAGTTCCAAAGCTCCATCATGAGCCTAGCTCCTTAGATTTGCTTTTAAATTTGTTATTTGCCCCCAAAACCACCACTCCTAAAACGGCGATAAGCAGTAAAAGGCCTGCCATCTGAAAAGAAAACATATATTTTGTTAGCAAATGCCAACTGATATCTTCGGCACTAGCAATGTTGGCTCCGCGCTCAAGAGAATAAGCTCTGTCTTTCATAAACAAAAAAGAGAGCAAAAAGAAAAGTGGAAATGAAGAAAAGATATAAAGTAAATTTTTAAAAATAGAACTGTCTTTTTCAATTTTGTCATCTTCGTCGAGCAACATTAAAATAAAAACAAACAAAATAGCAACGGCGCCTGCATAAACCAATATTTGAACAGCACCTACAAAATGAGCGCCAAGCCCAAAATACAGGGCGCCTGTAAAGAAAAGCGTTGAAAGCAAAAACATGGCACTCAAAACGGCCCTTTTAGACAAAACAACGCACAGTGCGCTTGCCATTGCCAATAAGGCCAAAGTGCTTTGAATAATTTCGGTCAAGTTATCCATTTTTTAATTTGCACTCCAAATAAAATAACTCAGTACAAATGCTGCCAAAGCGTTTAAGGCTCCAACTGGCAACAAGACCTTCCAGCCTAAGTTCATTAGTTGATCATAACGAAAACGCGGCAAAGTCCAGCGCACCCAAACAAAACAAAGCATAAAGAACATAGACTTACACACAAAAGAAACAAACTGTAAAAAAGCAACAAGGTAAGAAACTCCCTCAGCACCCAAAGAAGTAAAAGAAGACACAATTTCTCTCAGTTCAATTTGACTAAAAAATGGTACGTTATAACCCCCAAGAAAAAGGGTGCACAAAAGAGCGCTAATCGCAAACATGGCTGCGTACTCACCTAAAAAAAACATCGCAAATTTAAGTCCCGAATATTCGGTATGATAACCAGACACTAATTCACTTTCACCTTCGGGAAGGTCAAAGGGAAGACGGTTTGTTTCGGCAAAAGAAGAAATCCATAAAATTATAAAAGGAAGAAGTAAAACTAAATATCTCCACCACTGAGTCGCAACACTTGCCTCTTGCAAAGCCACAATTGTGCGCAAATCCGCAGTTCCATAAGCCAAGATAACGGACACTAAGGAAATACCAATTGCTATTTCGTAACTGATCATTTGAGAGCTAGCTCTTAACGCTCCCAACAAAGAAAACTTATTACTTGATGACCAGCCAGCTGCCAAAACAGAAAAGACATGCAAACTACTAATGGCCATAACAAAAAGCAGCCCTACATTTAAATTAATAACCTGCATATTTAGCTCTTGGCCACCTACAAGCACTGTTCCTGAAATGGGCATAGCTGCAATAACCAAGAAAGGAGGAACCACGCCCAGAGCTGGTGCTAAATGATAAACAATCTTATGTGCATAACGAGGAGAAAGATCCTCTTTAAAAATAAGTTTTACGGCATCTGCCAAAGGCTGTAACAAACCAAAAAAGCCAACTCTATTTGGACCCACTCTTCTTTGCATAAAGGCACTTCCTCGCCTTTCAACAATAAGCATGACGGGAACAATTAAAAGCACCGTTAAGGTTAAAGGAATTGCTAAAGCAGCCGAAAAAAAGTGTTGATCAATCAAAGCCCTTTCCTCTCCTGCAATAGATTAACTAAATTACTCAGCTCTCCAGAAATCCGCGGTCTTATTTTTTTAACTTGATCATCGGGCAAAGCAAGTGCTTCAAACTCTGATCTAAACTTGTTTATAAGAGAACGCACAGGCCAAGAACAAGCCTCTGTTAAAACACAAATAGTCTTGCCTTCCATATTTTCACAAGCCTCATAAGCGTAATCAATTTCTTTTTTACTTGCCTCTCCGCGAACTAATTTTTCAAGTAAGTGGTGAGTCCAGTTTGTACCTTCTCTACAAGGAACACATTGCCCACAGGATTCGTGGGCGTAAAAGCGTGCAGTCATCATGGCTATCTCTGGCATCGACCGGCGGTCATCCATAACAATCACGGCACCGCTACCTGCCATCGAGCCCGCTTTTGCCAAACTATCAAAGTCCCAACCAACATCAAATTCATCTTCTTTTAAAACAGGAGCGGAAGACCCCCCAGGAAAACACGCCTTAAGTTTACGTCCTTCCAAAGGTCCACCACACAAGTCATATAATATTGTTTTTAAATTTGTGCCCAAAGGAAGTTCAAAGTACCCCGGGTTTTTAACATCTCCACTGACGGAAACTATATTTGTACCCGCACAGCGTTCTGTACCCTGCCCTAAATCTTGAAACCACTTTGTTCCATTATTAATGATTCCTGGTACATGAGCTAAGGTAGCCACATTGTTTACAATAGTTGGACCACCAAACAATCCTTCAACAGCAGGAAAAGGTGGCTTTAAACGAGGCTCTCCCCTGTCTCCCTCAAGAGAGGAAATCAGACCAGTTTCTTCTCCGCAAATATATGCGCCAGCCCCTAAATGAACCGTTAAATCAAAGCTATGTTCCGATCCAAATATATTTGAACCTAGATAACCCTTTTCATAAGCCTCTTTAATAGCTTCTTCCAGTCTCTCAATCGCCAGAGTTAACTCACATCGGACATATATATACCCAATCTTTGATCCAATACTTAGAGCCGTTGCAATCATTCCGTCGATCAAACGATGAGGACAATGCTCCATTATTTGGCGATCTTTAAAAGTGCCGGGTTCGCCTTCGTCTGCATTACAAACCAGGTAAACTGGTTTTTTCGGGTTTTTAGGAACAAAGCCCCACTTAACACCAGCAGGAAAACCAGCGCCCCCTAAGCCCCGAAGTCCTGACTCCTTAACTTGCGCGATGATTTGCTCAGGCTGCATACTACAAGCTTTTTTGGACGCACTATAACCTTCAAAATTTTGAAGATAGTGTTCTATTTTATGTGATGATTTATCTTCAATGCCCGCAAGCAAGATTCTTTTTTCTAAAGAGTGTGCTTTTAAAACAACTTGGCTCATGCAATAGCTCCTTCAGAATTTCTTTTTGCAAAAGAAGAATGACAAGCCTTGTTTTGTTTTAACAAATCCACAACTTTCTGTATTTTTTCTACGTCTAAGTTTTCGTGATATTCCCAGTCATTCACCTGCACAACAGGAGCCGTTCCACAGGAAGCTAAACACTCTACGGTTTCTATAGAAAAAAGTCCATCTGCAGTTGTTTCACCCGGACCCACACCGAGATCTTCTTTTAACTTAAGCAACAACTCATCGGATCCCTTGAGAAAACAAGAAAGGGTGCGACAAACATTCAAAACAAATTTTCCTTTTTTCTCAAAACGAAAAAGAGAGTAAAAAGATGCCACTTCTTTCACTCGAGCAGGACTAATGCCAACACGTTGAGCAACATAATCAATGGCTTCAACACTTAAGTGTCCAACTTCTTTTTGCACCAAGTGCAAAAGCGGAATAAGTGTAGCCTCTTTCTTGGGATAACGAGTTACCAACCAATTAAATTTTTTTTCTACCGCTGCTCCAAATTTATAGCTCATGTGCTTTCACCAAGCTCAGGCACGTCCAAAACAGTTGGCCCATTAAAATCAAAAGGTTGATTGTTTTCTTTGCCATCTTTAAACTTCTGTCGAAAGTCTACAGCAAAATCTTTTTTCAAAGGATAGCCCTTAAAAGAATCGGGCAATAGAATTCTGCGCATGTCTGGATGCCCTTCAAAATGGACGCCAAACATGTCAAAGACTTCTCTCTCCAGCCAATTGGCTCCCGACCAAAGCGTAGCAATGCTCTCGACCTGGGGACTCTCTTGATCAAGCTTAACCAAAACTCGCAGTCTTCTTTTTTTCAACATAGAAATCAACTCATATACAACAAAAATAGCTTTTTCTTTATCGGCATCATGATAAGCCGTTAAATCAGCAAGATGATTAAAGCTATATTCTTTTTCTTCTTTTAAAGTCTTTAAAGAAGAAAGCACTGAACCTTTCTTTACTAGAATTTCTAGGTCTTGACTTTTAGGACAACAGCTTACTTTGTCTCCTGAAAAATTTTCCTGTAGTGATTCAAAAACTAAGTCTCCCATTCTAGCGCTCCTGACTTTAGGTCATAAAAAATGCCCACAAGAAAAAAAACAAAAAAGAAAAGTAAGTAACTAAGAGACGGCGCACCCACTGTAGAAACCATTTTTTGCCAAGAGAAGGCAAAAGGGAAGAGAAAAGCTGCCTCGAGATCAAATAATAAAAACATAATGGCGACCAAATAGTATTTAACGCTAATTCTAGAACGAGTCGTTCTTAAGGGGTCTATTCCACATTCATATGGCAAAGATTTTGCGTAATTTTTCTTCTTGGGTCCCAAAAAATAACTCAAGGTCAACATCGCCGTAGCCAAAGCACAAGCAACAACGAACATAGCAAGAATCGGCAAAATAGTGGGAGATAACTCAGTCACAGTCTTTAACCCACCAACAACTTAACGGCATCCTTGGACCAATCAATAAGCGGCTTTAAGTAAAGGCCTAAGCCTATAAAAACATTTGGTAGAGCCAAAAGAACTATAACGGCTAGAGTTCCTAAAGAAGCGAATTTAACTTTTTGTTCTTTGACTGGAGTCTCAGGGTTTTCAAGAAACATAACTTTTATAATATTTAAGTAGTAATAAAGAGAGATCACAGTATTCAAACCTGCCAACAAGGTGATCCCATACATTTTTTTAGAAATCAAAACCGCAAATATTTGGTACTTAGCAATAAAGCCGGCAAAAGGAGGAAGTCCCACTAAAGAGCACAAAAATACAGCCATACAAACCGACAACAATAGATTCTTTTGTGAAAGCCCTTTAAAGTGTTTAAGTTTTTCTCCACCTTCTTTTTTTTCAATCAAAAGACAAACCCAAAAAGCCCCCATATTCATTAGACAGTAAATTAAAAAATAAAAGAGAATTGGCGAAAGGCCGGAAGGATCTCCTACCGACAAACACAAAAGCAAAAGGCCGGCGTGTGCAATACTTGAATAGGCCAGAATTCTTTTAACCGAAGTTTGCATTAGAGCTGCTAAATTTGCCACAAACATTGTACACAATGACAAAATCAGTAACAGCGAAGGCCAATGAAGATATTTTGAAACAGCAAAACTCAAAGCACTTGAATCAAAATTTAAGAGTTTAGAGTTAACAAATTCTTCTCCTTGCTTTAGGGGAGTAAAAACGGTCAACAGCAGCCTCATCAATAAGGCAAAGCCTGCCGCCTTTGGGGCAACCGACAAAAGAGCGGTTACTGGAGTCGGCGCACCTTCATAGACGTCGGGAGTCCACATATGCATAGGAGCTATAGAAATTTTAAAGCCAATCCCAACCAAAATCATAAGCAAAGAAACCCACCATACAGGCGAAATTTGCTCAGGCTGCAGAGATAGAAAAACCAAGCGGGCGTCGGTCAAAGAAAGTTGTCCGCTTATTCCATAGAGCAAACTAAAGCCATAAAGCATAACTGCTGAAGCTAGGGAACCGTATATCACATACTTCATTCCTGCCTCACTAGAGCTGCGATGACCTCTTTTAAAAGCTACAAGCGCAAAACTTAAAAGAGAAACACTTTCTATAGACATATAAAGCATTAAAAAATGGTTGGAAGATGCCATAAGAGTTAAGGCACTTTGAATCATTAAAATCAGAGCACAGTACTCTCCTGTACGATCTTTTAAAATCTGACCCGAGCTCGCAGCCAGAAGTATCGATAAAAATACGACAAAAGATAAAAATATTGCAAAAAACTTAGCGAAGGGATCCCAAACAAAAAGCTGAGAAAAGGCAGTTTGAGCCTCTACCGGCGACCACATTTGATAGGCATACAAACCTAGCAAACTAAAAACACAAGAAAGAAAGAAAAGTGTTTTGGTGTTTTTATGCCAAAGACCAAGCATCAAAATAAATAAGCTTCCACCGAGTAAAAATAAGTGTGGAAGCAAAAAGGGAAGATCTTGCATTAAAAATTTGCTCCCATTATTTTTTCAACTCCCCGCTTAAACAAATTCAACAGCGGAGAAGGGTAGACACCAATCCAAATAATTAAAAGACTAATTGGAACCAGAGTAAAAAGCTCTCTTGCCGTTAAGTCCTTAAGGACATTAACCGCTACAAGCTCTCCATCAGAATTTTTTTCTTTAGTTGTCCAAGGGCCAAGAAAAACTCTTTGCAACATCCAAAGAAGATAGGCCGCAGTTAAAACAATTCCGGAGGCGCAAATAATAGTTTCTGTTCTGTAGACAGGAAAAGCTCCCAAAAAGACCAAAGCTTCAGAAATAAATCCGTTTAAGGTAGGAAGACCCAAACTTGCAAAAACAGCTAAAGTCCAAAAGCCCGTTATCCAAGGTGCCTTAAGAGCAATACCACCAAAGCCAGGTTCTCCTTGTGGAGTCACTATGTGACGGTGATGAAGTCGATCATAAAGAACACCAACAAGCATAAACATCATCGCTGCCGACAGACCGTGGTTAAACATTTGTAAAACAGCCCCCATCATGCCAGCCATTGTAAAAACCGACATCCCAAGCAAGCAATAACCCATGTGACTGATTGAAGAATAAGCCACTAACTTTTTTAAATCTTTTTGGGCCATAGCACATAGAGCACCATAGATAACATTGACTATACCTATAATAACCAAAAAGTAAGAAAAGGCCTGCGAAGCCTTCGGCAACATCGTAAAATTAAATCTCAATAAGCCATACGTACCCATCTTAAGTAAAACACCTGCCAGAATTACAGAAACCCCTGTTGGAGCCTGAACGTGAGCCCACGGCAACCACGTATGAAAAGGAAAAACTGGCACCTTAATGGCAAAGCCAATAAAAAGCATCCACCACATTGCTTTATCAAAAGGCAAAGTCATTCCGAAAATATCAATAGTGTATTGCTCCCAAGGAATGCCCGAGAGAGTTAGAATATTAAAGGTTTTAAGACCCTCATTGGCAATGCCACTGTAATAATATAGACCAAGCATGGCCACCAACATCAAGACCGAACCAAGAAGAGTGTAGAGAAAGAATTTAATAGCAGCATATTCTTTTCGCTCTCCACCCCAAATACCAATCAAAAAATACATTGGAAGAAGCATTAGCTCCCAAAAGACATAAAACAAAAAGAAATCTAGGGCACAAAAAACTCCCATCATTCCTACATGCAAAAGCAGGAACATAACAAAATAGCCTTTAACCATTTTTTTAACGTTCCAACTAACGAATATACACAAAAAGCTAAGAAGCGCCGTTAGCAGAACCAAGGTTACACTAATGCCATCGATCCCTAGAAAATATTCAATATTAAACATTGGAATCCAAGAAAGCTTTTCCATAAACTGCATACCGGCCATCTTGGTGTCATAAGCTTTTAACAAGGGCAAACAAAGAAGCAACGGAATTGCCGTAGCAATGACCGCAGTCACTTTAATAGCAAACTCCTTGGTCTTAGGAATAAATAAAATTAAAAAGGCACCAAGCAAAGGGGTAAAAATCATCCAGCTAAGTAAATGAGACATATTATATAGCCACTCCTATTATCGTTTTTAAAAAATAAAGAATCACAACGGCCAAAACAACCACTGTTAAATACTGTTGTACCTTACCGCTTTGTGCGCGCTTCAGTCTATTTCCAGCCTCCCTTGGGAGGGCTCCACCTAATCCATCAACCAAAACTTGGTCTACTAAAATATCGTCATGCAAAGCTGCAACGGTTTTAACATGCATGGTTCCCGCAGCCACGCCATCAACAATTCCCTCGTCTACAACCTTGGTATCAAAAACAGCTAAAAAGTCTGCAAATTTCATAAAGACCTTTTGGATCAAAAGTTTAATATAAAAATAATCAAAATAATAAAGTCCATCGACAGCTTTGTGCACAAACTTAGGCCATATTTTTGAAAGACTGGCTGCTGATGGTTTTTTAATAATGTAAACCAAATAACTAAAGAAGATTCCTAGGGCAGCCAGGGCTATGGACAACACAACGGTCATGCCATGAGCTTCGTGTTCCGCATGCTTGACTCCATCTAAAAAGATTTTCATGTCACCGCCCAAAACTGGAGGAACAATCAAGCGGTTAAACCAAGATTGCGAGGCACCAAAGCCTTTATAAAAAACACCTATAGAAAAAACAGCCAAAACAATAAGAGGCAAGTACATATTCCATCCACCTTCATGGGCGTGGTCATAATGTTTTTTGTCTTTAGGCTCTCCAAAGAAAGTCATAAACATAAGACGAAACATGTAAAATGCTGTCATGGCGGCCGTTGCAAAAGAAAGAATAACTAATAAAAAATCTTCGCTATGATGAGAAAGAACATGCCCCAAAGTGTTTGCCAAAATAGCATCTTTCGACACGAATCCACTAAACAAAGGAACCCCCGAAATAGCTAGAGTTGCCACCATCATACAGGCAAAAGTAATAGGCAGCTTTTTTCTAAGCCCACCCATATGAGTCATTTCTTGTTCGTGGTGCATGGCCCAGATAACTGAACCAGAACACATAAATAGACAAGCTTTAAAAACGGCATGAGTGATCAAATGTAAAAAAGCAGCTGTGTAGGCGCCAACCCCAACAGCTAAAACCATGTAACCTAATTGAGACAGAGTCGAATAGGCCAAGACCTTTTTTAAGTCTGTTTGTTTGATTGCGATGATGGCCGCAAAAAAACAAGTTATAGCCCCCGTATAGGCAACAACCGGAAGCACTCCTCCGTACTGCAGCAACGGGAACATTCTTATAATTAAGTAAACCCCTGCGGCCACCATTGTCGCCGCATGAATAAGCGCCGAAACCGGTGTTGGCCCCTCCATGGCATCGGGAAGCCATACATGCAAAGGCATTTGAGCCGATTTACCAACCGTACCTACAAAAACAAGCAGGCCTACGACAAAAGCAAAAGAATAACCAAAAAATTCTCCGGTTAAAGTACCTGCCTCGATGGCTGCATAAACATCTACAAAACGAAAACTGCCCACCTTAGTAAACAAGGCGAGCAGGGCTATAAAAAGTCCCGTATCTCCAACCCTTGTGGTCATAAAGGCCTTCAAGGAAGCATTAGCAGCCGAGGGCTTGTGTCGATAAAAACCAATTAACAAATAAGAGCAAAGACCCATAACCTCCCAACACATAAAAAGCGTAAGTAAGTTATCTGAGATTATAAGGCCAAGCATGGCACTCGTAAAAAGCGACAGGTAGGAAAAAAAACTCGCGTAACGAAAACCGTCTTCAGGTTTTCCATCGTGGCCTCGCATATAGGCAGAAGAAAAAAGATGAATAAGAGTTGCACACAAAGTCACCATTAAAAGCATGACCGCTGTCATGTTATCTATTCGAACTCCGACATCGATTTTATACGGAAATATAGAAAAACCAATATCTATCCAAGTCCAAACCTTTGAAACAACCCAGTCTGGATTGTTGTTGGACCACATAACAGCAAAAATTTTACACGCCAGTAAAAAAGAAGCAAAAATCGCGCCCGTACTTAACCAGTCACCCATTCGAGGAAGGCGTTTTCCAACCGCCGTTTGAATGATGTAGGCAAACAAGGGAAGCAATACAATTAATAGAGCGTTATTAATAAGTGACATATCTTGCATCATCTAGCCCCTTAATAAAGTCGCCCGATCGGGATCGACATGTTTGTTGTCTCTAAAATATCTAATAACGATTGCAAAAGAAATAGCCGCTTCAATCGCTGCCATAACAATAATAAAAAGAGCCATTACATAACCATCAACGCCGCCAGCTTGAGCACCCTGGTTAAAGGCCTGAAAGGTAACAAAATTTAAAGCAGCAGAATTCAACAAAAGTTCAACGCCCAACAACAACCCAATCGTGTTTTTGCGAGAAAGCATACACACAATACCAAGCACAAAGAAAACAGTGCTTAAGCACAAATAAATAAGCGGGTTGTCTGCTATTACATTCACGACTTTTCGTCCTCATCATCCTTCGAGCGAGCAACAACCACTGCCCCAACAAGTCCCATAAGAAGCAATACGGCCATGTATTCAAAAGGAAAAGCAAATTTATCTATTAAAGCAGCGCCAACGGCTCTGCTTATTGGCTCCCTGATCGGAAGCTCTCTCAAAGCCCAATTTTCTCCCACAAACAAAACCCACATCATAGAAAAAAGAGCTGTGGCCAAAACTGTCGGCAAGATATATTTTTTCGCTCCCGGCAAAAATCTTTTTTCGTAAATTTGTGGAGTCATCATTACAGCAAAAATAATCACCACGATTGTCGCGCCTATATAAACTACAAATTGCACGGCGGTTAAAAAATCAGCTCCAAGAGCCGCGTACATTCCGGCAACAGACATCAAAGAAAAAATAAGCGCAACAGCAGCGTGTAAAATATTAGGCCAAAAGGCCACTGCCAAAGCGCTCAATGCACCAAAAACAAAACAACATAAAACAAAAATATCTAATAAGCTCATCCGTGTAGCCCCAACAATTGTAATATACTTTGTCCTTTAAAGAACCACATCCAAACAGCGCAGCCAAATAAGTTAAAGAAACCGATAGGAATCATATATTTCCAACACATACCCATTAGCTGATCCATTCTTAGTCTCGGCAAAGTCCAGCGCAACCACATAACTACAAAAACAAAACCCGCTGACTTGGCTACAAAAACAGCAAACATCAACAAGGTTTTAACAACGGGATCAAAAGAATAGCCAGCAAAAATTAAGCCCAGCTCAAGAGTCTCAAGATTTACAAAAGGCAAGTGCCAGCCACCAAAGAACAGGGCTGTAGCCACACAAGCAAAAAGTAAAATATCACCAAACTCTCCAATCGCTGCATACAAACCAAAACGCATGCCACTAAATTCGGTGTTAAAGCCAGAAACAAGCTCAGACTCTGCCTCTGGCAAGTCAAAAGGAGTGCGATTGCACTCCGCCAAAGAAGCAATAAAATAAACAAAGAAATTAACGAAAACAAAAGGATTGTGAAAGACGTACCAAAAAGTACCACCGCTTCCACCAATAGAGTTAGGCCAAGACTGAGCTTGCACAACCTCTACTAAACTAAAAGTTCCCGACAAAGTAACAATTGTAAGCAAACACAAACCAAGTGGAATCTCATAAGAAATAATCTGCGCAGCAGAACGCATCCCGCCAAGCAAAGACCACTTGTTATCCGAAGACCAGGCTCCCAACAAAATACCGAGAGAGACCAAAGAACCAAGAGCCATAACCCAAAAAATTCCAATATCTAAATCGGCTCCCAACACATTTCTTGTAAAAGGAACAGCCGCAAAAGCCCCCAAAGCCCCTCCAACCACGAGAGACGGAGCAATATTAAAAATAAGCTTGTCGGCATTTAATGGCGCCGTGTCTTCTTTTAAAATAAGTTTAATACCGTCTGCCAAAAACTGCAGAATACCGATCGGACCAACTCTGTTGGGACCAACTCTTTCTTGAAAGTCTGCCGCAAGTTTTCGCTCTATGTATGTACACAGACCGGCCACAGGGGCAACGAGTAAAAGTAAAATAGCCACCGCAGCCATAAGCGCAGCAACCGCCGCGGGCAAAACAATTCCTACATTAGAAAAAAGCTCTTGCAGAACCGCAGGCAAACTCATTATTTATTTGCCTCAGCTTTTCTTGGGTCTTTAAGCTTCTTAAACCAATCCAGGTCTCCCGTTTTCCACTCGTAAACCAGGCCCAAAAAAAGTATAAATAAAAAAGTAAAAGCAACAACAAAGACTCGCAGCCCCTCTCCAGAAACAACGGCTTCTTTGAAGTGCAACATAACCGGAAACAACATCGCTAATTCAACATCAAAAACGAGGAAAGCAATGGCAACCAAATAAAACTGGGAGTGAAACATAACATAGGCGCTACCCTTAGGCACTTCACCACATTCATAGGCCATAAGTTTTTCAGAAAACGGTTTATTAGGCCGAAAAAAACTACCTACAAACAAAACCAAAACAGGCAATGCAGCCGCCACCAGCACAAAAGCTAAGGCGTTGCCCAATTCTTGCATCATCGTAAGATTTTTTAACACGGCTCTGGGGCCCAGACTAGTGCCCTTAAGAGTGTTTTATTGCAAAGCTTTTTTGGGGTAGGTTAGTGAAGAATCATGGCTTATAAAATTGGCATACTGGGTGCCGGAAAATACGGAACGGCCTTGGCCTGGACTCTGGCCAAAAAACAAAATCAAGTTTCTTTATGGTGTCGCGACCCTCACGCAAGCCAAAATATCAACCAAAAACATCTTAACCCCAAAATTGCCGGAGAGATTTTACTCCCCGAATCAGTGAAGGCAGAAAGCGAGCTAAATAATTGGGTTCAAAAATACGACGCGGTGCTGTATTGCTGCCCAAGCTCAGCCTTTCAAGAAACTCTAGACTCACTGCAAAAAACCGCTTTCTTCAAAAGCTTCGACGGCTTTTTTGTTAACTGCGCCAAAGGTTTTGACCTGGGCAGTGCTCGACTTTTTCATGAAGTCGCCGAAAGTTATTTTGATAAAGATTTTATCTCCAACAACTACTTTTGTTTGTCTGGCCCTAGCTTTGCTCAAGAAATCATTCGAGACCTTCCAACTTGCGTCTCTTTGGCGGGAAAAAACGATCGCAATCTAATCAAAGTTCAAAAAATTATTTGTAACGAAAAATTCCGCGCCTACAAAAACAACGATCTAATCGGCACTCAAATCGGAGGTGCTTTAAAAAACGTGATCGCAATCGCTGCAGGAATCGCCGAGGGAATGGAAGTTGGATACAACTCAAGAACGGCTCTTATTAATTTTGGATTTCTTGAAATGAAAAAACTTGGCGTTGCTTTAGGCGCACAAGAAGAAACTTTTTCTGGCCTAAGTGGCTTAGGCGATCTCTTTTTAACTTGCACCGGCCAACTTTCTCGAAACAGACAATACGGTTTGTTGCGTGGCAAGGGACTTAGCTCCCAAGAAGCTCTCAAACAAATAAATTCAACTGTTGAAGGAATTCCAACCACAGAAATGCTTAACAAAATTTGCAGAGAAAAAAAAATCAAGCTCCCTATTTGTGAAGAGATTTATAAAACTATATTTAAAAACAAAGACCCCAAAGAGGCTCTAGACTCACTTCTTGGTAATCCTATTCGTAAGGAATATTAGTGTTAAAAATGCTAAAAAACCTTACGGACTCTTCTTTTCCAAACACAAATGCACTTGCGCACTTTCTTTATAAAAAAAACCCACAAGGTCTCTCTGTTTTGTGTTCAAAAACAGAAGATTTAAAAAAACTTGAACAGGATTTAAAAAACCTTCAAACAGAGCTAAAGGTAGAATCGCTTCTTCCTTTTGAATGTGACATGCTTCACACAAGAGGGCCCACTCTAGCTGTTCGCGTAAAAAGAATTTGCTATTTTAGTGAGCTCTATTCCCCTCACCCCAATCAAAAACAAAAAACAATCTTTTTGTGCTCCCTAGATTCTTACTTGCAATACCAGGCACCAAAAGACTTTTGGCTTAAAAACGTTATACACTTACACAAGGGCCAAGAAATTTCTTGGCCTAAAATAAGTCAGCTATTAAATGACTTAGGTTATTTGCCCAGAAAAGAAGTCCAAAGTTTTTTTGAATGCAGCGTTAGAGCCTCCATAATAGACTTTTACCCTGCCACCTCAAAGCACCCCCTTAGAATTGAATTTTTAGACGATCGAATTTCTTCGATTCGTTTTTTCGAAGTAGAAAAACAAAGAAGCTTAGATGAAGTAGACTTTGCAAGCATCACTCCAGCCAGAGAATTCTTATTTAAAGATCTGCGACTAAACAAAATAAAAGAAGAAATCCAAAGTATAGCGTGGCCTTTAGAAGATAGAAACTCTCTTTTAGATTGCTTTAAACAAGGTATATTTTTTAACACTATAGACTATTGGGCTTCTTTTTTTCACAATGAAAACAACCCTTTCTACATAAAAGACATCGACTTCGTCGTTACCCATGAAGCATCCTCCATACTTGCTAAAAAAGCTATCACCAAATGGGAGCGACAGTTGAACGATGCCATAAGCGATCTTGAATGGGTAGCAAAAACGGAGTTCTTTCTTGTAAAATCTGAAACGGCCCTCAAAAAGCTAGAAGAGCAAATAAAAAAAGCCCCATCGAAACTCGAACGCAACATTAAAACGCAAGGCCAGCAATTATACTCAAGCCTTAGCTTCACCCCTTCTCAAAGTGTCGACAACAAAAGACTGTTCACCTTCCTTTGTGACTTTTGTCATAAGGCATTTAACGAGTCTAAAAATGTTTATCTTTTTTTAAACTCGAAAAGCCAAATGGATCGTTTCCAATTTTTACTATCCAACCAATCAATCAAGAGCGAAGAAGTAAAAAACATTCCTAGGGACATCGCTAGCAAGAAAAAAGTTGCGCATCTTATTCTTGGCGAAATTAGCGAAGGGTTTTATGATCACGAGCTAGAGAGTTACTTCTTATCTGAAAATAGTTTTTTCAATAAAAACATTGATCTACAAAAAAAAGAAAGCTCTCGCTTAAAAACAAAAAGTTTTTCTCTCCAAAACAGCCTGGCTTATTTAAAGAGCGGCGACCTCTTAATCCACAAAACCCATGGTGTGGGGCGCTTTTCCGGCCACAGAGTTATTAGTGTTGAAAACTATCAACAGGAATTTATAGAAATTGAGTATCAAAAAGGTGACAAACTGCTTGTGCCCGTCAGTAGACTTCAAAGCGTTCAGAGACACAACAATGCAGAAGCCTCCCTTAGCCTCGACAAACTAGGTGGAAGCAGTTGGCAAAAAAAGAAAAAATCAACCAAAGCTCATCTGCAAAGCATTGCTGGTGACCTAATTAAACTCTATGCACAAAGAGAACTTGCACAAGGACCAAACATTAATCCCGGCAAAGAACAAATAGCTCTTTTTGAAAGCTCTTTTCCTTTTACCGAAACAATTGACCAAAAAGAAGCTATCATAAAAGTCCAGACGGCCATTAAAGGGCCTGCCCCCATGGACCATCTTGTATGTGGAGACGTGGGCTATGGAAAAACAGAAGTTGCTATGCGCGCTATTTTTTCTGCCCTTGCCTGCGGATACCAGGCGGCCGTCCTAGCACCAACAACTATTTTAGCCCTGCAACATTTCAACACTTTTAAAAAGCGATTTAAACACTTTAATTTTGAAGTAGCTTGCTTAAGCCGCTTTCAAAGCGCCGCTCAAAACAAAGTAACTTTAGAAAAACTTGAAGCAGGGCGTATCCCCCTCGTTGTAGGCACCCACAAACTACTTTCCTCAAAAGTAAAATTCAAGAAACTTGGCCTGTTGGTTGTAGACGAAGAACAACGTTTTGGTGTTACCCACAAAGAAAAAATAAAAAAATACAAGCAAGACATTCATGTTTTAACCCTTACAGCGACTCCCATACCTAGAACTTTAAATCTTGCCTTAAGCGGCCTTAGAGAAATCAGCCTGATAAGCACTCCACCCAAGGAGCGACTAAGTGTAAAAACAAAAGTTCTTAAGAAAAATTCTTCCATCATAAAAGAAGCTATTGAAAAAGAAATAACCAGAGGCGGCCAGGTTTATTACGTTCACAACAGAGTTAAAAGTATTTCTAAAGAAACAGAATTCTTAAAAGAATTGCTACCTGGCTTTCGCATCAGTTTTGTTCACGGACAAATGGACGAAAACAAAATAGAAGAAGCTATGTTGAATTTTTACCAAGGTAAAATTCAAGTTTTAGTCTGCACCTCAATAATTGAATCTGGTTTAGATATTCCCAACGCCAACACGCTTATTGTTGACCGCGCAGATCAATTTGGCTTAGCCCAACTCTACCAAATCAAGGGGCGAGTTGGACGCTCGGACAAAAAAGCCTATGCCTATTTAATGATTCCAAAAGACCGAAAAGTATCAAAAGACGCCGAAAAGCGTCTCGACGTTTTAGCTTGTTATCAAGAACTAGGATCTGGCTTTCACATTGCGAGCCACGACTTAGACATCAGAGGAGCAGGCGACCTGCTTGGCCGAGAACAAAGTGGACAAATTTTTAGTGTAGGTTTTGAAACTTACTCTGAACTTCTAAAAGAATGCCTCGCTGAGGCAAGAGGAGAAGTCTTAGAAAGCGATATTGATCCCGAAATAAACTTACCCCTAGATAGCTCCATACCAGAAGCTTATATTTATGATTTAAGTTTAAGACTTAGCTACTACCGCAAACTAGCGAGTGTTTTACAAGAATCTGAAGTCGACGAGCTTGCGGAAGAACTAGAAGACCGCTTTGGTCGCTATCCAGAAAGCATAAAATCTTTACTGCAAATTGCCCGAATAAAATGTCAACTGCGCAGACTTCATGTGCTGCAAATGAAAGCAGGAAAAAATGGGGTTAGCCTACAACTCGATGACCGCACTCCCTTGTCTATAAATAAAATTGTGGATTATGTTCAAAAGTATCCAAACTTATACAAACTTTCTCCTAGTGGAAACTTTAGCATCCTCATTAGTAACGACCCTCAAGAGGCTGAAGCCTTTTTAAGTAATATCGAAAAATCCCTTAGCCAACTTGAGCTGCTCATTTAAAAGTTCTTTTTGCCAAGAAAAAAGTACGATATAAGCAAGGAATGACAAAGCTTCTCTTTTTATTTAGCTCTTTTCTTTTTTTTCCTTCCCTATTCGCACTCCAAATAAACAATAAAATCATCAGTAAAAAAGACTTACAAAAGCGTTTAAAGAAAATAAAAAAGTTAAACCCTGGCAATATTCAAGACGCCAAGAATGAAATTATTAATTTTGAACTAGCTATACAAGAAGCCCGAAAATATAACTTACACAAAGAAGAAGAAACAGCAAAAAAAATTGATTTGCTTTTGTATCAGAGCTACCTAGATAGATTTTTAAGCCCAAAGCTTTCCTCTCTTAAAATTCCCAAAAAAGCTATTAGAGAGTACTTTTTAAAGCGGCCCGAAATCCACACCAGAACCCTTAGTTTTTTAAAAAGAGAAAAAAGCGGCGTCATAAAAAAAACAAAAATAGCAAAGCTAAATAAAATTCAAAAGAAAGCTTTGGCGAGACCTCTGACTTTCGAAAAACTTGTCAGAAAACATTCTGAAGACCACAACGCCCACCTTGGAGGCGATGCCGGCTTTGGGGGCGAAAACAATCTGCTTCCTGAATATTACAAACAAGCTCTGCTGCTAAAGCCTGGACAAATAAGCCCCGTATTTGAAAGCCCTTACGGCTATCACATTATACAGCTTATAAAAAGAAAAAAATGGAAGATGGCCAGCCCGCAGTACAAGGACTACATTCGCGAGAAAATAAAAAAACGCAAAGCTAAAAAACTGTACCGCGAACACTTTGCAAAACTTCAGAAAAAGGCCTTAATAAAAGAATGATCTGGCCAGGGGCGTTATGCCCTTCAAAGGAAAGCCCTCTGCCCTTCGATTATGGATGCGCTTGTGGCGCTTTTAAGCTAATAATACCCTGATGGCCAAAATTTTACTTTTGTACCTTTGTTTTTCATTTCAGCTCCAAGCAAGAAACCTAGATCGCACCAGAATTGTTGTTGGAGACCAATATGTTTTGCAATCCGAAATTGACGGACTCAAAGAGCAACTCAACACAAACCCTGGGCTTTCTGAAGTGCTTGGCTTTAAACAAAAACGCCCCGACGAAAAAGAAGTCATCAACTACTTAGTTAACGACCGAGTAACAAAACATGTTCTCAAACAAAATGGTGTTTCAGTAAGCCAAGGCGAAGTTGACTCTCAAATAAAAAAAATGGCCGACAACAATAAAAGTTCTGTGGCTTCTTTAAAAAAACAAGTTCAAGCGCAAGGCGTCCCCTTTGAGCTCTATAAAAAGAATCTACAGGCCCAAATTGAGAGAAGACATATTTTTGAACGCGAACTAAGAAACGAAGTTACCCAGCCAAACGAAGATGAACTTAGAGAATTATACTTCGACCAATCTGGAGTCGAATACAACTTAAAACTTATCGTACAAAACAATTCTAATAAAACTAAAAAACAGCTTACTAGCTTAGCAAAGCAACTAAAAAGCGGCCGTGTAGATATTAGTTCTGTTCAAAAAAAATGGACTCCTATTGACCTTGGCTGGACAAGCTTAAGCGACTTAAACGAAGCTTTTGCTAAAGCTATCGCTAGTAGCAAAGATCCCTGGGCAGGACCTATAGTCGACAAAGGGAAAGTCCATTTCTTTCTCGTTGAAGGAAAAAGACAGGCAACTGAAGAATCTTTTCAAAAGGCTAAAGATAAAATTAAAAACGAAAATCAATTTGTTTTTTTTGAAAGAGCCTATAATGGCTGGCTCCAAAAACAAAAAAAAGAAGTAAAGGTAATTGTTAACCCATGAATCATATTTTTAGAGAGTACGATATTCGCGGCGTAGCCGACACTGATTTAAGCGATTCCTTTACTTGGGCGCTAGGCAAAACCTTGGCCAAAAGAGCTGCGGCCCTTGGAGAAAAAAACATTTATATTTGTCGCGACGCCCGGCTCTCCGGCCCAAGGCTACAAAAAGCCTTAAGCCATGGATTAAAAGCTGGCGGTTTAAATGTAAAATTAATAGATCCGGGCCCTACTCCACTGCTTTATTTTTCAACCTTCTGTGACCTTCCAGGTTTTCCCACTAAAAGCGGAATAATGGTAACAGGCAGCCACAACCCCGCCGAATACAATGGTTTTAAAATGCTTATTGCTGGAGAAACCATACATGGAAAAAGCATTCAGGCTTTAAAAGAGGATGTCAGCCGCTTTATGCAAGAAGCTCCAAGCACTTTTGAAGACTCCTTCGAAAACTCAGATATTGAATCTCTTTATTTGGAGCATATTACAAAAAACATAGAGCTTAAGAAAAAACTTAAAGTTGTGGTCGACGCCGGAAATGGCGCTGCTGGAGAAATTGCTCCAAAATTATACAAAGCTCTAGGCTGCGAAGTAGTTGAACTCTTTTGTAAGCCAGACGGAACGTTCCCGAATCATCACCCAGACCCAACTGTTGCCAAGAACTTAGTCGACTTACAAAAAAAAGTTTCTGAAACTCAAGCAGATCTTGGAATCGCTTTTGATGGCGATGGTGACCGGATTGGGGCAGTAAGCGCAAAGGGACAAATTCTCTATGGCGACCAACTTATGCTTTACTTTGCTCGAGATATTTTAAAAGAAAAACCAGGTGCAACTATTATCTCTGAAGTTAAAAGCAGCCAGATCCTTTATGACTTGCTCGCCAAATGGGGAGCCAAGCCTATTATGTGGAAAACTGGCCACAGTCTTATAAAAGAAAAGCTAAAAGAAACAAAAGCCGAACTAGCCGGTGAAATGTCTGGTCACATATTCTTTGCTCACCGCTACTATGGTTTTGATGACGCCGTTTATTCGGGCGCCAGACTACTCGAATCCTTAAGCGAGAGAATAGGCAATGAAAACTTAGACAACTTTTTAGATTCTTTGCCGAAGCTTTGTAGTACACCGGAAAATAGAATCGACTGTGACGAGAGCCAAAAGTTTTCGATTGTTGAAGCTTTTGTTAAAAAAGCCAAAGAAGATTTTGGCGACAAAGTTAACGACATTGATGGAGCCCGTATTTCTTTTGGCAACGGAGCATGGGGCTTGTTGAGGGCTTCAAACACACAAGCCTCATTGGTTTTTCGTTTTGAAGCCAAGAGCGAAGAAGAACTAGACAAAATAAGTACCTATTTTATTAACAGCCTGTCCGACTACAAAAATGATATTGATTTAAAACTTTTTAAAAGTCGGAGCTAGTTTATATATGAAATATGATCCAATTGTTATTAAAGGCGCAAGAGAACACAACCTTAAAAATGTATCTCTAGAAATCCCTTCACAAAAATTAGTTGTCATTACCGGACCTTCTGGTTCCGGAAAATCAAGCCTTGCTTTTGACACGCTTTTTGCCGAAGGCCAAAGGCGCTTCATGGAAAGTCTCTCGTCTTATGCACGCCAGTTTTTAGAACAACTGAGTCGACCTGACTTTGATTTACTTGATGGACTCTCCCCCTCAATTGCCATAGATCAAAAAACAATTTCTAATCACCCTCGCTCGACAGTTGGTACCGTTACTAATATTTACGATTTTATTCGTTTACTTTATGCTCGAATGGGAGAGGTAAGAGACCCCGACACTGGAGAAGAACTCAGAGCAAATACTGAAGACGACCTTTCTTCGATTGTAAAAAAGACAGGCGAAGGAAAAAGAATTCGTCTCTATGCTGCCGTAGTTAGAGGCAAAAAAGGTGAGTTTCTAAGAGAATTTGAAAAGTGGAGAAGAGCTGGATTCTCAAGTGTCATTATAGACGGCAAAAGACACAGTTTGCACGATCCTATATTAATTCAACGCTATCAGATTCACGATATAGACCTCTTAGTTGATTCCTTTGAAATTAATTTTGAAGAGTTAGATAAAAGAATCACCGAAGCTTTTCGAGTGGCCTCTGAACTATCCGAAGGGCATTTAAAATGCCACGATGTCGAAAAAGATGTTTATCATACTTTTAATAAAAACATAGCTTCTGCCTCAGGAAAAAGTTTTCCAGACCTTGAACCTCGCTTGTTTTCTTTTAATTCACCCTATGGAATGTGCACTGAGTGCAAGGGCCTTGGTTACATCGACCTTTCGAAAATCAAAAAGAAGGACTCAGATGAAGTTGAAGGAACTTTCGAAAAAGATATGTCTTTGGTTAAAACATGCCCATCCTGTAAGGGAGCACGCTTAAGAGATGAATCCCTGCATGTTTTTTTTAACAAAAAAAACATTTTCGAAGTTGTAAATTTTAGTTGTTATGAATTAATTGATTTTTTTAACAAACTGCCTAAGGAGTTATTAGAACATCCAGTAGTAGAAAGAATCGGCCTCGAAGTAAAAGCCCGTTTGCAATTTTTAATAAATGTTGGAGTAGGGTACCTCTCTTTAGGAAGAAGAAGCAATACCTTGTCTGGTGGAGAAGCGCAAAGAATTCGACTTGCCACTCAGCTCGGCAGCCAGCTTAGTGGAGTCTTGTATGTACTCGACGAACCAAGCATCGGCCTGCATCCAAGAGATCACCAAAAACTTTTAAAAAGTCTTGAAAACCTCCGTAACCTTGGAAACACCGTTCTTGTTGTTGAACACGATGAAGAAACAATACGGATGGCAGATTACATAATAGACATTGGTCCTGGAGCTGGAATTAAAGGTGGCGAACTCATCTGTCACGGTCCTCCAGAAAAATTCATGGCCGACAAAAAGTCTGTGACAGCCTCTTACTTGCGAGGAGAAAGCAACGTTAGCGAACAACGCCCCAGAAGAAAAGGTAATGGAAAATATATCGAAATAACGGGGTGCAAAGGAAACAACCTACAAGATGTCTCTTTAAAACTTCCCCTCGGAAAGCTAATTACATTTTCGGGAGTAAGTGGCTCAGGCAAATCAAGTCTCGTGCGCGACACCCTTGAAGCGGCTATTTCTAAAAGTCTTTATAAATCAAAAAAAGATCCTCTAAAATTTAGTAAAATATTAGGCGTCGAGAATATTGATAAAATGGTCCACGTGGACCAAAAACCAATTGGCAGATCACCTAGAAGCAACCCCGCAACATATACGGGACTTTTCTCTTTATTAAGAAATCTTTATTCGCAACTACCAGAGGCACAAATAAGAGGATACCTCCCTGGTACTTTTAGCTTTAACGTAAAAGGAGGAAGGTGTGATAACTGTGAGGGGGCAGGAAGATTAAAAGTAGAAATGCACTTTTTGCCCGACACCTACATTCAATGTGACGTATGTGATGGCCACAGGTACAGAAGAGAAGTTTTAGAAGTAAGATATAAAGGTAAAAATATTTCTGAAGTTTTACAGATGTCCATTGAAGAGGCCTATGCACATTTTAAAGCCCAGCCCCTTATAAACAGCAAAATCAAGACCTTATTAGACGTTGGTTTAGGATATATTAAACTTGGCCAATCGGCCGTGACTCTTTCAGGCGGAGAAGCACAAAGAATCAAACTTGCCAAAGAGCTTTCAAAAAGAAGTACCGGCAAAACAATTTACTTTTTAGATGAACCCACAACAGGCCTACATTTTAACGATGTAAAAAAACTTTTAGACCTTTTACAAGTCTTAGCCGAAAGAGGAAACACTGTGGTTGTTATAGAACACAACATGGATGTCATTTGTGCTGCGGACTGGATAGTGGACATTGGTCCCGATGCTGGCTCCGACGGCGGCAAGATCACCTTTGAAGGTATCCCCGAAAAAATCGCAAAAAAACCAAAACTTTCTCCAACTGCTAAATATGTAAATCGATATTTTAAAGAAAAAAAATGGCAGTCGCTTTAAAATTCTAGCTAAAATAACGAGAGCTTTTTAAAAGATATTTTTAAGCTTTTTTTCATATCTGCAGTAATCTCTTTATTAAAGAGCTCTAGGTCTTGTTCTTTTATCCATCGAAACTCAGTAGCTTTACCTTTTTCTAAAATAGGAGTTCCCGAAGCCTCACAAAGAAACTGTAGAATTAAACCTTGATTGTTTTCTTTCCATTCAAAAAAATGAACTAAGGAATGAATTTTAGTTAAGATCATTTGGCTTTCTTCTTTTATTTCTCTTTCGAGTGCATCGAAGAAAGCTTCATCCTCTTCCACATGACCACCAATAGGATCCCAATAACCTGGTAAAATTTTTCTATTTAAGGATCTTTTTTGAATTAGAATAGATTTAGATGCTTTATTAAATATAAAAGCATCTACAACAAACAAATTATATTTTTTGCTGTGTTTTTGGAAAAGCGAATCGAGATCTTTTTTTGATAAAGACATAAAAAGACCCAATCTTCTTTATTTTATAAAAGAAGATTGGGTAAAATTTAAAATCGAACTACTTAAGAGCCATCAAGATAGCAATTACAAATGAAAATAGAACCAATGATTCCATTAGCGCTAAACTAATAATCATAGGCGTAAACATTTCTTTTGCAACAGCTGGATTTCTTGACATTCCCTCAAAGGCTGCAGAAGCAGCGCGACTTTGTGAATATGTTCCAACGGCAGCGGCAATTGCCATACAAGCTCCAGCGGCATAGTAAGGCGCGGCTCCTGCAGAACTGGTATTTTGAGCTGCCACCACAACAACCTCTTCAGCAAAGGCAGCAGCCGGCAACATAGACCCCGCAGCAACAACACTCAATTTTTTTAATTTACTCATATTTCTTTTTTCTCCTCTTTTTTTCCTAAAAATTTTAATGTTCCTCATGTGACGTTGCGAGTCCTAAATAAATCGCTGTCAATAAGGTAAAAACAAAAGCTTGTATAAAGGCAACCATTAAACCCAAAAGAATAATTGGTATTGGACCTACCGAAGCAACAATAGAGCCTATTGCGCCTCCAATAAAACCAAAATTTTCTCCCATAAATGCAGCAAGGTCTTGCAACAAACCAGAAAATATTCCAAAAACCGTGTGGTCTCCATAAATATTAGATCTAAGGCGAATGCCTAAAGTTAAAGGCCTTACCGAATGAGAAATTAATTCAATCACAAACATAATGGGCCCCAAAAAAAGCAATAAGCTACCATGGAGGTGACCTGTAAAATGCTCAAGGTATTTAATACCGTGGCTTCTGAAGCCTTGAATGTTGTAATAAAGAAAAACAACTAAACCCATAGCAATTGTTGTATTTAGATTGTCGGTAGTAGAGCCAAAGCCTGGAATTGATCCAAGCAAGTTATTTAAAAGCGTCCATATAAAAATGAAAAGCAGAATAGGTAAAAACTTTTTATAATGAGAACCGATATTGCTGATAGCAATGTCTTGAACAAAAGATCCAATTAAATCAAAGAGGTTTCTTATCTTTAAATTTGCCGGCGGGACTAATTCTTCATCTTTTTTATTAGCTGCCTTGGCCTTCGGCGTAACTGCGCGATAACTCACGCCCGCTAAAATCAATGCAAAAACCCCAACAGCTGCAGCGCCCACATGTGGGTTCTCTTTAAAGTATTCTATTTTTAACAAATCTACCCATTGAAACGGGACGTGACCTGGTGCTGCCATATTAAGTTATGTTTAGCTCTTCGCTCTTTTTTTATCCAGTCCTAAAGATAAAAAAAGCTAGTTTTTTTATATACTTGCAAAGATTTTCTTCTTTTTTTAAAATCTGAAAAACGTAAAATGAACAATTATAATGAGCTTTTAGAGGCATTTGACTGCCTAGAGTTTTGTACATAATGTACAAAAGCGTTGTGTCATCAGTAAATATAGCAAAAGCCAGGTCAGATTTTTCTGAAATCATTAACAAAGCCGCCTTCGCCAAAGAGCGTATCCTTTTAAAAAGGCACAACAAGAATGTTGCGGCCGTCGTTTCTATAGAAGACTACCAACTCTTAGCTTTTTTAGAAGAAAGTGGTTTTCTGAATAATTTAAAAAAACAAATTAAAGAAAAAAGCGCCCAGCCGTAAGACTTATTGCCAAACCTATTACAATTCCAAATCCAAGGTACAAGGGTGGGAAATTATTATAAACAGCAAAAAACAAAATAAACAGATCTACAAAAAACTGTCCGACGAGAACACTTAAACCAAGTGCCATTATTTTTTTTCTCTGTTTTTTATCAAGTTTTTTTTCTTTGTCTGTCAGCAAAGGTAACAAAATTTTCATTCCATAAGCAAGTCCTGCAAAACATACAAAACCTGCTAAAACTCCTAAAAGCAAAGAAAAAAGAGCTTGTTGATCAAAAACTAAATCCATAACTAAGTTTTATTTTTATACTCTTTAATAATTCTAACAAGTGAAAAATAAAGAACAGATACAAAAAAAAGTAAAATTAAAAGCAATTTTCCATACGGGTGAATTCCTAGCTTTATATCAACATAGTCGCCTGCATAAAAAGCGACCATTACAGCTACAAACAACTGCCAGCCAAGCGCAAAAGACAAAGACCAAGCTTTAGAAAATTTTGCCATTATAATTTTCTTAAAATATTTTCAAAGCTCTCAAAAATTAAAGCCTTATGCTTTATATGTGCTGTTGAAAGAAAAAAAGCCTCAAAGGGAGAAGGGGCAAACATAATTCCTTCTTCTAGGCTTAAGTTAAAAAATTTATTAAAAAGATTTTTATCTATGTCTCTGGCTTCTACAGCATTTGTAGGAAGCTCAGTGCGAAAAAATAGACTCATCATTGATGCCACTCTGCTTACGCACATTTTTAAATGGCATTCTGAAATCAAAGCTTCTAAATGTTTTTGAAGCTCTGATCCAAATTTTTCTAATTCCTCATAGGGATTTCGTTTTTCTATTTCTTCTAACATGGCAAGTCCCGCAGAAATTGCGACTGGATTGCCAGAAAGTGTGCCCGCTTGATAAACTTCTCCCAAAGGAGAAAGATGGTCCATAATTTTACTAGGGCCGGCTAGGGCCGCCAGAGGCAAACCTCCTCCAATTATTTTTCCGTAGCAACCTAAATCGGGAAGAACCTGAAACAAAGCCTCAGTTGAGTGTGGATGAATTCTAAATCCGCACATAACTTCATCAAAAATTAAAAGACTCTCGTGTTCATCGCAAAGGGTTCTGCATCCCTTTAGAAACAACTGGTCAGGAGCTATTACTCCCATATTTCCCATAACCGGTTCTAAAATTATTGCCGCAATCTTATCACCCTCTTTTTTAAAGATATCTTGCAAGGTTTTTAAATCGTTAAACTCACAAAGGCGAACCAGCTCAGCCAAAGATTTAGGAACGCCCTTCGAACCTGGCTTTGCCACACGACTAAGTGTTGCAGCCCCGCTACCTACATCCACCAAAAGAGAATCCACATGACCATGGTAATGGCCAGAAAATTTAACAATGAGATCTCTTCCCGTATAACCTCTTGCTAAGCGAATAGCTGTAGCAGTTGCTTCGGTCCCCGTAGAAACGGCTCTTATTTTTTCTGCAAAGGGAAGTTTCTCCAGCGCTTTTTTTGCCCACAAAAGTTCTAGTTCAGAATTCATACCAAGACAGGTTGAATAATCTAGAGATTTTTTTATAGCTGTTTTAATTGGCTCATGTTGGTGACCAAAAAGATGTGGACCATAAGACATAACAAAATCAATATATTTTTTATCATCGGCATCCCAAAGAAAAGCCCCATCTGCTTTTTTCGCAGCCAAAGGAAAGTCAGCTACAGCCGAGAAACTACGAACAGGAGAGTTCACTCCACCAACTAAATGTTTTTTTGCTTCTATAAAAATTTCTTTTGATTGACTCATTGGCTGATTCTTTTAATAACATTTAACTTCAATAATATCAATTACATAAATATTGCTTTGACTAAGTAATTATATATAGTTACCTTCGGCATTCCAGAAGGAGCTTAATATGAAACACTTACTATTACTTAGTTTTTTATTATCTATAAATAGTTATTCGGAAAAAATAGATGATTTTGCTATACACAAAAAAAATCTAACTACAATAGGTCAAACAGTTCTCTGTGGATCAGAATTCCATATTAAAACTCCTCAGCTTAACTTAGTAAATAAGCTTGATTCATTAAAAAGTGATTTTGAAATTAAAGAAATAATATCTAACGGACATAAAATTTGCGCTCTTTTAGTAGCCAAATAAAAAGACTAAAAGTTTCTTTTCTTTTGTCTTTTTTCTACGCGGTTGATTTTGATTTGAATGACTTCTTTATTGGGGTAAATATCTAAGCCTTGCTTGTAGGCGGCTAAAGCTCCTTTTAGGTCGTCCATTATTTCAAGGGATTCTCCAAGTCCGTAATAGGCTTCTCCTAGAATTTTTTTATAGGATTCCATATCGCCAAAGTCTTCTATGACTTTTTTAAAGTAGGAAGAAGCTTTTGTTCCTTCTCTTGAAGAAAGATAAATTTGACCTTGTGACAAAACCACTCTTGGAATTTTTTTGTGATTTGGATAACTTTTTAAAAACAACTGATAAATTTTAGCCGCGCGCCCGTAACGATCGTTTAAACTATTTAATTCTGCCCACTCAAGCAGTATTTTTGGTCCATTAACTAAATCTTTTTCATATTCGGAAAAAAGCAGATCATACTTGTTATCCGCTTCTTTAAAGTTAACTAATTTTTTTGCGTAGATTCTAGCAATCGACCACTTTGGTTTTAGCTTTGATTGTCTATCAAGTGATATTTTATCTAATTCTTCATAAGCCTTTATGGCCTCTTCATAGTCTTTTAAATATTGTTCATAAATCTCAGCGATTTTTGATTGGGCGGCAACAGATACAGAATTACTTGTAGAATAATTAATGACTCTTTTGTACTGCTCAAGTGATTTTTTATAAGCGCCCTGCCTTGCGTATTCTTGCCCCATTTTCCAGTAGTTCTCTGTTAGGTCTGCACTACAGGAAAGAAGCAAAAAAGCTAAAAAAAATCTACTCCTCTTCATCGCCTTCTTCTTCTCTAACGATGGCAAGAGCTTGAACCGACTCGCCTTCATTGAGGTTTAAAATCCTAACGCCTTGTGTGGCTCTTCCAAAAACAGAAATGTTTTTAGATGGAGTTCGAATCATTTTTCCGCCATCGCTTATAACCATCAAATCACAAGCATCATCAACCTTGGCTACACTTACTACTTCACCAACCTTATCGCTTGTTTTTAAATTTATAATTCCGCTTCCGCCTCGGCTTTGAAGTCGGTATTCTTCTACTTTGGTCTTTTTGCCATAGCCTCTACTACTAATTGTTAATAAAGTTATTTTTTCGCTTTCGCCCTTATCTAAAACTTCCATGGCTACGACTTCATCGTCTGCTTTAAGATTTATGCCACGAACACCTCTAGCTGTTCGCCCCATTGCGCGTACATCACCTTCGTTAAAGCGAACACTTTGGCCTTTTTTGGTAGCCATAAAGACTGAATCATCTCCGTTAGTGAGAGCGGCGCCAATCAATTCATCGCCTTCGTTAATGCTAAGAGCAATTATGCCTCCTTGCCTAACTCTCGAAAAGGACATTAAGTCTGTCTTTTTTACAGTTCCATTTTTTGTAGCCATAAAAATAAACTGGCCTTCTTTAAATTCAGCAACAGACAAAAGACTCTGTATTTTTTCATCTTTCGCTAATTGCAGCAGCTGCACAAGAGGTCTACCTCTGGCAGTACGACTCATCTCTGGAATTTGATGCACCTTTAACCAGTGAATACGACCTTTGTCACTAAAACAAAGTATATAAGAATGGGTATTCGAAACAAAAAGATGTTCCACAAAATCGTCAGAGGCGCCTGTTCCTGCACCTTTAACACCTTTGCCTCCGCGACCTTGAGCTCTGTAAGTTTCTACAGTGCTTCTTTTTGCATAACCGTGATTACTAACAGTGACCACAACTTGTTCTTTGCGCACAAAGTCTTCAACATTAAAGTCTTTTTCATCTTCAAGACTAATTTCGGATTGTCTTTCGTCATTAAACTTCTCTAAAATTTCGCAAAACTCTGCACGCACAACTTTTAGAAGTTCAACTTCACTGCCTAAAATAATTTTTAAATGATCTATTTCGGCAAGTACTGTTTTTAGCTCTTCTAAGAGCTTGTCAGTTTCTAGTGCCGTAAGCTTTTGCAAACGCATGTCGAGTATGGCTTGACATTGTTTGTCGCTAAAAGAAAAAGCTTTCGCTAATTTTTCTTTAGCATCGGCTGTGTTGGATGCTTTTTTAATCAACTCAACAACTTTGTCTATATTGTCGAGTGCAATTTTAAGACCTTCTAATATATGAGCTCTTGCTTCAGCTTTGTTTAATTCATAAACACATCTTCTAGTAACAACATCTTTTCTGTGTCCAAGAAAGCTATGTAAGTATTCTTTTAAATTAAAAAGTCGCGGCCTGCCGTTTTCAATGGCCAGAAGATTCATTCCAAAACTGGTTCTTAACTGGGTTTTAGAATAAAGAGTGTTTAATATAACTTGGCTTTGCTCGCCTCTTTTAAGTTCAAGAACAATTCTTATGCCTTTTCTGTTTGATTCGTCTCGAATATCAGAAATACCGGTTAGGACTTTGTCTCTTACTAAGGTTGCTACATGAGTTATCCAGTTTGCTTTGTTTACTTGATAGGGAAGCTCCGTAACAATGATGGCTTCTCTTTCTTTTTTTCTTTCTTCAATCTCAACGCGGCCCTTAATATGAAAGGTTCCTTTGCCGTGCCGATAAGCATTTTTAATTCCGCCAACTCTAGTGATTATTCCTCTTGTGGGCATGTCAGGCCCCGGAACAATCTCCATCAACTCTTCTAATTCAACAGTTGGTTCATCAATTATTTTAAGCAAGGCATTTAAAATTTCACCAAGATTGTGAGGAGGAATATTTGTCGACATACCAACGGCAATTCCTGAAGAGCCATTTACAAATAAATTAGGAATGACCGAAGGTAAAACTTTTGGTTCTTTTAATGAGCCATCATAGTTTGTTCCAAAATCTACTGTTTGTCTTTCGATGTCTTTAAGAAGCATGTGTCCAATTTTGGACATTCTGGCTTCTGTGTAACGCATGGCTGCTGCATTATCACCATCAATGCTACCAAAGTTACCTTGTCCATCGACCAACGTATAACGTTGGGCAAAGTCTTGCGCCATACGAACCATGGCGCCATAAACCGGAGCATCTCCATGTGGATGATATTTACCAATTACATCACCAACAATACGAGCGGATTTTAAATATTTTTTTTCTGGAGTGTTACCAAGCTCACTCATTGCCCATAAAATTCTTCGGTGAACAGGCTTTAGTCCATCTCGAACATCTGGCAACGCTCTACCAATGATAACCGACATGGCATATTCAAGATAAGCACCTTGAATTTCATCTTCAATTTTTACTTTAGGGAAATTTTCAACTTGTGTTTCTTCCACCTTAATAAATCCTCATTAATTAAACATCAAGGTTTCTAACCTTAAGAGCATTCTTCTCTATAAATTCTCTTCTTGGAGCAACAACATCACCCATAAGAATAGAAAAAAGTTCATCTGCTGCGGCCGCATCATCTACTGTTACTTGTAACAACTGTCTTTCTTTTTGGTCCATTGTGGTTTCCCAGAGTTGTTCGGGGTTCATTTCACCAAGACCTTTGTATCTTTGTACCGAAAGCTTTGCTCTGCCCTGATTTAAGACTTCATCAACTAAGTCTTCAGCGCTGTCATAAGCAATTGTTTCATCTTGCTTTTTCAGTTTAAAGGGCGCTCCTCCAAGTTCTTTAACAAATCCACTTAATCTTAGTATTTCTATCAAGTCAGGATTTTCAAAAAAAGCTTTAGAAATAACCGTAGAAACTCTTTTCTTTTCTTGGACGGTTTCTATAACTAATTTTAAATTTTCTTTATGCTCAAGATCCTCTACTACTTCTGCTTTAAATGACTCCGCATTAACCGGAAATTTATCCGCAAAAAGTTTCTTAAGCTCAGTTACAATCGACTCCAATGAAGCTTTCTTTTTCAGAATACTTTCATCTAATTTATCTTTAACAATTAAGTATCTTAAAATACGAGAGTCTAACTTTTTTGCTAAGGCTTGAAAAACAAACACAAACTTTTGCATTTGAATGACAATTCTTTTGGAATCTTCAGTTGAAAGCGCTTGGCTGTTCGCATTTAACAAACTTGCATTTTCTAAACTTTCAGAAAGCAAATACGCTTGCAGCTCTCTTTCGTCTTTTACATAAAAACCTTTTTTACCTTTTTTAATTCTAAAAAGCGGAGGTTGAGCAATATACAAATGCCCACGTTCAATTATTTCTGGCATTTGTCTAAAAAAGAAAGTCAATAAAAGAGTTCTAATGTGAGCGCCATCTACATCGGCATCTGTCATAATAATCACTTTGTGATAACGCAGCTTAGAGATATCAAAACCAGATTCTTCATTGGCGCCGATTCCTGTTCCCAAAGCTGTAATCAAAGATCTTATTTCATCATGATTTAACATTTTGTCGAGGCGAGCTCTTTCAACATTCAATATTTTACCTTTAAGAGGCAAGATGGCTTGAATTTTTCTATCTCTGCCTTGCTTAGCCGAACCTCCAGCAGAATCACCTTCCACTAAAAAAAGCTCACAAAGACTCGGGTCTTTTTCCTGACAGTCAGCCATTTTGCCCGGCAAGCCTCCAAGATCTAAAGCGCTTTTTCTGCGAGTTAAATCTCTAGCTTTTTTAGCGGCCATTCTGGCGCGCGCGCCATCTAAAGCTTTGTTTATTATTTTTTTTGCTACACTTGGGTTGGTTGCAAAAAAATCATTCAAATACTCCGTAGTATTGCTTTCAACTAAACTTCTAATTTCTGAGTTACCAAGTTTGGTTTTCGTTTGGCCTTCAAATTGTGGTTGCAATAACTTAACTGAAATGACACAACACAAGCCTTCTCTGCAATCGTCACCTTCAATTGAAACCTTTGAGTCTTTGCCTTTAAAATCTTTTAAAAGATTGTAATGGTTTGCGTATTTATTTATAGCTCGAGTAAGAGAGGTCTTGAAACCTTGTAAATGGGTTCCGCCTTCGTGAGTGTTAATGTTGTTAGCAAAAGTGAAAGTAGTTTCTTTGTAGCCTTCGTTCCACTGCAAAGCTATCTCACAAGAAGAATTGTCTTCGTCGTTTTCTTTATTGTAATATAAGACTTGATCATTCACTTTTCCTTTTGCCTTATTTAAATATTCAACAAAAGAAACGATGCCTTTTTCATAATAAAATTCATTTTCTTTATCGCTACGCTCATCGCGAATTTTAATTCGGAGCATTCTGTTTAAAAAAGCCAATTCCCTTAAGCGACTTGATAAAGTTTCAAAGTTATATTCGGTGTGACTAAAAACAGTGGGGTCGGGCTTAAAGGTGACCGTTGTTCCATGATCTGGGCTTTCGCCTTCTTCTTTTAATTGTTGGGTGGTATTGCCCTTTTCGAAAGCTAAGCTATGTAATTTTCCATCACGTTTAACCTTTACCTTCATCCACTCCGATAAAGCATTTACACAACTCACACCTACACCGTGTAAGCCACCTGAGACCTTATAAGCTGAGTTTTCAAATTTTCCACCAGCATGAAGCTTGGTGAGCACTAATTCGGCCGCCGAAATGCCATGTTTGCTGTGGATATCCACAGGTATTCCACGGCCATCATCTTCCACACTAATGGAATTATCTATATGAATTGTAACACTTACGTTCTTACAAAAGCCTGCCAAGGCTTCATCCACAGAGTTATCCACAACCTCCTGTACAAGGTGGTGCAGTCCCCGAACTCCCGTATCACCAATGTACATAGCCGGTCTTTTGCGTACAGCTTCAAGACCTTCTAGTACCTTAATTTCGGAAGCGTTATATTCTTTGTCGACTTGTGTATTCGTCAGTTGCTCTTCTGACATCCATATCTCCTGTTGGTTGGGACTTTATTGATCCGTCCTGCACCTGCATACCGTTGTACTCAAAAAAGCTCTTCCAGTCGACTAATGATGCATCTGTTCCCGTGATAAATACTTGAGATTTTAACTCTCTAAGCAATGTGATGAGTTTTTCCCTACGCGTCGAGTCAAGCTCACTAGAAAAGTCATCGATTAAAAATAATGGGCGCTCATTTTGGTTGCGCTGTATCCATTCTGAATGAGTCCACCTCAAAGCCAAAGCCAAAAGTCGTGCTTGACCTTGAGAAGCTTGGCCTCGCGAATGTCCCTCTTTAAGTTGAATTTCAAAATCATCTCTTTGAATTCCTTTATGAGTCCAACCAGTAACCAGGTCGACCATTAAAGATTCTTGAAAAATTGCTAGATAGTCAGCAACAGTATTGGCTTTGGAACAATTTTCTTTAAAAAATAAATCTATGTGTGAACACAATGTAGGTTCAAGTTTTTCCATAGTTTTTAAATAATAATCTTTAAACTCAACCCATAAGTCGCGGCGTAAAGTTTGTAGTTCAACACTCAGAGTAGAAAGCAGTTCAGACCAGGTCTTAAGCTCACTATCCGTATTTAAATCTGGCGAAGAAGGAAAAGCTCTTTTTCCATAAGAATTTTTTCTTTCTTTTAAACATAGGTTTCTAGATTTAAGACAGTTTTCGAAACGACTAAGTAATTCTATATAGCCAGGAACTACATCGGCATAGAGTTTGTTTAAAAATAATCTTCTTTGTTCTGGGCTTCCGCGAATAAGCTGATGATCGTCGGGACAAAAAGTAACAACCGGAAATTTGTGCCTAAACTTTGTTGTAGAATATTTTTTTCCATTTAAAGTGTGTTGCCAACGCTTGTCCTGGTAGGTGACTTTAATATTGTATTCGTAACCAGTTTCAAAAGCTAAATTAACTTCAATAACAAAAGCCTGTGCATTGTGTGATAAAAAATCACTTCTTTGACAATAAGGTCTAAAACTTTCCCCCTTTAAAGCAACATGCAAAGCTTCAAGAACATTTGTTTTTCCTTGTCCGTTGTCTCCCCACAATCCATTGAGGTTTTGACTAAAAATAATATTTTTATCTATTTTTAAGTTACGAAAGCCTGAGACACGTAAGGTCGTTATTTTCATTCTTTAAATTCGCATAGGCATAATAACAGCGAGGTAACCGGGGTTTTCTTTTGCAGTGACCATTAGAGGCTGTAGTTTTTCACCAACATGCAACTCTATTTCATCACCTTGAAAATGATTAACTGCTTCGATAAAAAATCTTACGTTAAATCCAGTTTTAACTTCCGCCGAACCATCAATTACGCTTAGCTCATCTTTGGCTTCTCCAAGATCTGGATTGTTTGTACTCATTACAATATTCTTTTTTTGAAATTCAAATGTAACAACTCTAGATCTATCTGAGACAAGCAAAGACATTTTTTTTAAACTTTTCAAAAAGTTTACTCTTGAAACTTTTAAAGTAGATGAAAGATTTTTTGGAATAACTGGCTTGTAATTTGGATACTCGCCATCAATAGGTCGAATCCAAAGCTTGTACTTGCCAACATTAGCTCGTATTAAATTTTCATCACAACTCAATTCAAAACTTTCTTCGTCTGTGCTCTCTAAAAGTTTACGAAGTTCTGTGCTGCCTTTTTTAGGAATGATCAATCCTTTTTTTAAAGACAAAGGATTTTTAGAGTTTTGCTCAGCATCCATTAGTGACAAACGATGTCCATCTGTTGCAACACATCTTAGAATGTTTTTTCCTTCTTCTTCGACGGCTTCAAAAAATACACCGGTTAAAAAATATCTAATTTCTTCGGTCGAAACAGAAAATTCGGTTTGGCTAATAAGTTTAGCAAAGTCTTTGCAATTAAGAGTTGATTTATTTAGCTCGCCTTTTGGGGAGGCTTTAAAATGTGGAAAAGAATCTGCAGCCAGACCGTGTAAGCGAAAAACACTTTTATTAGAAATAATTTCTATTCTGGAAGAATCTAAAGTTCGTAAGGTGATCTCACTTCCGTCTTCGCATTCTTTTACAATATCGTAACAACTTCGAGCTGGAACTGCTAAGCGTCCTTCAACCAAAGATTTGCATGCCACTGTAGAACTAATAAAAATTTCTAGATCTGTGGCTGAAACATTTAAACTCTCATCTTTAAGTTCTAAAAGTGCGTGATTGAGAGAAGGCATAGTGCTGCGACGTTCCACAACGGATAGAGTTCTTTCTAATGATTTTAAAAAATCCTCTTTTTTGATCTTAAGTTCCATTAAAGGGGCCCTCTTTAGCTAAAAAAGAAACTAGCGCTCTTTTAGCTTTATGACAAGAAAGTAATATGTGAATAAGTTCCTGGATAACTTCTTGAATATTGTTTGTAACATTTGTTTAGGCCACTTTTGTTCAATAGTTATTCACATTTTATAGATGAAGAACTTTCTTATTATAAATTTGTATATAAGCGTTCTTCATTTTTTACTTTATTGTAAACTTTAAAAATTAAAGAGCCGTACTATTAAGTATTCTTTTAAATTTAGACTCTTATATATATTAATAATAATTAAAGTTGTTGTGAAAGAGTAATGTAGTAGTGAATAGCATGAATAGCAAAGCTAAGATCATGATTTTATTAAGAAAACCCTGTTGATAACTTTGTGAATAAAATATTGAATAGATTGGTGTTAATAGCTATTCATGAGCTATTCACTATTTGTCCACAGGGCTATTCATGACTTGTCCACAGGCTATTCAATTTCAAAGTAATGCTTTTGCTTAAAAATACTAAGGTTTTGTGTGTCTCTTGTATTTCGCTATTCACGATTTATCCACAGGCAATTGTAAAGTCTTTACTGTTTTTTTAAAAAGCAAAGTGGATCGTTCTTGTAAAAAGCAGCGAGTTTATGGACTGGTTATTATTTTTTCTATTCTGTTCACTTGTGCCTTAAGAACAGGGTCCTTTTCTAGACATGATTTTATAAAGTTATGGCCGTGTAAAATTGTTGTGTGATGTCTTTTTCCAAGTTCATGACCAATGGCACTTGTGCTCATTTGAGTTAGTTCTCTACTTAAAAACATTACAATTTGCCGCGCTTTTGCCAGCGGACCTTTTCTAGAAGGACCTTTTAAATCAATTGTTTTTAGAGAATAGAACTGCGCAACCGCAGCTATAATCTCATTTATTTGAATAACTTTTTGTTTTTCAGCTATATAATTTTTTAATACTTTTTTTACAAGTTCCGTTGATATGGGCACACCATAAATGGCTGCATGACCTGCTATTTTAGTTAAAGAACCTTCGAGTTCTCTGATATTCGATTTTACATAGGTGGCTATGAGGTAGGCGACTTCGTCAGCCATACTTATTTTGTCAGCATCTGCTTTGCTTTTTAAAATAGCAACACGGGTTTCTATTTCTGGCGCTTCAATGTCGGCGACCATTCCCCACTCAAAACGAGAGATAAGTCGATCGTTTACATCTTGAATTTCTTTTGGTTGACGGTCGGAAGTAATAACAATTTGTTTGCCCGAATCAAAAAGAGAATTAAATATATTGAAAAATTCATCCTGTGTTGAACTAGCGCGAGCTAAAAACTGAATGTCATCAACGAGTAAAATATCGCAATTATTCACAAAGTTTTCTATTAGTTTGTGTCGAGTGTCATGCCGAATGGCGTGAATAACGTGATCAATAAATTTTTGCGCCGAAATATAACAAATCCGCAGATCTTTGTGCTGACTTCCGAGCTCATAGCCAATGGCTTTCAGTAGGTGGGTTTTGCCGAGACCGGTTTTGCCGGCAAGAAATAAAGGGTTGTAAACACAGGGCTTTTCAGAAACCGCTAAGGCTGAGGCATGGGCAAATTGATTGCTTTTGCCGACCACAAAGGTTTCAAAGGAGTATTTTTTGTTTAAAAATTCGCCATTTTGAGTTTTAATAAACTCGGGACGTGGCGCTTCAAGTCCCTGTTTTGATTGATCTTTTCTGCCTTCTTGAGGGAAGTTTGAATTAATAGATTGAAGATCATTCATGTATTTTTTGGCCTAAACACCTGTTCTACACATTTTTGCAAAGCCTTAGCAAGTTATCCTCATTATTTTACTAACGCGGCAGATATCTGTGGACTTTTATTATTCATCTGTGTCATAACGCTTGTTAAAGATTATGAAAAGAACGTATCAACCAAGTCGTCGTAAAAGAGCTCGTACACATGGATTTCTTGTTCGAATGTCTTCTCCAGGAGGACGTAATGTTATTAAGGCAAGACGACGTAAAGGTAGAAAAAAATTAGCAGTTTCTTTGGCTAGTAAAACTAAACGTGCCGCTTAGAAAGAAAAAAAACGATTTTTTTCTTAAAGCAACAAAAGCACAACATTGCGGTCGATTAAAACTCAGACAGCTAAACAAAGAAAAAAAAGATCACATTATTGTGGTTTCACGAGTGAGTGGAAATGCGGTTCAAAGAAATAGATTTAAAAGAATATTTAGGCAGAGACTACCTGATGTTAAAGAGAGTGGACCATTGTGTTTAAGATTTCCCAAAGAAAAAAAGTTGCCGTTAAGGCAAAGTGCTCAATATTGGGAAAAAGAAATAAATTTTTTGGCGCGTGTAAAATATGATTAAGCTTTTAATAAAATTGTATCGCCTTTTGTTAAAACCAATTTTATTTGTTTTTGCTTTGCCTCATTCCTATGGAGCCTGTTGTCGTTTTGTGCCTTCTTGTTCTCAGTACACAGTTCTTTGTTTTGAGAATTTTAATTTTATCAAAGCTTTTTATTTAAGTATAAAACGCTTGTTAAGTTGTCATCCATGGAAAAAAAATCGCTTTGTTTTTGATTTTCCTGGAGAAAGAAAAATGAAGGTATAATTTTGAAAAATAATTGGCTAATAGTTGGTGTTATTTTGTTGTTTATCGTTGTTTATGAGCGCTTCGTTGTGAGCCCTTATAAAGACAGTATAATAAAACAAAATAATGTTGAAGCTATAAATAAAAGCCCTTCGCTTAAAGGCAAAACGACAATATCTTCTAACGCCATAGACGAAGTCGTTGAAGAAAAAAAAGTGATACTCAAACAAAAAACTTGGAGTGGCTTTATTGATAGACGCTTGTCGGAGAAAAGATCTTTAAAACTTTCGGATGGTGGTAAAATTGGCGAAGCCATTTTGTGGGATTACGAAGACAAAAATAAGAAAGAACACAAGCCTGTTAAAATTGTTCCAAATTATTTTGTATGGTCTTCTACGGATTCAGCTGTAGACAATTGCCTAAAATCTTTGATTCCAAAGGAGCAAGGAGAAGTTGTTGAATTTAATGGACAGGTTAGTGAAGGAAGCTGTCAGCTTAAATATTCTTTTCGTGCTGACAATCCGGGTTTGGTAAATACAAAATTAAATTTAGATGGTTTTGCTCGCTCAGAAGGCTTTGTCTCGCTGTCCACTAGCGATGATCTAGGGCCAGAGAACCGTTTTGAACAAAAGCAATTAGCTTATAGGCTTGATGATTCTGTAGAAAGAGAAAGCGGTAGTGACTTACAAGTTAACAAAGTTGAAAAAGGAAAAATTGATTGGATTAGCTGGGGTGATAAATACTTTGCCTCGCTTCTTGTAAGCAAAGGCAATTATGTTCCTTCTTTAATTTTGAAAAAAGAAAATAATAAAGCTGAAGAAGAAAATGTTAACTTTGCAGCTCGATATCCGCTTTTGGGCCAAAAAAGCACACAATATGAGTTAGATTTGTTTTTTGGTACAAGAGACATAGATCTCTATAATAAAATTTCACCTACAGTAGAAGAAGCTATTGATTTTGGGTGGTTTCCAACAATTACAAAGCTTTTTGTATCCTTACTTAAGAAAATATATCAATACACACAAAATTATGGATGGGCCATAATTTTACTAACTATTTTTGTGAGAATTATTTTTTGGCCATTAAATAAAAAAGCTTTTGCTTCTGGTTTGAAAATGAAAGCTGTGCAGCCTCAAATGGACGCACTTCGTAAAAAATATGGCAAGGACAGAGAGCAAGCTCTTCAAATGAACAAAGAAGTTTTTGCTTTATACAAAAAACACAAAATAAATCCAATGGGAAGCTGTCTGCCGATCTTATTGCAAATGCCTATATTGTTTGGTCTTTATAGCGCGCTAAATTTTTCTATGGATTTATACCAGGCTCCTTTTCTTGGGTGGATAACAGATTTGTCTTCGCCAGATCCCTATTTTGTTTTTCCGGCTCTATGGACTGTAACTTTGTTTGGAGTTTCATTAATTAATCCGCAAGGCGCAGGCCCGTCGCAACCTGGTATGCCAAATATGAAGTATATGATGTTTGGAATGAACTTTTTATTTGGATTTTTGTCTAAAGATTGGCCTGCGGGTTTAACAATCTATTTATTTGTTAGTAGCTTTGTTGGTTTGGCCCAGCAGTTTTTTATGAAGAAATCAGCAAAGTTCGAAATAGCTCAAGAAGGAGTATAGAGATATGGGAATAGTAAAAAGTGCATTAAGTTTTATGGGACTAGGAGATGAAGAGTCTTCGGGTGTAAATGTTGAAGATTTAGAAGGGTTCTTTTCTGAATTACCTGACTTAATTGGTCATGATATACACTTTGAAAAATCAGAAAGAGAGTCCGAAGAGGGAAGAAAAATTATTCATTTTGAAGTTTCTGGAGAAGAAAAAGAATCTTTTTTAGGGAAAGATGGAGAAGTTCTTGAGTCATTAACTCATGTAGCGATGCGAGTTCAAAGAAAATTACTTGGACTTGCCAACAGTTCAAATGAAGAAGTTGAATTTCCTAGAGTAGAATTTGATTCTGATGGTTTTAGAGAAAAACGCAGAGAGTTTTTAAGAGAATTGGCTGCAAAACTTAAGAAAAAAGTTGTTGATGCTCGAGGCAAGCCAACCTTTTTGTCGGCTATGGGGCCTGCAGAAAGAAAAGTTGTGCACACTGAAATATCTTCTATTGGTGAAGTTAGTTCTGAGAGTATCGGCAAAGGATATTTTAAAAGAATGAAAATCTTTCCAAGCAATCCAAAGGAATTTAGAGAAAAATACGGAGCCCCTATAAGACAGGAGGGTGGCCGAGGTCGAAATGACCGCAACGATCGAAATGATCGCAATAATAACCGGTCACGAAACGGAAACAATCCTAATCGCAATTCTGGAAATAGAGATTTTTCTAAGAGAAATGAACAAAAAGAACAGAATGGAAATGTATTTAAAAAAGAAGAAGAGAACTTTGTCGACGACAATATCGGAAACAAGGCGCCGGCTGGAAACAATCGGGACGAGAGTTTCTTTTCTAACGATTAATAAAATAAAAAGGTGAGCTCCTCTTTAGATTATTTCAAAAGATTAGCCTTTCCTATTATTAGCAGAGTGACAGCTTCGGGAGGAGCTGTCGCTATAATAAGAATTTCTGCAAAAGACTTAAGTCCATTAAGATCTCTTTTTTCTTCTTATCCAAATGCTGGAGAACATTGTTACAGCTCCTTAAGTGATTCAAATGGAGAAGTTATTGATAAAGTGCTTCTCTTGTATTTTAAAGCACCAAAGTCTTTTACTGGCGAAGATGTTTTAGAAATACAATCTCACGATACAGATTTAATTGTTGAAAATATAATTTCACTAGTTTTAAAAACCCTGCCTTTTTGTGAAAGGGCTCTTGCGGGAGAGTTTTCTTTTCGAGCTTTTCAAAATAATAAACAAGGGTTAGCAGAGCTTGAAGCAATAAACACTCTTTATACGAATGAAAACTACTCTAAACTTTTAGGTTTTAATGCCTCTCAATCACACAAAACACAACTTTTGTTAAACGAATTACTCCAAAAAACTCAAAAAGCTAGAGGCAGAATCGAAGCGGCAATTGATTTTTCTGAACAAGAAGAAGAACAGAGTCGAGATATAGACAAGGCTCTTTTTTTGATTAAAGAAGTTAAACAGAGTTTTGATAAAATTTTATCATCATACTTGGCTCATGAGGCCACAGCTCGCTACCCCAAGGTACTGCTTTTGGGCAAAACGAATGTAGGCAAAAGCACTTTGTTTAATATTCTTTGCGAAGGAGAGCGCGCTATTGTGTCGTCTGTAAAAGGCACGACTCGAGATTATTTAAGCGCAAAAGTAAAAATTGCTTCAAGAACCATACAGCTCTTTGATACGGCCGGCTTTAATGATCTTAGTGATAACACTGTGCACGCTCCTCTAGAAAAAGCTGGAATTGAAAAAACCAAAGAATTGATTGAGCTTGCTGATTTAATCTTGCTTGTTAACAAAAAAGGCGCTGAAGATTTTAACTCTAAGAATTTAAAAGAAAAAAAGGTTATTACAATTCACTCCCACGCTGACAAACACAAGGGTTCCGAAGCGGTAGACTCTTCTTTTAATTTTTTAAAAGACGGGGACATAATTAGATCATTCTTGGAAAATAGAATTTTCGACTCTTTTTCGGGCAACAACTCTTTTATCGAGGGCTCTCTGGTAAATAAAAGACAATATGAGCTTTTGCTCTTTTCTGAGCAAAAACTAAAAAAGATAGAAAAAATGTTAAAAGATGAAATGCCATTAGAGCTTATTGGTGATGGCTTGCGAGAGGTCGAAAAATCATTACAACAGGCTCTTGGAAAAGAACTTAACTACGAATATGTCTCGCAGATCTTTTCTCAATTTTGTTTAGGGAAATAGTAAAGTTTAAATAAGTATTCCGAAGGAACGACAGCTGCATTTTGTTCTTGAACAATGGCAATTGCTTCAACTAAAGAACAGTAATGGACTTTGATGCTATTGTTGTTGGCGCTGGACATGCTGGACTTGAGGCTGCTCGAGTTTTTGCTGCTCGCGGACAAAGCGTGGCTCTTGTTACATTGTCAAAATCCCGTCTAGGAGCCCTTTCTTGTAATCCGGCTGTGGGCGGAGTTGCTAAAGGACATTTGGTTTTCGAAATAGATGCTTGTGGTGGAGTCATGGGACATGCTGCTGATGCTAATGCGATTCAGTCGCGAAGATTAAACATGCGAAAGGGACCTGCCGTTCGCTCGACTAGGGTTCAGTGTGACAAAGATAGATATACAAACTATATGTCTACACTTTTTCCAAAGATATCAGGTATCTCTGTTTTGGAGGCCGAAGCGAAAAGGCTTGTTATAAAAAATAAAAAGGTTGTTGCTGTTGAGCTTGTTGATGGGGCAAAGATTACTTCGCATGTTGTAGTGGTTACTGCTGGAACTTTTATGCGTGGAATGATGTTTTTTGGTCATCAAAAAAAAGTAGGCGGAAGAATTGGAGACAAGGCAGCCGATTTTTTAAGTGAAAGTATTAGTGTTGACTGCGGACATAGTTTAGAGCGCTTAAAAACTGGAACACCTGCCAGGCTAGACAAAAGAACAATTGATTTTTCAATACTAGAAAAACAATGGGGAGATCCAGAGCATCGCCGTTTTTCGTGGCAAGGAGATAAAGCCAGTCGCTTGCCGCAGCTTTGTTGTTACTTAACCTACACCAATGATCGCACGCACAATATTATACGTGCGAACTTTGATAAGAGTCCGCTTTTCTCAGGCGAGATAGAAGGAGTCGGTCCTAGGTACTGCCCAAGTATAGAAGACAAGATAAAAAGATTTCCTGATCGCTCGAGGCATCAAATATTCTTAGAGCCAGAAGGTTTAAATTCTGTCTATATATATCCCAATGGAATGAGCACTTCTTTGCCGGAAGATATTCAACTCGAATACCTCCAAAGCATCAAAGGCTTGGCTTCCGTAAAAATTTTAAAAGCTGGGTATGCTGTGGAGTACGATACTTTGGATCCAACAGAATTGGCTTCATCCTTAATGTCTAAAAATACCGAGGGTCTTTTTTTTGCTGGGCAGGTTAATCGAAGTTCTGGATATGAAGAAGCTGCGGCCCAGGGGCTTTGGGCGGGCATTAATGCCAGTCGATATATTGACGGCCTAGAAATGGAGTCTCCCAATAGAGGAAGAAGTTATATGGAAACTCTGGTTGATGATTTAGTAAAGAAGGGTTCGAAGGAGCCATATCGTTTGTTCACGAGTCGCTCTGAATACAGAAGTATATTGAGAGAAGATAACGCTATGGAGCGAATGTTTGATTTTGCCAGTAAAAACAATATCTTAACTGAAGAACAAAAGGTCTACTCCTCTAGGCTTCAAGAAAAGATCAATAAAAACAGTAAGTTGCTTGCAAATAAGAAAATCAGAGTCTCCGATGATCGAGTAATTAGTTTAAAGGAATATTTAAAAAGGCCTGGTGTCACTTGGGAAGACTTGGCCGTCGATCACTCTGTTCAGGAAGATGATATTGTTATAGAAAAACTTGAGGTAGAAGCTAAATACTCTGGCTATGTAAAGAGGCAGCAAAAAGAGGTTGAAGAGCTAAGCAAGCTCCAAAACTGTAAAATACCATCTGATTTTGATATTTCTAAGGTTTCGGGGGTGTCTAAGGAGATACAGGAGAAGTTTAATCTTTGTAAACCACTGAATTTATTGTCTTTTCTTGGTGAGAGTGGCGTTACGCCGGCTTCAGTATTGCTTTTAAAGCGAAATTTAGAGAAAAAAAGAGTGGATGTTTCACGTGAAACAATTGCGTGAGCAGTATTTTAAAGAATTAGATGCTTGGAATAAGGTTCATAGGATTTTTGGTTCTAATAGACAAGAGATATATAAGCAAAGTGTAGAGGCTTTAAGTTTTCTAAAAAAAGAGCATCTCGATACAACTGTTTTGGTTGATGTCGGGGCTGGCGCAGGCTTTCTTGCTTTTGCGTGGATATGTGAAGGATTTGGTGATTTCGCTTATATAGTGGAACCTTCTTTAAAACCGGCTACCTTTATGAGGTATTTTCTATCTACTTTGAACCCGTCTACTAGAGGGGCCTTTAAGCTGGTTGATTGTAGGTTCGAAGATGTTTCACGTGAAACATCTTCTGAGATATTAGAGAAAAAACCCCTGTTTTGCTCTAGAGCCTTTAGTTCCGATCTTTCGCTGCGGGAGATCATTCAAATAAGCCCCTTTTCAGCAGAAAAAATGCATATATTTAAAAAAACAGTTGCTCCTTTGGGAAAAACAGAAAAGTATAGGTTTATAGGCTTAAATTAAGGAGGGCGGAGATTTGGCAAAAATTATATCTGTAGTGAATCAAAAAGGCGGAGTTGGTAAAACAACTTCTGTTATAAATGTAGGTGCTTCTTTGGCAATACTTGGGAAGCGAGTGTTGCTTTTGGATATGGATCCACAGGGTAACTTAAGTTCAGGTTTAGGTGTGGAAACTGAGGAAAGTGGCAAAAATGCCTACTTTGCCCTAATTGGAGAGTCCAAATTATCCGAAAACATAGTCAAAACTCATGTGGATAGATTGTATGTTTGTCCTTCTGATTCAAACCTTGCTGGAGCTGAGGTTGAACTTGTGGACTACCCTGAGCGGGAGTTTTGTTTAAAAAAGAGCGTTGACGATTATATACATGAAAATTTTGATTATGTATTAATAGACTGCCCGCCATCATTGGGTTTGTTAACTATTAACTCTCTTTGTGCGAGTAATAGTTACTTAATCCCTATGCAAGCCGAGTTTTTTGCTTTGCAAGGTTTTACACAACTGGTTCAAACAACCAACACAATTAAAAAGGTTTTAAATCCAAAGCTAGGTGAAGAAGGTATCTTAATCACTATGTACGATTCAAGATCTAATTTTGCGAAACAAGTACACCAAGATATACGAGTTTTTGCGAGAGATAGAGTTTTTACTACTGTTGTTCCAAGGCGTATTCGATTGGCAGAAAGTACATCACATGGAAATCCGGGAGTGATATATGACTCAACGTGTTATGGTGCGCGCTCTTATTTAAAAGTAGCAGAAGAGCTTTTAAATAGAGAGCAAGGATTAATAGGCAAAGAGAAGACTCAAAGCTTTGTTCCGCCAGACCCTGTTGATCGTTTAGGTAAAGTCAGGAGTACAATATGATGAGCGATAAAGATAATGCCGGTGTAAATTTACCACCGCCTCCTTTAAAAAAGAAAAAAGCTCTTGGTCGTGGCTTGGCTGCTTTGCTGGGTGAAGGGGCAAGAAATATTGAAAGCTCCGAACTAAAGCCGGTAGAAAAAGCGCCTGTTGAAAAGGCTCCAATGTCAGCGCCAGGTCCAATTACTAAGCTTAAAGTTGCAGATATAATAGTTAATCCCGAGCAGCCAAGAAGATACTTTAATGAAGCTAAATTATTGGAACTTGCTTCGAGTATAAAAGAGCAAGGAATTATTCAGCCTATTGTTGTAAAGAAGCTAGAAAGCGGCAAATTTCAAATTGTTGCTGGTGAGCGAAGATTTAGAGCCAGTCAAAAAGTTGGACTAAGCGAAGTACCTGTAGTCGTTCGCACGCAAAAAGGTGATTCAATAGATCACGATCTTGCAAGTCTTGCTGAGAACATTCAAAGAGAAAACTTAAACCCAGTAGAGCTAGCTATAGCCTATGACGCTCTTTTGAAAACTAGGCAATTTACTCAAGAAAGCTTAGCCAAAAAGCTCGGATTGTCCAGAGTGTCCATAGCCAATACTGTCAGATTGCTCAACTTACCCGAAAATGTGAGAACTATGATCGTAGAAAAGAAAATTTCTGAAGGTCATGCGCGAACTTTGCTGGCTTTACCCAGTCAGGAACTAATGAAGCGAACAGCTGATAGTATTGTAGAGAAGTCTTTAAGCGTAAGAGATAGTGAGAGATATGTTCGTTCGCAGCTTGGGCGAACGGAGTCAACTAAAGAAAACTCTAGCAAGGGAGAGTCTCGTGAATTTTCTGTGCGCGAGAAGCTTCCTAAATCTGATGAAACTGTTGCCTTAGAAGATGAACTTAAAAAACGTTTTGGAGCAAAGGTTTTAGTGAATGGAAATGGAAAAAGAGGAAGTGTTGAAGTATTTTATAGCGACCCAGATTCTTTTATGAGAATAATTCATAGAATGAGGGCCATCGAAGAATGAGTCAAAATACTGTTATTTCAGAAGAGATTACCGCTTTGCTTGGCAAGGGCACTCGTTTTGAAGGCAAGCTGATTTTTGAAGGAACCGTTCGAATCGATGGCGAGTTTAGTGGAGAAGTTTTTACCCGGGATACTTTAATTCTGGGTGAAAATTCAAAAGTTAAAGCTCAAATCGAAGCCGATACTGTTGTTGTAGCCGGAAATGTTATTGGAGATATTAGCGCTTCGTCTCGGGTTGAAATACAAAGTTCTGGTTCCGTAAAAGGAGCGGTTAAGGCTCCTGTTTTTAAAATTGAAGAAGGTGGAATGTTTGACGGTTCCACTGCTATGATTTCGACTTGAAAATACAACTGGCAACGCTCTGTGGCTATGCATTGAGTAAAGCCAAAATTGATCACGGCTTTCTGCGCTCTATTGGTTGACCAGAATCACCTATAGTTCTAACAATATAAGTGTCTATTAAGGACTTTTAATATACAAAAATGGGCGCATTAAACGGAATACTTACACAACTAGGCGTTAACAACAGTCTATTCTTAATGGTTGTTTTTTTTGTTGTGGCCTACGCAATTTTAAAATTTTTATTTTTAGCACCTCTTAGTAACGACTTGGTCGAAAGAGACGAGCGAACGGCGGGACGCCTAAGAGAATCCCTAAAAATAACAGAAGAAGTGGAAACTTTAACTGAAAAGTTTGATGCTTCTTTGTTGGAAGTAAGAAAAGAAGCTTCAAAAAAATTAAACACAATTAAAGAAAAAGCCCTTGAGCGCCAAAGAGTCATTCTTGCTGAAGCTCGTAGTCAGGCTCAAAAGCAAGTTGAAGAAGCCCAGTCCAAAATCACTTCGATCTTTGAAGGCGAAAAAAAGAAATTGGCAAGCGAAGTTCCAGAGCTGGCAGATGGCATATTGCAAAGTTTTTTGCTTCAGAAAAAAAAATTAAATAGTTCAGAAGACAAAAAAGATACTGGCAGAAAGAGGGTTTAACAAAGATGGCAGCTGGCGGACAAATAAGCGGACCCGGACTTTCAGAAGTCTATACTCTTGTTAACTTGATCGTGGTTGGAGCCATTGTATATTTTGGTGGGCGAAAAACCATAGCTCAATCTCTAAAAGACCGTAGTGAAGGTATTGCTAAATCTATAAAAGAAAGTGGCCAAAAGCTTACTTGGGCAAAAGAAAACTTACAAAAGATAAATTTTAAATTACAGAACTTTGAATTAGAAAAAGAAAAGATTTTCACTTCTGTTGAGAAGGAAGGTCAAATAATGAGCAAGCGCATTGTTGATGAAGCTAAACTTGGAGCAGAGAGAATGATCACTGAAGCCAAAGCGAATGCTAAAAATCAAGCAAGACAAGCCTATCTCGACTTAAAAAAAGATTTGTTAGATCAATCAATTGAGCTTGCTTTAAAAAAGGCGAAGCAGGGTGATGCCAAGCTAATCCATCAAAAGCTAGTAGAGCAGTTTGTGTCTGAAAGTGCCGTTTTATGAATAGTAAAAACTTACAACTATCTAAGCGTTACGCTCATGCCTTGTGGTCCTTAAGAGAAGGCAAGTCAGAACAATCGGTTAAGCTTTGGCTTGAAAAATTTAAAGAGTATCTTGCTTGTTTCGAGCGCAGTGATGAACTTGTTAAGTTAAATCAAAATCCGGTTTTTTCTGTTGAACAAAAAGAAAAAGTCTTTGTAGCTCTGGCACAAAAAATATTTGACGACAAATTATCGGTTAACTTTATTAGAAAGCTTTCGCTTGCAGATCGCATGGCATATTTGGCTCAGATAGTTGATGAGCTAAATGAGTATTTTAAAAAAGCAAATAACACTTTGTTGGCAAAAATTGAAACGGCCTTTGAATTAAGTGAAGAACAACAGACTAAAATAAAAGAATCTTTGGAGAAGAGATATGCTCCAAGTAAAATTGTATATGAGTTAAAAACGAATGATGAGTTAATTGCGGGATTACGAGTAAGTGTTGAAGGTGAAAGTCTTGATAACTCTTTGCTTAGCAATATTGAAAAATTAAAAGAAAAGGTTATGCAGGAACAACTTAGTTCTTAATTAAATTAAAGAGGAAAATATTGATGCAACAACAAATTAGAGCCGAAGAAATTAGTTCTCTTATAAAACAGCAGATCAATGATTTTGATAAAAGCTTAGACGTCAGCGAAACAGGAAGTATTATTTCTGTAGGTGATGGAGTGGCCCGTGTTCACGGCCTTCGTTCTTGTATGGCGGGAGAGATGGTTGATTTTGGCGGTGGCCTTTTTGGAGTGGCCCTCAATTTAGAAGAAGACAATGTAGGTGTGGCTCTTTTTGGTAGCGACAGAAAAGTTAAAGAAGGCGATAGCGTAAAAAGAACGGGTAAAATTTTACAAGTACCTGTTGGTGAAAAACTTTGTGGTCGAGTTGTCAATGCACTTGGCGTGCCTCTAGATGGGCAAAGTCCACTTGATTCAACAGAAACGAGAAATGTTGAAGTGAAGGCTCCGGGAATTGTAAAAAGACAATCTGTTTTTGAGCCTCTGCAAACAGGTATAAAAATTATTGATGCCTTGGTTCCGATTGGACGTGGTCAGCGAGAGCTAATTATTGGCGACAGACAAACCGGAAAAACGGCTATTGCTGTTGATACAATTATCAATCAAAAAGGCAAAGACGTAAAATGCATTTACGTTGCTATTGGCCAAAAACAATCGACGGTCGCGCAGGTTGTTGAAAAGTTAAAGAATGCCGGAGCTATGGAATACACAACAGTCGTTGTTGCTGGCGCTGCTGAAAGTGCGCCTTTGCAGTTTTTAGCTCCTTATACTGGAGTTTCTATTGGTGAATATTTTCGGGACAAAGGCCAACATGCTTTGATTGTTTATGATGACTTAACCAAACAGGCTCAGGCTTATAGACAACTTTCGTTATTATTAAGAAGACCTCCGGGTCGCGAAGCTTATCCTGGTGATGTTTTTTATATTCATTCACGTTTGTTAGAGCGTGCTGCAAAACTTAGTGATGCTGAAGGCGGAGGTTCTTTAACGGCTCTTCCTATTATTGAAACCCAAGAAGGTGATGTGAGTGCTTACATTCCCACAAACGTAATTTCAATTACAGACGGACAGATATTTTTAGAGACAGATTTATTTCATTCAGGCTTTCGGCCAGCGGTTTCGGCAGGTTTGTCCGTAAGTCGTGTTGGTGGTGCTGCTCAAATTAAAGCCATGAAAAAAGTGGCCGGTCCGCTTCGTTTAGAACTCGCGCAATTTAGAGAACTTGCAGCTTTTGCAGCTTTTGGTTCGGACCTAGATCCTGCAACTCAAAAACAATTAAATAGAGGGCAGAGATTGCAAGAGCTTCTCAAGCAAAAACAATACTCTCCAATGGAAGTAGCGGACCAAGTAGCTGTTATTTTTGCAGTAACCAAGGGGTATTTAGATGATATTTCGGTTGATAAAGTCGGAGAATTTGAAGAAAAATTTATGGATTACTTGCGCTCAAATGACGCCTCTATTTTAAAAGACCTAGGCGAAAAGCAAAAAGTTGATGACGAAATGGCTAGCAAATTAAAAGCTGCGCTTGATTCTTTTTCTAAGCAGTTTAAGGCAGAGGCCTAAGAGGAGACTATAGGTGGCTTCATTAAAAGACATTCGCCGGCGTATAAGTAGTGTAAAAAACACTCAACAAATTACGCGCGCCATGAAAATGGTAGCAGCAAGTAAGTTGCGAAAAGCGCAGATGGCTATTTCTGGCGCAAAACCATATGCTCTTAAATTAGAAATACTTGCTTCAAGATTATTAAAAGAAATAAACGAAAGTAAAAGTACTTTTACGCATCCCTTGCTAACAAAAGGTAAGGAAGAGGCTAAAATAGCTCTTTTGGTTATTAGTTCTGACAAAGGTCTATGTGGATCGTATAATTCTAATGTAACTAAGGCTGCTTTAAAGCGATACCAAGAATTACAAGAAAAGGGAGACAACACAGAACTTTTCTTTTTTGGTAAAAAATCTTACGAAATTTTTAAAAGAACCAAGCTACATGGAAATATATGGGAAGACTTTTGGACTTCTTCTTTGACGAGTCAATCGGTTAGCAAAGTTGCCGAAAAATTTGTCCAAGGTTTTATCGAGGGAAAATACTCTAGAGTAGAAGTTGTACACACCGAATTCAAGTCGGCTATTTCTTTTAAAGCAACATCAAAGCAAATTTTGCCTATTGAATCGATTAAAGAAGAAGAAAGTCAAAGTTTGGCATATGTGTATGAGCCAAATAGAGAAGAGCTTTTAAAAAGTTTACTACCTATGATGTTGCATACACAATTTTATAAATGTTTTGCGGCTTCTTTAGCTAGTGAAATGGGCGCAAGAATGATGGCAATGGAAAATGCCACTAAGAGTGCAGATGATATGATTGCTAGTTTGTCGCTTTTGGCAAACAGAACAAGACAAGCTGCAATTACAAAAGAGTTATTAGAAATTATTGGCGGGGCAGAGGCCCTTAAATAAGAGAGAAGTTAAGAGAGGATTTATCGATATGGCAACAGCTTTAACCGACAGTGAATTTGGAAAAGTTTTACAGGTAACCGGTCCAGTAGTGGATGTTCAGTTTAGTGGTGAGTTGCCGGCGATTTATACCGCTTTAAAAGCAACCAACAAAAGTAATGGCGAGCTTGAATGGAATTTGGTTTTGGAAGTTTCGCAGCATTTAGGAGAAAATATTGTTCGCTGTATTGCGATGGATGGTACCGATGGTTTGGTACGAGGACAAAATGTTTTAAATACAGACAGTCCAATCCAAACGCCGGTAGGCGATGGTATCCTTGGTCGTCTTATGAATGTGATTGGGGAGCCTGTTGATGAAGCTGGTGAAATTAAAACCCAAAAAACTTATCCAATTCACCGCGACCCACCTAAATATGAAGATTTAAATGTTGGTGTCGACCCTCTTTGGACTGGAATTAAAGTTGTTGATTTACTCGCTCCTTATGTAAAGGGTGGAAAAATTGGTTTGTTTGGTGGTGCTGGTGTTGGAAAGACAGTACTAATTCAGGAGTTAATTCGTAACATTGCTACTGAGCATGGTGGTTATTCCGTTTTTGCGGGAGTGGGTGAAAGAACTCGAGAAGGTAATGACCTTTGGATGGAAATGAAAGAATCGGGCGTTTTGGCTAAAACCGCTCTTGTTTTTGGACAAATGAACGAACCTCCAGGAGCTCGTGCAAGAGTGGCCCTAACAGGTTTATCTTGTGCCGAATATTTTAGAGATGAGCAAAACCAAGATGTATTATTTTTTGTTGATAATATTTTCCGATTTACGCAGGCAGGTAGTGAAGTTTCATCATTGCTTGGCCGGATTCCTTCGGCTGTAGGATACCAGCCAACTCTTTCTACAGAGATGGGTGCTATGCAGGAAAGAATTACTTCTACTAAAAACGGTTCGATCACTTCTGTGCAGGCGGTTTACGTACCTGCAGATGATTACACGGATCCAGCTCCGGCAACGACTTTCTCTCACTTAGATGCTACAACGAACTTATCTCGTTCGATTGCAGAGCTAGGAATTTATCCTGCAGTAGACCCTCTTAACTCAACTTCAAGAATCTTAACTCCTGAATCAGTTGGAGAAGAACACTATCAAGTGGCTCGTGGAGTACAGAAAATTTTACAACGCTATAAAGAGTTGCAAGATATTATTGCTATCTTAGGCATGGATGAACTTTCGGAAGATGATAAAGTTTTAGTAAATAGAGCTCGCCGTGTTCAAAAATTCTTATCGCAGCCATTCTTTGTTGCCGAACAGTTTACGGGTTTTCCTGGTAAATATGTAGAGATCGAAGATACGGTTAGAAGCTTTAAAGAAATTATTGAAGGCAAGCATGACGATCTTCCAGAAAACGCCTTTCTTTATGTTGGCACAATAGAAGAAGCACGTAAAAAGGCGGAGACTCTTTAAGTGGAACTAAGTATTTTAAGTCCAGACAGACAAATGCTTTTAAATGAAAGTGTGCAATCTGTTACGATTCCTACGGAAGCCAAGGGTTTAATAGAAATTAGACCAAAGCATGCTAACTTACTTTCAAAGTTGGAAACCGGTATTCTTAAATGGAAAGATGAAGCCGGCAAAGAAAAAAGCTGTTCTATTACAACAGGTTTTGTTGAAGTTTTTGATGGCAACATAACAGTCTTGTCACAAGTCTCAGAACTTGCTTCAGAAATAGATATTGATCGAGCAAAAGAAGCCGAAAACAAAGCTCAAGCAAAAATTAGAGAAGGCATGCTCGATGATGGCGATTTTAAAAAGCACGAACTAAAACTTAAACGTTCAATGATGAGACAAAAGCTGGCTATAAAAACTAAGAGCTAAGCATCAGATTTTATTAGAATTTTTTCTTTTTTAGTATAAACTATAGTTCATTTTAAAGTGATACATGTGCTTTTTAAAAGTATTTGCTAGGTTCAAATTATATGGCAGCTAAAAAAAATATCTATACTTGTCAGAGCTGTGCTTCGCAGTTTCCTAAGTGGCAGGGTAGGTGCACGGAGTGCGGAGCTTGGAACTCATTAGTCGAAGAGACTTTTGAAAAAACAGACTCTCAGTCTAAAAGTTCTTTTGCAAAAAGTTTTTCGGTTGATGATAAGGTTAAAGACCTTTTAAGTGATGAAGTTGATAGTAAAATAGAAGAAAAAAGACTGAGCAGTGGCTTTGACGAAGTCGATAGAGTTTTTGGTGGAGGACTCTTGCCCGGAAGTGTTTTCCTTATAGGTGGGCAGCCAGGCATTGGTAAGTCTACTTTGTTGGTCAAAATTTTAGCCTTTATTGCCAAGCAAAAAAAACAAACATTATATATTAGCGGTGAGGAGTCATTGCTGCAGGTTCGCAATAGAGCCAAAAGACTTAAAATTGAAAAGTCGCAGCTACTTAAATTTATTTCAACACTAAAGTTAGAGGAAGCCATGTTAGCTATCCAAAAAAGCAAAGCAGAGTTTGTTGTTTTAGATTCAATTCAGGCTTTGTCGAGCTCGGAATATCAAAGTGCTGCTGGCACTGTAACTCAAGTTCGTAGTGTGGTTCACGAGCTTGTCGAAACTTGCAAAAAAAATAATATTTGTGCGCTCTTAGTGGGACAGGTTACAAAAGAGGGAAGTATTGCTGGGCCAAAGGTTGTTGAACATCTTGTGGACGGAGTTTTTTCTTTAGAGTTTAGTAACAATGGTCTTTTTCGTTTGCTAAAGGCCATGAAAAACCGTTTTGGTCCTACCGATGAGTCAGCAGTTTTAGAGATGACCGAATTAGGCTTGTCTGAAGTAAAAGATCCCTCGGCTAGATTTTTGGCCGAAAGAGTGGGCGGCATAGAAGGATCAGCACTTTTTGCTGAACTTATGGGAACGCGTTCGGTACTAACTGAGATTCAAGTCTTAAGTAATAGAACTTTTTTTCCTCATCCCAAGCGGGTGGCACAGGGAATAGACCAAAATAGGTTTTCAGTTTTAATTGCTGTCATAGAAAAGATTTTAGGAATATCTTTTGCCGAACAAGATGTTTATTGCAAGGTTGCGAGTGGCACTAGAATTAATGATGCGGCAGCTGACCTTTCTATAGTCGCAAGTTTACTTTCTTCACGAATGCAAAAAGCTTTGCCCGAAAAGGCGTTGTTTATAGGTGAAGTTGGACTTGGAGGCGAGGTTAGAAATGTGGTTGGCATAAATTCTAGGGTCAAAGAGGCTGCTAAGATGGGAATCAATCAAATATATTGTCCAACAAATGCTTTAAAAGAAATCAAAGAAAAAGACTTAGATTTAAAAGCCATTAAAAATATCGAGCAGTTAAAGAATGCTTTGTTTTAAATTTTTAAGGCAAAATTAAATGGCGACTCAGTCTTAATTCACGAATAATGGCTCTTTGGTGTTCTCTTTGATACTGCTTTGCAATCTTGCGAACAAGATCTTGCTTAAAACGATCCTGAGAGTCGTATTGATCTAGGCGTCTAGGTGGCAAAAAGCGAATCTTCCATTTTATAGGTAGGGGAAGAATATTGGCTGGCAAGGGTAGCGAAGATCCAATAATATACTTTGCCCAAGAAATTTTAGACAAATTAATATGAGTTTCTTCGGCGCCTATAACGTAACTAGTAATAATTGGTACATCACACTCTAAAGCCAAGCGCACAAATCCTCTTTTGAATTCTTGCAATTTGTATCTTTTGTGAGAGGCTTTAAAGTTTCCTTCTTCGCCCTCGGGAAAAATAAGTACGAGTTTGCCTTCTTTAAGGGCCTTAGCAATAGATTCTTTATCGGCTTTTATAAAGGCAAAAGATTCTGAAAAAGATCTTATTGGCTTGCCAACAAACCATAATTTGTGTGCAACCATGTGAAGGGTTCTTTTGCTATTTTTTTGAATTTCATTATAGAGCATTAAGGCATCAAAACCGGAAAAGCCTGAATGATTACAGATAATTATAGCGGCCCCCTTTTTTGGTATATTTTCAATTCCGTAGGACTGCACTCTTAGGTATTTTTTAATGATTTCTAGGGTAAAGTAAGGCAAAGCTTTGGAGCGGAGCTTTTTTGTATCTATAAAAGGAAGCTTTTTCTGACTTTTTACACTCAGCTCTTTTACTTGCTTAAGCAGTTTAGAAATTGCCATTAAAACTTAGCATAGCAAAAAAAAATACAGATCGTTTTCTAATTGGCTCAAAGTGGATAGACGGCTTTATCAAAGCTATATTGCTTTTATGAAGTATATTCTTGCAATTGATCAAGGCACTAGTTCTAGCCGCAGCATTATTTATGATCACAATTTTAAAGAGATAGCCAGTAGTCAAAAAGAATTTAAACAATATTACCCAAAGGCTGCCTGGGTGGAACATGAGCTTGGCGAAATTTGGAGTGGTGTTTGCCAGACCATTAAGCAAGCTATTAAAAAAGCAAATAAAGAAGACAAGAATTTTTCTGTAAGTAAAATTCTTAGTATTGGAATCACCAACCAAAGAGAAACCTTTGGCTTGTGGAATAAAAAGACATCTAAGCCTGCCTGCAAAGCAATCGTTTGGCAATGCAAACGTTCGGCAGAGATCTGTAAAAAATGGAAAAAATCTAAAAAAGCACAAAAAGTTGCTAAAGATAGTGGCTTGGTGCTTGACCCATACTTTTCTGCTTCAAAACTAAAATGGCTTATTCAAAATAATAAAAAGATAGCAGCTGGTATAAAAAAAGATAAATTAGCTTTTGGAACAATCGATACATTTCTTTGCTGGAAATTAAGCGCAGGAAAAGAACATGTAACCGACACGAGCAATGCTTCAAGAACATTATTATTTGATATTAAAAAGAAAGAATGGAATGCAGACGCTTTAAAACTAGTGGGTATTTCCAAAAAACTTTTGCCTAAGGTCTTAGATAGCAATGCGTGTTTTGCCAAAACCAGCGGCCTTGGTTTTTTGCCAGATGGTATACCTGTTCATGGGGTTTTAGGCGATCAGCAAGCAGCTCTTTTTGGACAGGGTTGCTTTGCGGCCAAAGAAGCTAAATGCACCTATGGAACAGGAGCTTTTTTATTGGTTAATACCGGCTTAAAAAAAATAAATTCAAAAAATGCTTTAAGCACGATTGCTTGGACTATTGATGGCAAAACGAATTATGCACTAGAGGGTTCAGTTTTTATTGCGGGAGCTGTTATACAATGGTTAAGAGATGGGCTAGGGATTATTAAAAATAGTTCTGAGGTCGAAAAATTAGCTGCCTCGGTAAAAGATAGCGATGGTGTCTATTTTATACCGGCCTTAAGTGGTTTGGGTTCTCCACACTGGGTGGCAGATGCAAGGGGAGTAATTGGTGGTTTAAGCCGAGGCTCCACAAAAGCCCATGTGGCTCGAGCGGCACTAGATGGAATTGCATTTTCTGTTAGCGATCTTTTTGAAGACATAATGAAGTCTGCAAAATCTAAGGTAAAGTTTTTAGCAGTTGATGGTGGAGCTTGTAAAAATGATTTGTTAATGCAAAAACAAAGCGATCTTTTACAATGTAAAATTATCAGGCCAAAGAATGTTGAATCCACAGCACTTGGAGCTGCCATGATGGCGGCCTTAGGAGTTGGACTTGTAAAAAATTTATCTGAGCTTCGAAGCAAGAAAAAAATTGATAAAGTTTTTACTGTAAAGCAGAAGGCAAAGTTTTCAACGGTCGAAAAGAAACTTTGGCAGAAGCGTCTAAATTCTTGCATAAAATAGAAGATCGTCTTTTCTTTGAGGGTAAGCTTATGATTTTATTGTATAATTTATAAATACATTTACTGAGCTTTATGGGCAGTTATAATGCTTAAGTAATGCCATTTGTTGACTTTTTTCGAAGCTGTTTTTTGCTCGCTACCTTGCTTGTTGCAAATACAGCATTTGCCTCTGATACCATGGTTCTATTGATTGACATGCAAAATTCATGTTTAGAGCAGGCTGACAGTAAAAAAAAAGATAAGTTAATTGAGAAACAATTAGAGTTAATTCGTGAAGGAAAAAAACGTGGTTTTTTTTTTGCAGTTGTAAAAATTGGTGTTGCAATTGAGAGAAGTGAATTAGCCCTTGATTCTCGTATTCAGAGTGCTCTTGTTGATTATGAACACCAGTATAATATATATAAGAATAAAGCTAGTTTGTTTGATGACTCAGAAGCTCGGTACAGATTTTTAACTTTTGTAGAACTATTAAAAACTAAAAAAATTATTGTTGCTGGTGTACACGGTTCGGCCTGTGTTTATCATTCTGTGAGAGATTTGCTAGCAATGGAGCTTGGAATACAAGTGCTAACATCTCCTGATTTAGTTGGCGATTTTATTTTAGATAATCAGCTTTATCCCGACAATCTTTGGTTTAAAAAACTTTTAGCAAATCAAAATTTTACAAGCAGCGCTGATTTGGATACTTTACTTGCTTCTTTGTTATGCGAAAGCAGTCTTTAGGCAATATAAATAGAGTAGTTCTTTTAGCGACAAGTTTGGGCAATGGCGCTTTTGCTAGGACTGTTTTCAATCATTGTGTCTAAACAGTTTTGGGGATTGGTGCAGCCGCTGGCACCTTGTACCTGGAGTCCAATGTCGCAAACCCACATTTTTAGGACTTGCTTTCTTACCGTATTAAAGAAAAAACCAAAAACGCCGGTCATTAAAACGGTTAAAAGAACGTATTCAAGAACGGCCTGACCGGCTTGATTTTTTTTAACGGCCTTTAATCTCGGTCTCATCTTTTCTTTATCGGCAAAGTTAGATTAAGTCTTTTGTTACAGACAAAGAAAAGGATCTAGCTGTTCGACGATGGCTTGGCCCAAGGTTTCTCTAAAGTCTTCATTTGAATGGCTTTTTTTCCATAAAAGTAATTTGCCTTTTTTTCCTTCGCTAACAGTGCCAAAATTTTGATTTATTCCTAGGGATTTGGCAGCGCTATAGGTACTTGCGCAGAGGATTTCGGCTAAAGTCATCTGCATATGACTGGCGGCCAATAACTGAGCAAAGCGAAGGTTGGTATTGGGGGCTGTGCCAGGATTGTTATCACTTGCAATGGACACACAAAGGCCAGCCTCTATGAGTTCCCTGGCTTTTGCATAATTCATATTTAAATAAAAGCTCGTGGCGGGCAATAGAGTTGCAACTGTATTGCTTTTGCTTAGTGCCGCTATGGCTTTGTCATCAATTTCTTGTAGATGGTCTACGGACAGCGCGCCTAGTTTGCAAAATTCAAGTGCGGCATTCATGTTGCTGATCTCGTCGGCGTGAACCCTCAGTTTGAAGCCGTGATCTGTGGCAGCTTTTGCAAAGCGTAAGCTTTCTTTTAGGCTAAAAAAACCTTTTTCTGGAAAAGCATCGACAAAGTCGATGAGTTTTTCTTCTTTTAGTTTGGGAAGAAGAGCTATCATTTGGTCGACCCATTTTTTTTCGTCTTGATTTTGGGGAAGGGCGTGAAGCCCTAAAAAAGTGCAGTAAAGTGAAAAATCTTTTTTAAGCTTGTTTATTGTTTTAATTAAGCGGTATTCTTCTTCGGAATTTAATCCGTAACCGCTTTTTATTTCGGTAATTGCAATGCCTGCTTTTTGGAAACTATTAAGTCTTTGGCGGCAACTGTATTCAAGTTCTTCGGAGTTTTCTTCTTGTGTTATTTTAAAGGTTTTTTTTATTCCGCCGCCTTGCTCGGCTATCTCTGTGTACGAGTTTCCTTGCCAGCGAGCAAAGTGTTCATTGGCTCTGTTACCTGAATAAATTAAATGAGTGTGTGAATCAATAAAAGCACTTGTTATATAGCAATCTTCGGCCAGCACACAGTTTTTTTCATCTTTAATATCGGCAAAGGATGAAGAAGGAGTGATTTTGGTGATTTTTTGATTGTCCTCAGAAATATGAACGTCGAGGGGTCCTTTAAGAAAAGAAAAATCTTCTTCTTTTATCTTGCGGCCATCTTTTTTTTCAAAATTTTCACCGCTTACAATTCCTGCCGCTCGGTGGATAATCATATGCCAAGAGCCTTTTGCTTAATGAGCTTGGTCATGTTGTTTATGTCTAAGGATAAATTTCGATCTTTTTCTAAAAAAGGAATTTTCTTACGTATTTTGGAATGAACAGCTTCAATTTTTTTAGTGCTGGTGTTTGGTCTTTGCAGCTCGATGGCTTGGGCCATGCACAGGGCTTCTATGGCCAAAACATGACAAGTGTTGTCTGTAATTTTAAGGGCTTTGACTCCTGCAATTGGTCCCATTGATACGTGATCTTCTTTGTCGGCATTAGTTGGTATTGAATCAACACTCGCTGGAAAGCTTAGACTTTTATTTTCGCTTACTAGTGCAGCCGAGGTAACCTGGGCCATCATAAATCCAGAGTGCAAACCACCTTCCTTAATTAAAAAAGTAGGTAGACGGCTGGTAGCAGGGTTCATGGCTAAGGCGGTTCTTCTTTCGGAAATATTAGAAAGGGTGCTTAAAGCGGAACTTATCAAATCCGAGGCCCTTGCAGGGTACACTGCGTGAAAGTTTCCATTAGAAATCGAAAGATTGTGTTCGGGAAAAAGCAATGGATTGTCATTGCTGGCATTTATTTCGCGTTCAATAATGGTTTTGGCGTAGTTCAAATCTTCAAAAATTGCACCATGTACTTGAGGAGCACATCTAAGAGAATAGGGATCTTGCACCATTTCACAATCAACGTGACTGTTTTTAATATTGCTTGCGCCTTCAAGCCAGCTAGCAACTTCATTAGCTACGTGCAGACAGCCGGGGTGCTTTTTTTCTTTCATGATTAACGGATTCAAAAACAAATGACTGGCTCTCAAACCTTCCATTGCCATGGCCAAATTTAAGTTAGCTTGTTTGAGTAACCTCAGTCCGCGCAAGCAAGCTTTGGCCGCTAAAGCCGTGCTAAGTTGTGTGCCGTTTATAAAACTTAAACCTTCTTTAACTTTTAATTTGATGGCTTTAACTTTGCTACCAGCCAGCGCTTCACTGGCCGGCATAGACACAAATTTTCCATCTTTAATTGCGCTGGCTCTTCCTTCTCCCAGGCAGGCAAGAGTCGCATGTGCAGATGGACAAAGGTCTCCAGAGGCACCAACACTGCCTTGGCTGGGAATTTCAGCTAAAATGCCGGCTTCAAGAATTTTGATTACATCATTTAGTGTTTCTAAGCTAACGCCAGTGTGCCCTCTGCAGATTGTATTTAATCTTAAGATCCACATAGAGATTACACTGTCACGTCCCAAGAGTGGGCCAACTCCCACAGAGTGAGATCTAATAATGTTTTCTTGCAGCTCTAATAGTTTATCTTTTTCTATTTTTACTTCTGCAAAAACCCCGAAGCCAGTGTTAACACTGTAAACGGCTTTATCTTCGCTCGCTATTTTTAAGAGTTGCTCGTGAGCTGCGTTTATTTTTTTTATGGATTCTTGAGAAATATTTATTTTTAATTCACAGTTGGGATCTAGAGCTCCTTCACAAAAGTGATCAAGCTCTTCAATGCTTAAATGATTGCCATCTAAGGTAATTTCTTTTTTCATTTCTTTAGCCTCTTAAGGATTGAATAGCTTTTTGGTAATTGTCACTTTTAAAAATTGCAGAACCGGCTACTAAGATGTCGATGCCTAGTTTGCGTGCGCTTTGCGCTGTTTCGGCGTTCACTCCGCCGTCTATTTGAACTTTTACATGTCCGGCATTTTTTTCTTTTAACCACTTTACTATATCGCCGCTTTTTTTGAGAGCACTTTGAATAAGGCTTTGTCCTCCAAAACCGGGGTTTACGGTCATCGAAAGAATTAAATCAATATCATCTAGTACCCATTCTAAACTTTGAAAATCAGAACCAGGGTTGATGGCGACGCCAGCCGTAATTCCTTGGTCTTTAATAAATCGAAGGCTTCTTTGTAAGTGAGATGAAGATTCTTTGTGAATTGAAAGATGAGAGGCTCCGGCACCCACAAAATCTTTTATGTAATTATCAGGATTGTTTATCATCAGGTGGCAGTCGATAGGAATTTTTAAATGGCCTTTTAGAGATTTTAAAACTGGAGGGCCAAAAGTTATATTGGGCACAAATTGTCCATCCATAACATCGAAGTGCAATCCGTCGGCTCCGGCATTTTGAACATCTAGAGACTCTTTTTTTAGGTTGCCCAAATCACAAGAAAGAATTGATGGGTAAATAAGCGTCATAATTTTCTCTCTTTCCCCACGAGTAAAGCTGTTTTTGTCTTGTTTAGCGAGAGGTAATTATTAAAAAAGATAAAAGCGGCAGAAGGCTTTTTGCCCTCGACTTGTATTTCACTTATTTCAAGCAAATTGTTTTCGCTCGTGCGAATATCACAGCATAAAAAAACCTTTTTGTTGTCTATAAAGATTGAGCCAGGCTGAAGGGAGGAAGTTTGTTCGCACAGGCGACCAGATAGTAGTTTTATCTCTGGCCCGTCCTTTAGCTTGGCTGAAACCTTGGGCCACAGAGCGAAAGCCTTAATTTTATTGAGAGTTTCTCTTGAGCTCCATATACAAGACCAAAAACCTTCATCTTTTTGTATTTTATGTGCATAGCAAACTTTGCTTTCATCTTGTTGGCTGGCCTCATTGGGGAGTTTTTCTAGAAATTCTGAGACAAGCTGTGCGCCTAAAAATGAGAGTTTGCTAAAAAGAGTCAAAGAATTGTCGTTTTCTTGAAGGCTGTATTCTTTTGAAAGCAGAATGTCGCCAGCATCTAGTTTTTGAACGATTCTTTGAAGGCAAACACCACTCACTTTGTCTCCTGCCTCTAAAGATCTTTGGATCGGAGCGGCTCCGCGCCAGCGAGGCAAAAGACTTGCGTGTACATTAATAGAAGTTTTTGAGGCCAAGCTCAAAAAAGACTCTGGGAGAATATATCCATAAGCAACCACTAGATTCAAATCGATAGGATTTAAATCTAAAAATTTAAGCAAGCGATCTTTTTCGGAACATTCTTTTCTAAGGTTTGTGGGAGTAAAGCATGGAATATTATTATCTAAGGCCCACTTTTTTACTGGAGTTGCTGAAAGTTCTTGGCCACGACCTCTTTTTTTATCTGGAGCAGAAACAACGGCAATTAAGTCACTTTTCTCAGCTAGTGCTTTAAGGCTGGGAAGAGAAAAATCTGGACTCCCCATAAAGAGGCTTTTTAAGCGTGAACTCATGTATTGAGCTTCTCGTACTTTTTTAAAATCATTGTTCTTTGCATTGGACTTAAGCGGTCAGTAAAAACTATTCCGTCGCAATGATCTATTTCGTGTTGAAGAGCAATGCTTCTGAGTCCTTCTGTTTTAATTTCTTCTTCTTCACCCTTAACATTAAAAAATTTTACAGTTAGATATTTTTTTCTTTTAACGATTGATCTTATTCCAGGGATAGATAAGCAGCCTTCTTCGTATTCACTTTCTTCTGAGGATTCAACAATGACGGGATTAATGTAAACTTCGAGTTGCGACTTGCCTTTTTTTTGCGAGAGGATTCTTTGACCGTCGGGATCTTCTTCGATGTAGTCTTCATCCATATCCAGGTCTCCAAGATCAAGGATGACAATTCTTTTGTGCACACCTACCTGAACGGCAGCCAGGCCGATGCCTTGGGCCTCAGTCATTGTATGCTGCATGTCCTTTACAAATTTTTGTAACTCTTTATCAAAAGATACAACCGCTTCTGATTTTATTTTAAGTCGAGGGTCTGGAAGTGTTAAAATTTCTAGTAAAGCCATTTCGCTTATCTTTTAGTGCGGTGACCGAGGAGAGTCAATCAATTCCAAGGCCTAGGCGTCTCCACCTAATATAAGAATTTTTACCTAGCTGAAAAATATCATAAATTAGAGAGCGGGGGAGGCGGATAATGGTTGTCATTGGCCCTAAGTTTTTAGCTTCCATAAATCTTTCTATTGCACTAGGAGGTAGGCCACCATCTTGTAGGTTTCTTAGGGAAAGCCATATGAAGCCAGCCTTGCCAACAACGCGGGAGCGGTCAACAAAGCCCCATTCTCGGCTGTCGGAGCTGTGGTCTCTATTGTCTCCCATAAAAAAATATTTTTTGTCGGGGACTGTAAATTCACAAACTTCATTTACTAAGTTGCTGTGATAATAATTTTGTCTAAAGATTCGAACGCCGGCCGGCAAGCAGCTTTCGCCACTGATGCTGCTTAAAAACTTTATTTCTTCTTCTAAGCTTTTTAATGAAAAAGAAAGTCTTTGGATCCAAATAGGATTTTTTTTGCCGGGTATCTTTTCTTTGTATAGGTTGTGATAGCTTTCATTAAAAACAAAATAAGGAGTTTCTTTGTTTTGAACTCCAGGCATAAGCTGTTGTTTTGCAACAAGGCCATTTATGTATAACTTTCCTTTTGAGACTTTTATTTTGTCTCCAGGAATGCCAACCAGTCTTTTGATGTAATAGACGCCTTCTCGGCCAGGGTTTTTTTCTCTGTTGGGATACTTAAAAACCACAACGTCACCTCTTTTGGGGTCGGAGACTTTAAGAAATTTTATATCACTAAAGGGAAGCCCTAAATCATAGGCCGATTTTGAAACAAAGATGTGGTCTCCTATAAGTAGGTTGGGCAACATACTGCCGCTTGGAATTTTAAATGGTTCAACGATGAAGCCCCTAACGAAGAGAATAAGGGCCAATAGCCAAAAAAGTGAGAGCATTTCTTCTTTGTTTGATTTTTTTAAGACTTTTGATTTATTCTTTTTTTTCATATTTACTCCGAGCCTAAATATATGCCGTTTGTTTTGAGGCCAATTCTTTTCAAACTCAAAAAACAGTCTAACCTATGTTAGACTAGCTTAAAATGAAAATACTTAGTTCTTTTGTTTTTAAAGAGTTTGTTAAGTATTTTTTACCACTTTGGCTCTCCCTTGGGGCCCTTTTTTACATCTTCGAAATATTAGGTCGCGTCTTTCTTGCAAAGCTTTCTTTTTTTGAGCTCGCAGCTTTGTATCTGTATAAGATTCCGTTTTTTTTGTCATTATCTTTCACGGTGGCATTATTGTTAGCCTTGCTTCTTTGTGTGGGAAAAATGAACCAATCTCGGGAGCTGGTTGCTGTTCAGGCCATGGGTGTTGGTTATTTTTCTTTTGTTAAAAATCTTTTGGGACCGATCATAGTTCTGTTGCCTGTTTATTTTATGTTAGTAAATTTTTGGCAACCTAAGTCGCAACAAATTTTTCATCAAAAGTCTATTGAAGCTAAAAGCTCTCTTTTGTCCTCGATCAAAAACTCTTCAGAAAAAAAACAGTTTTGGTTTCATCACGAAAATAAAATTGTATCTGTTAAAAGTTTTGACAAAACAAAAGCTTTGTTGAATGGTGTAGAAGTTTTTTATTTAGATAACGATTCAAAATTATCATCGTATTTGTCTTCAGATACAGCTTTTATTAGAGGAAAGTCGTGGACATTGAAAAACCCTCAGGTCCTTGGTTCTTTGGATGACAAGAAAAAACATTTTTATAAAAAATCTAAAAGTATTGTTTTACCTCTAATGTTAGGTGAGGAAGCCTTTGTGGATTCAAATTTAATTGAAGAGCATATGAGCTCATTGTCTATCTTAAAAAGGTTGACTGTTAAAGGTCTTTCTTCGAGCTCAATAAAAGCTCTTTTGACCCAGCTGTATTTTCGGATAAATTTATTTCTGGTTCCAATACTTTTATTTTTAATTTTTTTGTTTAAACTTTCAAGGTTTGAACGCAGTGTTTCTCTTGCTAAAGATTTTTTATCAATAGCTATAATTTGCTCGTTGTATTGGTTTGTGTTGAGTCTTTTTGTACAGTCCAGTTATAAATTAATTATTGAGCCACTTTGGGTCTTGGTGGGCCCTTTGTTACTGCTTTTTGCTGCTTTTATTTTATGGCGCTTGGCGCGCGTACGGGCGCTCTCTTTTGCTTAAAGTTTCTTTGTCTTTTACTTAGAGGTCTTGCCATTGTAGAGCCAATAACCTCTCCTTTAGAATTTTTGCGTCTTTGAAAAAGCTTTAAAGCGGAGCCTGCTTTAGATGGATCTACTTCGCCATATTCTTGCGAATTCTTTTGACTGAGCTGCTCGCCAGATTTTTTCCACTGTTTAAGTGTTTTTATGGTCTCTGCATGGGGGTTTGATCCCTTGATTTTAGCATCAGTACTTTTATTAAAATCTCCGTTGCCTTCTATATCTTTTATGAGCCCGTTTATAGACTGAGATCGCATTCCTTGTTCGAATGTGTAATTTATAAATTCGCTTGAGTCCGTAAAAATGTCACCAGGGTCTTTTCCCTTGGCACTGTTCTCGACCCATTTTTTACCATCTTCTGATCTTTTTTGTTCACACCAAGATCCGGCTTTCATGCATTTGGCACTCATTTGCGTGAATTTTTTTCCTTCAGATCCTTTGTATTTTTTGAGTCTTGCAGCAGTGGCTTTTTTGCTTTCTTCTTTTATTTTTTTTATAGCTTCTTGTCTTTCTGCAGCACTAAGATTTGAGCTCACGCTTCGAATTTTGTTTCTTTCTTCTTCTTTTTGAACACGGTTAACGGCTGCCTGACTTGTTGAACTAATAGCTCTTGCTAAGTCTTTTTCAGTATAATTTTCTTTTGACAGAACTTTCTGAATGTCTTTTGCAACTCCCTGTCGTAGCATTTTTTGTAAAGAATTTTTCCCGCTTAAAAGCTTTTTATTTTTTAAAGCGAGTCTAAGAGCTCTTTTGTACTGCCAACTTTTTTTCATTTTAGTTAGTACGCCACTTTTTTTGTTAGTAAGCTTCCAGTAAACTTCACTGCGGAGCATATCTATGTTGGGGGCAACTTTGTCTTCTGGAGTGTTTTTAAACTGGCTTGGGTTTGCCTTAGCTTCCCGAATCAGTCTTTTAGCATATTTTTTGCCTGAGATTTGAGCGGCTTTTTTTGCACTTTGTGATAAGGTCGTTATTCTGTGAATGCTGTCACCATGGGCGCTGCCATGGTCGTCTTGGTTTAGGCTTAAAATTAAGTGTTTTAATTTTTCAGCGCACTCTTTTTTGTCTTTGCATCTTTTGGCGGCGATTTCTCTTTTTATAATCGCTTCTCTTTTTTCGTCTAATTTTTTTTCAATGGCTTTGTTTCTGGCTTCTTTAGACAAACCAGGTTTCAGTCCAGCGCTTTTTTCGAGTTCAGTTTCTAGAGTGGCGCCACCTGTTTTTTCAACTACGTGACTGGTTAGATTTTCAAAAGACTCATCATGAAATTGCGAAATATCTCTATGGCGAGTGCCTTTGTTTTCTTGGCGGCCTTTAAAGAATTTTTGCATAGAATCGAAAATAACTTGATCTCGCTTAAGTTCTGCAAGTTCTTCTTTACTAAAGCCAATGAGTTCGTCTTCGCTTAAATCACCTTGGGCAACGCTCTTTACTGTATATAAGTTCAACACACAGAATGCGAATGCAAGCGTAAGAAGTACTTTAAATGTAGACTGTAACAACGATATTCCCCTGTTTTAGTAGCTGCAAATTAGGGGCCAAGAAAAGGCAGAAATAAGGCAATAATATTACAGATTTAACTTCATAAAAGTGTCTAAGAACTAGCCAGCGACAGATTGCTACGGCCTACACATGTTGCGACCCCATCCCCTGGTACGGCCTACCAAATTTGGTACCAGGGGATGGGGTCACAACATGTGGTAGGGGTTGCTGTCTATGCTAAGGCGGCAGCGGTATTTTTTATCTAGTTTGTTTTCTTGCCATTTGTTCATGATCCAGTGGCCTGCGATTTGCAGTTTGTTTTCGTCGGGGCACTTCACTAAGAGTTGCCAGCGATGTTTGTTTTTGAGGCGGCTTATTGGTGCAGGGTTGGGGCCTAAAATTTGGATTTCACTTTCGCTTAAACGGTTTAAAGCTTGTGCTATAGCTTTGGAGGCATCTTTTACATTCCTTAAATCATTTCCATCTATTCGCAACATGCTTAAGTTTGAGGCAGGCGGATAAGAAAGAGCTTCTCTTTTTGCAATTTCAGTTTTTAAAAAACTTTCATAGCTGTCTAGGCCGGTGTATTCTTTTAAGTTTTGTAAAACTACATTGTCGTGTTCAAAGCTTTGAACCAAGACTTTTCCAGCTATATCAGCTCTACCGGCTCGTCCACTTACTTGCAGTAAAAGCTGAAGAGTTTTTTCGTAGGCACGAAAGTCAGGAACCTGTAGCCCCATGTCCGCAAGTATTATTCCAACTAAGCTCACCTTTGGAAAATCATGTCCTTTGGCGACCATTTGAGTGCCTATTAAAACGGCGGGATGGCTGCTTTTGAATTTTTCTATTAGTTCTTCTAAGTCTGCAGTTTTGTTAATGGTGTCTTGGTCCATTCTAAAAATATTTAAATCTTCAAAATGTTTCTGCAAAAGATGTTCAATTTTTTGTGTTCCAATTCCAAAACTGACCAATGGAGATTCTTGTGGGCAGGTAGGACAAAACTCAATGTTGTTAATCGTATAAGAACAGTAATGGCAAATAGCTGCGTTGTTGTAGTGTAGAGTAAGTGCCACATCGCAGTTTGGGCAATGCAGACTTTCGCCGCAACTCAAACAAGAAAGATGGCTTGAAAAACCCCTGCGGTTTAAAAAAAGTATAGCTTGCTCTTTTCTATCTATACAGGCGCGCAGTTCCTCAAGAAGTTTAGGTGATAAAAAAAAGTTTTCATCTTTTGAGCCGAGTTCAACAATTTTTTTATTTTCACTATAATCAATAAGGTCTTTATTTTCTTTAGCGATTTGCTTGCGTAAATTAATAATTTCTATTTTAGGCAATTGGGCGTCAGCAACGGCTCTAGAGTGCAGTTTGTAAACTTCACATAGTTCTTTGTTTTGAGAAAGTGCGTAGCTTTCAATACGGGGCGTAGCACTTCCTAATACGATTGGAATATCTTTTAAGTGCGCCAACTCAATAGCCGAATCGATGGCGTGGTAGCGCAGTCGTTCGTCTTGTTTGTAGGAAGCGTCATGTTCTTCGTCCGCAATTATAAGTCCAAGATTTTCTATAGGAGAGAAAAGCGCAGATCTAGCTCCTAGGGCAATAACGCCCTTATTATGAATACAGCTCATCCAGTTTTTTCTGAGCAATGTGTTTTTTAATGAACTGTGAAAGGCAAAAAGTCTTTTAGGAAATATTTTTTCAAAACGCTCTACAAGCTGAGGTGTGAGTGAAATCTCAGGCACCAAAACCAAGCAAGATTTGCCTTCATTAATTTTTTCTTTAATCAGCCTCAGGTACACCTCGGTTTTTCCGCTACCGGTGATTCCCCATAACATATTAATTTTATGTGTTTTTTCTTTATTTATGCCTTCGAAAGCAGCTTTTTGTTCTGGGTTTAATTCCAGGCTTGTTTCATTTGGTAGAGGAAAGTTTACACTTGAGCTTGCTGCAATTTCTTTTTTTAAGATATTGGGACTTGCTTTGCTCACATAGCTTGGAAGCATGACATCTGCGCTTTGACCTAAGGGATAAAAGTATTTTTTTGCTAGCCAGTGACAAAAATCAATTCTCTCTTTGTCTAAAACCGGAGTGTTTATTTTTATTTCAAGAATCTCTTTAAGTTTTAATTTTTTCTCGCTATTGGCTTTAATCTTAAAAACGATTCCAGAAATTTGCCGTTTGCCAAAAGGTACTTTTACCCAGTGACCTTCTTTTAGAGAGCCTTCAATTTCTTTGGGTACCAGGTAATCAAATACTTTGTCGTATGGGTAAATTGGAACAGAAACGGCGACTTCAGCAATAGCCATTGCTTTTTAATGAGAAAGCACAAGAGCGCTTAAAAGTTTTTGTCCTTCGGAACTAAGGAGAGAAAAACTTTCATTAAAATTAGGAGAATTACTTTTGCTGTATTGACTAAAGCCTGAGCCCGACTGGCTTTCACCACGCATAAATTGCACAACTTTTTGGCCGTTAAAGTGTAAGGTTAAACCTTTGGCAAGATTAAAAGATTTTCTTCGTTTTCTTCTGGTGGTTAAATCAGAGCTAGCTCTTAGTTCAACTACGTCACCTTCATGAGAAAAAACATAACTAAGTGGCGAGTAAAAGTACTGATCAAAATCTATATACGGAAAAGAGCCTTCGGAGTTTTGCCCCGTAGGAGAAAGGGATTCTATTCTGAGAACGGCTTTCGGGGAAGGGCCGTTTTGTCCTAGTTGCAGTGTTATTCTATTGTTTGTTATAGTTGATTGGTCTGTAATATTTATTTCTTTTTGGGTTAAGTCCCTTTGATTAATAAAGGAAGACTTTAAAAGGCTTTTCATAAGCATGGATTCGTCACCAGATAAAGTCAAACGCGACCACAAAGCTTGTCTAGGGCAAGCAAAAGAGTTGGCTCCAATTTGAAGAATACACCTTTGCTTTACTCTCGTTAAAAGAATATTTGTATTGCCGTTATTGCGCAAAAATTGGTGGGGAACGTTGGATAGTCTTACTTGATATATATTGGGTGATTGCCAACTAAACTTATAAGGAACTACTATTTTTCCAGATCGTTGGCTAAAAAAAGTCATTTTTCCGGAACTCGAAAAAGAGCTTTGTCTTTTTATTGCCTTGCTTTGTGCTTTTAAAACATCTTTAATCAGCGGTTTTGCGCTTTGAACGTTAAAGCTAAAAAGTAATGTGATGAGTATTAAATATGGCACAAAGCTTAATTTATCATGAGCTTTGCTTTCTAGGTATTTTCTGTGAGTGCTGTGTGGCGGACTATGTCACAAAAAAAGGCTTCTTAGTCTAAAGTAAATTCTTGAGGATCTACTTTAGACTAAGAAGCCTTTTATGGAGCTTATAACTAGCGTTACTGTCTATGCACACTCGTCGATACTCTCGGATAGCGTTCATATGGGCCAAATAGAAACTGCGGTTGAACTTGGCTCGGGTAATAGCGTGGATAAATGTCCATTCTAAAGCTAGACATGGTCTGCATGTAAGCAGACAGCATTTGGGCGTCTTCGCTTACTTCTCCAAGAACAACAGCTGCTCCTGGACGGTAGCTCGAACTTTGATATTGACTAGGTATTCTTGTAGAAACACTTGGACCATAAATCGGACCCATTTGCGGTGAGCCGTAGGCAAAATTGGCTCCTAAGTGAGCAAAAGAGCTGGGAAGGCCGTTGTAAGCCGAAAAAGATGCTTGAGCTTGAATTGAAGAAGATGGAGCATATTGCTGCATTCTTGGATCTGTGGCCAGGCTTGAAAAAGTAGTTAGTGCAGATATAAAGATAAAATTTTTAATTATTAAGTTCATGATTCCCCCGTTTCTTAAATAGCAGCAAAAAGAGGGCCAATTTGTTTGAGGCTAGTATTTTATTCAAATCATTTAATTACGGTCACTTGTAGAATTTATGCCGATCAAAATACTTCTAGTTTTGTCTGCTCTCATGTATACTGTAAAAGAAATAGACAATTCGTTACAAAAATTGTTAGGGGGGTTAATATGCTTAAAAGATCATTTTTACCGGTATTTATCACATACTTTTTACTTTTACCGACCATGGGGCAGGCTCAGTCTCAGGCTAAACCAAGTTTAAGCGATCCCTTTTTAAATCTAGGGCCTCAATCGGTTGCCAGGGCAGGTAGTACAAATTCTTCTACGGTACAGCATGATAGCCAATTTCAAAATCCGGCCAGTCCGGCCTTTTCGAAGGTATATGCGGTTTCATTGAATTATTTAGGTATTGCAAACAGCCTTTCGGCGTCTGTTGTAGACACCAAGTCAGGACCTATTGGTGGTGGTTTTTATTACACTCGTAGAAATACGGATGGTGTAACGGGTGTTGAGAATTCTTATTTAGGTGATTTTAAAAGACAAGAACAAGTGATTGGTGGCTCTTTGATGGGAAGAATCTCTAAAAGAGTTGCTATTGGTTTTAACGCTAAATACTTAATTTTAGACAGTAGCGATTCTCGTGTTTTAGATGCAAAAAAATGGAATGTTGATGGTGGTTTAAGAGTTATGGTCACAAGGGGCTTGTCACTTGGGGCTTTGTATAAAAACTTTTTAGGTGATCAAGATGGTTATACGCCTCCTTATTTTTCTTTTGGCGCTGAATATCAAATAGGCAAGTCTTTTGCCTTTGCTGCTCGTTTGCTTAAAATTAACCCTTTGAGTGCTCAATCAAGATATAGCTTGCCAGGTAACCCGAAAAAGTTTGCTTGGAGTGTGGGAGCTCAGTACAATATTGGTTCTTCTGGAGCTCAAATACGAGCTGGATTTTTTGATAACCCAGCATGGGATAACAAGTGGATTACGGCCGGTTTGGGTTTTAAGATGACTCAGTTTACTTTAGATTATTCCTTTCAGTATGATTCTGTTGGTAAAAAGCAATTGCACGGCTTTGGCGTATCAGGTCTTTTTTAGTAAGTATTCGACGTGGGGCCAAGACTTTAGTTGCTTGTAAAACAAGTTTAGGCGATTTAAATGTTGGTCGATATCTGATTTACTATTGAATTTGTATAGTTCACTTCCTTGCTGCGATGGAACTAACCAAGATTTGTTTAAGCACATTTTTATAAAGTTTTTTATGGCTTGACTGTTTAAGGAGTGAAGGTGGGTAATGTTGTAGCGTAAAAAATTTAGTTTAGCTCTTTTTTGCAAAAGCTTTTCCCATTCTTTGATAGAAACATGCAGATTCGTCATTTCTTTTAGGCACATAATAGAGGCTTTTTGAGTGTCAAGAGTGTCGACTATAAAGTGTCCATACAAATCGTAGGATATATTATCGGGCTGCGAAGAAATTTGCTGCCAGTATTGATCTTTGCTTTCGAAAAAGAATTCGAACTCTAAAATTTTTCGAAGCTCCAAAGCTAGTTGAATGTCTTTGGCACAAAGGGCTCGAACCCCCCAGTTTACAAAAGAATGTATAGCGGTATTTTTACGAAAGAGCATTTTTTGAAGTTGCTTTTCTTCTACAAAATATTCTTTTTCGTTGGCAATGGTTTGTTCTTTTACGAGCCCGTTTTTAACCAAAATTTTTAAAGATTTTAAACAATCATTAACTAGGTTTTCTTTTAATTTTCTGTGAATATTTACTTTTCCAATAGCTAAGTCGTTTTTAATTTTTTCTAAGGCGAGACAAAAATCATTTTTTTTCCAAATTTTTCTTGGTTGTGCCATTAACAAATTGGCCACAAGGCCAGCTGCAGTTACAGGTCTTACTTGGTTGATTTGGCTGCAAATATGAAAAGTGCATTTATATACTTTTTCTTTTTTCTTGGCCGGATAATTTTCGTCATATTTTTGTAAAGAGTTTACTCTGTCTTTTAAAGAAAAATCATTGGCAAAACGCAGGTAAACTTTTCCATGGTTTTTAAACAAAACTTTTGAGGAACGAAATATATTGTATAAATTTTCTTTAGGTTTAATGCCGCCTTCTTGTTCGCGGCTGTGAGCATTGTCTTCGGTTACATGATCATAGGTAATAGAAACGGGGACGATTCTCGCATCTTCAGAAATCATTCGGTCACTATAGGCATCAAAGAGCATATTGAGCATTCCGTATTTAGGTGGTGCTAGCTTACCGCTACGAGAGCGTGTGCCTTCTATAAAAAATTCCATATTGTAGCGGTTGTTAAGAATGCAGCCTAGGTAACGCCGAAATACTTCTTTGTAAATTTTGTTAGACTTGAAACTTCTTCGAAGAAAAAAAGCGCCACAGTTTCTAAATATATTACCAATGGGCCAAATGTTTAGGTTAATGCCGGCCGCAATATGTGGAGGAGCAATGTCTAGTCTGAAAAGTACATATGAGAGAACTAAAAAATCTATATAGCTTGAATGGTTAGGAATAAAAAGCAAAGGCCCTCTTTTACTGGCTTCTCTTAGTTTTTCAATGTCTTCGTCAAGAAAGTCAATACCATTATATATTCGGTTAAAGACAGGCGATAAAATTTTAGCAACAAGTTCAATATATCTTGGAGTGAATTTTGCAGCCATTTCGTGAAGATATTCTAAGGCCTGTTTTTTTGATTCCTCGAGACTAATTGAGTTTTCCTTTGATTGCTCATCCAGAAACTGCAAGAAGTTTTTATTTTGAAAGATTTGATCAGCAATATGCTTCGTGGGCTGGTAAACTGGACCAAGGGCCGTTCTCTTGGACTGGCTTACTTGCATTAACATTTTTCTACGCAAAGTTGCTGCGTCTTCTTTGTTGACCTCTAGGGCAGGAAGGCAGCGAAGTGTACTAAAGGGATATTGCCTTAACAATATAATAAATTTTCTAAGTTCAGTGGGGTTAAGGGCGTCTCCTAAAAAGAAATCCCAGGCCCACAATATTGGTAAGCTTAAAAAGTGAAGAAGCTTTTTGTAAAAAGGTAGTTTGTCTATTTTTAACTCTTCTTTGCGGCTGCCCTTTCTCCAAATAAAGAGAAGAGGGACAAGAACGAGGTCTGGGTGTTTTTCTTTTAAAAACGCAATGGTTTTTTCTCCAGGGCTTTTGTTGAAAATTTTACGACTTTCCCAGAATTTCAATAAAATTAAGATAGGTTGCTTTTTCTTAAGTTCTTGCGAGCATTGCTCTATGCGGCTCGGTTCTTTTTTTCTTAATTTGAGTGTCGACGCAAGGCGTTTAATAAATTCAAAGAAACCTTCTACATACAGATCAGGTAGAAGTGTGGCGTACTTAAGGCGGAAGTCCTTTTTGTATTTATGTCTCAAAAAAAGTTTGAGGCCAAGAAATTCAAAAAAGCCACCTGTAGATAGCACAAAGGCTATAGGCCTGTTGGGATAGCGCTCTCTTAGTAGATCAATTTCTTTTAAAAAATTCTCGCGCGCGCTAAAGCCCCGATACAAGACATTATAGATCATGTCGAAAAAAGAAGACTTAGCAGACACTCAGCCATCATATCAGAGCTTAGACGGGGCTTATACTTATCTGCTTTGATTTTTTACTTTTAGCTCTTCAATATGGATTTGACTGAAATAAAAAATAACCTTTAATTAGATAGAGATATGGCAACTATCAAATCAAATATGTCTGGCACTATTCTAAAAATCAACGTTGAGGTGGGGTCTAAGATCGCTCCTGGGCAAGAAATAATTATTGTTGAAAGCATGAAGATGGAAATGCCGATAGTTAGTGATGCTTCTGGGACCATTAAAGAAATCAAAGTAGCTGTTGATGACTTTGTGGAAGAAGGACAGGATATTCTTGAAGTAGATCAATAATGAAGGAAGTTAAAAATTGTAAGCTTTTTGAGGTTGGTCCTCGAGATGGCTTGCAGAGTGAAGATAAAATTTTAAGTGTTAAAGAAAAATTTGAACTTATTAAGTTATTGGTTGCGACAGGGGTAAAAAATATTGAAGTGGCTTCATTTGTGCGGCCTGATTGGGTTCCTCAAATGGCGGGTGCCGCCGAACTGTTTAAGTTAATCAAAGCTTCTAGGTCAAAGGCCTTTAAAAGCTGTGCCTTCTGGGCCTTTGTACCCAATGATAAGGGCTTAGATAGAGCTCTTGATGCTGGCGTTGATGGTGCAGGATTTTTTTATGCCTCTTCTAAAACTTTTTGTAAAAAAAATGTCAACACAGAGAAAAAACAACTTAAAAAAAACCTTTCGCAATTGCTTGAAAAAGCTAGAGAAAAAAAATTAGCTCATAGGGTTTATTTGTCGACGTCTTTTCATTGTCCTTATGAAGGGGAGACAGGCTTTGCTGACTTGCAAGCAGATGTTGGCTTCCTCGCCTCTCAAGGTGTAAAAGATATTGTTTTGAGTGACACCACAGGCTATGCGCACCCTGCAATGCTTCAAAAATTTTTAAAGGCCCTAACAAAAAAATATAACTCTAAGCTTTTTTCTTTGCATTTACATGACACAAGAGGAATGGCCCTAGCAAATATTTTGCAAGCTTTGTCCTTTGGTATTCAGCGCTTTGATGCAAGTGTGGCAGGTGCTGGAGGTTGTCCATATGCGCCTGGGGCCAGTGGTAATGTTGCAATGGAAGATCTTATTTATATGCTCACCCAAATGAAGAAAGTTAATAAATTAAACCTAAAAGCTTACGTTAAGGCGGCTAAATTTTTGCAAAAGAAACTGGCTAAAGACTTTCCTTCACACCAGCTTAATATTTTAGGATAGGAGAAACTATGTCCTTAGTTAATTATGAAAAAAAAGGCAAAATTATTTTTTTGTCACTTAATAGAGTTGATAAATTAAATGCTTTTTCTAAAGAAATGATTTCCGAGCTTACGGATGCTTTAAAGGGCGCAGGCTCTGAGAACTGCTCTCTGTTAGTTTTAAATTCAAATTGCGAAAAAGCCTTTTGTGCTGGAGCTGATTTAAAAGAACGCCTTAATATGAACGAAAAAGAAACCCTCGAAATTCTTGATCTACAACAAGTTATGGTTGAGAGTTTAGCTGCTTTAGAAATGCCTACTCTGGCACTTATGAATGGAGTTGCTTTTGGTGGTGGCTTTGAAATTGCTTTGGCTTGCGATTTTAGAATATGTCATCCCAATGCCTTAATGGGTTTAAGCGAATTGCGGCTTGGAATTATTCCAGGAGCAGGCGGAACTCAAAGATTACTAGGCTTAGTAGGTTTGACCAAAGCCAAAGAACTTATTTTTAAAGCAAAAAAAATAAAGGCACTAGAAGCATTAGAACTTGGAATTGTTAGCGAAGTTAGTGATGATTTAATCGGAGCTGCTTTGCTTTGGGCAGAAGAACTAGAAAAAGCAGCCCCACTGGCTTTAAGAGCAGCAAAAAAGGCCTTAAACAGTGGTCACTGGGCAAAAAATTTACATGAAGCTCTACAAATCGAAAGAGATTGCTATAATTTGACTTTAAAAAGCAAAGATCGTTTAGAGGGTTTAAAAGCTTTTTCGGAAAAAAGACCAGCTGTATTTAAAGGGGAATAGTAAAAATGCGCACATTAGAAGATTTTAAAAATTCAAAAGAAACTATACTTAAAGGTGGCAAAGAAAAGTACCATCAAAAAAATAAAGCGCAAAAGAAATTTTTTGCTAGAGAGAGAATCTCTAAGTTGCTTGATCCGGATTCTTTTGTGGAAGATGCTTTGTGGGCAAACTCTATGGCAGAAGGATTGCCGGCTGATGGCGTGGTTACTGGCTTTGGAAAACTAGCTGGACGCACTGTTGCAGTTATTGCAAATGACTCAACTGTAAAAGCTGGTTCTTGGGGCTGGCGTACGGTCGAAAAAATGATTCGTCTGCAAGAACAGGTGGCAAAATTAAAGTGCCCTTTGTTCTACTTGATTGATTCTGCTGGGGCACGAATTACTGACCAAGTAGAAATGTTTCCAGGCCGAAGAGGTGCGGGAAAAATATTTCATATGCAGTGTCGGTTAAGTGGTGTTGTGCCTCAAGTCTGTTTGCTTTTTGGACCTTCGGCGGCTGGTGGAGCTTATATTCCTGCTTTTTGCGACCTCGTTATTATGGTAAAGGGAAACGCTTCTATGTATTTGGGCAGTCCTCGAATGGCAGAAATGGCTATTGGAGAAAAAGTTAGCCTTGAGAAAATGGGTGGTGCGGAAATGCATTGCCGTACAAGCGGTGTTGGCGATTTACTTGTAGATGACGAAAGTCAAGCTATAGAAAAAGCCAAGCAATATATCAGTTATTTTCCACAGAACTATAATAGTGAAGCTTTTGTGTCTAAATCAAAAAAGGCGCAAAATGCTTTAGCAACTAAGGATATTTTTCCTGAGAACCCTTATCACCCTTATGATGTAAAAAAAATCATCGATGGAATTGTTGATGCTGAAAGTTTTTTTGAAATAAAAGAACTCTTTGCAAAGGAAATGGTTGTGGGTTTAGCCAGATTAGATGGAAAAACAGTAGGTGTTTTGGCAAACCAGCCTAAAGAAAAAGGTGGGGTTATCTTTGTGGATTCGGCCGATAAAGCTGCAAGGTTTGTTAACTTGTGTAATGCCTTTAATATTCCACTTTTGTTTTTGGCTGACGTTCCGGGTTTTATGATTGGAAGTCGAGTGGAATCACAGGGCATAATACGTCACGGAGCCAAGATGGTTTATTCTATTTGTGAAGCCACTGTAGCTAAAATTTGTGTGGTTATGCGAAAGGCTTATGGGGCTGGTTTGTACGCAATGAATGGGCCCGGTTTTGATCCCGATTGCACATTGGCTCTTCCAACAGCTAAAATTGCTGTAATGGGACCTGAGCCGGCTGTAAATGCTGTTTACTTTAATAAAATAAAAGAAATGACCGCAGAGGAAGCCAAGGCTTTTGTAAAAGAAAAAAAAGAAGCTTACGAAAAAGATTTGAATATTCAAAAGCTGGGTTCGGAGTTGATTATTGATGGCATTATTGAAGACAAAGATCTTAGGCTAGAGCTAATTAAGCGTTTTGATCTCTATAAAAATAAAGATTTAAAATATTTGGATAAAAAATCTGGTGTTAGACCTGTTTGAAGTTTTTTCGGCCAATACATTCGTATATTAATCTGGCGAGAATAAATTCACTATGCTTAGTGCCTTGAATAGGTTTTATCTCGTTTACATCCATGCCAATAACGTTTTTACTTTGGAAAAGCAGATCTAAAAGACTGCTTAAGGTCCACCAGTTTAGACCGCCTGGCTCAGGAGTGCCTGTGGCCGGAACTAGCGAGGGATCAAGGCCGTCGGCATCAATTGTTAAATAGATATCTGTCTCATTTAGGTCATTTATAATTTTTTCTATTGGGTAATCATTCTTATAGTCATGAGCGTGGTAGATTTTTATATTTTCTTTTTGGATTAATTTCCATTCTTCTTCGCAGTAGTTTCTGATGCCAACACCCACGTGCTGTATTCCTAAGTCAAATACTCGCTTCATAATTGAAGCATGAGAGAGTTTGTTGCCTTGATAGGAGTCTCTTAAATCTGCGTGCGCATCAATTTGTAAGACACTGAAAGGTTTTTTGTTTTTTTTGTACAAGCTGCTAATAGGCGCAAGGCTAATGGTGTGTTCTCCGCCTATGCATATTGGCCATTTTTCGCTTTCAAGACTTTGCTCTACTTTGCTTTTAATGTCTTCTAGTGCTTCACTTGCGCTCATTTTAGAATAGTCGGGCAGCTTAAAAGTGTAGATACCAGCAGAGGAAAAATCTTTTTTTGTTTTACAATCAAAAAGTTCAATTTCTTGGCTTGCTTCGAGCAAAGATTGAGGTCCCTTGTCACTGCCTTTTTGAAAAGAACTCGACTTGTCTAGGGGCGCAGGTATAACACAAAATTTTGCGTCCGAAAAACTCGTGTTGTTTTCTGTAAAATCTATTTTCACGAAACTTAAGTTACTTGAGTCTTTCTTGACAAGCAATAACTTTGCTTTGTAGAACTAATACAACAAGGATCTGGGAGGGCTTCCGATGAAAAAAGTACTCTTTTTGTTTTTAGCAATAACTTCAATTTTTGATATAGTTTTTGCTGCAGATGATCGTCCTGAAGCAGCTGCGCAGTTAATTGGGTCTTTTCGTTTTGCATGTCGCGGAAGAGGAGCTTACTCTTCAAGAGCCTCAGTACATACGGAAGCGATTCGCAGTGTCCTGGAGGGATTAAATTCTAATGACCCTTGTGCTCCACTGCTTCAAAGCGCACTACGTGAAATTTCAACTTTGCCTTCAGAGTTAAATGAAAAAATTGATTTAGAAGATTCGTATTTGGAAGAAGAGCAGCGTCGTAAATCTATAAATTTATATTTGCATCAGTGGAAAGCCTTACCTCTTAGGGGTGGCTCGGTTCCATTTGGGTCATTGCAAGAAAGTCTCGAACAGAAAATCGTAGGTGACTATATAGATTCTTTAAGCTTTCAAGCCAAGAGAGGGCTCCAAGAAAAAGAAAAAAGAAAGTCATACCGTTATCAAAGAGCCAAAGAAATCAATGGAGCTCTAGGTAGAATAGTAAACCCTTCATCTTCTTTAAGTTACTGTCTCCAGAGTTCCCCAGCCGCAGCCATGATGATGGCTTCTCAACTTGGCGCTTATGGTGGTTCCATGCTTTCAACACAGTACGCCTTACAAATAAATCAAGTTGCGCAATTATTTAACTACGGTATACAGGCGAGCAGAAATTGGTCGAGAAATCGGCAAATTCGAGAGCTTTATCGAGTTGAAATGCGTGAGGCCTTGAAGTGCGGTCTGGAATCCTTAACTGATTTTTATTGCGAGGCACATGACACTCGTAAAATGCTGTTGACTATGCCAAATTTTTATGAGAATCAAGCTTCCCGTAATGATGGTCCTTGGCAGGCGTTTGATTTAATAAACAATCGCTTGCCCGTTTTAAACGAATGGCTCTTGAAAATCAAAAACGGACTACCTCCTAGTGACCCTTCGGTTGCCAATAGAAAAAACAATATAGAGTTAAAGAAGCAACTAATTGAACAAACTCATCAAGTCGTGCAAGGTTTAATGGCGGCGGCAAAAAGAAAATATGAGAATTTAAAAGACGACCCTTTAGCTAGAGAATCTATAATTGTATCTACAGTAAACAGTATTGTTGGTAGCCTGAATATAAGTGGCCGAAGCTCATCTCTTCCTAGGCCATTTTTAGAATTTTCTTCTGATTCTTTACATTATGCTTGTCGGCTTTTGCTTGGTTTTGAAGTAAAGTGCCCAAGTCAAGAAAGTATTTTTGATACTGAAAAGTATATTCGCGAACGGATACTCACTGCAGATGGAAATTTTACTTTAGATGAAGTTTTGCTAAATTGGTTGCAGATAAAAAAGACAACTACAAAAATAGTAGCTGCCGAATTCGCAGACACGATTTTTGTAGCTCCAAAAATTTTACTTGCTTTAGCCTGGCAAAAAAACACCAAGGGAGATTCCCCTCTTGGTACTCTTTATCAAATAAAGGATTACTTAGATGATTTCTTTTTAGTTCATGATGAAAAAAAACCTTATGCTCTCTTGTTGGTGAATGAGTTAAAAAAACTCACACAATCAGCCATCCAGGAAATTGAGAAGGTAAATACTGGTTTTGCTACAAATAAAGAAAGTGAAATTTCTGATATTCTAAACTCCTTGTATGACTTATTTCAATTAAGATTTGGTTTAAATTATTTTAACGAACTTGTGGGGGCTGCTTTGCGTGAAAAAGTTTTAATTGATTTAAAAAGCTCAGGCTACTCTGAGCTTGTCACAAAAATTTTACGCTTACATCAAGGTGACATCCAAACTTTGTTTTCTAGTTTAGGACATTCACGAGTTGCGATACTTGAAGATTTGGAAACTGCAATAAGTAAAACTCAAAGCAATATAAATTTATTTAAAGAAATATTTAAAGATTCTTTTGATAGGGCTATTATGGATTTTAAATCTCAAGCAAAACAAGCAGGTGAAAGAAGCACAGGTATAAACTCAAATAATTTGGCAAGGCTATGTACTTTGTGGATTGTGGCAAGCAAAGACAAATGGCCTTCTTGGAAAGTTAAAGAGGCCTGTCAGCAGGCTTCATTGCGAAGCCCTTTTTACCGTTCGGTTGCGGGCCAAAAAAATCCGTTAATTGATACATTAAAAATTGAGGTTGGGAAGTTGTGGAGTGATTTACGTTCGCAAAGAACTTTAGATTATAGTAGTCAGCTTTGTTACTACTATCGCTTTAAGCAAAATGAAGTTTTGTATTCTGAAGTCTTTGATAAGCCAGCCCAGACGCAGAGAAGTCGATATTAAAAAGCTTCGAGTTTAAGGGCAAATCGAGTATAATAGCTTTGTTTTGAAGAAGAAAATATGGGGTGACCGACGGGGCTTGAACCCGCAACACCCAGAATCACAATCTGGTGCTCTACCAATTGAACTACGGTCACCGTCAATACTAGAAATAACCCCTAATGAGCCTGCTAATCAAGCACCTAAAGCTAATTTTTCCTATTTGGGTGCAGTAATTTTAGCTCTTTTTTTTGCTGCCATTGTGACCGCTCCGTTTTGGTGGCAATCACGTCAGGGTTGGGTAAGGCAAATAGGCCCAGTAAATCCGATTGTTTTAGCTCGCTAGATAATTCTCTAGTCTAGATTTGACCGTTTCTTCACCTAATATATTAATTATATCTTTTAGTTCCGGGCCATGTTTTTGCCCGCTAAGTGCAATGCGCAGGGGCATAAAAAGTTCTTTGCCCTTAAACTGAGCCGTTTCTTTTACTTTGCTTAACCATTGCTCATAGGGCTGAGTATAAGATGAAAGCCAAAGTTTGGCTGATTCTTTACTTTTCTCGTCTGGGCTCTCGTATGTGGGAGTTTTAATTATACTATTAATTTTTTCTTCCACTTCCGAGAGTAGGGTGAGTTCGTCCCATACACAGTTCAGGGCTTGAACGTTGGCGCCCTCTTTTGGTAACCATTTTTTTGCAAGAGAGAGTCTTTGTTTTTCGTCCGTAATAGATTTTAGATGTTTTGAGTTAATCCAAAAAAGTTTTTTTTCATCAAATACCGCAGGTGACTTATTAATTTTATTCGTTTCAAAATACTCACAGGCTTGGGAGAGCTTGCTAAAAATTTCTTTTTTAGGTGGAGGCGTCCAAAAAAGCGGCAACATTGCATTTACTAATGCTTCCGGCAAAACGCCCATTTCTATATATTCTTTTACAGTACGGGAGCCATTTCTTTTACTTAGTTTCGATTTATCTAAGCCTAAAACAATTGGTATGTGACCAAAATGCATTTTACTTAGGGCTTGCGAAAACTCTTCCTTGTATTCTTCTATTTGTGCGAGGGCCTCTATTAAAAGAATTTGTTTGGGGGTGTTAGAGCTGTGATCATCACCTCGAACAATGTGGGTGGCGTTTAAGCTTACGTCATCAAAAGCAGAGGCAAAGTTGTAGGTAGCAGATCCGTCTTCTCGTAGAACAATAAAGTCTCCAAGAGTGCTTGCTTCAACTTTTTGCTTTCCTCTAACTAAATCAACCCATTCTATTCCTCCTCGGTCCTGAGGAATTTTAAGTCGCCAGGTGTGAGGCGTGCCTTTGTCCAGTTCTTGCTTTACGCTTTCTTCGGAGGCCTTGGCCCATTTGCCACTGTACTTTGGGGGGTTGCCTGTTTTTAGTTGCAGTTCTCGTTCGGCAGCCAACTCTTCTGAGCTGCAGAAGCATCTATAGAGCAATCCTTTTTCTTTAAGTCTGTTGGCGGCTTTTTCGTAGAGCTCAACTCGTTTTGATTGGTAATTTACTTCATCAATTTTGAAGCCAGCCCACTTTAAATCTTCGAATATAGAATCTAGGGCACCCTCTTTGTTGCGTTTTTTATCGGTGTCGTCAACTCTAATAAAACAACTTCCGCCTAGTTTAAGGGCGATAAAATAGTTTACAACTGCAGTTTGAAAATTTCCAACGTGCAGGTTTCCGGTAGGAGAAGGAGCGAAGCGTAGTCGTATAGGAAGAGACATAAAAAATGCTTCCGCAGCTTAGGCTGTGGTGAAAATTTCTTTTAGTTCGTCTTCGACCATTTCTTCTCTAATTTCTTGAGCTAGAGAGAGTTCTTTTACTAACAAACTTTTGGCAGTATCGAGCATTTTTCTTTCACCAAAACTTAGGTCTTTTTCTATTTTTAAACGATAGAGGTCTCTTAGGACTTCGGCTATTTCGTAGACACTTCCAGTTTTAATTTTTTCCATGTACTCTCTGTAACGCCGGTTCCAAGTTTGATCCTCAGACACACATTCTTTGCTTTTTAAAATTTTATAAATTTTAGAGACTTCTTTTTTTGGAATAATTGAACGCAAACCAACATCTTTAACTTTGCTGGTTGGAATTAAAATAGTGCTTCCGTTTTCATGTAGTTGTAAAATATAGAAATATTTTTTTTTCTCGCCGATAAGCTTTTCTTGGATACCGCGAACAACTCCAACACCGTGGGATGGGTAAACGGCATTATCACCTATTTTAAAAAATTGCGCCAAAAAGAACCTCCTTGTTAAGTTTGACTATAAAAAGTTAAACCATTGAAATTATATAATAATTTCGTGTCTTGTGAACTTGCTAAGTTAACAAACCAAAGCCATTATAACAGGTATTATGCCCAAAAACAAGCTTATTCTAGTTTCTCAGTCTCCCCGTAGAGTTGAGCTCCTAAAGAGAATTTGCGATTTTGAACAAAAGAATTTGAATTTTGTGGAAGCAGAGTGGAGGCCTGCTTGGTCGCCTAAAAGCTATGTTGCTTCGATTGTAGCTGAGAAGCTAAAAAAGGCTCGGGCAAAATTTCCTAAAAGAAAAATATTAGTTGCAGATACAATTGTTGTTTTAGACGAAAGAGTTATGAACAAACCCAAATCGCACAAAGAGGCATGTCAAATGTTAAAGTCTTTGTCTGGACGCCGTCATAAAGTATACACTCGCTTTGCTCTTGAGTCCGAAAGAAAAAAGGGAGGATTCAATTGCATTCAAAAAACTATAGAATCAGAAGTTAGCTTTCATCGGCTGAGCTCTCCAGAAATAAATAAATATATTAAAAATTTTAAACCGTTTGATAAAGCGGCTGCCTATGGATTTCAAGATGGGGCGAATCATTTTGTAAAAAAATTAAAAGGTTCCTATTCGAATGTTTTGGGCTTGGCTGTTTTAGAAGTCGAAATTGCCTTAGGCCGATTAAAGTAAAACAAGGATTGACCATTTTGTAACAGAGCTTTAGCCTGAAAAAAATTACATGACTTTAAAAAAAATTATTGAAGAAAACCCAGAGGTCCAAGTCATTTTGGTTTCTAAGGGACAAAGTCCTGAAAATATCACTTCTTCTTTGCCCGACAAAAAAAAACACTGGAACCTGGGCGAAAATTATTTTGAAGAATTAAAAAAGAAATTTTGTGATCCAAGCTTGGTGAAGCTCAACATAAGCTGGCATTTTTTAGGTGCTTTGCAAAGTCGTAAAATAGAAGAGCTTTGCCAGATGGTTGTTTGTTTCCACTCGCTTTCTAGAGAAAAAGAATTAAAGATAATTTCAAAACAGAATAAAAAACCAAGTTTTTATATTCAGGTGAATATATCAGGCGAAAATCAAAAAAATGGTTGTGCTCCCGAGCAATTGCCAGATTTAATTAAAAGTCTTCGAAGCTTTTCTTTGGAAGCTAATTTTTTAGGTCTAATGGCTGTGGCTTCAAATGACTCGTCTGAGCTTGTTAGTGGCCAGTTTGCTTTGTTGCGATCTTTAAGAGATGAGCATTGTCCTAAATTAAAATTAAACATGGGAATGACAGCAGATTATTTGTTAGCCATTAAGGAAGGTTCAAATGTGCTGCGTTTGGGATCTTTAGTCTTTGGAAAACGTTTGAAAAGGAATTAGTTTTTGTAGGGCTGTTTTTTCTACCCAGCCTCTAAAAAAAGAACTTCGTTCCACTTCTATGTAATTACCGCTTTCTTTTATAATTCTCAGACGAGTGCCACTTGGCATAGTGTGGGTTTTTGTTGCTGAGAGAGAGGGGAGAGCGTACACAGGGCTTTCTTTAGGTAAAGAAACAGCAACGTTTTTTGCACTTAAAGCAAAGAGGGCAGCGAAAAGAAAAATTCCAGATAGAAAAATAAGAAGACCATTCAAAAGTTTACTTTTAATACTAAAAAAAGTAACCGTTAAAAAAATTAATACAAAAAACAAAGCCACTGAAAAGCTTTCAGAGGGTCTAATGTTTTTATATATCTGATAGGCATATTCGGTCGGGTGAGACATGTCTTTGCCTGCATTGTTGGCAACTTTTTCTTTAGCTAAATCTAAATCTTTTTTTATTCTTTTGTTAAATCGATCCATTAGACTGGCTTGATTAAGGTGGTAAATACCCAAGCCGGTTTGTGATAGCTCTAAATAGGATTGTCCTAGGTTGGCTTCTAATTCAGGACTTGTCTGTTCTTGTCTAATTTGTCCAAATTTGTCTGCGGCGCTTTGCCATTGCTTTTTACTAAAAGCGGAGTTTGCTTCTTTTATTAGTGTTTGTATGGAGGAAGACATTCCTCTTAATTAAATATCACTCTCTAAAATTTTTACAAGTGTTTCTAGTTCTAATATTTTTGCATTAAGTCTTCGGTTTTCTTCTTCTAGAGGCCCTAGGTCCTTGTTGCTTTTGTGTGCGGCTGTTTTAGGTGCACTTTGGGCCACAACAGTTCGCGAAAAAAGAGGCGCGCTGTTAAGGCTTTCTTCAGTGTCTCTAAGAAGATATTTGCCTTTTTGTAATTTATGCTCAATGGCCTTAGACCGAATCCTTCTTCGCAGTGTTGAAGAAGATATACCATACTTTTTTGCATATTGATTTATATCGATCCAGGCTTCGGTCATATTAATAGAATATCGTAAAATGAGCTTGAACTGATTGAAGTAATTCAAGAAGAGTCAAAATATAGTATTTTTGAGTGCTGAGTGGATCTGAACTACAATTAGAAAGAGCCAAATGAAAAAAATAGATCTTTCCAAGAAGAAAAAAATAGCCTTTGTTTGTAGCGGGGGCGTGGTTAAAGCTGCAGCCTTTCATATGGGGGTAGCGGCTGCAATTGAACGTTCTGGTTTTCGCTTTGTAGGAGGGGGATATAATAATCAGATTGAAAAGTCGGATAGTAAAAATATTGACACCTACGTTGGTTCTTCAGCTGGTTCAATAGTTGCTACTTTCTTAGCACAAGGAGGTAGTATTGAACTTTTAGAAAGCATGTTCTTGAATCCAGAGAAAAATTCCGATTCTCCTGCATTGAAGTATTGGGAAATGCTTTTTCCAAAATTTAATAATACTGTTGAGTTTTTTTCAACTTTTGTAAAATTATTGAAAGTAAAAAACCTACAAAGTCCTTTTGATACTGAAGGTATAGTTCGATACTTGAGAGAACATGTTATTAAAGAAGATGATTTTTCACGACTGTCCTGTGATTTATTTGTACTGGCTTCGGAATTGAATCAATCAACAAAAGTTGTTTTTTCTAAATACAATTCTATTTCAAAGCATGGTGATATTTGTTATGCAAGCGGAGTGCCTGTAAGTGAGGCATGTGCTGCTAGTATGTCCTTGCCACCTTTGTATCATCCAAGATCTATTGAAGTCGAAGGTCGAATGAAAGATTATTATGACGGAGAAATTATAGAACCTCTTAGTTCTCATGTGGCTAAAGATGTTGGTGCGGATTTAATTATTTGCAGCTACACACATCAGCCGTATGTAAGTACTTCAATAAGAGAATCTTTAGCTAAAAAAGGTTTGCATTTGATTACCTTGCAATCTTTGTATCAAGCCATTGAGCAAAAAATTCGAGCAGGAAGACTAAGACATAAGCAAAACAAGCAAGTTATTGATGAGTTAAAAAGCTTTCTTTTTGAAAATAACTTGAAGTCCGATAAAGCAGATAAAATGCTTGAAAAAATTTCAAGCATTTTAAGCTATAACGAAGAGGTTGATTATATTTATATTCACCCTCGTCCAAGTGATAAAGAGATGTTTTTAAGCCCTCATTTTTCACTAAATTCTAAAAGCATTGAAAGCATTTATAAAAAGGGTTTTGTGGCATCTTTTTCCACTTTAAGAAATAATTGTGAGCAAGTCGCTTAAGTTTGTTGACTGTCATACTTTCTAAAATTAAATCTTCGGTTTGCTAAAAAAGAATCTAAAGGCTATTCCCTTAGATAGTTATGAATCATATGATTTATTTACAAAGAGCCATAAAGGTCGCCGAGGAAGGTGTCCGAACAGAAAAAGGTGGTCCTTTTGGGGCGCTCGTTGTTAAAGAAGGGCATATTGTGGCAGAAGGCTGCAACCGCGTTAGTTCTTCTAAGGATCCAACAGCCCACGCTGAAATTGTTGCTATTCGGGCTGCTTGTAAAATATTAAATACCTTTCAGCTTGAGGATTGCGATATTTATTGCTCTTGTGAGCCCTGCCCCATGTGTTTAGGTGCCATATATTGGGCCAGACCGCGATCTGTTTACTTTGTGGCAACTAAGTTAGATGCTGCAAAAGCTGGTTTTGATGACCAGTTTATTTATGATGAAATAGAAAAAGCATCAAATAAAAGAAATATTCCTTTTAAGCATATAGAATTAGCGAGTGCTAATTTCCCTTTTGATCTTTGGAGTAAAAAAATAGACAAGATTCTTTATTGAGGAGTATATTTTTATAACATGTCTTACGCGGAATCTTTTAAATCAATCGAAAACAAATGGCAGAATTTTTGGGCTGACAATTCAGAACTTCATCAGGCAGTGAACCCAGGTGATGCTAAGTGCGATAAAGAAAAATTTTATTGTTTGGTTATGTTTCCTTACCCCTCAGGCTCTGGCCTGCATATAGGACATGCCGTGAGTTATACTGCGCCAGATGTGGTGGCTCGCTTCAAAAGAATGAAAGGTTTTAATGTTCTTTATCCCATGGGCTGGGATGCTTTTGGTTTGCCTGCAGAACAATATGCCATACAAACAGGTGTGCATCCCGAGCAAAGTACGAATAGCAATATTAAAAATTTTAAAAAACAGTTACGATCCCTCGGCTATTCTTATGATTGGTCGAGAGAGATTAGCACGTGCGACTATTCTTACGTAAAGTGGACTCAATGGATTTTTACAAAATTATATGAAGCGGGTTTGGCTTACCAAAAAGAAGGTTTGGTAAATTGGTGTCCAGAACTGGCAACGGTTTTGGCTAATGACGAAGTCATAGATGGCTTAAGTGAAAGAGGCGGTCATCCTGTACATCGCAAAGCCATGCGCCAGTGGTACTTAAAAATTACGGATTATGCTGACCGTTTGCTATTAGATCTAGATAAAATTAATTGGCCAGCTGCCACCAAAGAAATGCAAAAAAATTGGATCGGGCGTTCCGAAGGAGCTGAGATCACTTTTCGCGTAAAAGACGATGCAACTAAGAGCTTTAGTGTCTTCACCACTAGGCCTGATACGCTTATGGGAGTAACTTTTGTAGTTTTGGCGCCAGAACATAAACTTTTAGAAAGTATAGTTCCGCAAAAAAATAAGAAAGCTGTTCAAGATTATATAGTTGAAGCTTCAAAAAAGAGTGACTTACAGAGAACCGATTTAAACAAAGATAAAAGCGGCGTTTTTAGTGGTGCTTATGTTGCGCACCCAATTACGGGTCAGCCTTTGCCTATCTGGGTTGCAGATTATGTTTTGATAACTTATGGCACTGGAGCCATTATGGCAGTGCCAGCTCACGACGAAAGAGATCAAGAATTTGCTAAAAAACATTCGATCGATATTTTAGAGGTGATCGATGGCCAAGGTAATTTAATAAATTCGAATTACCAGGAGCTCAAGCTAGACACTTTATCTTCTGAAAAAGCTACTGAAAAAATATTGGCCTATTGTGAAAAACAATCGATTGGAACAAGAAAAGTAAATTACAGATTAAGAGATTGGGCCTTTTCACGGCAAAGATATTGGGGAGAACCTATTCCTGTTCTGCACGGTGCAGAAGGAGAAGAGCGGATTTTAGAGCAAAAAGATCTTCCTTTGAGGCTGCCAAAAGTTGCAAAGTATGAACCGACTGGAAATGGTGAATCACCGCTCGCTAGCGTTGATGAATGGATAGATTACCAGGATCCTGAAAACAAAAAAAAATGGAAAAGAGAAAGCAACACAATGCCCGGGTCGGCTGGTTCTTCTTGGTACTTTTTTAGATACATGGATCCACATAATGAAAAAGAGTTTTGTAGCGCCCAAGCTCAGGAATACTGGAAAGAGGTAGATCTCTATGTTGGTGGTGCTGAACACTCTGTGGGCCATCTTCTTTACTCAAGATTTTGGACAAAATTTCTTTTTGACAAAGGCCATTCAAAAATAGATGAACCTTTCAAAAAACTCTTGCATCAGGGAATGCTTTTGGCAGAAGACAACGAAAAAATGAGCAAATCTCGTGGCAACGTAGTCAATCCCGATGATGTTATTGCTCGCTATGGAAGTGATAGTCTGCGCCTTTTTGTGCTTTTTTTAGGGCCTCTAGAAAAATCGAAACCTTGGAACTCCCAAGGCATAGATGGAATTTTTAGATTTTTGTCTAAAGCATGGAAACTCTTTGTCGATCAGGAATCTCTTAAGCTCTCTTCAGGCATTGTAGCTATTGATGAAGAAAAATGGTCCGAAGAACTTAGGATTTGTTATCACAAGACGATTAAACAAGTTACCGAGGACATTGAAAACTTAAGGATGAATACGGCTATATCGGCCATGATGATTTTATTAAATGAGATAACAAACTTTTATAAAAAAGAATCTAAAATTCCTGCAAAAATTGTAGAAAGTTTCACTCTGTTGTTATCTCCTTTTGCTCCCCATATCTCAGAAGAGCTGTGGCAGATGCTGGGGAATAATGAATCCTTAACTTTTTCGAAATGGCCCACGTTTAATCCTGATGGAATCAAAAGTGCTAGTATTGAGATTCCTGTACAAGTAAATGGCAAAATTAGAGAAAAACTAATAGTAGATGCTTCCTTGCCTGAAGAGGATATAAAAAAATTAGCTTTGGACTGTGAAAAAGTTATTAAATGGACTGAGGGTAAAAGTATAAAAAAAGTCATTTACGTAAAAGGTCGATTGATTAGTGTGGTGGCAGTATGACTGTTTTTAAAAAAATTATAGATAAAGAAATTCCTGCGAAAATAATTTACGAAGATGAACACTGCCTTGCCTTCGAAGATATAAATTCTCAAGCTCCGGTACATGTACTATTTATACCTAAAAAAGAAATCACTTCTCTGCAGGCGGTTAAAGCTGAAGACAAAGAAATTCTTGGACACATGATGTGCAAGGTGCCCGAGATTGCCAAAAAATTGAAGGTTGACGAAGGTGGGTACCGGCTTGTAACTAATATTGCTACAGATGGCGGTCAGAGTGTCTTTCATTTGCATTTTCACCTTTTGGGTGGAAGAAAGTTACTTTGGCCCCCAGGTTAATTTATGAAAAAGATATTCTTAATTTTAATAATCTTCGTTGTATTTATTGTAGGTAGTGTTTTGGCAGCCAGTTTTTTTGTTAAAAAAGAACACGTTGTAGATGCCTTAAATAAAGTTGTGTCTCAAAAGCTAGATAGCAAAATTCGTTTTAGTGATGCTTCTTTGAGTTTTGTGCCCTCTATTTCGTTAAAGATCAAAGATTTTCAAATGGAACAGCCAAAACGAATCTCTGACAAAGATCTTTTTGTTGCGGCTAAAAAAGCACAATTTTCAATTTCATATATAGATCTGCTAAAACAGGCAAGAGTTAAGGTCTTGCTTGCAGGAGCAGAGGTTAAGGTTCTCAGTAGAAAAGATGTGTCTACTTTTAGTTATTTATTTAAAAAAACAGAGAAGCTTGAAACAAAAGCAAAGTCTAAAAAAGAAAAATCCAATTTTATAAGCAATTATATTGAGAAGTCAGAGCTAGATTTGAGTGTGGTTGATTCTAAAGTGACTTCTGTTGATTTGAACAAGCGGTTTAGCAGCACTTACTTGGTGAATTTTTTAAAGATACCAAAATTTTCTATGGTAGATTTATTTTCTTATGAATTATCTATTTCTCCAAAACAAAATTCTAAGAAAGAATATTTTATTGATGGGGATTTAAAAATTGTAAGCACCCGAAATTTAAAAATTGATCCTCTGAGGGCAAATTTTAAGTATAAGAAAAACTTAGTAAAACTGAAGATGAGCTACCAACTTAAAGGCGCGACTAAAGTTTTAAGTGGAAGCTTGAGCTCAGAGGAACTCAACTTAAATGACTTTGTTGCTTCATCAGAAAAGAATGAAAAGAAACAGAGCTCTTCTCCTGGCTTAGAACTGCAAAACACTTTGGCAGGGATTTATGAAAACAAGAGCTTGCGAAATTTATTTTTGCTTCTTGATGTAGACCTAAAAAGCGCAAAATACCTTGATGCTGATTATAAAAATATAAAAAGCAAATTGAAAATCACAAATCAAAACATACTTTTAGAGAATTTAAACATAGATGGTCATAGTGGAAAAATAACGGTAGATGCTAAAATTAATCTGTCTAAAGCTTTAGCTTCTTTTGATCTTAAAAGCAAAGCTGTTGGTCTGGTGGTAGAAGACTTGGTTAAAAGCTTTGCCCCTAAGTGGTCAGGAGATGTGGGTGGTGTCTTCAATGGCAATTTAAATGTATCTACAAAAGGCCTAAGTCGGGATAATTTAGATAAGTATTTAAATGGTAGCACTGCTTTTAGTCTTGATAATGGTTTTCTGAAAATTGCTTTGCTGCGAGAAATCTCTAAAAAATTAAATTCATTAGAGGCAAGCCCACTCTCTAAAATTAACAGCTCTTTAAATAAGAAGCTTGTTTCGTTGTCGAGCAAAATATCTAAAGTCGCAAATGAAAAAGGCAAGTTTAAAAAACTAAAGATGCGTTCTGATTTGAGAGGTAGCAGTTTAAATTTCAGTAATCTTGAAATTATTTATAGTTATATAGAAAAAGACTTAGGTGATATAAAACTTGTTAGCAATAAGGGCTGGGTGGATTTTGATAAAAATCTTGAGTTCGAAGCCTTGTTTTTGTTTGACCCCAGTAAAGTTAAGATAAAAGATTTAATTGGTGATTCAAAGCAAGTCGAGTTGCCTGTAAGGGTAAAGGGCTCAGTGGACAAACCTAGAGTGGATTTAACTTTTGTTGCTAAAAAGGTTATTAAAACAAAAGTGAAATCAGTTGTAAAAAAAGAAGTAAATAAGCAAGTTGATAAGTTAAAAAAAGGTATTGGCGATAAGCTTAAAAAACTTAAATTTTCATTTTAGGAGATAAGCTCTTGCGAGTCTTTCTTTGTCTTCGTGGTTTAGTTTTTCTGTTCTGTTTATTTGAGCTCTTTCTATGTCGGGATACATAAGAGCTTCCTTGTCGTCAGAGTGTACTAGACCAAGGCTGTGTCCAAGCTCGTGTCCAGCCAAAGCTTCAATAGTTTTAAAATTTAGCTTAAGGCCAGTCTCAATAGAGGCAGCTTGTGCAAGTATATTTTCTTTTTTTTGCAAAAAGGCAAAAAATAAAGATTTATTTATAGAGCTTTTAGCATAATTTAGTTTTGATTCTCTAAAAAAAAGCTTAGTTCCATAAATGCCGTCTTGGTTGTAATAGCTTATTGTAACGGCACTAGCAGTTGGATGTTTGTCTTCAAAAGGCCAAGCTTGGTCTTGAGAGATCCAGTGCACAGTGTTTGTGCCACTAAAACTTTTGTTACCTTGAAATTTTGCAACAGAATAATTGTTGGTTTGTAGGGATATATTTTCTAGATTGTTATTGTATATGGAGTATGAAGATTCGATTGCTTGTTTGGCTTCAAGAGGAAAGTCTTCTTCAAAGCTTAGTCCGATTTCGGAGTTTTGGGGCCAGTGCATAATTTTGCCTGAGTCAGTCACTCGATATCCAATTTCTTTGTTAACATGTGCGCTTTGAAATTGGCCACATGACATGAGTTGTAAAACTAGTATTGTTAAACTAAGTAGATTTAATGCTTTCACTTCTATATATCCCCTACCTTGGTAGTTGCAGGCTGACGGCCAAGATTTTTAGCCCTAAGTAACTGAATATACAGTCTAAAATTTGAATGTTAATTTTTCATGAACAAAAGAGGGAAACGCACTGTCTAAAGTTTAGACAGTGTTGGTAGGCCGTACCAGGGTATGGGGTCGCAACATGTTGTGACAACATACCCTGGTACGGTCTATTTCTCGTATTTTACATTTGATAATGTTGGCGCAAAGAAGAAATCCGCTTCCCAGTATTGATTGGGGGGTAAGGAAACAGATACCTTTTCTTCATGAATTGATTGAACACCTAAACCTCTTATAAACTTTTTAAATTTATTGCCTAATCCGCTAAGCGAATCTACATAGAATGTAAGTATCCCTGTTGTTTCTTTAAGTAGTTTTAGTCGTAATAGTTCTTTAGCAAAGGGAATAAAATCACGATGTATATCTTGTGCTTCTAAGGGAAAGGCATCGTAAACAATTCCATCAAATACAATTCCTCTTCTGTTTAAATCGATAAGTACTTTTTTCCAATCACCTTCTAGTATGTGGATACGTTCAGGATTAATTTGTTTTTTGCGCCATTCATGTGCCGCTTTTAAGACGTCCTCGTTTAACTCAATAATGTAGTGATCAGTGACATTGTTTTTGTTGGCTAGTTCCTCTATATCATTATCAATAAACCCTAAGCCAAAGCCGACGTTTAACACCTTTCCTCCTGCTTGGGTTGCAATTTGTGCAAGTCGTTCCATGTATGGCTTTTCGAAGCCTCGCATGACCTCGAAACCATTTATGAGGAGTATTTCTTCGCCTTGTTTTGTTGTTTGTATTTTGGCAGGTAGAGTCTTCCACGAGTTTCTTAGCTCGGGTGAATAGAGTTCTGCTCTTGTTTTAAGTGTATTTGCTAGTTCGTGATGATCGTCTGTCAGATAGATGTCACATTCTAAATCTTCAGTGTTGCCGCTGTGAGCTTGGCTAAAAATTAAAAATAACAGTATTAACAGTGCTTTAGTTGTCTTGTAACGCATGTGGGCATTGTAGTTGTTGCGCGTCGAAAAGAATAATTGATAATTAATATAGATCTATTGATAAAATTGATAGATGTCGCTTTCAAATTTAGCTTTAGATGCCTTTTATCAGCTTAGCAAAAGTGGATCCTTTACGGCAGCAGCAAAAGCGTTGAACATTGGGCAGCCTGCTCTTAGTTCTAGAATTCAGCAACTTGAGAAAGATTTAAATATATCTCTTTTGCATAGAGTTGGTAAAAGTTTCCAGCTAACAAGGGAAGGCCAACTATTTTTAAATTACTGCATTCAAAGAAGAGTTTTAGAAAAAAACGTAATATCTAAGATTAAAGGAGAAGCTTCGGATTTAGCTGGGAAAATGCGAATTTCAGGACCTTCGTCAATAATTTCAATTATAGTTGTGCCTGCAATCAAAGATCTTTGTTTGAAGCATCCGCGTTTTGAAGCAGAGTTGATGGTGCGGCAAAACTGGGAGCTACCGGAGATGCTTATAAAGGGGCGGTCGGATTTTGTCTTTTATGACAAAGCTATAAAGGGGTCTTATTTGCGCTCGCATTTAGTAGGTTTTGAATCTTTTGCGATTTTTGAAGGTCCTGAAAAAGCTAAATATGAAAATCTTTTTTATGACACTTTTGACGGCGACCATCTTACAGAGAGGTTTTTTGAATTTCATAAGAAAAATGGTGAAAGTATTCCCGAAAATATTAAGCGACATTTTAGTGGTGATGTACAAAATATGATTGAACTTGTTAAGTTGGGTATCGGGCGTGCTGTTTTGCCTATTCATCAAGCTAGACAATATAAGGGCTTGCGAAGGGTGGATAGTTTCAAAAGTTCATATGAAGAGCCAGTGTATTTAAATTATAGATGGCATGAGCTCCAATCAGATTTACAGAAGGCCACACTTGATGAATTGAAGAAAACTTCGAATTTTCTAAAACTATAGTTCAGAACTAAAGAAAATAATTTGAATGTATAATGGATAGAAGAATCTATATTGTCGAATAGACTTTTTAGCCTTAAGTTTTAAATACGAAAAAATAAAAAATGCTATCCGAGGTTTTTAATTTTGTGCCTCCTTAGGGCAGTTTACCAGCTTATGATGGGATCTCTTTTTGATTTGGGGCTTATGGTGAGAACATCTACGTGGTCCTCGTGTACCGCAATTGTGTGTTCGAATTGAGCGGATAGTTTTCTGTCTCTTGTTTCTACTGTCCAGTCATCGTCGAGGAGCACAACTTCGGCTTTTCCTAGGTTTATCATTGGCTCGATCGTAAAGGTCATACCACTTTTAATCATTTCTCCATTACCTTTGCTTCCGTAATGAACAACATGCGGATCTTCGTGAAATGTTTTTCCAATGCCGTGGCCGCAGTATTCGCGAACAATAGAATAATTAAGTGGCTCAATAAAACTTTGGATGGCGTGGCCAATGTCTCCAAAATGGGCTCCTGGCTTTACAACTTTGATTCCTCTCCAGAGAGCTTCTTCGGTTGCTTCTACTAGCTGGCGAACTTGCCGAGAGCATTTGCCAACATAAAATGTACGCGAAGTATCTCCGTGCCACTCATTTAAGATAGTTGTTACGTCGACGTTAATAATATCGCCGTCTTCAAGAATGCGATCGTCGGGAATGCCGTGACAAACCACTTCATTAACAGAGGTGCAAACGCTTTTTGGAAAGCCTCTATAGTTAAGGGGAGCAGGTATGGCAGATCGTTCAACGATATAATTGTGGCAAAGAGTATTAATCTTTTCAGTGCTCGTACCTTCCACAATAAAATCTTGGATATAGTCTAAAACTTCAGCCGCCAGTTGGCAGCTTTTTTTCATTTCCTTGATTTCTGCGGGACTTTTAATAACAATCATGAACTTCGTCGAGAGTATAAAATACTATTTGAACAATTGTCTACTAAAATTGCTCTCTCATTAGTTCGTCGGTCTCAAGCCTGTCTTCGTACTGATGACGATGAGAGGAGTCACTTTTCTTAGACAGATAACCTGTGATTGTTCGCGTTTGGTTCATTAAGGCAGCTGCGGTAGAGGCGACACTTTTATTTTTAACAATTTGGCCAGGTGCTTTGCCGTCTACAAAGAACTCTCTTCGGGTTTTTGTGGTCCGTGCCGAAGGTAGATCACCGGTTTCGGAATCTACAGTTAGTTGAATCACAGATTTAGGAATATCGAATTTTTTCTTACTAAGGTTTTCAACAACTGTTTTGTTGTAACTAAGCCAAATAGGGGCTGCCGCTCTTCCTCCTGGCTCATTGGGGCCAATTTGAATGCTTGAGTCAAAACCAACCCAAACTCCTGTAATAACTTGCGGTATATAGCCCAAGAACAAAGCATCTTTAAAATCGTTTGTTGTACCAGTTTTACCTGCTGCTTCTCGTTTAAAACCTTTTAAAGCTGAGGCAGCTGTTCCATATTCAACAACAGATTTGAGCATACTTGTAATTAAAAAAGCATTTCCTTCCGAAATGACTTGTTCCTTGGGGAGTTCTGCGTGTTGTTCTAAGGTTTGACCTTTGCGATCTAAAATTTTTCTTATGAAATAGGGAGAAACTTTTTTCCCGTGATTAGCAAAAATACTCCAGGAGCTCAAAAGTTCTTCAAGAGTTAAGCTGGAGCTGCCTAGGGCCAGAGAAAGGTCTTCGTTTAATTTTGATTTAATCCCAATTTTTTTTAGGAAGTTTATAGTTTTTTTGATTCCCAGGTGTTGCAAAAGCTTTATAGTTGGAATGTTTCTTGAGTAGGCCAAGGCATCTCTAAGTAAGGTGTCGCCATAAAATCTGTGTCCGTAGTTATTTGGTCGCCATGTTTTCTCGAATTCATTTTGTTGTTGAGAGTTTTGGTAGACAAGTGGAGAATCTACTATGACAGTTGAAGGAGTCAGTCCTTCTTCGAGAGCGGCCGCATATATAAATGGTTTAAAAACAGAGCCAGATTGTCTTTTGGCTTGTGTGGCTCGGTTAAAGTGCGAATTTGTTTGTTCAAAATTATAGCCGCCAATCATGGAAACGATTTTTCCTTCTGGCAGAGAGTAACTTAACAATGCCCCTTGAACTAAGGGGTGTTGGTCTAGAGCTACATTTAACTTTTTTATATTAATTTTTTTCGGAGTCGAGACAGTGATAACATCACCTTTTTTTAAGCTTTTATACGGATAACGCATTTTTGGTGTTTTATAAATTTCGGCGACGTTGGCTTCTTGCGCCCATTTGTATTTGTCACGAGTTATAAATCCCTCGTAGGATCCAATTCGAATAACAATGGCTTTGTCTTTTGATCTTTTATCAACGACGACAGCTTGGTATTTGCTGTTCTCTGAAAGGAGGACGGGATCATTTGGAAGCTGAGGATCCTCAAGGGAGCCGTCTGCGGTTAAGATTCTGTAGTTATAATATTTTTTAACAAGTTTTCTTTGTTGATCTTCTAAAAAGATATCAATACTTTCTTTTGATGATAGATTTTTTTGGGGGGGGCGCAAACCTGCTCTTTTGTCCACAGTTTCTAATCCCTTGTCGATAGCTTTCTGTCCGCCTTGATCCCATTTTGAATTTAAGGTGGTGTAAACATTTAAACCATCTTCATACAGTGATTTTTCTCCATACTTCTTTTTTAAATAACGTCTTACGTGTTCTACAAAGTAGGGGGATGATTTTTTTCGACTAAGTGAGTTTGATCTTAAAATTTTTATGGGCGTTGAGACATACTCTTCAAACATTTCTTTGGTTAATACGCCAGTTTCTAACAAGCGGCGCAAAACATAGTATTGTCTTTTTTTGGAATTTTTTGGATGTGATTTTGGGTTGTCGCGAGAAGGTGCTTGAGGAAGACCCGCTAAAATGGCGGCTTCAGGAACGCTTAGCTCTAGGGCACTTTTGCCGAAGTAAATTTGGGAAGCCGCTTCTACTCCGTAGGCTCCAGCCCCTAAAAAAATATGATTGAGGTAAAGGTTAAGAATTTCGTTTTTACTAAGCGCTGACTCAAGTTTTATTGAGAGTATGACTTCTTTGATTTTGCGTGTAAAAGTTTTTTCCGGCGTTAGTAGGATTGATTTAACAACTTGCTGAGTAATTGTTGAGCCGCCCTGGGCCGTTCTTCCGGCTTTTAGATTAATAAAGGCAGCTCGTAGTATAGTTAAAGGGTTGATTCCTCTATGTGAATAAAAATCGGCATCCTCGGCTGCAATAAATGCATCAAAAACATTTTGCGATATTTCATCTAAGTTAACGGGTGTTCTTTTTTCTTTAGAAAACTGAGCTATTACAGAATCCTCAGCATCGTAGATTTTTGAAATAAGCCTAGGTTCATAGTTTTTTAATGCCTCAAGAGTTGGAAGATCTCTCGAGTAATAATAGAAAAGGCTGGATACAAATATAATGCCCACTATGGAAAGTATTAAAAAAGTGATCAAAGTGATTTTGAGAGGTTTTTTAAATTTTTTATTCTTGATAGCCATGAATTTCTTTAAAAATACCTGTCTTATTTGGATTGATCAAGAAACATGCGATCTAAAAGCTTAGAGCCAAGAAAGCCTACTGGTAGTGCGAAAATGAAGGCTGCTAGAAGGTCACTTAGGTAATGTTCAGCCAGCAGAACTCTTAAGAATGAGTTGCTTGCGGCCACTATAAAAAGGAAGATTAATGCTTTTGTATTTTTTGAGAGTAGCTTCTTTTGTTGGACGGAAAAAAAAGCCAAGAAGAAAAGGGTGAATGAATTCATGGCGTGACTCGAGGGAAAACTAAAGGGGCCTTGGCCTAGGGCATGGGGTTTGAGTCGGCCAAAAAAATGTTTTAGCCCGTTTGAACAGAGGTCAGAGAGTAATATCGTCAAAATAGTGACAAAAACTATAGGGATGATTTTTTTTAGATGAAAATTCTTGTATTTGAATAAGCAAAAAATAAAAGTACCGATAAGAACTAAGAGAATGGGCATATAGACATGTGGATCTTCAGTAATCATTTTTATGCTTTTCCAGGGCTCTACGTTGGTATCTATATGCGAATTAATAAAATTATAGATTTTGAGATCAAGGGGAAAAGCTTGCATAGTTTGTCTTTGGTTGGCCTAAGTGAGCTTACTATATCACGTCAGCTTGTTTCTGCGAAGGGTTCTATATGAAAATAGCTGTAGCTCAAATTCGATCAACTGCAAATCCATGGGAGAACCTTTTGCAAGTTTTTTCATTAATTGATGATGCAATTCAAGAGGGTTGTGAGTTGATCTGCTTTCCTGAAAACGTGTTTTACAGAGGACCTTTGAGCAAAAAAAGTATAGAATTACAGGATTCAATTTTTTTAAAAAAGTCATCTGAGGATGGCTCGGGTACAGTGCTATATCAAGAATTTTATCGCTTTATAAAAACAAGAAATATTTCTGTTAGCCTTGGTTCTGTTAGAGAGTGGTGCGAGAGCAGTGGTCTTTTTTATAACACACATGTTTTTTATCACTGTGATGACAAACATTTTTATACCTACAGAAAAAAACACCTCTTTTGTTTCAAAGGAAAAAACGCAATTGATGAAAGCAGCTATTTTGGAACAGGAGAGGAAGTACAGTGTGTTGCTTTCCGCTCATTTAACTTTGGACTTTCTATATGCTATGACTTGCGTTTTCCGGAGTTGTTTAGGTATCAAACACTAAAACTTAATGCAGACGTATTGTTGATTCCTTCTGCATTTTTTCAAGTGACTGGAGAATTACACTGGCATCCTATGCTAAAAACACGAGCCGTCGAAAATTTAGCTTATGTGGCAGCTGCCGCTCAACACGGCGAACACTTTAGTTCTACTGCTAAACAATACAGTTGTTATGGACACAGTCTGTTGTTTGGTCCTTGGGGCGAAATAATTGCAGAAGCTCCTGAAAAAGGAGATTGCTTGCTGCTTGCTACTTTGGATCGTCAGCACATTGACGAAAAGAGAAGGCTTTTTCCAGCTCTAACGAGGGCAGGCCTTAAAATAACATTGTAGTGCGTCAAGTAATTGGAGCAATTGAGGAAATCATAATTATAAAGGCTTTCAACTGAGCGAATTATTTGGCAAAATTTAATGTATGACCAAGTCAGATCTAATAGAGCTTCTTACTCAAAAAACAAATTTAACGAAAAAAAGAGTGGAGGCGGTAGTCAACTGTGTTTTTGATACAATGACTGCGAATTTAGTTTCTGGAGACCGCATAGAGATTAGAGGCTTTGGTAGTTGGCATGTGAAGGCTTATAAAACATACAAAGGTAGAAATCCTAAAACAGGAGCCTCTGTAGTTGTTCCCGAAAAAAAGCTTCCCTTTTTTAAGGTGGGCAAAGAGCTCAAAAAAAATATAGATAATAGTAAATCGGTATCTCTAAAAGACTAACTTGAATTAATTTAAACCTAATTTTTTTATAGAGATCAGTTCTAAGCTTTGGGGGTGGACACACCAGCTTTCTTCGCTGACCTGTGACTTACTTGATCTGACTTTAACGTGATAGTCCACGCAGGGCTTCAGCTGAGAGTTTTTTTGTTTGACCCAAAGAGCTGTCTGCTTGTTGCTCTCCAAGATTTTCAAATTATTTTCTTTTGCTAGGTTTAGAATTTTTTCTTGATAAAGCTCTTCTTTTAAAAACGCAGGAAAGGCCGGAGTGTTGTGATCTATTTTTGATAGTATTGATTTTTTTTGTTTGTCCGCTTCACTCAAAAGAAAAAACACACCTCGTATTTCAACTCCATCAAACAAGATCTTGGTCAGCGTTTTATTTCCAGAACGGTAGGGTGCAAGTTGAAGACGATTTGTTAGTTCTAGCTGTTTTTTAGTATAGATACGATCAAGCGTATTCTTTTTGTTTGTGCTAAAAGGAGCTTTGAGTATTTTCTTATTATTGCTTTTTTTTTCTGAAGTGTTTTTTAAGGTAGTGCTTGCCTTGCTTTGTGTTTTCTCTTTGCTTTTTTTATTGAAGCTAAGGTAGACAAGCAATACTAAAAGCAGGCTTGTGATAAAAACTATTAGTTTGTATTTCATTTAAAACATTTTGCTCTGTAGTTGGAAGCTTAAAGAATGATTTAGTTCTGGTTTTTCTGAAATCCTTTGAGCATTAAATAGTTTGAGGCTGTTCACTTTTTCGGGCTCTTTAAGGCTCAGTCTTCCGTTTTTATTGAACAAAAAAACATGAGCAAAAATATCTTTTTTGTCTAAGTCAAAAGAAGACCATCCATTGTTTTGACCGTTAGAGATTTCATCTATCTGTCCATCTTTGTTTTCAAGTAAAAGATGTATCCATGGACAGTGGTTTCTCCAGATAACATTTTTTGTTCTGGAAAGAGCAATTGTATAAAGAGAGCTTTCTCCATTGTTGTTTCCCAAACATTTTGAAGCGGCTAAGCTGGCCGTGTTTAGAAAAGCTCCCTCATGTCTCTGAAACTTTGGTTCGAAGTAAAGTGTCATTTCTTGATCTTGCTGGCTTTTTAATAGGTACTCATCAAAGACAGTGAAACATTCAGAGATTGCATATTGGATCGAAGAGTGCCAATCTTTTAATAGCAAAACGTTAATGCCAACATAATTAGAAACATAAAAATATCTTGTAGTAACAATCATCGCTTTAGTATTTCCAATTTTTTGTTTGCTTTTCTAAAGTAAGCTCGAGTTTCTGGGTCTTTTACATCTTTTAAATATTTTGATGTTTGTTCGTAGCCTTGTATGGCTAAGGTCAGCTTGCCGATTGACTCATAAATTAAGGCTTCTTGATAGTAAGATCTGGCAACATGAATCATTTTTTTATAAATAGTTTTTTGGCCATTTAGAGCTTTGTTGTAGTTTGGCACAACTTCTAATATTTGATTGTAAATACTATTGGCTCTTGGGTATTGTTTGTTTAATTCTAGCTGTTGGGCATCTGCAAACTGACTTTCGAATTGGCTTTCAAGCTGTGATTGGGTTGTTTCAAGGGCTTTAAAAACCATTCCTTTCATTCCTTTTAGCTCAGAAGAAAAACTATCTTTTACTGAGGAAGGAAAACGGCCGGGTTGATTAAAGCTATTAGAAAAACTACTAAGCTTTTTGTCTAGTTGTTTTAGAAGGGGAAGGGCTTGTGAAAATTTACCCTTGTGTATTTTGTCTGAAGCGTCGTCTAGTTGAATTTTTAAAGCACTTACTTTTTGCTTTAGATCTGTTTTTAATTCTTCGTTGGGATCAACCTCGGGAACTTTTGCTTCTTCGCTAGCAACTACTTCAGCTTTGCCTTCCTTTTTTTGGCTATCAACAAAGCATTGGTTGGCTTCTTCGTTAGTTGGGTTAATGTTCAGTGCCTTTACGCACAGGTCTTCAGCTTTTTCCCATGACTCTTCGTCTAGGGCAGCTAGGCCCTTGTTTAAAAATGAATTGAATTCTTCTTCTGAGTTACTGTCTTCATCTTTGTTGGCTAGGGCTGACTTCAAGCTTTCTTCGCTTAAATTGTTTTGTGCTTCTTTTAAAATTTCTTTTGAATTTTTATAATCTCCAATTAAATCAATTATTTCTTTGCTGCTGTTGAAGGCAGTGTTCCAGTCTTTTTGATTTTTAGCATTGGCAGCCTGATTGTATAGTTTCTGAATTTTTTCTTTTTGTTCAGGACTTAGCGAATCAAAAATAGAGGCGCTTTTGTTGGCTTTTATCTTCTTGGTGGTTTTTTTGGCAACATTTTTCTTTACTGTGCTCTTTTGATCGTCTTGCTTGCCGTATAAAAAGAGGAGCAGCAAAGCTGTTCCTATATATATAAACACTTTTTTAGGCAAGGGCTTGGCTTTCTTCCGGATTTTTTTTCTTTTCTTGAACTTAAGTTTGCTTTTAAATTTTGCAAAAAAAGCTTGAATTTTATTTTTGCTGCTTTTGGCTTCAATAGAGCTGTTGGTTTTAGCACTGAAGTCTTCTTCGTTATTGCTCTTAAATGTCTGAGGCGCTAAAAATTGTGTTTGTTGTTGTGAGCTGTTTTCAGTTTCTTCAAAATTTCTTCCAAGAGAAGGAAGTGCAACGTGATTTAATTTTGAATCTACGAAAATAAATTGTAGTTCAAGTTCGCCGGCTTGAATTTTGTCATAGGACTGTATGGTCGCATCACTTATATTTACACCATTTAGCTGAGTGCCCATTTTCGTTTTGGCGGCAACAAGGCGATAGACTTTGTCTGCCTTTAAAATTGTAAAGTGATGTTTAGAAAGCTTTGGGTCATTTATGGTAATGTCACATTTTCTGCTTCTACCAATACTCCAAGAGTCTCCTCGCTCTATTTTGATTTCTCGCCCTTTTTCGACTCCTTTGGTTATAATAAGTCTAGGAACGGCAAGAATGTGTTTAACCACAGTGCTCGCATCGGCTGAGACGAGTTCTGAGCTGTCGTTTGCAAGGCTTATGTTAGAATTAGGGTCATAAGAGTTATTGACTTCAGAGGCTTCATTTAAAGATACATCTACAGGTTCATTTGCAAAACTTTTTTCTTCTAGACTGACTTCGTCTTGAGCGAAGGCATCAAGTTCTGGATCTGATTCAAGTAATTCATCGAATTGATCATCTAGCTGACTTTCGCTAGTAAGTTTCGATTTATTTATTTGAGATTTTTCCTCTATAATGGCTTCGTTAAGCTTGCCAATATCATCTGAAAAGAGGCTTTCTTCTTTGAGAGAGCGAGAAAGACGAGTGGAGTCTTCCTGCGGCTCAGCTTGGGATATACCGCTGTCTGGTGTTGAGAATACATTTGCTGGAATATTGGTGTTCCTCGAGTACACATTGCTGCGATCTGTTCTGAAGGATATTTTGTATTTTCCAAGTTCAATTGTGTCATCGTCATCTAATTCTGCATATTCAACTTCTTTGTCATTTAAGACAACTTTTCCTAAGATGGAGATGTTCTCTAAATAGACATGATTGAACTTGTGAATAATAGCCGCGTGTTTTCTCGAGATTGAAGGATGATTTAGGATGATGTCACATGTTTTGTCTCTACCAATAATAATACGGTTTTTTTCGAGTTCAAAGTTTTCTGTATTACCATCAAGTTCAACTTGTAATATGAGTTTTTTCATTTAAGGACGTCCTCCTCTCCTAGTCGTTCTCTAGATTTTTTAGTAAGATTAATAGCAAACTCACAGATCTCTATTTTTTCTGTTTGACTACATGGGAGATCGAGCAATGTTTCTTCTTGTGAGCGGCTTATTATAACTGTTTCTGATGCTGTCTTTCTGATTGATTCTTGTGATATTTTTTTGGAATAGCCTGGGACTTCTTCGCTTAAAATAGATAAAATTTGCATCATGTGAATTTTGGTAGCTCTATATTGCATACTCTTAAAGTTTTTTTGACCTTGTTTGATTAGGTTTTGAATTATTTCATCTATGTTTTTATTGCTGTATTCAATATAAAGAGCTGCGTCGGGGTGACCAGGATTTAACGTAAGAGCTTCGTTAAAGCCAATTAAAGCTCTGCTGTATTGAGCATTGTCGTAATCTCTTAGGGCTTCTCTAAATTTGGCTTCTGATTGAATTTCAGTTAAGCTTTTTTGTGTGAATTTAGGGTCTGAGTAGGAGTCATTTGCTAAGCTTTTTAAATCAATTGAACGAACGTCTTGGCTTTCCTTTTTGGCTGTTTTAGTTTTTTTATTGTCTTGGCTAAGAAAGTAAAAAGCTCCAAAAATTGCAAATAGAATAATATAGAGACGGATCTTTTTGTTTTTAGAGCCATTATTTTCTAGAACTGAAGCAGTCTGAGTGTTTCTTTGTTTGTAAGGGATAGAGTAAGGAGCTTCGGGTGTTTTGTTTTCTCCTGCGCGATAAACAGTATAGATTTTGTGTCCAATAGAGAGTCGATCGCCTGCTTTTAAATAAGTTGGTTTTTTAATGAGTTGTCCGTTAACTGAAAAACCGTTGGCAGAGCCTGCGTCTTCAACAATAAGAAGATCATTTTTAAGATAAAAATTTAAATGATGCCTCGAAAGGGCAGGGTCTTTAATGCAAATATCGTTGTCACTGGAGCGACCAAGTCGCACCCATTCTTTGGCGATAAAAAAGTTTTTACCGCTTCGTGAGCGCAGCTCATAAGTTGTTTCTTGCTTCATTAATCTTCACTCCGTAAATTTTTTATTGTTACAAGAAAACTGCTGTCTCCAAAACACACGGAGAGAGTGTAATGATTTTTAATCAAATCTAATTCTTTTTCAAAACGTGACCACGGGCTGTTGATAGCTTCTTGGCACATTTCACGCACGCTGTTTTCGAAGCTAAGATCTCGGCTTGCTTGTGAGAGCTCAACGCCGATTGCAGCTTCTGCTCTTACTCCCATAACTTCTTCCATCGATTGATTCCAAGATAAAATTTTGAGTTCAGAATCAAAAGCTGCTGCAGGGGTGTCCGTTGAGTCTGAAGCCAAGGTGGCCCAGTTTCCAGCATTGTTGTCTCCATAATTATTAAAGCTACCCGAGTCAGCACTGTTTTTTTGTTGTGATCTTCCGAGTGCAAATGAGACTTGTTGGCATAGTTTTTTTAAAGCAGGCCAGTTAACTGGTGCAGAGATTTGGCTGTCTCCCCTGGACATTGCTTCGTCAATCGAGCGAGTTACTTTTTTAATGCTGCTGTTAAACCACCTCATAAAAAAGAATAAGACTAGAAAGCCAAAAATAAGAGCTAAAAATAAAGAGTTTAAAGCTTGGTCGACGATGCTCAAAAATGAAAATTCGTTTGTTTCTGGGTTAAAAACAACAAAAGCCGTTGCAACTGTTTTATCTCCTTGAGGAGTTCCTACGCGGATGGGATAGGAGACGTAGGCAACGCCGCTAGAGTCATAGCCAATCCATTCCTTGTCTTCTTGTATGGAGCGGATAGCGTAATTGTTGGGTAGCGGGTTTCCAAGAAGTTCGATCGGCGAAAGCACCTGGTTCTTTTCGGCGTCGAGAATCAAGGCTTCAATAACTCCTTCAGTTTCACCATTTTTAGAATCAAGATTTGAGATTAAGCTTTGATATTTTTGATCTATAAATGAATTAATGTTGAGACGTACTAATTGTCGAGCATAGAGCTTAGCTACTTCTAAAGACTGCTTTCGAATTCGATCATTGGCTTTTTCCTTGAAGGGGGCGACTGTTGAAACTGAAACAAGTACCGACCAAAAAACAAAAACTAGTAAAAACATGATTCTGATATCAAAAAGAGAGGCGAGTCTATCAGCAATAGGAGCCAGTGTATTGTCGAGTAAGCCGTTAGCTTTTTTTAAAGTTTTATTAGATGTTTTTTGAGTGGCGGAAGCCGGTGAATCGTGTGAAAAATCATCTGAATTTATTAGTAAAGAATGATCATTGGTCGGTACTGGAATTAGTGGGGCAAGCGGTGACAATTGAAAAACAAAAGCTCCCACGCTAATATTGTCGCCTGGTTTGAGTAAGTGATTTTTTACTAAAATGCCATTTACAAATATGCCATTTGCAGATTCTAAATCTTCAAGTTGTATTTGGGCTCCAGAAAGCACACTTAGTTGGCAGTGTCTTTTGGAAACAGAGGAATCCGGCAGTTGGATATGACAAGTTTCTCCTCGTCCTATAACAATAGGCATGCCTTCTTTGAGTGCAAAGGTTTCGCCTTGCCCACTTGGGCCTTTTACAATAACAAGTTGAAGCATTATTGGTGAACCTCAATTTGCTGGCCTATTTTTAGCTCATGTTTTTTTAAACTACCAGCTGGGAGCTCAAGAACTTTTTTGGCTTTGTATTTTATTGAGCTGACGCGCCATGGGGAATAAGACGCTTGTTTAATAATTTTATTTTCAGCATCAAGAAAAAGTACATCAATATCAAATTTCATAAAAAAAGTGTGTATTGAGTTACAAGGATCAATCAATAAGGCTTGGTCTTCGTTGAGTGTTTTGTGCCCCAATAGTCCTACAAGTCGTTCGCAAGCAGTTTGGGTTACAAGACAATTTTGTGCAATTATTTTTTTGTCGCTCGTTCTAACAATTTTGGCTTTAAGCTTTGTCATAAGTTATTTGACTCCCATGAAATCTAAAATGACTGGACCAAAAATCATAAGCATAACTGCCGGCATGATAAAAAAGATTAAAGGGATAATTATTTTTTGACTAGCTTCGGCGGCCATTTTTTCTGCTTTGTTTAACCTGGACGTCCTCATAAGATCCGATTGAGCTCTTAAGACTGTTCCAATACTGGCACCCATGCGGTCTGCGGAAATTAGAACTGCAGAGAAACTTTGAATTTCGTTCATGTTGATTCGTGATGACATGTCTCGTAGCGCTTCTGCTCGAGTTTTACCTAATTGAATATCTTTTAGAACTTCGGCAAACTCATCAATTAAGGGACTCGGGGGAGAGCGGTCCACAACTTTTCCCATTGAGCCAATAAAGTCAAGACCTGCCTCCGTACTCAAGGTAAGTAGGTCAACCACATAAGGCATAGCTAGGCGTATAGAAACTTGTCTTTTTTTAATGAGCTCGTTCACATGCATGTTGGGATAAAAAAATATAAAAACACAAACACCAATTAAAACCAGTGGTGATGCTTCGCCACTGCCAAAAAGAAAATAAAGCAGCATAAAGATTGAAATAAAAATTGTTAAGTAAAACTTTGAGGCTACGAATTGATTGGGGTGAATGTTTTTAATTAGGCCCGCAGAAATTAATTTATTTTTCCAGTGGAGTATTTTTTTAGAATCCCAAAAGCTTGAAGCAAATTCTAAGTAATAACCTTTGCAAAAAGCTTTTGTTACTTTGATATAAAACGGAGTTACAAATTCTTCGCCTTCAGTTGTTTCGAGCTCAATATCTAAACGGTCTTCTGCAGCACTGCGCAGCGCAGCTGATTGAATATTAAAAATTAATGTAAAAACGGCTCCTCCTAGCATGAAGGCACCTAGTACTGCTAACAAAGTTTAAATATCTCCCCTATATATTTATCGGTAAGTTCTCAATATGATTTGAGCTTTTTCGACCTTTCCTTTTTATTCTGACAACTTTTAGGAGTTTTTTGGCCCTGCTGGTCCGAATTAACAAAAGTTTAACTTTCGATCTTTCGTGGATGACGCTGTCGCTTTCTTGTCATCAGGGTCGACTCTAATTAAATCAGTAGTTTGTGACTCAATTGAACTCGCAACAATTAGAAGCTGTTGGACACAATGATGGTGCTTTGTTGGTTTTGGCCGGAGCCGGCTCCGGAAAAACCCGTATAATCACCCAAAGAATCGTGCGCTTGATTCAGGAGGGACATGCGTTCCCTGGCGAAATTTTAGCAGTCACATTTACAAATAAAGCGGCTAATGAAATGCGAGAGAGAGTCTCAGGGATGCTCTACAGCCAAAATATTCCTTCTAGAGACTTGTGGATAAGCACTTTTCATAGCACCTGTGTTCGCATTTTGCGCGAACAGGTTCACCATTTAGGTTATGGAAGTAATTTTTCGATTTATGATCAAGGAGATCAAAAAACCCTTTTAAAAAAATGTTTAGCCGAACTAAAAATTAGCGATAAAATTTTGACGGCAAAAAAAGCAGCTCAAAATATTAACCGCCTTAAAAATGAAGGTATAAGTCCCGTTGATTTGTCTGCTTTGTCTTTGGAGGGAGACTATGGCTATCGAATCAAAGACCTGTATTCTTTGTATCAACAAAAATTAAAAGATAGCCAGGCCTTTGATTTTGGAGATTTGTTGTTGAGTTGCTTTTTGCTTTTTTCAAAAAATCAAGAGGTGCTCAGCAGTTATCAAAATCGCTTTAAATATATTTTGGTAGATGAATTTCAAGACACTAACCCAATTCAGTACAAATGGTTACAGCTCTTAAGTCAAAAAAGTCATTTAACAGTTGTCGGTGATGAAGATCAAAGTATTTATCGTTGGCGTGGTGCCGATATTAAAAATATTTTAAATTTTAAAAAAGATTATCCTAAAGCCAAGATAATTAAGTTAGAAGAAAACTATCGTTCTACCTCTAAAATTTTGTCGGCTGCAAATTCGGTAATAAAAAATAACTCTGAGAGATTAGAAAAAACTCTTTTTACAAACCAAGCTGAGGGAGATGATGTTGAAGTTCATGCCTTGCAAAACGAAAAAGAAGAAGCGCGTTTTGTGTGTAATGAGATTCAGCGTAAATTAAGCAGCGGAGAATTTAAAGAAAGCGATGTGGCTATTTTTTATAGAACAAATGCACAGTCGCGAGCTTTTGAGGACAACCTTCGTTATAAAAATTTGTATTATAAAATTTATGGTTCCTTGAAATTTTACGAGCGTGCGGAGATTAAAGATGTCATAGCTTATTTTAGGGTCTTGGTTAACCCGAGTGATTCCCTTTCCTTGCTAAGAATCATTAATGTTCCCACTCGCGGAATCGGAAAAAAAAGTATAGAAAAAATTGAAGCTTATGCCAGGCAGAGTTCAATGGCTTTGCTCGAGGGAATTGGCGCTCTGTTGTCGGACCCAAGTAAAATACTTAGCTCGCTGGCCAAAAAAAGGCTTCAGTCCTTTTTTGATTTATATACAAAGTTAGTAAAAGAAAAAGATATTCTAAGTCTTTCGGAATTTTATCATTATTTTTTGAATGAAAGTTCCTATTTGAAACGATACGAAGAAGAAGCAACTGTTGAAGCGCAGTCTAAGATCGAAAACTTAAAAGAGTTTTCTGTCGCCTTAGAGGATTTTGAAAAACGTTTTTCGACCGAGGCCACAATGGAGAATTTTTTAGAACAAGCAGCGCTGGTTGATCAGCAAAATGAGTTAATGGATGGCGACGGTTCTATTTCGCTTATGACTTTGCATATGTCAAAAGGTTTAGAATATCCGCTAGTTTTTTTGGTTGGCTTAGAAGATGGATTGTTTCCTAGTTTAATAGGTGATGAGCGCTTTGATGAAAAAGGACAAAAAGTAGAAGAAGAAAGACGACTTTGTTATGTGGGTATGACTCGGGCACAGAAAAAACTAATAATCTGTCGTGCAAAAACCAGGCGTATTTTTGGCAACACTCAAGTGAGGCAAGCTTCACGCTTTTTACAAGAGTTGCCAGAGGGCGAAATTAAATCAAGAGATCATTGCCCTGGCTTTTTAGCAGGATCTTTTGCTGCTTCAGGACATAGTGCCTACAGTGGATATGGTGGTTCATCCTATGAGGCTGGTGGCCAGCAGCAAAAAGAGTCATCAAATTGGCAAGGTAGCTCTTTTGGAGACTCAAGTGACCCCTATGGTGGTGCTTTTGTCGATGGAGAGCAGGATGACTTAAATCCTTATCGTAAAGGAATTCGTATAAAACATAAGCATTATGGTCTTGGAACCATATTAAAATCCTCAGGTAAAGAGAAGCGGCTGCAGATAGAAGTTCGTTTTGATGGCCAACACCAGAACAAGAAATTTTTTGTTAGCTACGCGCCTATAGAGGTGATAAATGAAATGTCATGATCGATTTTAAGGAAGTACTAAGAGTGGCTGCTTTGGCAAAAATTGAAATTAGTGAAGATGAGGCTAAGAAACTTCAAATTAAATTTTCGAAAATTTTAGAAAGTTTTGATTCTTTAAATGCAATAGAAACTGACAAAGTAGAGCCGCTTTATTGCTTTGCTACAGAGACTCAACAGCGCTTGAATGACGAGGCTCTTAATTTAGTTGAAAGAGAAGATGTGCTTAAGAACTGTCCTGATCGCTATGAAAATTACTTTAGAATCTCAAAGGTTGTTAAGTCCGGTGAAACAAAATGACTTTATTAAGAAATTTAATGGATGCCGGTGGCTTTGAAAAAATAAAAGACTCGTTAGAAAAAAGAGAAGTTAAGTCGGTCGATTTAGTTGAAGATTCTCTTAAAGAAATTGAAAAGCAAAACAAAGAAATTAACGCTGTTGTTTCGTCTACTCCAGAGCTGGCTCTTGAGATGGCAAAAGAAGCAGATTTATTGTTGGATAAAAAACAAAGATTGGATCCTCTGTGCGGCGTTCCTGTGGGAGTTAAAGATTTAATTTTAGTTAAAGACTATAAAGCCACAGCTGCTTCAAAAATGTTAAAAGATTTTATTGCTCCTTACGACGCTACAGTTTCTGCAAAGCTTAAAGAGTCGAAGGCTCCTATTGTGGCAAAACTTAACTTAGATGAGTTTGCTATGGGTTCCTCCAATGAGAATTCTTTTTTTGGTCCTTGCTCTAATCCTTGGGATACAAGTCGTGTGGCAGGTGGTTCAAGTGGAGGTTCTGCTGCCTCGGTAGCCTCTGCAATGCTTCCAGTTAGTTTAGGAACTGATACGGGAGGTTCGATAAGACAGCCAAGTGCTCTTTGTGGGCTAACAGGTATCAAGCCAACTTATGGCAGAGTAAGTCGCTATGGAGTTGTGGCCTTTGCTAGTAGTCTTGATCAGGTAGGTAGCATGGCTGTTGATGCCTTTGGCGCGGCTGCTACTTTGGAATCAATTTCTGGTTTTGATAAATTTGATGCTAATTCTTCAAATATACGAGTTCCTTCTTTTTATTCGGAAACAAAAAAATTTCGCGACGAAAATGGCATTAAAGGAATGCGAATTGGCATGCCAAAGGAATTTTTTGATCAAGGTGTAAACCCTGAAGTTAAAAAATCTATCGATGAAGCTTTAGAGCTCTATCAATCCTTGGGGGCAAAGCTGGTTGAGGTTTCACTGCCTCATGTGAAGCATGCTTTGGCTACATATTATATAATTTGCACCTCCGAAGCCTCTAGTAATTTGGCTCGCTTTGACGGAATTCACTATGGCCATCGAAGCCAATCAGCTGACCCCTCACAGTTAGATCAAATTTATAGTAAGTCGCGAGGAGAAGCTTTTGGTGATGAGGTTAAATTAAGAATCTTAATGGGGACTTTTTCTCTCTCATCTGGCTACTATGATGCTTATTACAAAAAAGCATCTCAAGTTAGACAGTTAATTTACAATGACTACGCAAGTGTTTTTGAAAAATGTGATTTCATTGCGAGTCCTACCTCTCCCTTTACGGCCTTTAAAAAAGCTGAAAAACTTTCTGATCCTATGCAAATGTATTTGTCTGACATATTTACTTTGTCTACTAATTTAGCCGCCTTGCCTGGGATCTCTTTTAATGTCGGTTACGATCAGACATCTCTGCCAATTGGAATGCAGCTTATGGCACCTTGGTGGAAAGAAAGCGATTTATTGGGGAGCGCGGCTCTTTATCAAAAAGAGCGCCCAGAACACACAAAGCTAGCTCCTGTGTTTAGTGGAGGACAAAAATAATGGTGCAGTATGAAACAGTAATCGGGCTAGAGGTTCATGCACAGCTTTTGACTCGTTCTAAATGCTTTGGATATGAACCAATTGATGTGAAGGCCGAAGAAAACACTCAAATTGGACCAGTTGCTCTAGGTTTGCCAGGAGCCTTGCCTGTTTTTAATAAAAAAGTAGCGGAGTTGGCAACTAGGGCAGGTGTGGCTTTAAACTGCCAAATTAATCCCGAAAGTGTTTTTTCGCGAAAAAATTATTTTTATCCCGACCTACCTAAGGGGTATCAAATTTCACAGTTTGATAAACCAATATGTACCGGGGGAAGCTTGGAAATCAATGTCGACGGCAAAACCAAGGTCATTGATCTCGAGAGAATTCACATTGAAGAAGATGCCGGTAAGTCAATGCATCTTGCTCAGGCCACATTGGTTAACTTGAACCGATCTGGCGTTCCTTTGATAGAAATTGTTAGTAAACCAGCCATGAGTTCGGCTAAAGAGGCGGTTGCTTATTTAAAAAAACTGCATGCTATTCTTGTTTACGCTGAAATTAGTGATGGAAACTTAGAAGAAGGTAATTTTCGCTGTGATGTGAACATTAGTATAAGGCCTGTAGGGCAAAAAGAGTTAGGAACTCGCAGTGAAATAAAGAATATAAACTCCTTTCGCTTTGTAGAAAAAGCTCTAGAATTTGAAGTGGCACGGCATATAGCTGTTGTGGATAGTGGCGGAAAAATTGTTCAAGAAACTAGAGGTTGGGATTCGGCTACCTCTAAGACTTTTAGTATGCGGAGCAAAGAAGAGGCTAGTGATTACAGATATTTTCCCGAGCCAGATTTGCCTCCTTTGCACTTAGATGAAGCTTTTATTGAGAAAATCAGAAATGAAATGCCCGAATTGCCCGATCAGAAGAAAGAGCGTTTTGTTCGTGATTATTCTTTGTCTGAATATGATGCTTCCGTTTTAACGAGTGAGAAAGCTTTAGCTAAGTACTTTGAAAAGAGTGTAGGAGCAGGGTCCTCTCCTAAATTGGCGGCAAATTGGATTTTAAGTGAAGTTTTGAGGGTGGTTAAAGAACGTGAAATCTCTATTGAACAATGCTCAGTTAATGAAGAGAGGCTGTGTTCTATTTTAAAGCTTATTGAAGATAAAAGTATTTCCGGGAAAATTGCTAAAATGTTGTTTGAGGAAATGATCGAAAATCCTGCCAGCGCTCAAGAAATTGTTAAAGAGAAGGGGTGGGTACAGGTAAGTGATCCTGAAACACTTAACAAGTGGATTGAGGAAGTAATTTTGGCCAACCCAAAGCAAGTAGAACAATATCGTGGCGGAAAAAACAAGTTGTTCGCATTTTTTGTTGGCAATGTAATGAAAATTTCTAAGGGCAAAGCCAACCCCGAATTACTTTCAAAAAATTTAAAAGAAAAACTTAATGCTTAAAGCTTTTAATTTTTTAACGTTCTATTTTATAGTTCTTTTCCATTGTCCCGCTTTTTCTAAAGATCTACTGAATTATTCGGCTAATTATGAAGAAGCCAGAAAAGCTTTTTTAGACAAGACAGCGAAATTAAAAAAAGAGTATTCAGACTCTAAAAGCTATAGCTTAAAAGTTCCTAGTTCTATTGATAATGACTTGACGATTGATGCCTTCCATTTAAAATTTTCGAAAGCTAATAATAATAAAATTTTAGTTTTATGCTCGGGAGTTCATGGTCTTGAAGCGGCTGTGGGCTCATTTGTTCAAGCTCTGATTATGCTCCCAAATTTTATAGGGATTTTAGAAAAATCAAAAGTAGATCTTTTGTTGGTGCACGCTATAAATCCATACGGTTTTAAATACCATAGGCGCGTTACAGAAAACAACGTGGATTTAAATCGTAACTTTGTATTAAAAGATAATTTTGATGACATCAAAAATGATGATTACACTAAGCTACGGGATTTTTTGCAACCAAAAGAAAATTTAGAGCTTGGTTTTTTTGACAAAACATTATTTTATTTAAAATCAATTTTTTATATGTCTAAATACTCAATTAAGACTTTGCGCTGGGCTATTTTAAGTGGTCAATATGAGTATTCTACTGGTTTGTATTTTGGCGGGAAAAAATATGAGCCGCACAAAGAGCTTGTGGAGACTTTGTTAGGTCGAATTTTTAAAAAATACGAAGCTATACATCTAATTGATATCCACACAGGCTATGGTCAGCGAGCTAAGCTGCACTTGTTTCCTAATCCTATACGCAAAGATCTTAGGCCTTATTTGTCAAAGTTGTATTCTGATGAGGTCATCAATTATGGCGATGAGTCCGAAGATTTTTACTCTACTACGGGAGAATTTTCGGGATACTTCTATAAATTTATGCCGAATAAAAATATCTTACCTATGGTCTGGGAGTTTGGTACGGCAGATAATCATAAGGCTATTAAGTCTATAGATTCAATTCATACAATGATTATTGAAAATCAGGGACATCACCATGGCTATGCTCATGGCAAAACAAAGGCTAAAGTAAACTCAAAAATCCTTGAGTTATTCAATCCAAAAGATATTGCTTGGAAAAAAGAAATAAAAAAACAAAGCATTGAGATGCTTGAAAAAGTCATTTTACGTTTTGGAAAAATGACTTTTAAAGTTAATAAAAACTAACAGTATTTGGCTTTTACCAGTTTAACTGAGAAACAACGTTGTTCTGAACTCTAAAAATCTGTGTACTTAAAGTTCCGCTTTCTGAATCTTCGGCAAGAAGTTGATACTCTCCGTCTTCTAAACCAAGAATAGCAAAATCCTGTGAGCCGGCTACACTTTGCTTTAAGCTTGCATCAATTTGATGATTGTTATTAAAGTAAAAGATATTGTCAGAAGTAATAATTTCACCATTGCTTTTGAAAACTGTTAACTTCATTGAACTTTTGTGGTCCTCAGAAAAATGTCCCAGGAGAACACTTTTATTCTTTTTTTGTTCAAGGTGTTCGCCTAGGATTTCGTCGATAGACTCTTTGTCAAAAAGTGCTACAGACTCCGGAAAATTCTTTTCTTTGCCCGAGAAAAAGGCCCAACTTTTTAGGTAACCTTTCGTTAAGAATTGTACTGTGTCGACGGAGTTTTTAACCAAATATTCTCCTGATACGATAAAACGACCATCTTTGTCTGCGATAAAGATATCGCTTTGTCCGGCAATTTGTACGGTAGTGGCTGTATTAGGAAGCTCCATGCTGCTGTTATCAAAGACGCGGGTTTCGAAAATTCCTTCTTTGCCTTGTAATAAATTAAGGCTGTATATAGAGTTTTCATTGTCCACAGAGTAGCTATATGCTGGCCACTCAATAGGAGTGTTGTTTTCAATGCTCATAGAAGGGAGAAGGTAGTTGAGCCCTGGAGCAACAGCGCTCACAACAAACTCTCCTCGACTGCCTGTCTTTTTGTAGTTTGAGTGGAAAAGACTAAGCTCTGTTTTTGAGTAATAAATACTTGCCCCAGGAATAGCGGTGGCGTCTAGCTCAATTCCCTTTATTCCTTCTGTAAAATTTTTGTTTAAACGGCCTAAAATAAGTGGCTGTCCATGACTTGGTTTTAGATCTAAGCTTTTTACTAGGCTTGGAATTCTTTCCTCTTTGACCAGTGTAACTTTTGTAGATTGCTCTTCCAGCAGGTAGCCTATGGCTGGCAAATATCCAGGGGCGTGAACTTCGTACCGTAGAGATATAATTTTGTTAAATGGTATTTCTGCTTTTCCATCAATGTCAGAATGGCTTATGATTTTTGATTCTCTTCCAATCCAGTTTACAACTGCATTTTTAACTGGAAGGCTTTTTTCTCCCAAATAACTTTCCTCAAAAATTTGTAGATGTTTTTTGTTAGCAACATTTGATGGTTTAATTTTTAAACTCTCTTTTGCGCCACTTGTTTTTTTGTTGTCTTTTTCTATCTTTGATAATTTGTTTTGTATAATGCTTTTTTGCTCAGAAATCTGTTGAGCTAGGCTTATGAAGCTTTGCTTTGTTGGCTTAAGATTTTCTTCAATGTCTAGTGCCTTCTCTGGATGTGGTCTTGAGAAGAAGAACTGTTCTTTGTCAATTTTAGGACTTTGGTAGGATTGATCCAAATACTCTGTGCTTTTGTTGAGGATTGATTCTAGCACTTTGCTGCTCTTTGGAATTTCTGGTAGTTCAATTTTTGTGACTATTATACTTTTGCTTGTGCTTGGAGCCTTTTTTAGAGTTGGGGTTTCTTTGGGGGCTATTGTTTTTGCAATCACTTGCTTGGCTGGATTCACTTTTGGTGGAGTTTTTTCTTTTATTATTAACTCAACTGTTTTGAACTCTTTAGAGCTGACTGGTGCTTTTATTGCTTGAATCCGAGGATTTGGCTTGCTTTGATGGTCTTTAAAAACCAAGAAAGATTCTGTATCATTTTTTTGATCATATAAGAGAGAGTCTTCAGGGTTGTTTAACTGAGGCAAGGCATTTCCTGCAAAAGTGATTAAAAGAGCAAAAGACCCAATAAGTAGTTTATTCCAGATTTCTAAAGTCATCTTTATAGTTTAAAATAGTTATTAGTTAGCTATGAAGAGTGAGTTAGTAAAAAATATGTCTGAGCAAAAAATTGACCAATCCTTTTATCGCTTGTTGAAACAACACGATGCTGACTTTAATGTCCTTAAGTGTTCAAAACTTAAAGGAGATGCGTCTACTAGAATGTATTTTAGATTGATAGGTGAAAATACATCTTATCTAATACAGCAAAATGTTGACACAGTATATTTATCTCGCACTCAACAATGCGAACTTTTTTGTTTGCGTTCTTCTGAGTTGCAAAAAATAGGTATTCCAACTCCAGTGATTTTTCAAAGGGATAAGAGCGCTGGTTTGCTTTTGCAGCAAGACTTAGGTGATGCAAATCTACAAAGTCAATATCAAGCAAATGAAGATTTATCTCTGTATGAAGGTGCAATCGATTTATTGTATACACTAAAGCTTGCTTCAGATAAAAATGATCGATCTTTTTATCCTCAGTTTACAAAAGAAACTTATTTAAAGGAAATGCAAGAGTTGCTTGTGTGGCATGGGCAAAAATTTACTCTCTCTGACGAAGATAGGCATTCTATGACTTTGTTTTTTGAGCTTGTTGCCAACGATCTTTCTTTGGAGGATCTTGTGTTGTGTCATAGAGATTTTCATAGTAGAAACCTTATGTACTTTAATAAACAACTCTATGTAATAGATTTTCAAGATATGTTTTTAGGTCATGCTTTTTATGATCTGGTGTCGTTGTTGTGGGACCCTTATGCAAAGTTAAAGCCAGAACAAAGAGCAAAATTATTAGATTATTGGCACGAAAAAAAATATTCTGCAGTTGAGAAAAAGATAAATTACAAAGCCCTTTATGCCTCGGCTTTGCAAAGAATTTTTAAAGCAATGACATCCTACGCTAAATTTTTTGTGAGAGACTCTAACACAGCCTATTTAGATTCTTTTTACAACGCATTTTCTCAAGTTGAAGCCTTGCTTGAGCTATATAAGGGAGATGTGTCAAAATCAAAATTATTCAATTCTGCTTTAAAAAGGTTGGTTGAACAGTATAAAAAAGATTAAGGTAATTGTTTGATGCATCAAAAAATAGCTTTTGTTTTAGCCGCTGGTTTTGGAAAGAGGCTTAAGCCCTATACAAACACTTTGCCGAAACCTTTAATCCCAGTAGCGGGAGTTGAGCCTTTGTATTTTGTATTGTTTCGACTTAAAGAAAAAGGTTTTACAAAAATTATTGTAAACGTCCATCATTTAGCAGAGCAAATAATATCTTTTTGTAATAACTTTCAGAAGGATTTTCCAGGGCTAGAAATACGTATTCAGCATGAAAAACAAGGCCTGCTAGGCACTGGTGGTTCCTTGGTAAGAGCTATTCGAAATCAAAAGGATTGGTTTCAAGAAGGTTCATCTTTGCTTACCCTTAATGCCGATGTGTTAAGCTCAATGGATTTTGAAGTGCTGTGTGAAGGTCAAGCAGAATTTTCTAAGGTAGCCCTTTCAAAATATCCCGACCATCTAAGAAAATACAGTAATTTGTATATTTCAAAAGGCTTTTATTCTTCGATTCACAAAAACAGCAACGAAGATCAGGAAGCTGCTCATATGTTGTGTGCTCACTATTTAAGTCCAAGAGCTGTTCAGCTAATAGCTAAGTCAAAAAATATTTTGAAAGAAAATGGCGACTTATTTAATCTTGTATATAGATTTTTAAAAGAAAACCACGAAAGAATCAAAGCGCATATTGTCTACGACGAGCAATCTTTAAAGTTAACGGACTTTTGGTTTGATATGGGGACCATGAAAGAGCTTTTGTTGGCGCAAAAAGAATTGTTACAAAGAGTTGAATTGCTGTCCTTTTGGGAGAGTTACTTGCTCGCAAGACACCCGCAGTTAAAAAAATACAAACACAATATATTCTCTAATGTCTCTCTAGATACTGCCTTTTTGACAGAGCATATTGTTGGTCCTGTGATCTTAAATTTTGGGATGATTGATGTTTCCTACTTAAAAACTCTTCAGCTTGGGCCCAATCTTTTTTATTCAGGTGACCTGAATGAAGACAGGAAGAAACAATCTTTAGAAAATGCGGTTGTTGTAAACGATGCTGAGCTATCTGTGTAAAAGGTTTTTGTTATCTCTTTTTTCTATTTGGGGAATTGTAAGTCTTGTTTTTTTGATTTTACGTTTTTTGCCTGGAAGTCCAGTCGATCTTATTTTGCAAGACAACTCTTTTGAAATTGATCGTGCGATTTTAGAAAAAAAAATTGGAATCAATGAAAGTTTTTTTCAGCAATACCTTGCCTACTGGACTGCGATTCTTGATTTGAGCTGGGGCTCGTCCTTTGCAGATGGCGAAAATGTTCTTTCTAAAATTTTAAGAGTCTTTCCTTATACTTTGCTCTTGTCCACATTGTCCTTGGTCTTTTCATTATTTGCTGGTGTATTAGGTGGAGTTTTTATTGCAGATATCAGCAATAAAAAAATTAGAACTTTCTTTAACCTTTTTGTGCTCTTAGGAGCAAGCTTTCCTATAATTGTTAAAGCTCCTATTTTAATTTATGTTTTTTCAATTCTTTTAAATATTTTGCCAGTCTCTGGTTTTTCTACACCTTGGCATATTGTTTTACCATGTCTATCTATGACTCTTTCAATGGCTTGTTATTTTATACGTTTAACTGAGGAGAGCGTTCAAAGTTGCAAAAAAGAAAATTTTGTTATGACTGCAAAAGCTAAAGGACTGGGGCCTTCTATGATTTCATTTAAGCATGTGCTTAAAAATGCCTTTTTTCCGATACTGGCTGTGGTAGGCAGTGTTTATGGGGCTCTTTTAGCTGGAACGATTATTACAGAGAGTATATTTAATTGGCCTGGGATTGGTAGACTTTTTTATGAAGCGTTTAAAGGCAGAGATTATTCTTTGATTCAAGGAATAGTTTTGTGGTTATCTATTTCGTATATCTTCATTACTTTTGTCGTTGATATTTTATATTCATTTTTTGACCCGCGTGTGAGGTTACGAAGTTGAAGTCTTTTCTTTTCTTCTGTTTTTTTTTATTAGTATTTTTATTTCCTCTTGCGGTGCCCTATCTGCCGCTTCAAGATCCAATGTTATTAAATTTAGAAAAAGAATATGCCAGACCAAGTTTAAATCATCTATTTGGTTTTGCTGAAAATGGTACAGATCTTTTATCTCAAATTTGCTGGGGAATCAGAATTTCTTTGGCGATATCTTTTGTAGTTGTAATTTTTAATTTATTTGTAGGTTTATTTTTAGGTACAATTACTGCGTACTATCGTGGAAGTCTAGATTTAATTTTTATGAGAATTGTTGATATTCTTGATGCTTTTCCAGGCATTTTATTAATTGTTGCTTTGGCGGCTCTTTTGGGGCCGAGTGTGGAAAATGTAGTTTTTGCACTTTTATTTGGAACTTGGTCGTCTTTTGTGCGCTTGGTACGCGCTTCGGTTCTTTCTTTGAGAGAAAGAGACTTTATTTTTGCTGCCAGGGCTATAGGCTGTAAAGATTGGCAGATTATTGTCTTTCATATTTGGCCAAGTGTTTTTCCTCTGCTGCTTACTAAAGTTGTTTTAAGTTTTGCATCGTATATGCTTATTGAGGCCTCCTTAGGTTTTTTGGGCTTAGGAGTGCCTTATGGAAGTCCATCGCTCGGAGGATTGCTTTATCAAGGTTCTCAAGTAATGTCCGAGGCCCCCCATGTTCTTTTTATTAGTTCTGCAATCTTGATCTTGTATCTTTTTATATTTAATTTTGCTGCTGAGTTTTTAAAATCCTCATTCGAAGTTAAAATAAAGTAGTGAGTTTGACTAAAAAAATAGGGCAGCTTTTTTTTGTAGGGATTCCAGGACCAGAAATAACTCCTGAAATCGAAGATTTCTTAGTGGACTTAAGTCCCGGGGGAATTATTTTATTTACGCGAAACTACGAGTCGCCTGAACAGCTGGTTCGACTAACAAACAAAATTCAAAAATTAAGTTTAAAACACAGTTGGGGCAATCTTCCTTGTTTTATAGGTGTTGATCAAGAAGGTGGCCGTGTTATTCGCTTTAAAGAACCCTTTAGCCAATTCCCTCCGCAGCAAGACTGGGCAGAAATTGATTCTGCCAAAACTTCTTTTGAAATAGCCTATGTTATGGCAAAAGAACTTAGCTCCGTTGGTGTGAATTTAAATTTTGCGCCCGTTTTAGACGTTTTGCACGACAACACGACTGATATTTTGGGTGATAGATGTTTTTCTGCTTCTCCTGAAGAAGTGGCTCTACATGGCTCTGCAGTAACAAGGGGCTTGGCTAAGGGGGGAGTGATCGCTGTGGGCAAACATTTTCCGGGTCACGGTTCAGTTGATGTTGATTCGCATATAGACTTACCTGAATCGATTAAAAGTCTTGAAGATTTAAGGAATGAAGATTGGGTGCCTTTTAGAAGAGCTATCAAGTCAAAGGTTGATGGAATCATGATTGCTCATTTGTTGAACAAAAATTTAGACGAAAAAAACATGGCAACTTTTTCGCCGCAAGTTATTCAAAACCACCTAAGAAATGAACTACGTTTTAACAAATTAGTTTTTAGCGATGATTTAGAGATGGGCGCTTTAGTTAAAAATACCACCATGAAAGAAGGGGCCTTGATGGCCGTTGCCTGTGGTGTAGATCAAATATTAGTTTGTAAAGAGTGGCAGAAGGTTCTTGAAATAAGGGATTTACTTGTTGAGACTTTTAAAAGAGAAATTCTGTCTATGGACTTGCTTGAGCAATCTTTGACCAGAATTAAAGAAGTAAAAGCTCGCAGCTTAGTTCCATATCGGAGCTCTGATGCTAAAACGGCCAGTGCCATTTTGGGTAACACTGACTTCAAAAAAGTATTAGACTTGGTAAAAGACGGTTTAGCAGTAGAAGAAGGCCCTTCTTCTGTTGAAAAAGATAGTTAGGCTTCTTAAAAGTACTTTCAATAACGTTCTGGGCAGTGGATTTCTGAGCTTTCCTTAATAGATTTAAGCCCTAGAGGGGGAACTATGAACTATAAACTATTTTTACTTTTTATTACTTTTATCCTGAGCACAAATTCAAACGCCTTTTTAACAGAGAGAGTCCTTGAGAGGTCGGTGCCAAACCGTCTAATCGTTAAACTTAAGAAAGGGTCTCAATTCTTTATGCATCGTCAAAGCACAAATGTTGGCGATTTAGGAAGAGTTGATCAACTGAGTTTAGCGCCAAGTACTTTTTTACTAAGATATGCCACAGGCTTAGACACTTTAGAAGCGGCCCAGGCTCTTCAAGTAGAAGCAGAAGTCGATTGGGCGGAGCCTGATTATGAAGTGCGAAAATTTGATAGTCGCGATGATTTTTTTATTGATGATGAATTTAGTGATTTAAGTCTATTTAACGATGATCCGATTTTTTCATTACCATTTAATGATGTTACGAATGATCCAAAATTAAAAGACACTTGGGGAATTCATAAGATTGAAGCACCTGCAGCTTGGGGAAAATCTAAGGGTTCTCGCCGAATAGTAGTTGGTGATATCGACACAGGGATTGATTACAATCACGAAGATCTTGCAGAAAACATGTGGAGAAATCCAAATCCAGATCCAGTTAAAAACGATGTCTATGGATATGACTTTTTTAACAATGATGGTGATCCAATGGACGGACACAGTCATGGAACTCATGTTGCCGGAACAATCGGTGCTGTTGGAAACAACAATGTTGGAACTGTTGGTGTAAACCAAAAGGTCGCGTTGATGGCAATTAAATTCTTAAGCGATCGTGGTTCTGGAAGCACTTCAGCCGGTATTAAGTCTATTGATTATGCTGTTAATAAAGGTGCAAAAATTATTAATGCTAGTTGGGGTGGCGGCGGATTCAGTAGAGCCATGGCTGACTCTATTGAACGCGCAAAAGCAAAAGGTGTTCTTTTTGTTGCGGCTGCAGGTAATTCATCTGCGAATACCGACCGTAGACCAATGTACCCTGCTGCCTATGAAAGCACGAATATAATTTCGGTTGCTGCTACAACAAGTTCAGATGGTATGGCAAGTTTTAGTAACTATGGAGCAACAACAGTTGACGTAGGTGCTCCTGGACACAAGGTTCTAAGCACGACTCCTAAAAACCGTTACGCAACTTATAGTGGGACATCTATGGCTTCTCCACACGTTGCTGGTCTGGCCGCTTTGATCTTGTCACACAGACCGGATCTAAACTTAGAGGAGCTAAAGGCTATAATTATGAACACTGGTGACAAAATTTCGTCACTTGATGGAAAGACACTTAGCGGTGCTAGAATAAATGCTAGGAAGGCATTAGAAGCCGCATTGATGTTTTGAAGATAAACGATAGTTTACAAATTTTATGTTTTAATAATGAAAAGACTGTTCAGGGGCTCCAGTGGGCCCTTGAACAGTCTGATTCGCGTTATCAGTACCGTTTTTTCTATGCCAATTTATTTGAGATTTCAGAACAAGAGAGTTTAGAATACGATCTTTTGCTGCTTCCCTTGGACTTGGGTCAGCCAGTGCCAATCGAGAGTTTAAAAGTTTTTGCTTCGAAGCCCGGTATATGTACTTTTATTCAACCAACACCTTCACAACTTCTTTCTTTAAATCAGCTTATGAATTGGAAAGCTTTTATGTGGGATCAAAGCGATTATGTGAGGCTTTTTAATCAAATTGAGTCTTTTGCATCAGAAATGTCTGAGCAAATTGCCTATCAACAATTTGCTTCTATATGCTCTCAGTGGGTAAAAAAAGAGAGTGATCAGTGTGAGCGCATCGTTTTTATGAACGCGCCTAAGGAGTGGCCTTATCTGACAGAGCTTGTTTTGCAAGAAGAAAAAAGTCCTTTAAGTCTTGGCAGCCAAGGAAGTGTTGCTGATTTAAAGTTGCCGATAGAAGGCAATAAAATTTTAGCTGAATTATTTTTTACAAAAGGAAGTTGGTTTTACCGTGATGTTGGCAAGGGTAGATCGACTCCGCCTAAAGCTTTACGTCCTTATGATCGTGTTCGTTTGCTTGATTTTGAACTTTTATTGCGTCCTAGCGAAAGTGCTGAAAAGATAAACTCGATTGCAAATCAGTTATCCTTGTCTTCATTTAGTAAAAAAGAAAAAGCCAGCGTAGAGGGTTCTGTATATGACGTTTGTTTAAGTCACATGCTTTTAAATGCCTCTGGTGAGTTACAAGTTAGTTCGAATTTAAAAAAAGGTTCCGTTTTTTTTCAAGGTGGATATATTTATCAAGCATACACAGGTGCAGTTAGTTCCCAAAAAGCTTTGCTTAGGATGTTCTCTTGGTCAGACAAATTAGAATTTAAATTTGTAGATTCTTCGGTGCCCGACAAAGCCCATCGAGAACTTTCCCTAGGTGCTCGCGAGTTAAGTTCTCTTTATAAAGAATGGATACAGAGTTGGAAAAAAATTCATAAATTTTTGCCACCAGCTGCTGTGCGTTTATTGGGAGATCCAGCTCGTTTTCCTCTAAAGAAAAGATGGAGCAGTCGAGAATATAGAGTTATGGCTGGCGTCTGCGAACATGAACTAGTAAGAGATATCATGAATTTTGTTACACTAAATGACCACGAAATAATTGAAACTCTTGTTGTCTTGAGGCAAGAGGGTTTGATTTACCCTAAAAAAGTATAACTATATTTTAAAAATATAAATTATAGCCAACAGGCAGATAGTGCCGACTATGGTTACAACTTCAAAATATTTTTCTATAAAGTCTTTAATTTTTGTGCCAAAGAAATAAAAGAGAGCGCCAATTAAGACATAGCGTAAAGTTCTAGCAAAAGAAATTACTACAAAAAAAAGCCAGAAATTTATTTTAAAAACGCCGGCCGCAAGGGTGAATACTTTGAAGGGAATCGGTGTAAAGGCCGCCATAAAAAGAGAAAGAGTGGCATGTTCTTGAAAAAGTTTATGAACATAGTCGAATTTTTCTTGAGAGAAGAGGCCTGGTATAAAGCTGCTTTCTAAATTTTGCCATAGATAATAACCAAGAAAATAGGCAAAATAAGCACCTAGCAAAGAAAATAAAGAACAAAAGAGTGCTTTGTTAATAGCCCGCTTGGGATTCGCGGCGCCCATAGGAACTAATAAAGTTTCTGGAGGTATTACAAAAACACATGATTCTGTAAACGAAAGCAACGCAAGAACCGGTAGGGCCTGTTTGGTATCAGCTAGTTTTATAAGATGATGATAAAGCGCTCGTAGTTTAGAAAAAAATTTCAAGATATATATAGGCTAACAGGCTAAAGCAATGAAAGGAATCTTTAGGCTTTTCTTTCGGATTTTTTTAGATATTTGGTACCAAGTATCCAATCCCAAATTGTGCTGGTCACACCAATATTAAAGGCGGGTAGGGTGTGGTGAATATCGTGATGTTTCTTTAATTTGCGAAACCAGGACCATTTAAAGTTCCAGTGATGGACGGCGTGATGCATGACCGTATAAGAATAGTAGCCGCTCCAGACGCCGGCAAAAACAAGAGCAAAGCGCGTGCTTGCGAATTGTGTTTTAAGAACAAAGAATATGCCTATGAGGACAGGAATGTAAAAATACCAAGGAATACCTGAAAGCTCGCGAGGTTTTTGGTGGTGCAGGTCGTGTCCGTGCATAAAGGGTCCAGTGTTTTTGTGATAAAGAAATTTATGAAAAACATACTCAATAAGCGGCCAGTTTAAGGCTCCGAGTGCATATAAAAGAATAATTTCTTTGTCGAAGCCACTAAAAGACAAAGAGCCTTGATAAATAAGCCATACAATTAGGCACTGATTAACTACATGTCCAGAATAATACTGGAATTTAGAATAAATGAGTTTTTCAAATAAATCATTCATTTGATGATTTTAGTCTATTGAAAGACCCTTGTGAAGATCAAAAATAAGATATTGATATAAAACACTTTATTTGGTCCTGGAGAAATATAAATCTAAGCTAGTAAATAGCTTCAATTCTTTTGGCTATTTTTTTCCAACAGAAACGAAGACTTTTGTTTTTTCCATATAGTATAAATTTGTTTCTAATTTTATAGTCAGTGTAAATAGTTTTCATTGCTTTGTAGAGACCATTAGTGTCTTTGGGCCTAGGAAAAAGGTCGAGCCACTCTTTGTCTATAACGTTTAAATAACCCTCGTTGCTAAAACCAACAATGGGCAAGGAATATGCCATTGCCTCAAGTAAAACTATTCCAAAACTTTCACCATAAATTGCTGGGGCAACATAACAGTCACTGCTGAGGTAAAGCATATTTTTTATTTCCTCGCTTACTTGACCCATAAAAACAACATCTTTTGTCTTTAGTTTTTTAGAGTGTTCCTTCATTTTGTCGACAGAATTTTTGTCACCACCTCCTGCAATTAATAAGCGGGTGTCTGGAAATTCCGCTTTTAATTTATGAAAAGCATTTAGCGCATAAATCAAACCCTTTCGGTCTTCAATTCTACTTAGAAATAAAAAATCAAACTTGTTGTCACTCGATGAGTGAGAATTTTTCTTGAGTGAATTAATTTCTTCTAGATCAATGCCGTTCGGTATTACGTTGATTCTTTTTTTAGAAAAATTCCCTAAATACTTAGCTTGTGATTTGGACACAGAGATTATCTCGTCAAAGTATTTAGATAAAATAGAGGTTGTTAGAGACATGGAAACTTTGCTCAATATATTGTTTGGAGGCGTGTTATGAAAAGTAACTATATTTCTAGATTTACTATGTCTTCTTATTTGTAACGATAAAATGGGGGAGAGTACGCTGTGGTAATGAATAACCTCAAAATTTGAATTTTTGATAAAGTATATCAAATCTTTATGGTCACTTCCTGTTGAAATATTCAAATCAATTTTTGTACCAGCAAATTTAGCACTTTTGTTTTTTCCGAAAAAACGCAGTTTTTTTTCAGTTGAGTTTTGATATCCGGGTGTTTTAGGTGCAAGTATGGTTACAGAGTGCCCTAATCTTTCTAAGTGTTTAGAGAGCCCTAAAATATGGGTTTTTACTCCTCCTGGTCTTTGAAAATCATAAGGGCAAATCTGGAGTATTTTCATTTATATTCTTTGATGTATCCTATGATAAACAATAGTTCGAATCAACAGAGAATTAGTTTTAGATATTACAAAGTTTGTTGAAATAAGCTAAAATTGTAGTTTGCGGTGAAAAAAAAATTAATACGGAAATATCTTGCTTGGACTCTGTCTCACAAAAAAAGTTTGCTATTTTTCTTTGCTGTATTTTTTATTTTCTTTCTATATAACCTTAGGTCTATTTCTATAAATACGGATATTTCTAGTTTATTGCCAAATAAATTTTCAAGCGTAAGTAGAGTTAAAAAACTTTCAAAGCAAATAGGCAATAAAAACGGATCTTTAATTGTAGGATTGGTTAGCGATTTGCCCGAAAAAAATATATTCTTGATTGAAAGAATTGTTTCTAATTTAAAATCTGAAAGAAACATAGGAGTGGAGTCCTATGAGTATAAATACGATAAAGAAAAGGATTTCTTTTATAAATATGGCGCTCACTTACTTAAAAACAAAGACATTCTAGATTTAGTCAACAATATCGATAAAAGTATTATTGATAAAAAAGACAAGGCTTTTGCTGGTTTTCTTGGTTTGGAAGAAGAGTCTGATGAAACTAATAGTGCTGTTGAGGTTGAGATTAATGATATTATTGGTAATAATTTTTCTAAAAAATATAAGAAAATATTCGAATATTATAAAGGTTACTTAAGTGCTGAAAAAGGCAAAGTTTTGGCTTTGGTTTTGCGGCCAAAGAATTCTTCTTTGGCGTTGGGTGCTTCACAAAAACTATTGACTAACGTTAAAGCGGTTGTTGATAGGACTATAATCGAAGAAAAACTCCAAAATAAAGTGGAGTATGTTTTTATGGGATCCGTACAGAGGTCTGTTTTTGAATACAAAAATGTAATTCAAGATCTATATAAAACGTCTTTATTGCTTTTGTTATTAATTTCTCTTCTCATGTATATCTTTGTTCGATCGTTTAAAGTGATGATGTGTATGCTTGTCTCAATAGTCTTTGGGGCGACCGCTGCACTCGTCTGCTTAAATCTATATGTCGGATATCTTAACTCCTACACGGCTTTTTTGGGGACTATTGTAATCGGCACAGGTGTAAATTATGTAATTATTTTCTTTTTTAAAATAAGAGAATTGATAAAATCCCAGCAGACATATTTTGATGCTGCCGAGAATGCCTTGTCTGAAACATTGGAACAAACCTTTATAGCCTGTATAACAACCGTTATTGGTTTTGCGTTGCTAGTTTTGTCAGACAACAACGGTCTAACTCATTTTGCAGTATTAGGTTCTCTTGGGGTGCTGTTCTGTTGGTTGTCATCTTTTAGCCTTTTTATTCTTTGCTTGTCTTATGTAAATCAAAATTCTATTAAGAAAAAAACTACCACCATTAACTTTAAGCCAGTTCTGAACTTTATTTTAAAAAAAGCTAGAACTCTTCCTCTTGCGCTTCTGTTTATGTTTTTTCTTTTTTTGAGTCCTTTAAAAAATGTATTACAAGACCCTTTTGAGTTTGATTTTTCCAAAATAGGGAATAAAACGATAAATGATGAAAAAAGTCTTGCACTACATAAACGCGTTAACAAAATTTTTACAGTGGATAAATACCCAACACTGTTTTTCATGGAAAATGGACGAGTTTCTGAAAGTTTTTGTGATGAAGTAATGAAGATTAAAGTGTCGGGTCAAGCATCAATCGATTCTTGTCTTTCGGCCCATAGTTTTCTTCCCTCTAGTGATAACAGCAACCCGACTGCAGGTAGGCTGGACAACTTAAAGTTTTTAAAAAAGAAAATAAACAACAAATTATTGCGATCTGCAGATGGAAAACTTTCTTTTTCTACTTGGGGCGAAAAATTTCAATTAAAGCCGCCTGAGATGAGTGATTTGCCAAAGAAAATTCTAAGAAATTTTTCGGATAAGAGTGGAGAGGAAGCTCGGATTGCTTTTGTCTTTCCTAGGTCTGCTCATTTAACTAAAGCGCATTTGCTTTCTGATTATGTTGCTTCCCTTGAGACTGTAAATACTGTTGCGGGCAAGGCTTTTGGAGTGGGAAATTCTTTTATTATTAATGACTTACAAGGTACTCTTTTGAAAGATGCAAGTAAAATATCAATAGTAACTTTATTATTTATAGCCCTGATGGTTTTACTCATTACGCGAAAAATATATCTTTCTTTGTTTCTCCTTGGTACTTTGTTGATGTCTACATTTGGCCTAGTTGGCTTAATGGGTTTTCTTGGATATAAAATCAATTTTTTTAATTATATAGCTTTTCCAATTGTTTTTGGTGTGAGTGTAGACTACCCCGCGAATGTCCTTTTAGGTATGTTAAAAAAAGGAGAATTTGACTCTTCTGTGCTCAATGCTGTTTTGTTGTGTTCTCTTACAACCATGATTAGTTATTTGTGTCTTTTTGGAGCAAACAATCAAGCGATTGCTAGTTTTGCTAAAATTTCTTTCTTAGGTGAAGTGCTTGGACTATTTTTGGCCGTTTTAGTTGGATCATGGTTGCTGAAGTTTTACTATAAGGTAAAAATAGTATAAAAATTTATGAAGTACTTAGATAATAAATTTGTTAAATTTATTTTTTTCTTTGCCGGACTATGTTTATTCATAAAAATCGTGGGAGATGTTTCTTGGAAAGCATTTGGTGAAGTTTTTGTATCTAATAAAAAAGAACTTATTCTTGTTTTGTTGATGCCCATGATTTGGTATTTTTTTAACATCCAAGCTCTTTATGTATTGATGTTGGGGCGTTTTAAAATTTCTTTACGCTTAATGTCGATACATATAGTTTCTGAGGCCTTAAACTCTGCTCTACCTTTGGTGGGGGCGGCAGGTGAGCCGTATAAAATATTTCGTATCTCTTCTTTAGAAAACATGAAGAAAAAACAAGTTTTCAAAGCTGTTTTTGCAGAAAGAATCCTAAACAGTTGTTCAGGATTCTTTTCTTGTTTTATTTTGTCTGCATTGTATTTAACATTTGGCGATGAAAACAAATACTTTTTCTCAGTAAAAATTATTTTAATTTTGAGCCTCGTCATCACATGCGTAATGTTTTTTTTTATGACTCGTGATTTTCCTCGTTTATCTTTTAAGGGAATCTCGTCTAGAAAATTATCTCTTGCTTTTGTGTTAAAATTGTTGGGTAGGTTTTTTAGTGTGCTTGAACTGCTGGTTCTTATTTTTGCACTAAAGCTTGGTATTGGTGATGATGTATTTTATCTGGCTTCATTGGCGTTGATGGTTTCTGGTTTAATGTTCTTTTTTGTTCCTCAAGGTATAGGCGTTGAAGAGTTCTCAATAATTAGCGTCTTTTCTTATTATGGTTTACCTCAAGAATCAGCCATACTTCTTGGATTACTCAGGCGAATTAGAATAACCTTGTGGACAATTTTTGGTTTGGCAATTTTTTCTTTAAACTCTATTGTGCGAACTATTGGTGTTAATTCTCCATCTAAAAGCAAATAGCGAGAAATTTAATTTAGTTAAAGATATATCTTTTTTGCGTATTGCGTATTGCGTATTGAGACTGGCATGAGAGATACTGTGTGTATGCTTGTATTTTCTTTGATGTCATTACTATTAATCGCATGCTCAATGGGTCAGCTGGGGTCAAGACAAATAGCTAGAGTAGTTACCGTCTCAAATACTGTTCCAAAAGATAAATTAATTAATACTTATGTAGCTGATAAGACTGAAAAACTTGTTAATATTTTCGAAGAAAATGATAAAAAAGAGTTAATTCTGTCTGCTGAAAATATACATTCTGTAGACGATGCCGCTATCCTTAAATACAAATATAAGCTTGAGTGCAAGTCAAAACCATTTGCAGTTGGAGCTTATGCTGAATTATTTAGTCAAAGAAAACTGGCAATTGAACTTTTTCAGTATTCAACGAAAGACAATTTTCAGCAGGGTGAAATTTTTATTGGCAGACATCAAAAAAAGCCAATAACAATTGTTTTAAATGGTGAAAAAAACTGTGAACTTGAAGAAATAACTTTTGAGCTTCAAGCTGTAAAAGATTTTTACAGTTTAAAATTAGAGCTCGATGGATCTGATGCTGAGTATGAAAAATTGAAAAAGGGAATGTACAGTAGCGATATTTTTCCACTTTTAGCAATGAGAACATCTCCCTTTTATAATAGAAGAAGTGATTTGAATTTTAATACTGAGAGGTTTTCGGATGTGGCAATATTGGCAGCTTATCACGTAAGATTTAATGAAATTGGTCCACTTTTGCTTCATTTTATTTATTTTTCTCATGAAGATTCTAAAGGTAGCTCAAAGCAAGCTACTACTTTTCAAGAGATACATGCTAGGACAATTGATATTGAGTGGTCTTATGCACTTCAATTTGACAAAGAATTAAATGTAATAGAAAGAAGTTATCAATCTGGCAAAAAAAGAAATGATCCAAAGTGGCACGGAGAACATCGTTTTCCTGTAGAAAGTTCGAAAAAAGAAAAACTTATGGATAAAAAATCTTTAGGCAAATATTATCTTCAGAATAGTTCACATCCTAAGCTTCGAGTTTTGGGAGCAAAATATTTAGTTCCAGCTAGGCATAATGTTTTTGGAACTCATGAGATGGCCGACGACAGCACTTTGGTTGGTCATCACCCTATACCCAAATTTTCATTGCCAATGGTTTCTAAAACAAGCATGATGGCGCGCGAGCGACCTCTTATAGAAAATCCTTGGACCCTCGATGTGTCAGACAATGAACATAGAACTGAAGGAAGACGTCAACACCCTAGTAAAAAAGATTTTTCGCATCTGAGTATATGGTACGTTTTTGTCGTACTTGATTACTTGGAGGTAAAAAGCGATCCAATAATACCCAGATTTACACTTCAAATTTTGATTGATGGTGAAGTTGTTTATGAGGCCCCTCAAGAGGGCTTTCTAGATAATTATAATATCTTGGACAATCTTTTTTCTCTTGCAGAAACCGTGCCGGTTTTTTTAGAAGAGGATCTTTCGCAGAAAATTCTGGAAGCGATAAAAGAAAAAAAATTAAGTATAAATATAACAATAGTTAACAAAAATAAAGCATCTAAGTCCAAAGTGATGTCTATTGAGTTAGTTAGAATTCTAGACGACGTATACAATGTAAATGGTCAATTAGCTCACCAAAGCCTTTATAAGCAATTTCCACTCCAGTAATGGAAGTATAAAAACAGCTGAAAGCATTTAAGTGAATTTTTGACATCGTTAAAGACTTGAACAGCCGTTGTAGATCTATTTTTAAATTGATAGCGCAGTGCTAAAAAGAATATAAAGACCTTTGACCTTTGGCTCTCTTTTGGCTTAAAACGGCCATTAGACAGCTCTGAAGTCGCTTAGCTCAGTTGGTTAGAGCACCTCCCTTACAAGGAGGGGGCCGTCAGTTCGAATCTGACAGCGACTACCATTTTCCTACCCAAAGTTAAATTTATTATTTAATGTGCCACTGGTGGCATGCCGCTGCTTGTTTTGTATATAAATGGAGCTTGGTATTTATCTAGCTCGGCAGTTAGAGCGTCTTGCTCTTTACTCAAGACTAGTGCAATTTTAAGCACTTGGTCTACGTGAGTCACGGCTACTACGTTGAGTTTGTCTAAAATTTCTTTAGGCACATCGTGCAGATCTTTTTTGTTTTCGTCCGGAATAATAACTGTTTTAATTCCAGCTCTGTGGGCCGCTAAGATTTTTTCTTTAACGCCTCCAATAGGGAGCACATTTCCTCTTAAGGTTATTTCTCCAGTCATGGCAACATCTTTTCTGACGGGTCTTGATAGCAAAGCTGAAGTGAGTGAGTTTGCCATAGCAGTGCCAGCACTTGGTCCATCTTTTGGTGTGGCGCCTTCGGGAACGTGAATATGAATATCGATGTTTTTGTAAAAATCTTTTTCTAGTCCCCAGCGTTCGGCTCTTGACCTTACGTAGCTATAGGCAGCTTGAGCAGATTCTTGCATTACATCTCCGAGCTTGCCCGTAATCGTTAATTTGCCTCGTCCGGGAAGAATAGAAACTTCAATATTTAAGGTGTCTCCACCTACAGGAGTCCAGCATAGACCGTTGGTCATTCCTATTTGATCTGTTTTTTCGATGCTGCCAAAGTTATACTCTCTAGGACCAAGATAATCGTGCAGATCTTTTTGGGCCACGATCACAGGTTTTTTCTTTTCGGCAATTAAAAACTTTTTAGCAGCTTTTCGGATTAACTTAGCAATTTCTCTTTCAAGGTTTCTGACACCAGATTCTCTAGTGTAGTAGCGAATCAACTCCATAATACTGTCATCACAGATTTGTATTTTTGATTCATCTAAGCCGTGACGCTTTAATTGTTTGGGCACTAGATGCTCAAGGGCAATTTTAAGTTTTTCTTCTTCGGTGTAACTTGAAAGTTCAATAAGCTCCATACGATCGAGAAGGGGAGAGGGAATTGTGCTTATGGTGTTGGCTGTTGCAATAAACATTACATCTGATAGGTCGTAATCGACTTCAATGTAGTGATCATTAAAGCTGTGGTTTTGCTCCGGATCTAAAACCTCGAGCATGGCTGAGGCTGGATCGCCTCTAAAGTCAGCTCCCATTTTATCGATTTCATCTAAAACAATAACAGGGTTTCTGGTGCTGGCTTTTTTTACAGATTGGATGATTTTGCCAGGCTGTGCACCGATGTAAGTTCTTCTGTGTCCTCTAATTTCGGCTTCGTCTCTTAGGCCGCCAAGAGAAACTCGTACGTATTTTCTTTCTAGGGCTTTGGCAATTGAAGCCGCAAAAGAAGTTTTACCAACTCCGGGGGGGCCCACAAAACAAATTATGGGGCCGTTGCTTTTTTTGGAGAAATTTTGAACAGCGATAAATTCAAGAATACGTTCTTTTATTTTGTGAAGACCACAGTGGTCTTTGTTTAAAATATTTTTAGCATGATCGAGATCTAAGTTGTCGTTAGACATTGTTTTCCAGGGCAAGTTAATAACCCAGTCCAAATAATTTCTGAGCACTGTTGCTTCGGGAGACATAGGTGCCATCATTTTTAATTTTTTTAAATCTGATTCACATTTTTTTTGAGCTTCTTCAGTCATGCCGGATTCTTTAATGTCTTTTTCTACATTGCTGATTTCGGCTTTGAACTCGTCGCGGTCACCAAGTTCTTTTTGGATGGCAGCCATTTGCTCGTTTAAGTAATATTCCTTCTGGCTTTTTTCTAACTGTTTTTTTACTCTTCCTCTGATTCGTCTTTCTACGCGGAGAATTTCGACTTCGTTTTCAAGTAAGCCATATAGTTTTTCGATTCTTAATTTAATGTTGTCTTCTTCAAGCAACTCTTGTTTGTCGTTAAGTTTTAAATTGAGGTGGGTGCATATTGAATCACAAAGGTCGCCGGCTTCTTCAATATTTTGAATAGGGATTAAAACATCCGGCGGAATTCTTTTGTTTAGTTTTACATAATTTTCAAAAGATTTTTTTAAAGAACGAGTTAGAGCTTCAACTTCATTGTTGCTGGCTTCATCTATGCTCATTGTTTCTGAATCAATCCAAACGCAGTCTTCTTCTTGTGTCCATTTTTTAAGTTTAGCTCTTTGCAGGCCTTCGACCAAAACTTTTAGTGTTCCGTCGGGTAACTTTACCAGCTGTAAAATTTTGGCTTCTATGCCGACTTCAAAAACATCCTCTTGTTCAGGGTTTTCAATGTTTTGATCTTTTTGACAAACCAAAAACAAATTAATTTTTTCTTTGTTGGCTGCCTCGAGAGCGGCAACAGACATTTTTCGTCCTACAAAAAATGGTAAAACCATGCGAGGAAAAATAACTATATCTCTAAGCGGTAGAAGGGGTAGCTTTTCTTTTTTAGAAGAGCGACGAGTCTTTTTCTTGCTGACTTTCTTTTTTGCGTTCATATAATCTTATTTTCTCAACAAGATTGATTGGGCGCAATTAAAAACGCTTTTTTAGACCAAGAAAATGTTTAAGCACTTTCTTTTTTGACGATACTTGGGTCTTGCTCACTGCGTTCTTGACTTTCAAGTGACGGTGGGTTCTCAAAACCAAGCTGTGGTTTGCTTTTGCCATTTATAACTTGGTCAGTGACCAGGCAGCTTGTACAGCCCTTTAGAGAAGGAATGTCATACATAGTTTCTAAAAGCGAAGACTCAATAATTGATCTCAAACCACGAGCGCCGGTTTTTTTGGCGATAGCAAGCTTAGCAATAGCCTCTAGAGCTCCTTGGTCAAAGTCTAGCTTAACTTCTTCTAGAGAGAAAAGCTTTTTGAATTGCTTAGTCAGTGCATTTTTGGGTTCAGTTAAAATACGAACCAGTGACTTTTGGTCAAGTCCTTCAAGGGTGGTCACCATTGGTAGGCGGCCTAAAAATTCTGGAATCATTCCAAATTTAACCAAGTCTTCTACTTCAATTTTAGAGAGAATATCTAGTCTACGCTCGTCTTTGCGCTCCCCGAGGGTGGCGCCAATGCCCATGGCACGTGCGGAAACACGAGATTCAATAACTCGGTCCAGTCCCTCAAAGGCACCGCCAACAATAAATAAGATGTTGCTAGTGTCTATTTGAATAAACTCTTGTTGTGGGTGTTTTCTGCCACCTTTAGGAGGAATGTTGGCTTTGGTGCCCTCAATTATTTTTAAAAGGGCCTGTTGAACACCTTCACCACTTACATCGCGGGTAATTGAAGCGTTTTCAGATTTACGTGAAACTTTGTCGATTTCGTCAATGTATACGATACCTCTTTGGGCTTTTTCAACATCCCAGTTTGAGGCCGCCAATAGATTGAGTAAGATGTTTTCTACATCTTCGCCGACATAGCCTGCTTCGGTTAAAGAAGTCGCGTCGGCAACACAAAATGGCACCTGTAAAATTTTAGCTAAAGTCTGTGCCAAAAGAGTTTTACCTGTTCCCGTTGGACCAATTAGTAAAATATTCGACTTTTGAATTTCTACATCATCGGGCTTAGAAGTTTTAGGCAAGTTAATTCTTTTGTAATGATTGTGAACAGCAACTGAAAGAACTTTTTTAGCTCTTTCTTGTCCGATTACATAATCATCGAGAACCTTTTTAATTTGATCGGGTTTAGGGATACTAGTAGAGCCTACTTGCACCTGTTCTTTGTTGACTTCTTCGCTAATAATTTCTTGGCAAAGAGTTACACATTCATCACAGATATAAACAGAAGGTCCGGCGATTAGTTTTTTAACTTCTCTTTGGCTTTTGCCACAAAAAGAGCATACAAGTTCTTTCATCTTTTCTCTTCCCTTCTACTTTCTCGAGGCGTAAATTTCGTCAATGAGACCATAGTCTTTAGCTTCTTGAGCGGTCATGAAATTATCGCGATCGCAGTCTTTTTCAATTTCTTCTAGGCTTTTGCCAGTGTGTTTTTGATAAATTTTGTAAAGTTGATGTTTTGTGCGAACAATTTCACGGGCGTGTCTTTCTATGTCGGAAGCCTGACCCTGAACGCCACCTAGTGGTTGGTGTATCATGACTTTTGAATTTGGAAGAGCAAAGCGTTTGCCTTTTTCTCCACCGCACAATAATAGGGAGCCCATACTGGCTGCCATACCCGTGCAATAAGTGCCGACAGGGCACGAAATGTATTGCATAACATCGTAAATACCAAGTCCAGCGGTTACGCTTCCTCCGGGAGAGTTAATGTACATATGAATTGGTTTTTCAGGGTTGTCAGATTCTAAAAAAAGTAGCTGAGCTATAATAGCATTTGCTACATGGTCATTAACCTGAGTTCCCAAAAAGATGATTCTATCTTTTAAAAGTCTGGAATAAATATCATATGACCGCTCTCCACGAGGAGTGCTTTCAATGACAAAAGGAATATTAGCGCTAATGTTATTCGAAGATGTTGTATTGTTATTTTCCATTCTTAGTTAACTGTCCTTATTTAGGTCCCTTTCCATGATCCAGTTTAGCGCTTTTAGCTCGGTCATTTGTTGAACCAGGCCATGCAGACTATTCTTCTCTACAAGTTCATTATAAACCTCTTGAGGCTTTTTTTGACTCTGAAGAGCTATCATGCTGATTTCTTTTCGGAGCTCTTCGTCACCAACTTGAATGTTTTCCCGCTCAGAAATGGCCCCTAATATTAAGGATGTCTTAACTTGAGCAGAGGCTGTTTTTTCTAAATCCTCTTTTTGCTCATCAAGTTTTTGACCTATTTGCTCCTGGGGCAGCCCGGCTTGAGCCATTCTACGAGCAAAGTCCATGCTAAGTTGTGATAATTGTTGATCAAATAAGATTTTAGGGGCTTCCACTGGGTTTTCTTTAACAAGGAAGTCGGCAGTTTTTTGACGGTTAAAAGCAAGCTGCTCCTGAGTCTTTTGATTGGTGACTTCTTTTTTTAGTTGTTCTTTTAATTCTTCAATTGTTTTAAATTGTCCGCCAAGTTTTTGTAAAAAAGCTTCATCTAATTCGGGCAGTTTTTGTTTTTTAATTCCTAGGATTTTAACCCAAACTTTATGATCGTGATGATGGCTGTGATCGCCATGTTTTTCTTCGGTCTGAAAGGCAATGGTTTTTTCTTCGCCGCTTTTCATGCCAATCAAATCTTTTTTGATCTGAGGCAGGAGGTCGGGGCCCTGTAGGCTAAAAGTACCTTTGTTTTTTTGGCTGCCGGCTTCAATCAAATTTTGAAATTCTAATTCAACAAAAGATTGATCAGTAACAGCAACGCTTAAAAGGTCGTCGATGTATTCGGCAAAGTTTTTTTGTATATTGGCCAGACTTTGATTGACGTCTTCTTCGGTACATTTAATTTCTTCTTTTTTAAGGCCGATGCCAGAATACTTTTTTAATTCGATTGGTGGGTAACTTTCGAAGGAAGCGGTGTATGTTAGATCTTTTTCGCTATCCATATTTTTCAAGTCTATTTGTGGTTGCTCAATAGGTTTGAGTTCTTTTTCTTTTAAAGCCAAAGGAAGTGATTCATTAATTAAGTCATCAATACTTTTAACGTGGGCTTCGTGGCCGTAAAGGTTTTTAACCATCCACAAGGGAGCTTTGCCTTTTCTGTAGCCCTTCAGTTCACTTTTTTTCTTGTATTCATTAAGTTTATCGTTAAGCTTTTGATCGAGATTTTCTTTGGGGATGCTTACGGTTAAAACTTTTTGATGTCCTTGGCCATTTTCGACTTCAACTTGGATTTTCATGACCTTGTTTATGGTCTTTTGTTGCCTTCAAATCAAGCAAAAGCGCCCAAACAAAAAGCAAAAGGCTTAAGTATTGTGAGCTACTTAGACTCCACAAAAAACCACGTTCAGGGTCGTCTCGTAGAAACTCTATAAAAAATCGAAAGAGACTGTAGACCAAGGCGTAACGCGCAGCATTGTTGTTGGAGCTGTGAAGCCTCTTTTGCAGATAAAAGAAGAGTCCTACTAAGAAAATACTTTCGTAGAGCTGGGTTGGGTGTCGAAAGCTCGAATTTGCTAAAAGGCAAAACTTACCAAAACAACAGCCGTTTAAGAAGCATCCAATTCGTCCGATGGCATGGGCCAGGGCGACTGCAGGCACAACTGCGTTTAATGTTGAGCCCAAAGAAAACTTTTTTATGCGACAGATTACAAAGCTGGCCATTAGCCCAAAAAACACACCGCCATAAAAGATAAAGGCAATTTTTTTAGATGGTGCAATCATCCATTGCATCAAGCCTGCTCCCAAAAGAGCCCAAGGCACAATGGCAAAGAAATAAAGCGCTGGAATTGTATTCTTTGTAGAGTTTCTTGAATAGATATATATCCCCATCAAAATAGCGGACATTAAAAAAAAGTCGTAACTTAAGAGAGCAAAATCATTAGTCGCAAAGAGAATCGGGTGCATTTACGCAGATTTTTTTTCTTGTTTAAAAGAAAGAATAATCAAAAGAATAAAAGCAATGCAGATAGCGGCATCAGCTATGTTAAAGGCGGGCCAGTGGCAACTGTGGCCAGTGACTTGGCTAAAAAGAGGAAAACGTACAAAGCCTAGGTTGATGGCGAGGCATTCGCCAGTTGATGGGTAGTGCCAGTCCACAAAATCTACAACGTAACCAAGTCTTGCTCGGTCAATCAGGTTTCCGATGGCTCCTCCAAAAACAAGTCCAATGGCTATGGGACCAAGTCTTTCGCTTGTTTTGAATTGTCTTACAAAGCTAAACCAAAGCAAAATTAGTACAGCTATTGGTAGCAGGGTTAAAACCCAAAAACGATAGGGGTCGGGTATATCTCTTAGCATTCCAAAGGCAATTCCTTTGTTGTGCACAAGTGTAAAGTCAAACCAGCTTGTGACTTCAAAACTATCGCCAAGATTTTTAAAATAGTTCGTAAAAAAGCTTTTAGACCACTGGTCAATTGAAGCTATAAAGGCGGCGATCCCAAGTACAATGGCATAAATTCTAAACATCTACCTATAAATTGACGTATCTGGATGAGAATGACAAGTCTAGAAAAAGAAAAAGATCTTAATGCTTCATATACTAAATTCAGTGAGCTCTTATCGAGCTCCCTGAAGCTTGGGGACCCTGAGTGCAATCTATATGTGGTGCAAATAGAAGTATTCAGGTAAAATGATTTGAGATGAAATTTCCTGAATATAGCTCTGATTATTCTTTTCCGGACTTTGAAGAAAAAATTCTAGAATACTGGAATTCAAATAAGATTTTTGAAAAATCTTTAGACGAGCAGAAGTACAAAAAAGACTTTCACTTTTATGATGGACCTCCTTTTGCCACGGGCCTTCCTCATTATGGACACTTACTTGCTGGAACCATAAAAGACATTGTTCCTCGTTATTGGACGATGCAGGGATATCGGGTCAAACGACGTTTTGGTTGGGATTGTCATGGTTTGCCTGTTGAGTTTGAAATGGAAAAAAGCCTCAAGCTAAATGGTTCGATTGCTATTAAAGAATATGGGGTCGCTAAGTTTAATGAAGCTTGCCGCGGAATTGTTCTTCGTTACACCTCTGAGTGGCAGCAGACTGTAGAGCGAATGGGTCGCTGGGTAGACATGGATAATGATTACAAAACCATGCAGCCTGAGTTTATGGAAAGTGTTTGGTGGATTTTTAAAAAACTTTGGGACAAAGGTTTGATTTACCAAGGTAAAAAAGTAGTTCCTTATTCCTGGCGCTTAACAGCTCCCTTGTCTAACTTTGAAGCTTCCCAAAATTATAAAAGCGTGCAAGATCCAGCTGTAACCGTTTTGTTTCCGTTGCTCGATGATCCTAAAACAGCTTTGTCTATTTGGACAACGACGCCGTGGACTCTTCCTAGTAATTTGGCAATCGCAGTTCAGCCAAATAAAAAAAACATGCAGTATGCACGTTATAAATTAAAAGAAAAAATAGGCCAGATAGAAAACGTTATAATGGCCACTGATTGTGCCGAAAAATATAATTTAGATGATGCCATAGAAGAAATCGATAACAAAAAGCTTGTTGGCTTAAAATACAAGGCTCTTTTTTCTTTGTTTGAAAAAAAAGCAAGTGACTCGTCTTTTGAAGTTATTGCAGGTGATTTTGTGACCGGCGGTGAAGGAACTGGTTTGGTTCATTGTGCACCTAGCTTTGGTGAAGATGATTTTTTTGTTTGTCAGGCTTCGGGTATTGAAGCCCTCGACCCTACAAACGAAGAAGCTTGTTTTACAGAAGAGCTTAGGCAGGACCCTGAGCTTAAGGACTTTAGTGGATTTTTTGTTCATGATGCCAACAAGGGAATTATCCAAAAAATAAAAGACAAAAATCGATTGTTGAAACAAGAAACTCTACAACATAACGTTCCTTTTTGTGAGCGTTCGGACACGCCTCTAATTTATAAAGCAATATCTAGCTGGTTTGTAAAAGTTGAAGACGTTAAAGCTAAAATGATTGAAAACAACCAATCAATTTCTTGGGTGCCCTCTCACATTAAGGATGGTCGTTTTGGAAAGTGGCTCGAAAATGCCCGCGATTGGTGTATCTCGCGCAATAGGTTTTGGGGAACTCCAATACCCGTATGGATTTGCGACAAGTGTGAAGATGAAAAAGTCATTGGATCTATTGAAGAATTAGAAAAATTCTCTGCCTCTAAACACACTGATTTACACAAACATTTTGTTGATGAGGTGAAAGCAAAATGCGAAAAATGTGCAGAGGGCACATATATAAGAGTTGAGCAAGTACTAGACTGTTGGTTCGAAAGTGGCTCAATGCCCTATGCGCAGTCGCATTACCCTTTTGAAAATAAGGAGGAATTTGAAAAGTCATTTCCAGCGAACTTTATTGCGGAAGGTTTGGATCAGACCCGCGGTTGGTTTTATACTTTGACGGTACTTTCTACAATTCTTTTTGAAAAACCAGCCTTTCAAAACTGTATAGTAAATGGAATGGTTTTAGCCGAAGACGGCAAAAAGATGAGCAAGCGTCTTCGAAATTATCCCGACCCCAATGAGTTAATTAAAAGCCATGGCGCCGATGCCATTCGTTTGTATTTAATGCAATCGCCTGCAATGTATGGCCAAGATTTACGCTTTAGTGAGCGCGCTATGATTGAGCTCAAGCGTGCTGTAATGTTGCCTCTTTGGAATGCTTATTCTTTTTTTGCATCTTACGCCAATATTGATCAGTGGAGCTCGGATTCGCGAGAACACAAAAGTGATTTGTTAAAAGAGGGCAGTTTGCTTGATAAGTGGATATTGTTACGAGCCAAGCAATGTGCACAAGATATCCATAGTTCAATGCAAAACTATCAAATTTCTGAAATGGCTCCTTCTCTTCTAAAGTTTATCGACGATTTAACGAATTGGTATATTCGTTTAAATCGAGATCGTTTTTGGTGCGAAAAGAATTCCCAAAGTCTAAAAGATAAAGAGCTGGCTTACGGAAGTCTTTATTGTGTGCTTAAAGAGTTTTCAAAACTTTTGGCACCGGCTTTGCCTTTTTTTGCTGAAATGCTTTGGCAGTCTTTAAATGGTTTTTCAGTAAAAGACTTAGCAAAGGCTCCAGAAAATAGCATACATTTAGAACTTTTTGAATCACTTCAAGAAAGTGGCTTGTCAAAAGCAGAAGAAGAAACTTTAGAAAGTTTTAAAAAAGCACAATCGGTTATCCTTTTGGGTCGTGCTTTACGCGCCGAAATTAAGATCCCATTAAGACAGCCTCTTCAAAAAATGCGCCTTGTTGGCGTTGATTCAAATGACCTAGGTAAAAACGAAGATATTGTTTTATCCGAATTAAATATTAAAGAGATAGAGTACATTGAAAAAGAAAGTCAGATTGTTAGCTTAGCTGTTAAGCCTAACTTTAAAATCTTAGGAAAAAAACTAGGCAAAGACATGAAAAGCGTAAAAGCGGCTCTTGATAAGTGGAGCGAAGACGAAATCAAATTGTTTGAAAAAAATTCTGAAGTAGAGATCTTAGGTTACAAGCTTGACTCAAGTGAAATAGAAATTGTCAGAAAAGCCAAAGAAGGTAGTGCCGCTTTGGCGCAGTTCTCACTGGTGGCAGAGTTTGATACAAATATAAGCACAGAGCTACGGCTTGAAGGTTTGCAAAGAGAGATTGTCAATAGGATACAGCAACGGCGTAAAGAAATGGATTTTCATTTAGCCGATCGAATTCGCGTGTATTGGTCTGCAAGTGAAGATTCTGAAATATACAAAGTGCTCACTAGTGAAGATCCTGAAAAAGAAAGCTATATATCTAAAGAAACCTTGAGTGTTTCTTGGAAAAGAAAAAATGATCTTACAAAGCTTACTAATCTAAAAGACTTTGGAGACTTTTGCTTTGAGCTAGAGCAAGTAAAATAAAGTCTTTTATCTAGAAAAGACTTTTAGTTCTAGATTTTCTTTATTGGTCTTAGCTTTTATTTTTTTAATATCAGCAGGAAACTTTTCTTCTAGTCCATATACTTTAAGACTTTTAAGCTGAAAGATAATATTAGAAACAGCCTCAAGGCTTTTGATTGGGTTAAAGCCAATGCTTAAAGAAGTTAAGTTTTTAAAATTTGATAAAAACGATATATCTTCTATTCTATTTGAAGCTAGGTCCAGGCTTTCTAGTTTTGAAAGTTTTGCAGCAGAGGAGGCATCAGAAATTAAATTTCTACTTAGGCTAAGTGTTTTAAGTGAGCCAAGTCCAGCCAAGACTTTTACTTCTTTAATTTGATTGCGGTCGAGGGCAAGGTACTCAAGATTTTTTAAAGCTTTTAAGGGCGAAAGATCTTGAATCTGGTTATTGATTAGACTTAACTTGTTAAGTGACTTTAGACCTTGTATTCCTTCAAGTGATTGCACTTGGTTGCCGCTTAAAATAAGTGTTTTTAGATTTTTTAAATTTGATAGAGGCTTGAGATCCTTAATTTTATTTTTCCATAAAATTAAACTCTCAAGGCCACTCAAGTAACCGTAAGGTCTGAGAGAATGAATTTGTTTGTCACCAAGCTTAAGCGTTTTAAAAGCCAGCATTTTGTTCTTAGCGGCCTGGCAAGTTTCTTCACCACTTAAAAGAATTAGAGATTCAAGACTCAGTTTTTCTTCTTCGTTAAAACTATTGGCAGCTAAGCAAATATCTGCGGTACTTTTTTGGTTCATTAATGGGTAGAAAGCGATAAAGGTTAATAAGGCAGATAGACAAAATGGTGCTATAAATTTTTTCATCATATTAGTATATGCACACTTTATGCCAAACTCTAGGCTTATTAAATGACGTTTGGTACTAATCTTAAGAAATTGTAGCAAAAATTGTCAGTGTCAGTGTGAGTGTTTTGTAAATACGGGTTTAAGGTAATAAATGGGATTCAGTTTAATATCATTAAATTAGAGTTGATCAAACTCACTGGCGGTCATCAAAATATTGTCATAGCCATTGGTTATCCAGGCGTTTTGTAGCTTCAATTTTATTTGAAAGTGGCGATAGGTGCTAAGATCGCCAGAGCTTGGGGTGGTTGTTCCACCAATATCTGTTTTGTCATCCACCTTTAAGGTGGTGTTGAATGGGTGATTGTGTAGGTGTACCCAGAACTGATAAGCATTTTTAACTAGGTCGGTAATTGTTTTTCTAAATGCTTCAGGAAAGGGGACGTAGGCTTTAGAATTTGAGACCAAAAATATTTTAACAGAAGAATTCTTTGTTAAAATCATTGCTCCAAACTCAGAGTAATACTTTTCTTTTAAAGGGTTTGACTCAAAGTCTAAATTTAATCTTTCGTGTATAACGACTTCGTTTTCAAGGGATTCCTGATATGGGTCTGAATTTTTAAACTGCCTCTGAAGAAAATAGTGATATTTAAGCAATGTTTGTGTTATACAATTTATCTTGGAGATTTTCCCAATTTTCTTTTTTAAGATCTTTTTTTGAGAAGTGTTGTTTCTTCCAAGTCTTCGATAGAGATTTATTTGTCGTTTGAGCAAGTCAAAAGGATTGATACTGATAGAGTGTTTTTTGAAAAACGGAGCCATGTCTTTTGTAAAATCGTCATCTCGAGATTCAGTAGGCACTGCTTGCAGTAGGTGATGTTTTGGATTGTCATTTAAATCAAACTCAATAACTTTTAAATTAGTAACTTCGTGAGTATAGTAAGGGCCGTTTTGAGTGGAGGAGTTTGTTGAGGGCCAGCTTTGGATAGAATAATTTTTTATATTACAAAAGGGTTGTAGCTGCGCCAGGTTTGAAGCATAAATATAAGCGCTAAAATTGCAGCTAAAAATTATTATAAATAAAAATTGCTTAAAAGTTATAGCCATAAGCTCTTTCAAGTAAACAATCTCTACTCTTGTACAAAAGGTGTCTATCTACTTTTACAGTTAGGGTGTGTCATTATGACACACCCTAACTGTAAAAGTAGATAGACACCTTTTACTTGTAGCGTTTGCACTCTTTGAGTTTGAGCTCTTCGGCTTTGACGAGTTCTATTGAAAAGTTTTTAGAGCTGTGTCGATTTACGAGTGCTGGGTCAAGGGGGTCGAAGCTATTTTCATTTTGTTTGATTGGATAAATGTCACTTCTTAGACACTGGTTGTTAGTGTCCACGGCAGCAAAGCGCAGGTTTTGACTTGGCTTCCACGCTTTCTTTTGACCGTAGTGTTTAAAGTCTGGTGCCGCCTGTTTTAAAATTTCTAAGGCGCCAGATGAGCCCGTTAACTTAGTTGGAATGGCTTTGTCGTGACCGACCCATGCAAGTAGCACAAGGGATGGGTTGATTAAGACAGCCCATGAATCTTTGTTGTTAGAGCTCGTGCCCGTTTTAGCAGCCCATGATTCATTTAAATCTATATGACCCTTCATTCTTCGGGCTGTTCCGCTGCGAAGGCTGCCTTTGAGGGCACTCAGCACAAGCTTGCTGCCGGTTGGAAACGTGAAAATTTTATCGCTGGCTTTTTCGTTTAACAAAATTTTAGTTTTGCTGATGCTCAGAGCGCAGCCTTCTTGGTTGCTCATGTCGAGACCGTTGCGAGCCAGAGCCACAAAACTGCGCAATAAATCCCACGGTCTTTGTTCAACGGCCCCCAGCAAGGCTGATGGGGTTAAGCGTCTTTGTGGAAAATCTAGCCCCAGCCAGGTGAGTGGCAAGAAGAGTCGCATTAAATCATTTTTCCACTTTGATTGATAAAAAATTTTTACAAAAGGTACATTTAAAGATTCTTCTAATATGCTTCGCACACTGACTGGGCCACGAAATTTTTTATCATAGTTTTTTGGTGACCAGCTTTGACGGTCATATTCCCAAGTAAATTTTTGGTCTTCAATCGTATTGTAAAGTTGAAGTTGTGGAGTTTCTTCCAGCGCTTTGGCCAAAAGCAGAGGCTTAATAAGTGAGCCCGTGGATCTTTTGCTCTGCCATATTCGATCAAACTGACTCAGCCTATATTGTGAGCCTCCTAGATAAGCTTTTATCTGGCAAGTGTTGGGATCGGCCGCTACAACTGAATATTGTAGCTCTTGATGTTTCTCGCCAAAATTTGAAGCAGCTTTTTCTATGCCTCGTTGAAGCTTTGGGTCCAGAGTGAGTGTCAGATTAAAACGACTGTTTACAAAATTATCGTATCCTAATTTGTCGACTAATCTTTTTTGGAGAGTGGATAGCAAATAGGCACTTCCATTTTTTATTTTAAACTGACTTTGCTTGGGGAGTTTTTTTTCTTGGGCAATTTGCAACTCCTTTTTTTCGATAATGTGTCGGCTGTGCAAAATCTTCAAAACCCAGTTTCTACGAGCCAGTGATTTTTCGGGATTCCTCCATGGGTTGTATGAACCTGGACTGGCAATAAGTGCCGTGATCAAAGCCATCTCATGAAGCTCAAGATTTTTTAATTCTTTTGCAAAGTAATAGTCGGCTGCCCGGTGCACTCCATGTATAGCGACGGGGCCGGCTTGACCAAGATAAATTTCATTTAAATAACTTTCTAAGATCTGATCTTTTGAATATTTTTGCTCTAAAAAAATGGCCAAAAAAAGCTCAGTAATTTTTCGTCTTAATGTTTTTTGATGATTTAAATACAGGTTTTTTACGAGCTGCTGAGTTATGGTGCTGCCCCCTTGCGCAAAACGCCCCTTAAAAATATTTCTAACGGCCGCTCTTAGTATAGCGCTTGGGTCAAAGCCAGAGTGTTCAAGAAATTGTGGATCTTCAACACTTACGATGCTTTGAATAAGCAGCGGCGGCACTTCGGGCAGTTTTAAAAAACTTCTTTCTTCGAGTTTGCCGTTGTGAAAGGAGGCAATCCATTTTTTTTGGTTGTCCTCTTCTACAAAGACCGATAAGCCGCCTTGCTGCCGCTGTTTTTTTATGACCTGGTCCAGGGTCGGGCTCCATTTTTGGTGCAGATAAAGCACCCAGCCCCCTAATATAAGAGCTAGAAAAAGAATAGTAGCTCCAAGGCCATAGCTTAGCTTTCGCAGCATAGTAGGCTTACTTTAGCATGCTCTAATGGGGCTGAAACTTGGCGCTGTGGATAATGACTTTGTGCTTAAAAACTTTAAGTTTCCATAGCTTGACTCAATTAGTGAGAATATTAAACGATTAGTGTTGGGTGGAGTTTTGCTTTATGTCGCGTGTTAAATGTTGGCTTTTGGCATTGCTGGTACCTGACTTGTGCTCGGGCCTCGGTTCATGGATCATCTCCCCCGATTTGACTTGCTGAGGCCTGAGATCTTTTATAGTCTTAATCATCGTGAAAACAAGTAAACGAACTAACGTAACATTTTGGGCTTTAACTCTTTTTTTCTCACATTCGATATTGGCGTCTTCGCTTAAAGTCGATGCAAACTATCGCTTTGGTTCAAGTGTTTTTAAAAACTTACAGGCTGACATGGCTCTGCCTAAAGTTGGATCCACCAGTACATATCTTGAGCAGAGATTTTTACTAAAACCTAGTGTGGTTGTTGATGATCGTTACTTTTTAAATACTGAAGTTTTGCTTGGGTGGAATGAAGGGTCAACTACTGGTCCTCAGTACCCCGCTTGGTTTGGTCACGTATTAGGCGCCGACGGCAAAGCTCAGCTTGCCTTGCGCAGAGCTTGGTTTGAGTGGATGAGCGATTATGGAAATTTTCGCTTTGGTCGTATGCCAAAAGAATGGGGTCTTGGAATTTTATATAATGCGGGCAACAATCTATATGACGATTTTGGAACGACTGTTGATCGCGCTTCTTTCAAGATGCTTCTTGGCAACTTAGCACTAGAGCTAGGTTATGAAAAAGCTCAAGAGGCAAATCCTCATGCAGATAGCGACGATGCTGATGTTTATGATTTGGCACTCAAATATGAAAATCCTGAATCGCAATTAAATGTAGGTCTTTTGTGGACGCGTACAGTTGTTTCTGCCGGAGCGGTAGGTACAGTTGCGACTCCTTTGGCTTACCCTTTTCCACTCCTTGGCAGCACTCATGACTTGTCTCTATATGTTGTTAAAAAATGGAATTCTTTTCAGGTTGCTGGTGAATTTTCTTCTAGAGATGTTTCGGGTTTTGGAAATGAATTCGGAACTCTTTTGCAATTGGATTTTGAGAGCGGAGATTGGAATATAGGAATTGACGGAGCTTATGCTTCTTCTAACAGTCCAGGGCAGGGATATTATTTTCATCCAAATTATAAGCCCATGCTGATTCTTTTTAATCAAAGCTTAGGTGCCGACCATAGCTCTACAACTGCTAATGGAGTTCGCTCTGCTGTTTTTGGTGCCTATAATGCAGCTGGATCTGCTGGAGCGCTTTTAACAAAACTATCAATTGGCTATGAGTTTTCTAAAAAATACTCAATGGCTACGGAGCTGGCTTGGGCACAATACGCTCGATCTGCTGGCTCTAAAAGTCTTGGTATCGAAAGCGATATCCATATTAAAGCCAATTGGAGTGAGTGGTTTACAACCCAGTTATCCGCAGGTTTTTTACTTCCTGGAGATGCGATCAATACTTCGAGCTCTTTGATTTGGGGATTGCGCCTTGTGGGAGGTCTTAATTTTTAACTTAGTTAATACGGAGTTTTTTATAACGCTTGTAATGGCTCCCGTTTTTTTTATTTCACTTTTTGTATATTACTGGGCCTTTTTGTATTCTCCAAGCAACTTGTCGACGCAAACAGCTCAAAGAACCAGAAGTTTTATTAGCAACTCATTATTTCGCGAGTATTGGTATTGGATGATCAAACCTTTGTATAACTTTTTTTCGAAAAGCGGTTTGTCGGCTGATGCAGCAACATGGGCTGGCTTTGCTCTGGCCCTAATTGCCGCAGCTTTGTTCGCTAGTGGAAAGCTGGCTTATGCCTCTTATGTTGTTATTGCAGCCGCCACTTTTGATATGCTTGATGGTTATCTTGCTAGGCAAAATGCGAGTAAGAAGACAGCCTATGGTCCTTTTCTTGATTCTGTTTTAGATCGCTTAGGCGAATTGTTTATTTTTGGTGGAATTCTATTTTACCTTAGGGGCGATCCCACAGCTGCTCTTTTGTGCTACGGCACCATTGGTTTTTCTCAGCTTGTTAGTTATCTCCGGGCTAGAGCAGAAGGGCTGGGTGTGGATTGTGAGAAAGGCTTTTTTCAACGTGCCGAACGCATGATTGTCACAATTCTGGTGAGTGGATTTTCGCCGCTGGTAAAACTTTTTATTGATTTGCCAAATTCATTTTTTCTAAAACTGCTTTTAAGCATAATTTTAATTGGGTCGATTCAAACAACACTTTCTAGGGCTTGGCTTGTGTACAACAAGCTTAAGCATAAGAACCCTTAATTTTTTTTAAACAAGGGTTAATCAATCGCTAATAAAGCGATTTTCTTCGAGGTCTGTTTCTATTGGAACTTCCTTGAAGCGTTTTATTTGTTTGCGTTTAACTTTATACCAGCGATAAATTACTCCGAGCGAAAACTGTTGAAAAGAAGGAGCTGTAGATCCGACCAAAGTTTTTTGATATTGAATATTCAAAGCCAAGCTTGGATTTATCCAAAGATCAACGCTGGGATTAATAAGCAGTAGCCAAGGGTTTTTGGCGAGAGCGTATTCAGAGTCTCCAATCAGTGTTTTTAAACCGGCCGAAGTAGAGGTGAATTGATCGTTGGCTAGACTTAGGTTGCCTAAAAAATTAACAGAGAAATCTACTTTATGAGTGACAAAGGCGATAGAAAATAAAAAAGGGATTTCCGCTGAAAAGCCTTCGCTTCGAAAGGTGTATCCAAAATCAAGATTTCCACGCACCAGGTTTGAAAACCAATGTTCGCCGTTTAGCAGCAAGCTAAAATCAGTTTGAGCATCGCCCAGGGGCGCTTGTGTGGGGGTGCCCGTATTTTGATTTTTATAAAGTGGAAATTTAATGATGGCAGATGCGCTTAAGGAGCTACCAACTTTATCTAAAAAGCGGTACTCCGTAAATAGGTATTGATCGCTTAATCCCGATCGAGAGTTAGTAGTCGTTCCGTCACTCCATTTTAAGTGGTCAAAAGTAAATCTTAAGCCCATGCTGGCTTTGCGGTTGGCTTGATACTCTACTTGAAGGTAGTTTTTAAAAATTTCTAGCTTGCTGTTGTTGTTAAGGGGAGCAGTAAGTCTTGTCGATACAAAGTTGGCGTTGCTGGTTGTATAGGAGCTTTGAAAATTTACATGCAGACTAGAGTCCGTAGGGTAGCGATGTTTGAGGTAAAAATTACTTAACTGAGAAGAATAAGCTGAGTTGCAAAAAGTTATGAGTAATACGGCTAAAAAAAGCATTAATATAAAGATACAACATGGTCAGCATCTTTTAAAGAATCAATTGAGCCGTCTACAAATTCTCCCAAGGTCAACTCCTTGTCGCTTTCTATAAGACATTTGTTGTCGACCTCGTGGGCTTGTCCATAATGTCGACCAAAATAGAGATTTTCCTTTACCTTGTCCTCAATAAGCACGCTCACTTTTTTATCTTGCCATCTTGAGGCAAAGTTTTTGCTAAGTTGAGCCGATTGAAGAGCCAATAGTTCCTTTTGGCGAGCTAGTTTCGTGTCTAAGCTAATATTGTCTTCGAATTTTTTGTAGGAAGGACTTCCTTCTTCGTGTGAATAGGTAAAAACACCAAGGTGGTCAATGTGGCCCTGTTCTACAAAATCACAAAGCTCTTTAAAGTTCTCTTCTGTTTCTCCAGGAAAGCCTACCATCAGCGATGTTCTAAGCACTATGTCTGGCATGTGGCTTTTGAGTTTTTCAATCATGTTGTAAATTTTCTTTGAATCAATTTTACGATTCATGTTGGATAAGATTTGATTGTTTATATGTTGTAGGGGGAGGTCTAAGTAGCGACAAATTTTAGGGTTGTCTGCAATAAAGTGTAGCATTTTATCTTCTAGTTGGTCGGGGTACATATAAAAGAGTCGTATCCAGTCTAAGCCTTTAATTTGCTGAAGATTTTGCAAGAGTCCCTGCAAAGAACTTTCGTCTTTGCGGTCGCGACCGTAGTCAGTTAAGTCTTGAGCAATAAGGCTCAATTCCTTAACGCCCCCTTGAGCTAAGGTCATTGCTTCTTTCACAAGACTGCTTTGATTGCGCGACCTAAGGGGACCTCTGATACTGGGAATCACACAAAAGCTGCATCTTTTGGCGCAGCCTTCGGCTAGTTTTAAATAAGCCCTAAAAAAAGCCTGAGTGTTGATTCGCGGAAGATCGTAGTCTTTTAAGCGTGTGTTGGTTTTTTCAATAGAACTTTTGTTTTCTGCCGGAAAGAATTTAGTGATTTCACTAAAGGCCTGAGTTCCACACAAAACATCTATTTCGGGTATTTCTTTTTTTAGCTGCTCGGGATAGCGTTCGCTTAGACAGCCAGCCACAATAAGTTTTTGGCATTTTTTATCTTTGTATTGGGCGGCTTCTAAAATAGTGTCGATTGATTCTTGTTTGGCATCTTCAATAAAGCCGCAAGTGTTGACCACTATAATTTCGGCATCATCAGCAGAGTGTGTTATCTGATATCCAGCCTCAGAACTAAGTCCAAGCATATTTTCGCTGTCGACAAGATTGCGGGCACAACCAAGAGAAATAAAATGGACTGATCTCACTGAGACTATTTACTAGCGAATAATTTAGCAGCTAGTCCAGCTTTAATTTTTTTCCATTTTTTAATGCTTATTATGCTTTGCCCACCTAAGTTATCATGAATAATAGCTTTTTTGGGGGCAAGTTCTGTGTTGGAAAAAAAGAGCGAGAGTTTTTTTACTTCACCGTAGCCTTTGGGCGTAATAACCAGACTCATGCTTTTGTCGCTGGCGATCTTGCCTTTGAGCTTAAAGCTTTTAGACAGCTGTTCTTTTTTTTGAATGCCTCGAAAAATTAATAGATATTTTTCGAGTTCGGCAACAGCTGCTTTACCTTTTAAATGTTTAATGCTGGCTTTTTTGCTGGGGTCACTGGGGTACTGAATAACTTTGCCGTTGCGACCATCAAAGTAAAATTCATTGCGGGGGACCTTAAAGGTTTTAAAAATAAAACGATTGGGGCTAAAAAAATAAAATTCACCTTCGTTGATTGGAGAGCTTCCTGGTAGAGCAAGGCTTTGGCTTTCTTGCTGAAAGCTCGCCCACCAGTTGCCGAGTTTTTTATAGCGCTCAGATACGGATCTAAGCACCAGAGGGCTTTGGTCTTTGGCGGAATAACAAGGAAGGCTCAAAAAGAGACTAAGTATTATGAGTAACATGACATATAGAATAGGATATTTTATTCTTTTAGACGAGAAATATTTCTTTCTTGGCTTTTAAGTAAAATATGAATCTTTTCGGGCTTTTAGCGTTGGCTGTAGCAGCTCTCAATAGATCCCACTTCAGGAGATGCACCATCCACATTAACCTCTAAAAATATGGGAGATTTTATTACATGGACTCCGCTAGCAATATTACGGCTGTTGTTCATGTCGCTGCGGCGAGTGAATTCAAATTCTATTTGGCTGTAAAGCATAACAGTTGTTCCGCGAATTAATGAGGCAGGGTCGGCAAGATCTACAGGTATTTCTGCTTTTGTTTGGAGCACGGTGAATGGTTGTAAAATTTTAGCGTCGGTTAGGACCCAGCCACTGTAGGCAATTTCAGTAAAGTCGTCACTGCTAGGATCGTAGACTTTGAGCCAGGGGGTACTTGCTTCGCTTGCTGAATAAAGTTGATCGAAGTCATAGCTGTCATCTCCAGTATCTAAAGAGTTATCAACAACTGCAGGTATAGGGCTTAGGTCGAATTCAGATAGCATATTGCTGCAGGCTCGGCGATCATTTAGGTATTTTTTAATTTCAATATCTATGTTTAAGAACTGGGTGTAGTCTTCAGAAGATTTTTGGCTTCTGACGGTGGTGTTCATGAGCTTCATAAAAACCAATGAGGTGATTCCCAAGATGATCAGACCAACTAGTAACTCAGCTAAGGTAAAAGCGTCTTTTTTGTGAATTCTATTCCCCATAGATCTATCTTATCGTCAAAAGAGTGTACATTGCTAAGCATATAAGGCTCTTAATACAAAATTAATTTTTTATTAACACAAAAATATTAGAGCTGATTTTGCTTTTACTGTTAAAATTTAGCTTGGGAGAGATGCATATGTATAGTGGACGTTTATCAAGAAAACATGGATTTACAATTATAGAAGGTATGTTGGTGGCTTTGCTGCTTTCAATGGCTGGTTATTTTTTAAGTAAGTCAGTTGTTAAAAATACGGCTTTTTCAAGATTCGAAAAATCTAAAGGTAAGTTAGACACTCACGAGGCAAGGCTTAGAAATATTTTTGCCAACAATCAACTTTGTACAGAGGCTCTTACTCCATTATTTACAGGTGAAAATAAGGTAGAAGACTTTGAGCAAGCTGGAGGAATCACACTTTTAGAAGATCAAATGATAAAAGAAGTGACTGCCCGTGGTGAAGTTGATCTTTTAGGTTTAGGAGTCGCTTCGAATATTGATGAATATGGTGATCAAGACATATGGGCCGTTAGTAATATAAATTTTGATTTTCAAAAAACCGAAGAGTGTGCTGCTTTGTCGGGACAACAACGAATTTATTTTAGTACTTTAAAATACACCGTCAGTACCAATAAAGATTTAAATCAAAAACAAGGTATACAAAATAGAACTTTTACAAAAGAAATTACTTTTAAAGCCGGAGTCAACGTTGACCCTAGCGGTGTAGAAACTTTTGTAAACTGTGGAGTGAACACTCCAGGGGTCTGTGGCAACCCACCGGTTGCAGATTTTACAGTCGAGGCTGATGGCGTTGTGGCTACTTTGCCAGGTGAGTTCTTTGACTTTAAAGATGGTGTTGGCCGTAGTGGATCAAAAAACCCGGCTGTCTATGAAAATTACGGTGATATAAAGGTTGTGACCTTTAACGATTTTGATAACACTGATGAAAAGAAAGTTAAGTTTACTGATTCCTCGACAAGCAATCCCGACCATTGGGAGTGGGTTATCCGCAAGGTCGATGTAGATAACTCTATTGGCGAAGCTGATGTCTACGGTTCGACAGCTACTTACACGGACTGTGAAGATAATTCTGCAGTTTGTAAAAACCCAGATACCATAAGCTTGGCTTCTGAAGCTGGTCATGCTGAAGTTTCTTCTTTAAATCAAAATTTAAGTGATGGTGTTTTACTTGAACCAGGTCTGCATGAAGTAAGTCTTTTTGTAAGTAATAGTTCTGGTGGTGATTGGGTCACAAGGCGTATCTTGGTGGCGGCTCCTCCTAAGGCAGAGTTTGCAGTTGAAGGTGCATTTGCTAATAGCAAATATCCCGCCGATCACGAGTGGAATCGATCTTCCAGTAGTGTCGCGGTAGATGGTAGCGAAAATCAGTTATCTGATTCTAGTCCCGTGGTAATAGCAGCTGGCGAAACTTTAAAATTTGTAGATAAATCAAAAGGGATGATTTCTGAGTTCAAGACTTCTGAAGATTACAAAACGTCTCCAGCTGATGATGGTTGGAAGTGGAAGATTGAATCTCATGGCGGCAGAGATAATAGTTCAGCGGCTCTTAGTGGAGAAAAAAATGATGACAGTTATACTCTAGATGGTGAAGATGGTTTTACAACTACAACTTTGCCGGGCGGAGTATATAAGGTCAGCCTTTCTGTTTCTAATGACTACGGCATTGACACAAAAGTTGCCACTAGATCTATTGTTGTTGGCGAGCCACCTATAGCTTTTTTTGTAAAAACTGATCCAGCTGATGATGCCGTTAATAAGCATCAGTTTGGAATAGAAGATAATCATGTTGGAAATTTTAGCGCTACTTACAAAAGTCAGCATGGAGCTCCTGCCTCTTATGATTCGGGTGTGGCTTCTTCAGATCTAAGCGCTGGTTCCAAAAAAGGAAGTCTTGTTTTTAGAAATAGCGCTTTAGGCTTAAGCGATTCTGATTTTAACCGAAGTTGGAGATGGCAAATTGTAAAAGGCCCAGCTTCTTCTATATCGGCTAGTCCAAGCCAAGATCGTGGACCGGCTACCGCAGAAGATAGCAATGAATCAAAAATAAATCTTTCGGTTTTGTCTAATGAAGACGATCGCAATGATGGCGTCTCTTTAAGGCTTACTGTTAATGATGTATTCGGCAGCAGTATTTTTGAGCAGGCTTTAGGCTCAAGCGGAGGATGTCCGCCTGATAGACAATGTGAGTGTGCTTGTCGAACATCTGCTTCTCAGTCTTGTGTAGAATTTGATAAACTTTGCGGCACTCCTCCTCCTGGTGGAAAATGTTTAGAGGACGGTGGCGGTGGAGGCCATCCAAACCCAAATTCGGGTCAAGAATACAAATTCGCAATTCAAACTACATGTTCTGCACTGGCTAAAAGTGGAAGAAATATGACGTTTTTTGGTTTTCCACATGCTGCCAATAGTACTTCCGAACAGATTGCTGTAGATAATTTTATAAAAGGTGACCAAATGTATGGATGGACCAATCAATCAAAAGAAAGTTACGTTAGATTCAACGCTGATGCTGTTGATAAAAAATATAGATTGCACGCAGTTCATGTGAGCGGTGTAAGCAGAAGTCCATATCAAAACAATGAAAATTTTAATGTCCATGTCGGTGGCGTGAAGTTCGGAAGCGTAACCGATGCTGAAAACAGTGACCATAATAACGGTTTTTGTGAAAAAAATCGATCTTGCATTCAGTATTCTGTGGTGGGTGAGGCTACAATACCAACGTCGGGTTTATTAGACACTGATGGGGAAGACTCTGTTAAAGTTAAAATCAGTGATATTGGACGGGTTCATGCTACAAGAGGCGGTGCTTCGGGTGGGCTCTGTGGTTTTTGTCTTGAAGAATGTCCTGATGGAGTTTGTGCTCCGCTGCCTGCTGGTTGGAAGGAAAATAGAGTTTATCAATATAAGAGTGCAACTGAGATTGAGGAGATAGGTCCAGATCCTAGTCCATAAAAAATTGTTGTTAGTCTTAGATAATGAGTATGAAAAAAACTATAAAATTAAAATCTAAAAAGGGATCCTTGCTAATAGGCGCAATCTTTTTGTTGCTCTTTATTGCTTTAGGTGGCTCGATGGTTTCCCTTGGCTTGCTGGAAGCAGCTAAGCAGCGTAAACAGTCCAACGAAAAAAAATCTCTGCAACTTATTTTACAAAACTTACAGGCAGTGATTTCGGAATCTCGTTCTTGTATGTGGAATTTACATTTTTTAAGTTTTGCTACAGGTTCTTTTGGTGCGTCTAATGTAAAAGACCTAAGTCAACTCAGCTTAAATCCTACAGTAAGATTAGAAGATTATAATGGTTTAGATTATGTAATGATTTCTCAGCCCATGTTAGTAGAAAACGCTGCCGACAAGTCAGACGTGCGCTTTACATTGAGGCCTGGACTTTATTTAGATCCAGAGGGACGTGTCCCAGAAGCTGGCGCCGAAAAAATAAATGGTTGGCGAATTGCTTATTTGGGATTTCCAGGTCCAGGCACTGAACCTGATCCTGTAAATCGACCCGTTATTCCTTATGACGGTAGCGTCACAACTTTTACATCAAACCTTTTAATCCGCTTTGAAAGATTTAAAGGCCCCGATGCAGATAATTTAAGATTTAAATATGCCTTTGAAAGAGAAATTCCAATTATATTTGATATAAATCCAGCTGACCCTAATGACCCTAGAATCACGGGGTGTCGCTGGGATTCTGCCGAATCACCCCTGGTCAAGAGCACTGACGACAACACGATCGCGGAGGATACTGCCGATAGTTGGGCAGCTGAGAATGGTCCCATGGATATATTGATTAACGCAGATTATTTAGACGCCTCTTTTGACGCTGATACGGGAAGAGCTGTGAGTTCGGTGAATTCTCTAAATAACAATTGTGCCTTAGACTCTGCAAAACGTAGTTCTGCTTCAACTGACTGTGATAATTTTCCAGAATAGACGCTTTTATTTGGTTTTTTAACAATAGATTTATCTTTAATTAATATTTTACTGACTTAGGCTTATCTTTAATTCTGATAGAATTTAAACTGGGAGTAATGTATTTATGCTAAAGGGACGTTTATCTAAAAAGCAGGGTTTTACAATCATCGAAGGATTGCTGGTTGCTATGATTCTTTCTGTTGGTGGCTTTTACTTAAGTAAGTCAGTAGTAAAGAATCTAGCCTTTTCGCGTTTTGATAAATCAAAAAGCAAATTAGATAGCCACGAGGCAAGAATCCGAAACCTTTTTGCCAACAATCAATTGTGTACATCGGCATTAATGCCACTTTTTAATGGAGCCACTCCCGTCGAAGACTTTGATACTTCAGGAGTCGTGTCATTAACACCCACTCAAAAAATAAATGAGTACACGGCAGCCTTAGGTGAGGTGAATTTACTAAGTCTAGGTGTGCAGCCGGATATTGATGCTTATGGCGATCAAGATATTTGGCAAATTACGAATATAAATTTTAATTTTCAAAAATCTGCGGAATGTGTCACGCCTACGGGCAGTCAGCGAATTTATTTTAGCACTTTGAGTTATTCGGTGAGTACAAATCCAGACCTGGCTCAAAGACAGGGCATCCAAAACAAAAGTTTTACAAAAGAAGTCTCTTTTAAAACAGGGGTGAATGTTTCTGACAGCGGTACCCCGGGTGAAGTAGAAAATTTTGTAAACTGTGGAATGACCAATCCAGGTGTTTGTAGCGAGCCGCCAGTGGCAAATTTTATAGTGAATGGCAATGGCACGGTGGCCTCATTGCCTTCTTCCTACTTCGCAGCCAATACCGGGCCTGGCAGTAAAACGCGCGACATTAGCCAAGCAGACTACGCAAAAGCAAACTACGGCAACATTAATGTTTTAAATTTATCAGTGTGCACAGACACACCCACAGAAACAGTAAGCTTTACTGATTCTTCAGATGGAAATCCAGATCACTGGGAATGGTTTATTCGCAAAGTTGAAAAGGATGAGGACATTGGAACAGCTGATATTTATGCAGCAGATCTTATAAGTGATAGCGCTTGTACTGCAAGTCCAGCAGACTGTGCTGATTTAGACACCATCCAGTACGATAGTGTTGATGCAAGTGTCGTTAAGGTTTCTTCTTTAACTCAAAATATTAGCGATGGTATTTCTTTGGCTTCTGGTTTGTATGAAGTCACTTTGTATGTAAGCAACGCCTCTGGCATGGACTGGGTCACCAGACGGATTTTTATAGGCGCTCCTCCAAGAGCCATGTATGAAGTTACTGGCGATTTTAGAAATGAAACTTACCCGGTGGATCACGATTGGTATCGCCTAGCTAGTGACAAGGTGCTGATCGAAAATTCGGCAACTCCAATGAAAAAGGCTATTGTGCTTACAAAGGGCGGAAATTTAACTTTTACGGATAGCTCCAAATGTATGGATGCTGACTTTTATCGAAGAACGGCGCCAACTGATACAACTGCCTGGAAATGGAATTTATTTAATTATAATGGCTCTGACAATGCCATCCGTAATGATACGACTGAAACTGCTGATGAAACTTTTGATACGGATGCCCTTACACCTGGAACCTATGGCTTAACTTTAAAAGTCGCTAATCAATTTGGTAATGACACGGTTATAAGCCAAAAATTTATTGTTGTTGGAGAGGCGCCCAAAGCTTTTTTTACAAAAACGGATCCAGCTGCTTCGGCTACAGGTGCCGCTCAATATAGATATACAATTGCCGATGATCACGACGGCACAGGCACTGGCGCAGCTAGTGGAGCAAACTATGGAAGCACCTATGTAACAAATCACGGTCCGCCGACTGGCTACGTAGAAGGAGCCGTTGCAGATCACGATGCCAGCGCCGACAGCAAAGAAGGCAGTTTGGTCTACCGCAAAAGCAGTCAAGAGTTGTATGACTTTGATTTAAATCGACACTGGTCTTGGGAAGTGAAAAACGGAGAAAATACAACGGTTACACCATACACTCATGGACCCGCTACAGCTGAAGATACGAATGTAGCAGGGATTTCTGGAGTTACTGTGCAATCTACAGAGGCTGATGTAAAAGCTTCGCCGAGTGTTTCATTAAAGCTAACAGTTAGCGATGTCTTTGGAACAAGTACCTATGAACAGACCCTCGGAGCAAGTAGTCCTTGTTCGGCAGGTTTCAAACAATGTGAAGATACTTTTATCTGTATTCCAAATAGTGATACATGTCCAGATAGTGTTGAAGACCTTGTGGGAGGTTGTGGCTCCGGTGAGGGGCGACCAGGACAAGTAAGTAATTTAAACTTGTCTGCCATACAAGCGTTTAATGATTCGTGTAAACCCCGCTTACTTAAGAACGGTGGCTTTTACAAAAAATTTGCTGCTGCAAGTAATGGTGAAGATGGTGATGGGGTTACTGATGTTAATATTTTAGATCCGCACTATTTTTATGTTTATAATAGTCATTCGCCTAAGAACCGAAAAAAGAATGTTGCAATATCTGAGACTGGTACTTATCGTGTTCATGCAATTGTGCAAGTCGGTGGAGATATTCCAACAGGTGAATGTCAACCTAATGAACAATTTGAGTTAACATTTGGCACGGATGGTATTTTAAGCTTTGCTGATCCAACGCAAAATTTTTCTGCAAATACAACGGGTAACGCTTATCATCATTGTTTAGATAAAAATGGAGACATGTCGGCAGGTAGTCTAGTGAAGAAATGTCATGATAACCACAATTGCGTTGCGTATACGTCTTATGGATACACGGGTACTGCGCATACTGTAAATTTAACTAGTAAAAACTTTGTATTGACTATGAATCCTGTAAATAAACTAAACACATTTGTAGATGGCTCAGTTGCCCTCTGTGGTCTTTGCTTTGAAAAATGTCCTGGCGGAACTTGTGATCCTCTGCCTACAGATTGGACCAATGTTAAAGTGTATGAGGGTAGTACCAGAATAAAATAAGTGTTGACGCAGAGGGGTGGGTCATGTAAGATACTGTATGATTTTGTCTGCAGCTAGGTTCGTTGTTTTTGTTGTTTTTTCAATTATTTCAAGTATTTATTCTTCTCAGCCACTTCCCACATCTACGCCTTTAAGTGGCCTTGAAGTAACACACACCACTAATCTTAATGCTTTAGATCATGAGTTCATTGATCTAAATAATGATGGTCAATACGATTTCAGAATTACTTTAACCAAATATCTTTATCAAGGAAAATGGGAAGTATACGTTTTTTTGGTTGCTGTATACTTCCATAACAAAATAATTCACGATATTTCAGATTTTAATGCTTTTGGAAAAGCAAAAAAATTTGCTTTGGGTGAAACAGTAGGTAATATCTCATTGCCGCAACAGACTCAATGGAGCCAGGATAGTACACTTATTAGCTGGTCAATTATTGGAGACTATAATAGCAGCTTACCTAATTTTGAAAATGGTGTTTTTCGTCAAGACATAACAATGCAAAACAATCAATATATAGTGACGAAATATCGTGACATAGATGGGCAAGATTTAATTGCTTGGTTGCAGGTAAAATATGATATTCAAAATAATAAATTTATTCTCGTAAAAGGTGCGGAAGCTTCAATTGAAAATGAACTAAAGGTGGGCTTTGTTTCGCCCCCTCTTCCTTCTGTGGTCCCAGCGATTACAAATATGACCAAAACTTCAAGCGGTGAATTTGCTTATGAATTTGCTAATCTCACAGCTGGAACTTTTTATTACGTTCAAAGCACTAGTGACTTGACGACGGGCTCTTTCTCGTCGATTCAGGCTTTTACGGCGCAAGGAACAACTCACACAGTAACTGTTGCCGACGACGGTGACCTGCAGTTTATTCGAGTTGTTGAAGCGCCCTAATTAAAAAAAAACTACGCAATCACATCGCGGGCTTTGCCAGCGGAGCTTTGTTCAGAGACAATTCCTCTGGCTTCTAGTTGCTCCATAATACGAGCGGCTCTGGTGTATCCCACTTGAAAACGTCTTTGTATAAGCGATGTTGAGATCTTGCCCTTGCTGCGTGCAAAATTTAAAACGTCTCCATACAACTTATCGCAATCGCTGTTGTCGCCTAATATGGCCTGGGTTGCTTCGGGGTTGAGCACATCATCTAAATAATCGGGATCGGCTTGCTCTTTCCAAAACTCCACAATCGTTTCTATTTCTTCATCGGAGACAAAACAACCTTGCACTCTTTGAATGGCCATAGGACCTGCGTTGGTAAAAAATAAATCACCTTTACCCAGGAGCTGTTCGGCTCCCGTGCAATCTAAAATAATTCGGCTGTCCATGCTCGAGGCAACTCTTAGGGCTGCTCTTGCCGGGCAGTTGCTTTTAATCAAGCCCGTTACCACATCGGCACTTGGTCTTTGAGTGGCCATAATTAAATGCACACCAGCGGCTCTGGCTAACTGAGTGAGTCTCACAATCGATTGCTCCACTTGCTTTTTAGCACTCAACATTAACTCGGCCAGCTCATCGATAATAATCACTATGTAGGGAAGGGCTTCTAGGGGATTTTCATCTTCGTCTAAAATTTCTTCCTCTTTTACTTTTTGATTGTAGCTCTCTAAATTTTTAGCGCCAATTTTTTGCAGCAAATTGTATCTTCTTTTGGTTTCGGCCACCGCCCACTTAAGAGCCTGATTGGCATCTTCGGGATCATTCACAATGGGCACCAGCAAATGAGGAATGTCTTCGAAAACTTTAAACTCAACTAACTTTGGATCGACGATAATAAGTTTTAATTCATCGGGGCTAAATCTAAAAAGCAAACTGCTTAGGATTGAGTTTACAAAAACCGATTTTCCCATACTGGTGGCCCCACCAATAAGCAAATGGGGCATTCTTGCAAGATCCGCACAAACATCTCCGCCCTCAGCATCCTTGCCAATGCTTATTGGCAGAGTCATCTTATGGCCTTTTTCTATGGTGGCACTATAAACATCACCTAACAAAACATCTTCTTTATCTATGTTGGGAACCTCAATACCCACCACTGATTTTCCAGGAATAGGAGCCACAATGCGCACGCTGGGCACCCCCAGGGTTAAGGCCAAATCAACAGAAGCCCCCACAATCTTTTGCACTCTGACGCCAGAGGCTGGCTGAAATTCGTACATTGTAATAATGGGGCCTGGCGAAATTTCTGTAATCTCGCCTTTAATATCAAAAGAATCTAAAGCCCCAACTATTTTGGTCGAAATTTCTAGCAATTCTTTTTGGCTAGGACCGCCCTTAAAAGTTTCAGTTATTTTTAAAAGCGATAGGGGAGGCAGCTCCCAGTTTTCTGGTTTTGGTCTGCTTTCTTCTTTGCCCGAAATCTCCGTCGGACTTTTTTGCTGAAAGACTCTTTTAATATTGGGCAAAAAAGAAGGGCTGTCGTCGCTGTCTTTTAGCTCTTCTTTTGTAAAAGCTAAATCTTCTTTGTCTTCTTGATTTTGAAAATTGATTTTAACTTTTTTTGCTGGCGTCTTTTGGAATTTGCCCACAAGCATGAGTCCAAGGATTTTGGTTTTTGTTACAAACCACAAAGAAAGAGCGCTAATGGCCTGCATAAGTCTTTGCGGAAGCTGCTGCCACCAAACAAAAAAGAAGACCCACAAAAGAAACAACGATAAAATATGACAGCCCAGCTTTCCCAGCAAAGGCAAAAAGAGATAAGCGGTGCTCAGGCCCAGCAAACCTTCTACGGGATAACTTAGTCCTTCGTGAGAATTAAAACTTAAATTTAAAGCCAAAGTGACGCTGCCCAAAAGGCAAACTAAGGAGAAAAGATCTTTAGCTGTTATGATATTTTTGTTTACTGTTGCTGGGCTAAAAAGTTTGCGCACCGATTGCAGCAAAAAAAATGCCGGCAAAAGCCAAGCACTCCAGCCCAGGCACTGAAAGAGCGCGTCCGACAACCAAGATCCAAAATAGCCTAAAGAATTTTGAGGCGAAGACCATTTTTGAGAGTAAGAGCTAAAACTGGGATCACTAGAATGATAGCTGGCCAAAGATGCCAGGGTAATAATGCAAAAAAGCATGCAAAAGCTGTGGCGATAAAAAAGCGATGAGGTTGTTTTTGTGTTTGTTTTCATGATTTTAAGACTTGTTCTATTTATTATGACAGCCTCAGCCTAAGGTCGAAAGGACGTGCTCTTGACATTGAGATCGAAATCTGTCAGAAAATGCTTAGGCACCTTTCTTGGATGTCAATATTCTATATATAGATAAGATTAAAGAGTTTATTTAAATGGTTAGTAGAAACTTACAGCAATATAAATCGGAGATTTTTCAATAATGGCAACAGAAACAAGTAGTGGATCAAAAGCAGCAAGCGGCGGCGCACGGGCGCCCAAAAAACGAAAAAGCCCTAAAAAAGAAGCTTCAGCCGAAGCAAGCGAAAGCTCGGACAACAAAGAAGCCAAGCCTAGTAAATCTCATAAGCCAGATCATAAAAAAGCCGATCATAAAAAAAGCGAAGCAGCCGTTAAGCTTGTTGTAGAAAAAATAGATATTCGCGAACTAAAAAAACAAAACATAAAAGAACTGGTTAAGTTGGGAGAAGACTATAAAGTTGAAAATGCTTCTGGTCTTCGCCGCCAAGACTTGATTTTTGCTATTTTAAAAGCCCACGCTCGCGCCAAAGGCGAAATTTACACCTCGGGTGTTCTCGAAAAGCTACAAGATGGCTACGGCTTTTTACGCTCTTCTGACTACAATTACCTGTCGGGTCCCGACGATATTTATGTGAGTCCTAGCTTGATTCGAAGACACAATCTTCGTTCGGGTGACACCATCGATGGTTTGATCCGTCCGCCCAACCAAGGCGAGCGCTATTTTGCGCTTAAGAATGTTGATAACGTAAATTTTGAAGACCCAGACATCGCTCGCAAAAAGGTATTGTTCGAAAATTTAGTTCCCTTGTATCCCGATGAACGAATTCCTATGGAACACGACCCGCGAGATTACACCACGCGAATTATTGATTTGTTTTCGCCCATCGGCAAAGGTCAACGTGCCTTGATTGTGGCTCCGCCGAAAGCCGGTAAAACAATTATGCTGCAAAAAATTGCTCATTCTATTACGACTAACTTACCCGATGCTACTTTGATGGTGCTTTTAATTGATGAGCGCCCCGAAGAGGTTACAGATATGCAAAGATCTGTAAAAGGTGAAGTGATTAGTTCAACTTTTGATGAACCACCACAAAGACATGTGCAGGTAGCCGAAATTGCTATCGCCAAAGCCAAGCGCCTTGTTGAACACAAAAAAGATGTGGTGATTTTGCTCGATTCGATCACTCGTCTTGGACGAGCTTATAACGCTGTAGTGCCCCCATCTGGAAAGATCCTTTCTGGTGGTGTAGATGCCAATGCCCTCCACAAACCTAAGCGCTTTTTTGGTGCTGCGCGAAATATCGAGAACGGCGGCAGCTTAACAATTATTGCTACAGCCCTAGTCGATACGGGCAGCCGCATGGATGAGGTTATTTTTGAAGAATTTAAAGGCACCGGCAATATGGAAATCGTGCTCGACCGCAAACTTATGGAAAAACGTATTTTCCCAACTATGGATATAAATCGCTCAAGTACCCGAAAAGAAGAGCTTTTAACCGAAAAAGAGGCCCTCAACAGACTTTGGATCCTACGCAAGGTGTTGCAGCCCATGAACACCATAGATAGCATGCAGTTTTTGCTAGATAAGATTTCCAAAAGCAAAAGCAATGCGGAATTTGTTGCCACCATGGGTGAATAGCCCTATAAAGGATCACTGACGGAGCACATATATTATGAAACAGGACATTCACCCAAAAAATTATCGTTTTGTCGTTTTCCAAGACAAAGCTTCTGACTTCGCTTTTTTAACTCGCTCTGCAGTTGAAACAGAAAAAACTATTAAATGGAAAGACGGCAATGAATACCCGCTTTATTCTTTAGAGGTTTCTTCGGCGTCACACCCATTCTTTACGGGCAAAATGAAAATTGTTGATAGTGAAGGTCGCGTTGAGCGCTTTAAAAAGCGTTATGCTCGTAAGTAAGAGTTTTTTACAAACTATTAATTAATGGCACACCAGGTTCCCGAAACGCTCATTGCGCGTCTGCACGATGTTAAAAAAAACTTTGAAGAGCTGACCGAAAAAATAGGAACAGCCGAAGTTATATCGGACATAAAAAGATTAAACGAAATTAGCAAAGAGCGCAGCCACTTAGAATCTATTGTCGAAATTTTTGAAGACTACCAAAAAACCTTATCAGATTATCAAGGAGCTTTAACTTTAGCTCACGAATCGAATGATAAAGAGATGGGCGAAATGGCGAGTTTGGAAGTCAAAGAACTTGAACCCAAGCTTGATCAAATGGTCGACGAATTAAAACTGTCGCTTATTCCCCAAGATCCCAATGATGATAAAAACGTAATGCTCGAATTGCGAGCGGGGGTTGGTGGTGATGAAGCTGGTTTGTTTGTTGGAGATATGTATCGTGCCTACAGTCGTTACGCCGACAAAAATTCTTGGCGTTGTGAATTAATGAGCTCCAGCGAAAACTCAGCTGGTGGCCACAAAGAAATCATAGCTAATATTTCTGGTGAGCGAGTGTACTCGACTCTTAAATATGAAAGCGGCGTGCATAGAGTGCAGCGAGTTCCTAAAACCGAAACCCAAGGACGAGTCCACACGAGTACGATTACTGTGGCGGTTTTGCCCGAGGCTGAAGAAGTTGAACTCGATATCGATCAAAATGATTTGCGTATAGATGTTTTTAGAGCCGGCGGAAATGGCGGCCAATCGGTTAACACCACTGATTCGGCGGTGCGAATTACCTACTTGCCTACAAATGAAGTTGTTATTTGCCAAGACGAAAAATCGCAGCTCAAAAATAAAAACAAAGCCATGAAAGTTTTGCGCTCGCGGCTTTTGCAAAAAATGATTAGCGAAAAACAAGAAGCAGAAGCCAGCCAAAGAAGAGCTCAAGTTGGTGGTGGTTTTCGCAACGAAAGAATACGCACTTATAATTTTCCGCAAGGACGTTTGACCGATCATAGAATTGGACTAACCACTCACAGTTTAGATTCTGTAATGACAGGTGATTTTGAGGATATTTTTGGGGCCCTAACTCGTCACTATCAACTCGAAGCCCTTAAAGGGTCGAGCGATGCTTAGGCAGTGGCTGCAGGCAGAACTTAAGCCCATACAATCTGCTCACGAAGCTATTTGGATTGGTGAGTATCTAGAAAATCAAAGTTCGAGTCTTGTAGAACAAAGAAAAATTGGCAGAGAGTTGTTAGAGCGTCGCTTTCGCGGAGAACCACTCGCGTATATATTTGGTGAGTGGGAGTTTTTGGATCACAGTTTTAAACTTGGTCCGGGAGTGCTTATTCCAAGACCCGAAACCGAAGAATTGGTTTTGCTAGTTGTTGAAGAGCTGTATCAAAAATACAAGCATAAAAATCAAATAACAATAGCTGACTTTGGAGCTGGCAGCGGCTGCTTGGGCTTAAGTGTCGCAGCGGCTTTATTGCAAAAACTTCCCAAAATTGATTTAAAACTGCAGCTCATAGAAAGCTCCAAGAAAGCTTGTTTTTATTTAAAAAAAAATAGCGATCGCTTTGTGGCCGAGGGTTTGCTTGCGGCCAAGAATATTTGTTTCTTTGCAAAGGATTGGTCCTTCTTTGATCAAAAGATAGATGTGTTGCTGAGCAACCCGCCTTATTTGAGCCAGACTGAGTATGGCGGTCTTGATCGCTCTGTGAAAAATTTTGAACCACGAGAAGCTTTGTTTTTTGAGAGAGACAATGGAGATGGTCTTGAGAGTTACCGCGAGTTACTTAGATTGGCATCGAAATTACTAAAGCTCGATGGTCGTTTGTATTTTGAACTTGGCTTTGAACAAGCTCAAGCGGTAGAAAATATTTTAAAAGATAACTTAAATTTAGTTCTTGCTTGGACTCGAAAAGATCTTTGTCAAAAACAGCGCTTTTTAAGTGCTTATAGGAAATAAAAAAAATGGATAAATTTATTGTAAAAGGTCCTTGTGCTTTAAAGGGTGAAATAAAATCGAGTGCTTCTAAAAATGCTGCTTTGCCTCTGCTTTTTGCAACGTTGCTAAGCGATAAAACAAGTGAGTTAAAAAATGTACCTGTGCTTCAGGATATGGAATCTACCAAGAGAATGCTTTTGCATTTTGGTTGCAAGGTCCAGCAAAACTACCGCGAAAACTTTGGTTCTGATTGGACAATCGACACTTCGGCTATGCAGAGCCAGCTTGCGCCTTATGATTTAGTTCGCAAAATGCGCGCAAGTATTTTGTGTATGGGACCTCTGTTAGCTGCTCATGGAATTGCAAAAGTTTCAATGCCGGGAGGCTGTGCCATTGGTTCGCGTCCAATCGATTTGCATCTACAAGCTTTTAAAAAAATGGGCGCGGTACTTGAGCAAAAGTCTGGATATTTACAAGCTACCTGTGCTTCTGGCAACAAGTTGCAAGGTGCACATATTGTTTTTCCAAAGGTTTCGGTAGGAGCTACCGAGAATATTTTAATGGCTGCAGTGTTAGCAAAGGGTTCGAGTCGTTTGGAGAATGTTGCCCGCGAACCTGAAATTACGGCTTTGGCAAAAGCTCTGCAACAAATGGGCGCTAAGATCCAGGGACTTGGGACTTCTTGTCTTGAGGTTGAGGGCGTAGAGACTTTGAATGGCATGAATTTTACGATTCCTGCCGATCGCATCGAAATTGGAACTTATTTAATCGGCGCGCAGATGAGCGGTGGCCAAATAAAAATCTCGCCTGTAAATATGGAAGACATTGCACTGCTTTGTCAGTCTCTTGAAGAGACGGGAGCAAAAATTAAAGTCGAAGGCGATTCTGTAACCTTGACCGCGAGTGAAAAAATAAAAGCGGTTAATCAAACTACGGCTCCTTTTCCGGCTTTTGCCACAGACTTACAAGCTCAGTGGGTGGCTTTAATGACTCAAGCTGAAGGTGATTCGGTAGTTACTGAGAATATTTTTGAAAATAGATTTATGCACGTTCCCGAATTAAAAAGAATGGGAGCTCAGCTCGAGTGCAAAGGCAGCAGCGTCTACGTAAAAGGCAAGGCTGGCTCATTGCAGGGCGCTCCTGTTATGGCAACAGACCTAAGGGCCAGTGCTTCCTTGGTTTTGGCCGGCTTAGTGGCCAAAGGCGAAACCGAGGTAAAACGGATCTACCACCTCGATAGAGGCTATGAATTCATGGAGTTAAAGCTACGAGCTCTTGGGGCCAATGTAGAAAGAGCCGTCGATCTTTAAGGGGTCTTATTAGGGCGTTGAGCTATTTAAGCTATTTCGACACGCCGCCGCCAGAAAGTCTGTAGACAGCTTTATGCCTAGCTTTTACGATCAGCTAATTAACTTTTTATAAGTTAAAAATTACTCAATGGAAGGAGTTGATATTTTTGCCAATAGTAAAATCTAGAGAAGGCGAACCGTTTGAAATTGTAATTAAGCGTTTTAAAAAGCAATGCGAAAAGGCCGGGATCCTTATGGAGACTCGTCAGCGTGAGCATTACGAAAAACCTTCCGTAAAGAAAAAGCGTAAACAAGCAGCTGCTCGTAAACGTGCCAGCAAAAAAAACACTGGTCGTTTTAGTCGCTAGGAAAAAACATGAGTCAACTCAAAGAAAAAATACAATCAGATATAAAAGAAGCAATGAAGGCGCAAAACAAAGAGCGTCTTCTTGCTCTTCGTTTGCTTTTTAGTCAAATTCGCAAAGAAGAAATTGACACTCGAAAAGATGTAGACGATTCACAAGTCGAAAAAATTATTCAAAAAGCCGTTAAGCAAGTTAATGAATCACTTGAGCAAGCCCAACAAGCTTCTCGTGATGATTTATCTGCAGAGGCTTCGGCACAGTTAAAAGTTTTTAAAGAGTATCTGCCAGAAGAAATGTCTGCTGCAGAACTAAAAAGTAAATTAAAAGAGATTTATGATCGCTTAAGCAGTTCAGGAAATTTACCCGAAGGAGCTAAGGCCATGGGGCCTATGATGGGAGCGGCACGCAGCGAAATCGGAGCTCGCGCTCAAGCTAAAGACATACAAGTTTCTGTTCGGGAGCTTTTAGGTTTGTGAGTGCACTGTGGCTCAAACCGACAACAATGATCTTCGTTTTTTTAAAGACCGTGTAAAAGACCGGGTTGATTTATCGGCAATTATAGCCCGTCACACACGACTGCAAAAATACGGCGCTAATTTTAAAGCCAATTGTCCACTTCCAGGGCATAAAGAAAAAACACCTTCTTTTCATATAAACACGCGCGATAATTATTTTTATTGTTATGGCTGCAACCGCGGTGGCGATGTTTTTAATTTTTTACAAATGGTTGAGGGCCTCGACTTTATGGAAGCGCTGCAGAGCTTGGCGGACTCTTTGGGACTTGAAATGCCCAAGCGCAAAACATCTTTTTCTCCAGCTAAAAATAATTTAAACAAAGAGGGGTTTGAATTTTTAAAGCGTGCTCAAGCTTATTACTCTCGTTGTTTGGATTCTGGACTAGGTCAAGCTGCAATGGCCTATCTTAATGAGCGCGGAATTAATAAAGAGCATATAGAAAAATATTATCTCGGCTGGGCTCCCCTTTCTTTTGATCACAATTTAGGAAAAAAACTAAGCTCTGCTCAAGAAAAAGATTTGGCGATTAAAACGGGACTCTGTCGTATGGATGGCAAAAATCTACGTGATTTTTTTGTCAATCGCCTGGTGATTCCTATTTGTGATCACCGAGGTAGGGTGAGTGGTTTTTCAGGCCGCCTCATAAAAGAAGAAGCAAATAAAAAACTACCAAAGTATAAAAACTCTTCCGAAAGCGATTGGTTTCAAAAGAAAAGAATTCTTTATGGCTTGTACCAGAGTGCTTCTTTGATACGCGAAAAAGATTATGTCTGTGTAGTTGAAGGTTATTTTGATCAATGGGCTTTGCTTGCTAAAAATATACCAGCGGTTGCTGTTATGGGGACTTCTCTCACCGAAGATCATTTAAATTTGCTGTCTCGTTACAGCAAAAATATTATTTTGATTCTTGATAGTGATGAGGCGGGAACCCGTTCAACTCTTAGAAGTATGGAGATGCTGCTGAAAAGACAATTTTTAGTTAAAGTCTTTTCTTGTCCCAGCTCCAAAGATCCAGATGAATGGCTGAACTCTGAAAAAGGAATCCTCGAAAGTCATATAGAAAGAATGATCCATATGTCTACGGAGGGTATTGTTTGGTGGTCTCAGCATATATTGTCGCAGCCCAATTTAAAAAATAGTAATGATTTACAAAAAATTACAGCCTTAAAAGAATTGTGGAACTCCCTGAGCGATAATTCGCAGAAGGTCTTTTTTGCCAAAGAATTAGCTCCTTCTTTTTCTATGAATGTAGATCACTTTTTAAAATCTTTTGCCTACAGCGGACCGACTCAGTCGATTGTTCCAAGGGCAAAAATGAATCTTGCCTCTGTGCACAAAGCATCCATGAATTTGCCTAAATCAAGGCTGCAGGCCTCTTTGGGCTCACGTCTAAAAAGACAGTATCGACTCTTTGAACACTTAGTAAAAAATCCTCGTTTGTTTGCCTTGCTGCGAATGGAGGAGCTCGATTGTCTCAAGAATAGTCCCGCGGACGAGGTTATGCAGGAGCTGTTAAAGGTCTCGGATGATTGGACTCAGGTCGAAAAAATGGCTGAACTGCTTCAAAAACTACTCTCAGAAGAAAGCTCTTTAAACAAAGAATCTCGCACCTGGCTCATGGAGGCAATGGTTGATCGATTTAACCAAGTTGAAAGCGACTCTGACAAAGCCCTGAAATCATTTAACGAGCTAAGAAATCTGTGTTTGCAGGATGAGCTAAGTTCAGAGCTTAGAGGGTTGCAGCAAAAAGTGAAGAGTTTTTTTGGAAAAGAGCAAGAGTTGGCTCGACTATTGCAGGAAATGCAAGAAATAAGAATTAGATTGGAAAAACTCAAATAGCTGATTATATTGTATTTGGAACGAAGCGTTTTTCCTAAATAGCTAAATTGGGGATCTATTAATTATGTCAAAAGCAAAAAAGAAAAAAACAACAAAATCTAAAACGAAAGCAACTAAAAAAAAGACAGTAAAAAAGAAAATTGTTAAAGCAGCTGCTAAAAAAACTGTTAAGAAAAAAACAGCTACCAAGAAAAAAGTAGTTAAAAAGAAAGTTGCTTCTGCTGCCAAAACAAAAGCAGCTACTAAGAAAAAAGCGGCGGCAGAGAAAAGCACAGAAAAAGCCAAAGCCCCTAAAGACGAAGCAGCTCCCGTAAAGAAAAAAACGAAAAAACAAAAAGAGCTGGAATTGCAAAAAGTTTTGCGTTCGCTAGTTGTTGAAGGCAGGCGCCAAGGTTTTATTACTTACGAAACCATTAACAAAGCTTTGCCTGAAGATGTTGTTGGTTCGGACAAGCTCGAAGACATAATCGGCTACTTGAGTTCCAAAAAGTTAAGTATTGTTGAGTCGGAAGAAGAATTCGAAGACGACCTAGAAGAAAAAAAGAAAAGCTCAGATTCTACTGAGGGCACTAAAAAAACAAATGACGACGCTGTCCTAAGAGCCAATGACCCAGTACGTATGTATCTTCGTAAGATGGGCTCTGTGCCTTTGCTTACTAAGGAAGGTGAAGTTGCCATTGCTAAGCTGATTGAAGAAGGCGAAGCAGAAGTTATGGAAATTGTTTTGAACTCGCAAATCGGTATTCAAGAAGTTCTCTCTGTAGGAGAAAGAATCCGGGCGGGCAAAATTAAAGTGCGAGATGTCGTTCGTGGACTTGACGAAGAAGATCCCGAAATTAACGAAGACAAGTACAAAGATAATATTTTGCACGCCATAGACTGTGTGCGTGGATTTGAAACTTTAATGGCCGACTATCAAAATGCTACCGACCAGCAGTTAGAAGCGGCTCGTGAAAAGATGTTTGATGCCTTTAGGGAAATTTCATTTAACCGAAAAACAATCAACCGGATTGTAGGTAAAATGAAAAGCTATATTCAAACAATCGATAATGTAGAAAAAACTCTTAGAAGAGAGCTAGGCAAAGTCCGTTGTAAGGGCGTTGCCGATTTAGAAGAACTACGTTTAAAATTTAGTGCTGAAGACAAAGCACATAAACTTGCTGCCTTTAAACAAGCAGGAAACAGAACTTTGGAAGATCTGGCTCCTTTGTTTCGATTGGTTGATGAGCAAAAAGCAGACTTACTAGATGTGCAAGCTCAGTCTGGTTTAAGTATTGAAAAGCTTCAGGATATGTATTCAAAGATTATTGAGGGTGAGCGCAAGGCTGATTATGCCAAAGCTAAGTTGGTAGAAGCTAACTTAAGACTTGTGGTTAGTATTGCTAAAAAATACACAAACCGTGGTTTGCAATTCCTTGATCTTATTCAAGAAGGCAATATTGGTTTAATGAAAGCCGTAGATAAATTTGAATACCGCAGAGGTTACAAATTTTCTACCTACGCAACTTGGTGGATTCGTCAGGCCATTACACGGGCTATTGCAGATCAGGCGCGAACGATTCGTATTCCTGTGCATATGATCGAAACAATTAATAAGCTTGTGCGAACAAGCCGCTACTTAATGCAAGAGATTGGTCGCGAGCCAACGCCAGAAGAAATCGCTGCAAAAATGGAGCTTTCTGTTGAGAAAGTACGAAAAGTATTAAAAATTGCGAAGGAGCCGATATCCCTTGAATCTCCAATAGGTGAAGAAGAAGATTCTCATTTGGGAGATTTTATTGAAGATAAGTCTGTTGTGACGCCTTCGGAAGCAGTGATTAATCTTAATATGTCGGAACAAACTCGAAAGGTATTGGCCACTTTAACTCCACGGGAAGAAAAAGTTTTGCGAATGCGTTTTGGAATTGGGGACGTGTCGGATCACACCCTTGAGCAAGTCGGTCAAGATTTCTCGGTTACTCGTGAAAGAATTAGGCAGATCGAAGCTAAGGCGCTGAGAAAGTTGCGTCATCCTAGTCGTTCAAAAAGGCTAAAAGCCTTTGTTGAAGGCTAAGAGCTCTTGTATTAATATCGTAGAAGTTAACAAAAGGGCCCATAGCTCAGTTGGTTAGAGCAACCGGCTCATAACCGGTTTGCCCCAGGTTCAAGTCCTGGTGGGCCCACCATTTGATAATTAAATTGAGCTCCACTGAATAACAGCTATAGCCGGACTAAGGACACAAATTAAGCATTTCTTAACACTAACGTTTGTTTTTATTTTGTACAATTAACATAGGGAGTCGATTTCTATGAATAATAATTTTGTATTTCTATTAACTGTATTGTTTTTAAGCTCTTGTATTGAAAGCAATCATGTATCACAAAACAGTCAAAGTTTGGAGGCTTCGTTATCTGGGGAAGAATCATTAAATTTTGGTGATGATTCAAATAAGGTTTTGGATGAGGGAAAGTATGAAGAAGAACCGTCTTTTGAAACACAAGTTGTAGAGGATAAAGTTAATTTTGAATCAGATGAAATAGACTATACTGCAGCTGTATTAAAAGAAGACCATGCTCCAAAATTAGACCTTAGTTGCAAAGATAATTTTTATTTACAACAAAAAAATATGGCTCCTGAATCATTTCAAAATCCGATTAGCTATTTTAAATGGAGTAAAAACGGCAAACAATTAATGTCACACACATACAGCACGTGGAATGGGATTAAGAGATACTTTTCATTTCTTGACTTCGCAAATTTAGATTCAACCGTAAGTCATCAAAAAATAACACCCGGAGCATATCCTAAAGGTGATTCTCATTGCCAAGATCTTGAATGTGATCAAATAGTTGAAAAAGATAATTTTGTATTCAGATCTTCTATAAGTAAAAAAGGTCAAACTCATGTTAGTGAATCTCATTATAAGAATATGAATGGCAACCTTGTGAGTAATAGCTATTCTGTCGAAGCCTTGCCTTTTGCTTCTGATATTTATGACAGAAAAATTGGGCTGTATTCTTCGGATAAAAATTTTTATGTTTCCTATGTTAAGGGAAAACATTTAGAAAATAAGTTATATATTCACTCAAAAATAAATTCTACTTGGCAAGAACTTAAAAGTTTAGATTTAGCTAGTAATTTTTCTAAAAGTTTTCAATTTGAAAAAGTACTAATTATGCCTGATTCAAATGATGTTCTTGCTTTGATTTTTGAAGATAATGTAGTTAATGGTAAGTTTGTAAGAACTTCGAAATTTGTTCTCATTAGCGAAGAGTCTGAATGGAATCCAAAAGTTATTTTTAATAAAAATCATGGCTACACTTTCAATCCAGTTATTAATGTTTCTCCTGATGCCAAAAAGATATTTGTTAGAATGAGTCAGTTCTTTTATTCTGATCTTCTACTTTTAACTTACAACGAGAGTTCTGGAGAGTGGATCGATTCTAATCTTATGAATAAAATATACCAAAAGCAAGGTGTGTATGGCTTGTGTTCTGTAGTTCATATGGGTGGAGTGAAAGAAAAAAACACAGCTATATGGCGGAAGAATTCAAAAACAATTTTCTTTAAATATTATAATAAAATATTTAACATTGATTTCGAGGAGAGTAGCCACAATACAAAAATTTCATATATTGAAGGGAAAGATAATTGCTTTGGTTTTGACTTTGCCTTAGATCCTTTAGAAAGATATTTAGTAGTAACAGATTTGAATGCACCTTTTTATGATAGCAATGGCAGGCCGGAACACTATCTAGGAAAACAATTTGGAAAGGTTTCTATTTTCAGTCAAGAGGATGATACTGCGAAGTGGATAAAGCGTAACACTTTTGAGGCAACTTCAAAAAATCATTTGTATTTTGGCGCTCGATTGGCAATCCATCCTAGTGGGGAAACAATTGCGATATCTGCTCCGTTTTCTTTGAAAGAAAATCCTGCGGTTTACTTTATGAGGTACCAAGGTTGTAATGCCTCAGATTCTGAAGTGATTGAAGACGATAATGAAGAAACTTAAGCGTTTTTGTAGCAAGACTAATTAATTCTATAAACGAAGAAAGGAAAATATATGATGTATATTCATATATTTTCCTAAAGATAATTTTTAAATACTATTAAGAAAACTATTTTATGGGTGAAAGCAGTTTAGGGTCTTTTACTAGGACCCGAATTCCGTGAGCGCTGTTCTCGTTGAAAACATTGCTTTCACACCATTTGTGTACTGAGGCAATATCTAAGCTTTGGCAACGTGGAGTTACGCCCCAATTGACTTTAAAGGGAGAGCATTTGTCATTGTATTTTGGTCCGGTTGTAGATCCTAGAAAGCTTACTGAATTTTCTCTAGATGGTAGCTCTTGCGCCTGATGAACTTGCTTTCGCGTCACTAAATTTGTAAATTTTGAAAACGATGGAGCATTTCGGTTATTTACAAGCAAAAATACTTGGGTTTCGACTCTCAATTTTGGGTTTGTGCATCCTTCTGCTAAGCAAGATCCCAGAGTAGGGCCAGGTTTTACATTACAAGAGCTATGCACCCAGTGCACTTCTATAGTGTCGCCGGCTTCTATGTTTTTACAGGCGCCTTTTCCGAAGGCTTTAAACTTAGGTAGATTGTAATTTACTGTTTCGTTACAGGCGTAACCGCCATGCTTGTCTACACCTTTGAGGACTGAAAATCCAGGACCTTTGTGTTCAGCATTTTTGTGAAAATGAATATTACATAAATTTAACTTTTTATGATCTAGGGCTAGGGGAAAAGTAGTTTTATTTTCACCATAAAAATCTCCAATATCTCTTGGAGTTTGAGGTCCGCAACTCGCATCGCTTAGTGTTTGTTTTTCGGAAGTTGTACATGCTGTGAATAAAAGTAGATTGAAAATAATTAAAAATTTCATTTGCCGTTTGTCTCCAGTCGATTTGTTAAATTATCACTTAAAAGACTATCAGAAAATATCAATTAAAAAAATAACTTTACATAATATTGTTATAGCCAAATAAGCAAAAATTAGTCAGAGACATGAAGTGTTGCGCCGTCCGGCGAGGCTATTTTGATCTGAGTAATATATGTGCCTTCTTCAACAGCAATACTTTTTATAAAAGCTACTATAAGTTCAGTTTTGCTTTTTGTAGAAACATCTATTTGGCCAAAGGTAGCAAAGCTAGAGTGCACAGGCCGTATCTTTAAAGCATGAAACCTTATAACGGCAGTTTGGAAAATATCTATAGTAGAATCATTTTTCTTCGATAAATCGATAGCATGAAAATAATGTTTCTCATTAGATTCTAGAGCCTTTTGAATAAAATCGTGAGCAGCAAAACGAGAGCCTGAGTCAACTCCTATTAAGTAAGGAGTCATATTATTTTTGTGGTCTAAAGCAAACTGCAAACCTTCAATCACAAGGTCTGGAACCTTGGAGAGAGCCTCATTCCAGGCTTCTTGTAAACGAATCAAGGTTTCTGGATCCTCTGAATCTTTAACAAGCGACTTTAAATATTCCAAAAGAGGCACTTGGGAAAGTGCTTTAATATCTACATTTTTTCCTTCAATTTTAAATTCTACATAGGCAGAATTGTAGATTTCAATAATTTTAGCAGTTAGGAGTTGTTGAGAATTTTCACGGTGGGAGTGGTGCTGGTGGCCAATTCCCTGCACGAATGCCTGTAAAGAAGTTTTATCATCTGCTTTAATTTCCTTAGATCGAAGGTTTATGCTAATGGTGGCAAAGTAAAGCAGCAGGCTCATTTTAGTAATTAACGAAATCATCAGTTACTTTTAACAAAAAATATAATTCTAAGAAAGATTATAATCTAGTCCTATATAGTTGATATTATAGTAATTTAATCTGCGCAGGAATATATTTCTTTGAGAAAATTGTTGGATGTAATATATTGCTGCCATTATGTTTGCCGCAAAAAAAAACAGTATTAATAGCTTTTTAGCAGCCCTAATTGTCTTTAGTGTGGCCTTTGCTTCTAAGACAAGTTTCTCTCAAATGAGTCAATGTCAAAAGGAATATCTTGTAATCGACAAATCTACTTACATAACATTTTGTAAAATTCCTTATTCAAACTTTCAGCAAGCTGGTTCTACTATTGGCTATCGTGATTTTGAGATGGCGCAATTTGAGCTTAGCCAGGGTGAATTTGAAGCGCTTGTTGGAGAGAAACCGTGGGCCAGAAATTATGCAGAATTTACTTACCCTAAAGAAAGAATAGGCAAAAAAAAAGACAAAGTTATTGATGGCCCTCAATACCCAGCAGTTTATTTAAGCGGAGAAGATATTCAAAAAGTTATAAAGAAGCTAAATAAAATTGATCCGTTTTATATATATCGCTTACCTAATGACCGAGAGTGGGCCTATGCTGCAAGACCTCAAGCTGAGACAACGTATTACTGGGGTGAGGAAGTCAACTATGATTATGTGTATAGTTCACACTATAGTAATAAGAATGATACGAGACATGCACAGAAGGTAAACAATTGTCCAAATCGCGAAAGAGACTTGGAAGAGCCGGGCTATTGTGCGAATCAATATGGCTTGATGCATGTTTTAGGTAATGTGTGGGAGCTTACAGAGTCTGGATATTTAGAAGTGCCTGATAATCGCTTGTCGGTAACTGGTGATATCGAGTTGTCCTTAGACAAGAAAGCTCAGTTAGATCTTTATAATTTTAAAAAAGCGCAGCTAAGAGATACAACACTTTTTGCAAAAGGCGGCAGCTGGACCACGAATGTTAGAACGACATATTTTACGGAAGTGACAGACTATTACCGAATTGGTCTTGGTGAAGAAAATGGACATAGTAATGTTGGTTTAAGACTTTTTAGAATAAAAAAATAATCTATTAAAATCAATTTATCTCCATATAACATGTTTGAAGAATTTTTCTTGAAAATGAGTTTTATTATCAGCCGCGAGATGGCGGAGAGGTCTATTGACAGCTCTAAAGAAATAAATTTAAAATCGAAAAAATGAGAAATTTATTTTTATATTTAGTTTTTATAACACTTTTTAGCATAACAACATTTGCCCAGAGCGGTGGTCTGAGTTTTCCTGTGGACTTTGAAAAGTCGTGTTTAATGTGCGTTTCTAATAACACTGTTGATCACCTATCAACAAATAATGAGCCAGAGCTTTTTGCCCAAGTAAAAGTTAATATTAACCCTAGCCCTAAGGGGTGGTCTGAATATATTGCTTTAGTTTCTGAGTTCGATATTGATAATCAACAAATTAAAAAATTTAAATATTTCTCTTTTCGTGGCAACAATGAGTATGTTCACTCTATTTATAACAACAATAAATTAACTTTTTACAAAACAGGATTTCTTTCTGGCGGAGCTTCTTCAAATTATAGATTTGTTCTAAACTTCGATACAATGACAGCGGTTTTGACTTTAAAAGAGTGGACTAAATGGCAATTTCACCTTGATCCAGATAAACAAGATTTTTCAGCTGATTTTAAATGTAAAACTTTTCGTAAATAACATTTTCGTAAGAAGAAAATTATGATGCCGTAAGGATTAAAGCGCTTATTCTATTTAAATTTTGAGTGAGTGTTTTAAATCACATTTGATGTTGGCATAAGCGACTGACTGATTGAATGTTTTTATCTGAGAGACTGAGTAGGTGTGCTTTGTTGCTGTTTATAAATTTCTATCTTGCTACGTCACTTGCTTTTCAGTCTTATACAATCAGAATGGCTTTGTGATATTGATTAGATCTTAGAGTTAATTTATAATAAATTAGATTCATGAATTTATTAAAATTTTTCAACCTATGTATATCTAGATTTAGTATTATAATAATTAATTTTGGAGTTCTTTTAATCCCGCTTGCATGCGCAAAAAAAAACAATACTACAATTAGTCATTCAGCTGAAAAAAGAGTTTATTGGGGAACAATAAACAAACAGAATGTTGTTAACAACAAAAATATAATTAGAGCAAAAAAAACAGATAGCACTAGTAAACAAGTATCCAAAAAATACCCTCCAAAACACTTCAGATATTACGAAATTGACTTAAATCAGGATGGAGTCTTTGATTATATTGTTGAATCTAAAAGTCAATGGTCAACCTGCTTTGTGTCATCTGATCTAAGTAAAAATTTTTGTTTTAAATTAAATAATTCATTACACGATGGATTTTCATATAATTTTTTTCTACAGCAAGGCAAAGGAAAAATGCTAGTTCTGTTTGAATTTTCTGGCTTCGAAGACTCAGATGACTATAGGCTAAGGTCAATTTCAGAAAACACTTGGCAACTAAACAAAGGTATTGAAATAGCACCAATTATCGTAAGTAATAATTCTAAGCGTAATGGATTGTATCATGGCTATCCTTGGGACATCAAGAGCGTAGTCACTAGGAAAAATAAAGAGACTGTTGAGTTAAAAGTAATTGATTCTAAACCGATAAAAATTTTATTTGAAGGTGCAGCTACTCAAGGTGGATCTACTGGAAGTTATGATTATCTTAAAAATAAATTTCAGTTTAAATCTTTAGATGTGATACTGAAGAAAAAAAAATAAAATAAATATATAGTGACATAGCAATAAGTATAGCAAGGAAGAGCTCTCGAGGATCTCTCATGCTTTTACTGTATATTTTTTGCTGAAGTACCTTTTGTCCTTCAAGCGTGGCCAACCGGCCGAGCAGAAGCAATAAAAATTTCTTCAGACAGTTTTTAAGGAAATCAGAATTTTCAGTCATCCTTATTTCTAACCTCGACGTCTGCAACCAAGGTCTTAGGAACAAAACCACAGTTTGCGTGTTAACAAATTTTTCTCGATGACCAGAGTAAGAGCTACCAATGGCTTGATCTACTTTTGCATCAACAATCTTGCCAATAAGTGATTTAATTTCATTGTCCGAGAGAGGCTTCATCAATAACTAATATTCTACAGATTGCGTTTAAAAAAAACCAAGTAAATAAATTAGCTAAAACACAAAAAAAACTAGCTACGATCATTAAATGTTTTCGTAGCTAGTTTGAGTTATTGATTAAAGAAAAAGATCTGTTTCGTCGGTAAAGCCGACCGATGTTGTTTCTCCAATGTTATAAATGTCTAAGCGTGATGAGTTAGCATCATACAGTCCTTCGATAACCGCGGTGTATGGTGATTCTATATCTGTACCAGTTAAGGTGCATGCTAGAGTGTCATCAGCACTTACTTCTAACGTGGATGAGTCAATACAACCTTGATAGGCGCCATCTTCAATTGTGTTGCCAGTGCAGAGGAACTCAAAGATTTGTTTTTGACTAATCTAATAGACGTGATATAAATTTCAGATGTTCAAATACTTTGTAAGTACTTTATTTTTTCTTTTGACCGTATTTTCATTAGAAGCAAAAACTAATTCTAAAAACTTATTGATTATTCTTACTGGCGCAAATGAGCTATCTTTAAAAAATGGAGAAAGTTATAAAACAGGTTATTGGCTTGAAGAATTTACGGTTCCTTATGAAATTTTTGAGGAAGCCGGAATTGATATTTCTATTGCCACTCCAAATGGAAATATACCAACTGTAGATCCAAGCAGTGCTGGAATTGGTAAAAACGGAAAACCGCTTTATTGGAACTCTATCAAGGAATTAAACAACGCTGTTGCTATAAAGAATAAAGTACTCGATAAAGGTAAAATATTATCATTGAAAAATCTCTCCAGAAATTTGATGCAGTATTTTTTCCAGGCGGACATGGTCCAATGGAAGATATGATATCAAATTCTGATGTGGAAAAAGTGTTGATACATTTTCATAAAAATCTTAAGCCTACAGCCCTAGTCTGCCATGCCCCTGCTGTGCTTGTTTCAACGAAAAATAATGGTTTCTTGTACAAAGGATATAAAGTAACTGCATTTACTGATAAAGAAGAATTACAGACACCTGTTGGTCCAAAAATGCTGACTACCCCTCAAAAACTTCTCACGAGTGCCGGCGTTAATTTTATAGAGAAACCTTCCTGGACAGTAAATTTTATTCAAGACAGAGAGTAAATTACCGGTCAAAACCCAGCTTCTTCTAAGCTAATTGCAAAAAAATTAGTAGAAAATTTATCACAGAATCACTAATCAATGAGCTATGGCCCTGCTTTTATAGCTAGGGATTCTTGAAATTATAAAGACCAGCAGCTTAAAGGCACTGGTCAAGTTTTTTATCTTTGCTATTTGGTGTGTCCGTCAGGCGCTTGATTAGTGATTCTTCACTTTTTTACTGGTTCCAGAAGTAGATGTCGAATCACTTATTTTTGGACAAGGATTAGACATGTCAAATTTTGAAGCTAATAATTTCATGATTTGAGCCCTCTTCACTAAGACTTTTATTGGGTCTTTAATCATTGGAAACTTTAACATGTCAGGTTTGTCAGTCTTGTCAGGATTGTTAGATGTAAAATTCAGCCTTTCCGCAACTGTAGAATTATCACCATTCCTAATACAAATGGAGGCACCGTTTTGGAGCAAGAGATCAAATACTTCTATATTTCCCTGGAAAAAAGCCACCTCAAGAGGAGTATCTTCGTTTTTATTCAACACATTTAGATCTACACCTTTTTGAACTAGATAACTAATTATTGATTCTTGATTACATGACCCATCAGAATCAACGGAACCCATCCTGTGTAGTATGGAATTATTATAATATGGTTCTACTTTATTAAAATTAGCTCCGGAAGAATGCAAAGAATTTAATATCGCTAATACTTTTTGATTTATAGATTGAATCTCATCACTTGATCGATCAACTCTTTTTTCAACATCACAGGCAAAAATAGCAGAAAAGAAAGGTGGATCCCCTCCCGACTTGTCTGTATGTGCAAAGGATTTATTAGGATCAAATCCTCTTTTTAGTAGATCATTCACAGCATCTAAATTAAGATGATCAATAGAATCTTCCAACATTGTACTTCCAGCAGTGGTTCCTAGCAAAGGTATTGGGTCAGTAAATTGAGAATCTGGTATATTATTTAGAAATAGCTTCTGAAGTTTTAGCATTGATTCTAACAACCTTGGTTTTTTTTCATAGATCGATAGATTAGTTCTTACTTCAGTAATTGGAGCATGATATCCAACTCTCCATGCATCATTAAATTTTAAAAATTTTGATTTTTCAAATAATATTTTAACTTGCTTCAAATAATCATCTAAAGCATCTGGTTTATATACAGCAAGTTCTCTAGCTGTTTTTTCAATAAGAGATAGCCCACTAGCTTTATCGGCATCTGAATAAATATATTTATTTGATTTAGATATTAAAATTGCTAATGCTTCTTTTGATTTTGTTGGATCACTTAAATCAACAAAAGCTTGATCTACTTGCTCTGCAAAAAAATTGTATGATTTAGAGAAACTATTTGACCCAAGAGAAATAGTAAAAAAAATAGTTAAACAATTGAGTAGTGTAAATACATTCATAATGTATATTTTAAGACAAAAAAACAAAAAAACAAAGTAAGTCAAAATTCAATCTCTTCTTCCGTAAGAAAGAAACTCTCAATTCCTAAGTATAGTCAAAAACGACAATAAAGTCTGCTTTAATGCTTAGGGTAAAGTGTAAATCATGTATCCTGTATGAGCCTGGCGGATAAGTGAAGATGATCTGAAGTTTAAGATGGTTTAGCTTGATAAAACGTCTGTATTTAGTGAGCCACAGGTGAGCCAAAAATGAGCCAAGTACAATGATATCTAGTGATATTGAGTGACGTTGGTTTTTGTTGGCCAGTTGTAACTGTGACCAAAACCCTCTAAAATTTTGGTTAGTTAAAAATTGTCCTTCCCGAGACATAGTTTACACTTTATACCGGACACATAGTTTACACAATTTAAAATAAGGCCATAGATTTAGATCTAGGGGGACTAATTTATGCCTTGGAGAGAGTGTAATAAGATGGATGA